>TARA_R110000751_G_scaffold15290_5_pt1 | contig 190735 bp, 174 predicted proteins | sample TARA_R110000751 | Tara Oceans TARA_R110000751 (sample SAMEA4398001) | marine metagenome | biome: Polar Biome; feature: [MES] marine water layer (ENVO:01000295) within the mesopelagic zone...; material: water (ENVO:00002006), including particulate matter (ENVO:01000060) such... | reverse complement strand
GATGCTAGATGCTAGATGCTAGATGCTAGATGCTAGATGCTAGATTTTTAGAGAGTAAAACGATAACAAAATGAATAAAAGCAAACGTTTAGAAATACTAACTCGACTTCGAGACGATAATCCGCATCCCACCACTGAGCTTAATTTCAGTTCGCCTTTTGAACTGTTAATCGCTGTTTTGCTGTCAGCTCAAGCTACTGATGTAGGTGTGAATAAAGCCACTGCTAAACTTTATCCAGTGGCTAACACCCCCCAAGCCATATTAGATCTAGGCCTAGAGGGCTTAAAATCATACATTAAAACCATAGGCCTATTTAATACCAAAGCCGTCAACACCATGAAAACCTGCCAAATGTTGGTGGACTTACACGGTGGTGAAGTGCCCGAAAACCGCGAAGCCCTAGAAGCCCTACCAGGCGTTGGCCGTAAGACCGCGAATGTGGTACTGAATACAGCTTTTGGCTGGCCGACAATCGCGGTAGATACTCACATCGACCGCGTATCTAACCGCACCAAGTTTGCCATAGGTAAAAACGTGGTAGAAGTAGAAAACAAGCTTTTAAAAGTGGTACCAGCAGAATTTAAAGTCGATGTGCATCACTGGCTTATACTCCATGGCCGTTATACTTGCATCGCCCGTAAGCCCCGTTGTGGTTCTTGTATTATTGAAGACTTGTGTGAGTTTAAAGATAAGACTGAGTAAAGTTGGAATTCTAATTTACTCAGTCTACCTAATTCAATAAAGCTAAACCTCGTTTATATTGAGCAGGGCGTTTCACTATTATCTGAAATCAACGTTATATATTTAGATCTATAAAAACCGAATTCGGTTAATGCTTGCTAACGTTAATTAAGTACCCAAAAGGCAGGTAAAGCGACCTGAGAACTTAATTAATCGATTGGAACAGTGCCTCTATATCGTCTTTTATTAAATACAGTAAGTTTTTATTTCCATCACTAGACATAACGACTAAGGAAAGTTTAGAGGCCAAATTTGTATATTTCAGCACATGGTGGGAAGGATTACTGCCATCATGTTTAATCGCTGAAATTTTTTCATTTTCCATAAAAAACTGGCCAAAGTCATATTCAATGTGGTTCGGTTTTCCTGACATTTTGTGTTCGGATATATAGGTCAAAACCGACTTCCCATTTAAAGCTTTTCCGTCTAACAGTGCCATTTCCCAAAGTAATAAATCAGATGCGGTAGTGTAGATTGTCACCCCGTTTATGGCCGTAGGATAATCACCTGCAACCTGTTGGTTTGACTGATTAATTATTACTGATTGAATTGTTTTGGTCATTCCTAACGGGTCAAAGAAATGATCTTTTAAATATTTATCGAATTTCTGCCCTGTTATGTTTTCAACAATTTTAGCTCGCAACATCACATTAATGTTTCCATACAAATAACCAGTGCCTGGGTTGAATTCTAGAGCTTGCAAAGCCATTACTTGGTTCATGACATCTTGGCTTGTGATGTTATTTTTCCAGCTGATTTTAGGCAAACCTGATGTGTGGGAAAGTAAGTGCTTTACTTGGATTTTTTGCCCCCAAGATGGAAGTACCGGAATATACTTACTAATGCGATCATCCAGTGTCAAACGGCTTTCATCTATTAACTTCAAAAGCGCAACTGTCGTAAACTCTTTGCCAACAGAACCGCTGCTAAATAAGTGCTCTGCGTTTAACTTAGTGTTTTGCTTTTGGTAGCCCACAGAATAAGTAAAAATGGGGTGTGCTTGCAGTTTTAACGCAATCGAACCATTAAATCCGTGTTGGATTTGAAATTGTTCAACAATATTCACTACTTTATCATTCAGCTCAGACTCTAACGTGTTTGCCTCTATTGTCATTGGTGTAATACTGAACAAGACCAACCAAAAAACGTAAATGCTTTTCATGACTTGCTCTCCTCTTTGTGAGGTACAGCATTAACTTTAAGCATATGCTCTAGCCTGTGCTTTAAGGGCCTAAACCAAAGCTCCGACATCAATATCCCATATACAAGTGGTCGAATAGCATAGGTGAAGTAATTAGTGAGGTGCAGTAGGTCAATTTGAGAGTGGTTAACTATTGTTAAGCCACATACTAGCGAGCTAACTATTCCAACAATGTATGCGTAATCACGCAACGATTTTATTATCGCAATCTTCTTACTGACTCCCTGTACAGCCGTTGGTATACGAATAATCCACGCCGTCGCAGCTAAACTCGATAAGGTTTCTCTAATACCATGTGCGACACAAGACAGAGCAAAGGAAAGACCTAGTATTAAACAAGCGCTTACTATTTCCCAGTTTGGGTATTTACTCGTTAAATCAATGATGAAAAAAGCAGACAGAAACAAAACAATCATGCCAATCACACCGCCCCAATTTACTTCTCTAGCATGAACAATGTCATCATCAATTTGGTTTACGTCAACGTGCAGTTCTTTAGGGCTTAATTCGAATACAGATGCTAACGCCATAGCTGATTCAAGTGAACAAACACCTTCTTTTTCTATTCGTTGTATGGTTCTTTCACCCAAGCCGGATATTTCTGCAAGTGTACTTTGAGACCATCCATGCTCTTTCCTAAGCGTGACAATTTTATTTTTACATACTTTCATCTTTGTTTATAACTCCTGTCTTTCAGTTGCAGATAGTATGACTAACTCGGTTGATATTCAAAACGCCAAGTAGCCGCCAGTTTCCTGCCAGCTAGAGAAATAGTGAGCTTAGACGACACTTGCATTATATTTAAATAAATTCCCTTGAGACTAATTACGTTGACTCGCCGCTAATCAAATCGGTATGATTTTATTAAAAATAGAATGTCTATCTACTTTCCTTATCATTTGACTGGCCTACAATAGCTGTCGACACTCATATTTTTCGCGTGTCTAATCGTACTAAGCTGGCCATGGGTAAAACGGTTGAAAAAGTCGAAGATAAACTCTTATAAGTAGTACCCAAAGAGTTTAAAGTCGATGTGCATCACTGGTTAATTTAACACTGTAGGTATACTTGTATTGCCCGTAAACCACGCTGTGTCTCGTGTTTGATTGAAGATTTATGTGAATTTAAAGATAAGATTGAGGATTAACAATGGAAGGTACAAAACGTGCAAATATTAAGCTTGGTGCGCAAGTTTCAATCGTACTGAAGCAAGATCAAAGAAGCGGTGATTTAACCGAGGGGGTGGTAGCAAAAATACTTACCAACTCCCCCAATCACCCCCATGGAATTAAGGTCAGGTTAGACAGCGGTGAAGTAGGCAGAGTGAAACACATTCATCAGTAAAAATCCCCCTACCCTAACAACTCCAGCAAAATTCGGTCGCACTGTATGCACCATTATTATTGGCATCCCATGCCCGACGACCATCACTATAAAACGCAACATTCCCGTCTGCAGCTTGGGAAGTACCTGATACTGGCTTAGCTTCAATTAAATAGGCACTGCCACTGGATTCACTGATATACAAATCGTATTTACGATTTGCATAAAGTTCTGCAGAAGGTGAATGCTTGTGAAAAATAGCAGGTTTTCCAGTATCTGCTGCTGACTCCGCTGCCCCTTTGTAAGTGAAACTAGCCGCTTTGTGTCGCTCCAGTGCAGCCGCCAAGCTCATTAAATCTGCTTGGGCAGCACCTCTATTCGTACTCACAATAAAACCTTGGTAACTGGGATAAGCGATACTGGCGATAATGCCAATAATAGCAACCGATATCATCAGTTCAATTAATGAAAAACCTTGTTGCGTTTTTTTCATTATATTTGGGGCTATTTTCATGGTCTTTCCGTTTCTGTTTTCCAACTGCTTTTTTGGACTCGTTCAAAATAGCTGTGAATGTTTTCAGCTAAACACTCAAAGTCTGAACCACAACCGACCTTATTACCATCTTCATCTACCTCGAAGACTGTCGAAGCACATTCGGTACCTAAACAGATGATAGGCTTAATAATATCTTCAATCAAAATTTTGGTATCTGGTGCAATACCCGTTTGTTTTAATTGTGCATAACGATCATCATGTAACTGAGTACCATCCTGGTTCAAATCAGTCACTGAATTGCCATTAATTAGCTCTACTAAATATGCACGGCTGTTTCCGGTTGGAGGCGCACATTCACTTTCACTGGCAGAGGCAGGTAAGTAAGTGGTAAATATGACTTGGTAATCCAAAATAAGTGGCGATGCGAGCACCTTTTCCCCTCCAGTACTAAGACTAATATACCAACCTTGTGATTCTGCAAACTGTTCCACTGCCAATTCTTTAGCGACTGAATCGGAAGATGTTAATAAATGGTCTGTCGCATCATATAAATCACTTAAACCTAGCGCTGTTGTCGGCAGTTCGAAATTGCCATCTTCATCAATCGTAAAGACACCTTCATCCTTAATCATGTAAAACTGGTCATTAATAACTGCGTTTAATGGGTGTGCGCGGTAACCAGAACCGACAACCACTGCATAATAGTGATCTGCGCCCAAACTGATTTCAGAGACATCTGGACCATAATAAAAGCGTCTATTGTCTGCCTCAAGATCACCACCAAAATTGGCCAATAGTCCACCTGAGACTAAATCAACAACCGACTCGCCATTGTGGATATCCAACCTAAATATTTGCCCTCCGGTATCAGCAACATACATATGATCTGCAAATCCATCATTTTCACGATCAATTACAGAAATTCTTGCTGGAATACTGTAGTCCATTTGGGTCAAGTTTAAATCAGCGTCAGCATTACTTGCACTCCAAATAAGCTCACCACTATCGGCATCAACTATAAACACTGAGTTACCCACAGAGTCAGCACTTCTAAGCAATCTATTATCTTGGTCTTCATCATAACCACCACCAAATATCAGAACATTTCTACTACTGCCACCTACGTTTATTTTTGTTACTGTAGGTTTAGACCAAGTTTGTCCTAAATTAGCAAAATCCCCTGTTCCGCCTTCAATTTTAAACATCAACCTAGGGTTGGTTTTGCTGGTAATATCAAAAGCGTAATAATTATTCCCACCGCGGCGCATGCCAACGTATAGATAGATATTAGTGCCCACTGTCCTAAGAACCATGTCCCCATCTAAGCCATAAATGTGCGAGAAAGTGGAAGAGTCGAGATATAAATCATATAAATTATCCATTAAATCTTTCGGCATAATGGCAAAATTTTCTTCACCTGTAGTGGGATCAAAAGAGTGTAAAAAACCGTGATTGGTTGCCACAAATACGGCACTGTCGGTGAGAGAATAGTTAACTATTACCGGTTGAGAATGAATAGGGTCACCCATTGCTTTACGCGCATCCGTAGTACTGCCATCACCATCGTCATCTTTAACATCAACGCCTCGGGCCCACTTTAAGACAGTTTCACGGGTCGTTTCTGGATCTGCCAATGCGCCTACGGCTAAATCTGCAATGGTTATTGAATCGTTATCCTCATGCAACAAGTTGCCAGTATTGATAATAGTACCTGGGCCGTCGAAAGTGTAAGCATCACGTGGTAGTCCCATTTGCCCAGCAGTTCCCCCCTCTCGTACATCATTGCCGTCCGCCAATAATGACCAATAACTATGGGCACTATCATTAAAGAATCCAGTCACACTATCCACAGCGTCCAAACCATTTTTATCCAAAATATCCGAGCCATCTAGCCTATATCTCTTCACATTTCCTGGCCAAATAGAGCCTTCAGCTGGCTTAAACAAAGCAAAATATAATTCATCGTTATGGGTTAATCGGTTAAGTTGGTTTACAGCTACCCCAGGAGAAACGAAAGTAGCATTCACGTCCTTAACCGTCTTTAAAATGGCTTGGAAAACCCCCACTAAATCTTCAGTATTTTCAGCGGTATAGAAATCACCGTTGCCATTAACAGCTAAGTCGTTCAGAAAGGCGTTGGCAGTTGAACCTGCAGCAAAGCCAATAGTATGAGTAAACACGCGAGTATCAATTTCAGATTCATCACCATCACTAATATTTTTGACGAGATCGACACCGCATTTTTCGCCACCAGAACCGCTACATGACTTTCCAAGTAAAGTTTGGATCTCAGTGACACTGTGATTATTATTAGCCTCACCATCAGATAAAAGCACTATATGATTATTAGTTTGACAGACTTTATCGGTCACTGGACTGATGTAAGTAGCACCATCAGGTATATATTCATTTCTACAATCTGAACTACTTAGGTTGTCTACCGTACACCCTGAAGGTAAAACGGAATCAGCTCCAACATATGACAATCTATGACTGACTCTTGTATTGCGACGTACAGTACTTGAAACAGACGATTGGCCCCGAGTTTTCCCATAATCAACGGGTAGTCCACCATAATAACTCGCTGCTTCGTACAAGGTATCAACTATTGGGGTATATCCACTGGCACTTAAAGCATCCACTTGACTGACTAAATGTTCCCTTACAGTGGAGGTACTGCCTGGTGTAGCATTTCCCTCATATTCAATCACTAAACTAACAGTACTTGATGGTTGACCGTTATAAGTATAGGCACCGCGAGTACCTACAAAGTTTGAAAAAACAAACATCATATCGTTACCAGACTCCCAGCCACCACGGCTAACAATCTGTTCCACGATATTGGCCACTGAGGGACTTTCGTAAGTGTAATTTTTATACCATCTTGGAATATCAGTCCACGCAACTGCTGCAGTTTTTGACTTGTTTCTTAGGAGATACCTAGAGTAGGAATTAAAACTGCTTGGATCATCCTCGTTGACCCCAAAAATATTAAAACTCGCATAGGAACTTGAGCTGTTTTGATAGGCAGTAAATTCCAAATAGGCATTTGAAATACTCGCATTTTGCGGTAACCCAACATTTCTAAACCTGACACCTATATATTCGTTAGAGCTGTCCTTAAATGTCAGTTCAGTTCCCGTAGATTCATATCCATTACTACGCTCTTCAGCATTGTTATTTTGCGAATCCACTTGGTAATTTAACCTACCCTTAACACAACCCGTGGCAGTTGAATCATCGTATACTACAACAAGTTGCGGAGTCAGGCCGTCACCATCTTCGAAGGCTGGAGAGCGTCGCTCGCTACTGCCACTTATGCCTTGGCCATCAACAATGATGTTTAACGAGTTTCCGCCGCACCATGTAGCTTGATCAACAATTTCTTGCAGCACACTACTTAAATCAGGGGATACAATAGTCTCACCGGAAACAGGCCAATCATTGTCCGTGTCCCACAACACAGAGTTAATGGTTTTAGTCCGAGCCGAAATATTGTTATTGGTATCACTGAAGGTAGTTGAATCACCGACTTTCTCACCACTAAAGAGTAAATTTGTTGCGCCGCTATTAAATGCGTCTGAACTAAAACGAATATAAGCATTGGTAATAACTGCACCGCGAGGAATATTAAGGTCTTGATATCGAAGGCCTAAAGTCACTGCATTAGTACCTTGAGATAACCTCAAGCTAGAACTGGAGGTATTTACCGACGATGAAATTTCATAGGCATCATCTGTTGCTTGTGAAATAGAGGTGATAATTTCAGGTGAGACAGCATCATCAATTGGCCTCACGGGATACAAAACTGGACCACCATAATCTGAAAAACGCATTAACCCTGCGTTAATATTGGTGACTGAGTTTAGGGTTTCTTTTAGCGCATTTTGCACTCTTAACATTCTTGATTCTGAACCACCATCTCTGCCAGTCATACTGCCAGAAGTATCCATAATAAAGAGCACATTCGGATTATAAGTGACTTCGCTACCTGCTGTTCCTAAGTATATCTCTAGATCATCTGCATAACTCACACTACTAAAAAGTGCCAGACTAGCGGACAAGGATACCGCCATAATTTTGTTGATATATTTCATAAAACCACCGCTTATTGGGTTGCTGGCGCAAATACTGAAGCATTCACTGAATTGGCCACTGCGTAATTACTGTCATCAAGTTGCCCACACCCTCTAACAATAAAGACGTGACAACTAATATTACTGCCTCCGATAACATTGCTTGAACCAACACATGGCTGCTCTCGCACAAAAGCGGCGCGAGACCAACTTTTTACTGTGGGCTTATCGGTATAATTACCCGCTGCAATATGCTGTGTGCTTTTTATCAATCCGTTTTTAGTCAGTGTTCTATTGGTCCAAGTAAGATCCTCAAAACAACTCAAAGTTTGTGCTTCTAAATCTAATTGAGTGCCTCCTCTTGCAGCGGATAGTGGATCGTCTAAACCAGGGTTACTAAGCAAAGCTTCGTCCTCAGATTCAAACATTACAGCCGCGATTGCGGACTCTGCAGCATCAAAGGAAAGAGATCTTTTCTCCATAGAGGTCGCCATTTTACTTTGCATTAAACTACTGGAAACTGAAGATACACCTAAAATCGTGAGGCTCATGAGTATCAGTAAAGAAAACACCATGACCATTCCTGCATTTTTTTGTTTTGATAGATAATTCATATATTTCTACTTCGAGCGAAATTTTTGCTATTACGCAAAGTGATTGTGGTTTCAAATTGTTTGTACAGCCTCTTTTCGCTTGGCTGAATGGACTCTTCATTGAGCAATTTAAACGAGGGAACGGGACTGATGACAACATCAGAATCAGCTTTCAGTAGTATTGCAATACGAATTGCAACAACCAAGGCACCCGCCGCTTTTTCTGCGCCTAAGGTATCGGCATCAATAAATTTTACTGGTCGTGCTGAATTGTCTTTTGATGCGATATTGTCTGTCATGCCGTATTGGACTTGGAAACTCAATACATCGTCTAACAAGGTGTAAGCCGTAGCGTCATCAACTTCAGCTTTTAGGCCACGCAAAACTCTGCCATCAAACCCCCTACATTTTAGAGAAGTACCGTCTAAGAAATATTCGTTGACCACCAAAAACTCTTCATCGTTATAACCATGAGAGGCACCACGGCAATCTTTAGAGCCTTGCAGCATTACCATCAAAGTATCACTCGAAGAATCAGCCCCCTCTATGGCACCTTTAGTTAACCCATTACTAAAATCGCCCACTATAGGAATAGGGTTATTCTGTACAAAAGCCGCTTCTACAACTATATCAACATCTCTATTCAGTTCAGGACGCAACATGTCGTAGCGCCCAGTCATAATTAAGTCATTTCTTAACCTAGCAATGATAAAACGACCGTTTTCTTGCGCTGACGCAATTGACCTATTGAGTCGTTCAGTTGAATTGTTACTAATCATCACCTGTATTACAGCGGCAGAAACGATAAGCCCTAAAGTAAGGGATATCATCAACTCAATAAGACTAAAACCGCTTTGTTTACTATAAGATTTCATAAAGTCACATCCACTGACACACAGTCATGGGGCAGCGTTTCATCAACATTACAATCAGCGTTCAACGTTCTATCAATATTTTGCCAGTTCTCAACAGGCCAACTTAAAATAACGATATGTTTGGAACCAACACTGCACGCGTCTGCATCAGCGGCATTATTATCCAATTCACAGGTTAAACTAATTTCTATTTCAGGATTAGCAGCAACCGCTGCGCACGAGACCTCGTAGCCGTCAAAAATTGCTAATTGAGCTGCAGTACAAACATTATCATTACAATTGGGAATAGAAACTGGCCGTTCCAAACAATAACAAGCATGGGGTAGACCGGAGGCGCAAGTCATGCCAGAAAAGTTATATAAGTCTTCATCAAAATAATCGTTATGAACAACTAAACCTTTTCCAAGAGGAGAAAAAACAGCGCTAGCTCTTAAGCGTTCAGTTAGTTGCTGAGCGACCAACACTGACTGAGAACGACTTAAGGCTTCGGAATTCGTAAATGAACCTACAAACTGTAAATAGGCAACACCAAGCAAACCAACAGATAAAATAAACAAAGTCACCAGCACTTCAATCATGCCAACACCTTGTTGATTATTTGCATTCAATTTTTTGGCCTTGCTATTCACACTTTTTCTCACTCTAGTTGTAAAACATAAATGTTCGACTAACCATCTAGATAAATCTATGACTAGTATGTTAGCTAAAAATACAAAGTATTAGGTTATTTGTACGGGGATAAAGGTATATATTTTGATCTAATCAACAAGGAATATGACAATAAATTCTTTTAAAACAATACACTATAGCTTAGTTTAAGTACTTACAGCATAGTAGGTATAGGGTAAATTTATTTTTTCGAAAAACTAGGGCTCTGCAAGAGCACTTGATGAGCGATATTTGGTTTGAAAGCTTTGGCTCTGTTCAATAGGTGCGATACTACCAAACATATCAATTTGTTTAGTGTCTCCATTCGTATCCAGCCAAGTAACCATAACGTGAACATTTTTAAGATGGGCATTTCGGGGCAATTCAACTGGAAAAAACGGTGAGCCTGGTTTCACCCAAGTATCAGCTACACCATCAAAATTAGTATCAACATAATATAGGTTCTCAACTTCCCATTGTGTAGTATAGGTTTGCAGATGTTCTTGTGTAGATAACACTACTTTACTTTCTCCGGCGGGGATAGTGCCTCCCAAATTATTGGCAATAGTTTGGAAAGACGACACACCTTCTACATATCTTAGACGTTGAAAATAAGCTAAATCAGTCAATTTTTCTTGAGCAAGGTTCAAAGCCACACCCCGCAAATTGAGTTTTGTATCTGTGACGACATACTCGCTTTGTAAAGTCACGTAACCCGTCACTCCTAACATAATAATCAGTGACGCTACTGACACTTCAATTAATGAAAATCCATTTTCTTTACACATAAGTACCTTCAGTTAAAAATCATGCCAACTACCTGGCACTCGAGCCACTCTTTGCAATTTTTTACTGTGCTGTAATTGTTCCATGACGTCTGTATTAAACACCACTCGAGCTAATTCACTTTTTGTCCCCAACTGATAATTGGAGACTACAGCCCCAAATACGGCACTACCAGTTTGCATATTGATATCCAAATTTTTCAATGAACCTAGCGGTTTAAATGATAACAAAAGTCCATACATCGCCACATCAGGGTGAAATTCAAGGTCGCCATCATAAATCACTAAGATAATAGGTTCTGATTCACTTCCAACCTGTGTACTGGCACTGACATCACAGTTACCATTGATCCATATCAGTCCCCAGCTGCCAATATCCAAGCTGTCACAGTCTGCCAAGACAAAATCAGCTTGTTGTTGTAATTGAAGCCACTCAGTGGCGGGAATGTTAAACAGATAACTGACTACATCAGCAGGAAATGAAGCAGAAGCATCCATGATGTCAGCCATTTTGATACTGTGATCTGAATAACTGTTAGTACTGCAGTTTCCTTCACTAAATGCACTGTATGTACAACTATGGTGATGAGTCCCAGACAAGGTAACTTCAGTATCTGACCACAGTGAAAAAGGCGCTGAAACACCCAATCCATCTGGGTTTGAGACTATTTCGAACTCGCCATCGTTACTTATCCCATGTTGTACCATCAGCGGCGCAGGGGGAGTATTGAACAGTATGGGATACACTAGAGATTGCTCCTCAACTGTGGCCCTAGCTAATCCATCAGCAGACCGTCCGTTAGCCGTCATAGTCACAAGAGTGCGCCTACCGGGTAAATTTTCACTGATGGCAGAAAGACTAAATGTACTGTTATCCTCTAGATTGCCTGTCACCTCAATATTCGGCCAGACTTTGTTGACATTAAGTATTGCTAACCCTTGATTTAACCCAGCCTTGGCGGATGCATTAGCCCAAATTTGATTTTGTGTATTAAGTAAAATTTGCTGTTCAAATGATTGAATTTTACCCGTATATAGAGTCACCAATGTCACCATAATTAGCAACAGAACAACCGTCAGTAATATCGCAGCGCCTTTCTGCTTCAGCACACCTAAAGAATAAACCACGAACCACTTATTCATAATTTTCCAATAAAACTTGAGTGTTGATACGACGTAAAATTTCAGGATGTTTCTTAAGGCGGGCTTGCAATGCAATATTGACTCGAGTTTGCATAATTTGTTGCACTGTTGTTTGTTCAACCGTGAATTCCAGCATCATGACTTGAACCACCTTTGGATCCGTTAAGTCATGCCACCCAGACTCATCACAAGCAGCACCGTCCAAGCGAATTTCAACAGCTCTATCTTTTAAACGATAACCATAATTTTCGTTTGAAGCAGTTGTATCCAATTCTCCATTTTTATTGCGGTCATATGCGAAATTAATACAGCTATTGGCCGCTTCAGATGGATAGGCCGCTATTTTTAAACTGCCATCAAAGGGGTTTGAACGAGTTATTGGATTCTTAACTATTTCATTGGTACTGGCATAGTACCCCGCACGTTTAAGATCATGGCTGAGAACAGCAACAACCGCATTGGTTTCTTCGTCTAACCTGGATTTTGCAAGTAAACTGGAATTTAACGCAATACCGTGCCCCACCAATGATGCCATTGCAGTTATGGATGCTAACCCTAGGGTCATAGAGATCATCAACTCAACCAAACTATTGCCTAGTTGCTTTGTAGGTAAAACTAACACGCCTCATATCCTCCGAGACGACTAGCAACCGCACAAATTCTAACGCGCCCCATATTACTCAAGATCAATTTAAGCTGTTTATCGCCATCACTAAAAACGACAGAACCCGCATGACCAATTGCCATCCCTCGATTTGAATCAAATATAGCGACGCTATCTTCTCCAAATGTCACTGTGTCGATATTGACAAATGGATAGTCAGAAAAATCCACCTTATATTCCACCCCATTAAGGGTGCAATCATTCAAGATAGAACAATTACATACGCCATCGTCACTCAAAGCAGCACACCAATTTTCACTAGAGTTGATGGCAACCGTCACATCAACACTTTGAGTAATAGCCGCTACCCGAGCTTGTTGGAAGGCAAAATAACTGGTCTCAGCAGCCGCCTTTAATTGCATGTTTTTTTGTATAGAGGTGATTGCAGGGGCGCCGAGTGAAACCACCAGCACTAAAATAGCGATAGTAATGAGTAATTCTAGGAGTGTAAGACCGGACAGGTTGCGCATATTAGTATCCTTACTTAGCACCAATTTTAAATTGGCCTATAATCAAATCCATTACACAAAATATAGTTCAGTTTATTTAAAACGCATAAAAAAGGAATGAATATGCCAACGCAACAAAAGGAAATGGCAAGTGAGAGTCACTTAGCGTTTTACATACCATTTGGTATGACGTTGATTGAACTATTGGTGGTGGTGATAATTATTGGAATTTTAGCGACGCTGATATTCCCGTCATTTGAACAACAAATTTTGGCTGCAAGGCGCGGCGATGCTATTACCCATTTGCTGCGGCTTAAAATACAACAAGAATCTTTTCGATTAGAAAATATTAGCTACGCTAAAACTGAGCAGCTCAGTCTTCCAGAAAGCAAATATTATACATTTTTGGTCACTGGTGTATCGGCGACAACCTATACCATTAGCGCTACTGCCAAAGGTAGTCAATTAGCAGATCTAAAATGTTTGGAAATGCAAATCGATCAATCATTGAATAAAACCCCAAAGGATTGTTTTTTATGAATAAAAGCCTAGTGAGCCATTTCAAAAACCATGGTGATTAAATCCAACAACAAATCAAGAAAGGTTTTTGACTCGTAATTCTTTAGGGACAGCAAACTCAATATTTTCTTCACGTCCAACTCTTTCGATAGCGGCAGTGGCTCCCCACTCTCTTAAGCGGTTAACTACGCCTTGAACCAATATTTCTGGCGCAGACGCCCCCGCTGTCACACCAATATTTTTGACATTTTTAAGCCATGACTGCTGAATACAATTAGCGTCTGCAATCAAATACGCAGTGGCTCCAATTTTTTCTGCTAATTCTCTAAGTCGATTAGAATTGGAACTATTTTGTGCGCCTACTACCAACAATAAATCACAATCAGCAGATAGGGACCTAACTGAATCTTGGCGATTTTGAGTGGCATAGCAGATATCATCTTTACGAGGCCCTTCTATTGCAGGAAATTGCAGTCTTAAGGCATCAATCACGTCAGCGGTATCATCCACCGATAATGTAGTCTGGCTACAATAATAAAGTTGCGATGGGTCCTTAACCGACAGTTTGGCTACATCTTCAACCGATTCCACCAAATAGATGCCACCTTTGGGATTATCATATTGTCCCATAGTGCCTTCAACTTCAGGGTGTCCTTGATGTCCGATTAAAATACATTCCGTGCCTTTTTTACTCGCACGCATCACTTCCATATGGACTTTGGTGACCAAAGGACAAGTGGCATCAAACACTTTTAAGCCACGAGAGTCTGCTTCAGTTCGCACTGCTTGTGATACACCATGAGCAGAAAAAATAACAATACTGTCATCAGGTACTTCTGATAATTCATCTACAAATACCGCTCCGCGCTCTTTAAGCCCGTCGACTACAAATTTATTGTGTACCACTTCGTGGCGCACAAAAATAGGTGCAGGGAACATTTCCAAAGCACGCTCAACAATGATAATTGCGCGGTCTACCCCGGCACAAAAACCTCGTGGATTTGCAAGATGGATCTGCATAGTTATTTATTCCAACCTATCCAGTTAACTGACAGTATTTCTACGTCAAAGGTAATGACCTGTCCAGCCAAAGGATGATTAAAATCAACTGTGACTGAGTCTCCAGTGACTTCTCGCACAATTCCTGGTAACTCCGTGCCATCGGGCTGAGTAAACGCGATAATCATACCTTCTTCTGCAGGTGTTTCAGCATTAAATTTACTTCGCTCAAGATGGTGTAAATTGTCAGGATTTGGCATACCAAAGGCATCATTGGCTTCTAGGGTAAAAGATTTTTTATCACCCGCTTTCAGTCCTAATAAACAATCTTCAAAATTAAGTGTAAGACTACCATCACCCATTACTAACTTAGCCGGTTTGTTATTCACTCTTGTACTGTCCGCGGCAGAGCCATCGGCCAATTTTAAATCAAAGTGCAATACCACTTCACTACCTTGCTTTATCAAATTTTGCTGCAACTCAGGCATGCTTTTCCTCTTTATTTTTAAACATATCCACTATCAACAAAACTGCACCTATACATATGGCACTGTCGGCCACGTTAAAAGCAGGCCAATACCAATCTTGATAATACAACACTAAAAAATCTATTACGTAGCCATGCATTAATCGATCAACGGCATTACCAATTGCACCGCCTATTATTAGGCTAAACGCTATGGGTAAAATAGTTTGTTCCTTGGTGGTTTGTTTTAACCACCACAACACTAACGCACTGACAGCAAAGGCTATACCAGTAAAAAACCAACGCTGCCAACCACCGGCATCATGTAAAAAACTAAAAGCAGCACCGTAGTTATACACATGGGTGAGATTAAAAAATGGCAATATTTGGATAGCTTGGTAGAGTTCAATATTATCTAGCACCAAAGTCTTAGCATATTGATCCCCTACAAATACCAACACGGCCAACCATAAAAATCGCCATCCTGTTTGCGTCAAAAGTTTAAGCATAGGCGCGTTTTTCGCCCTCACCTTCAACATTATCCACACAGCGATCACAAAGCTCTGGATGCGCAGCATGATTACCAATATCTTCACGGTGATGCCAACAGCGACTGCACTTAGAAGCAGCTGAAACAGAAACCGCCACTGAAAGTCCAGGCACCTCTGTCGCCACAGCGTCTGCAGGCAGGTCACTACTTTCAACAACTTTTGCTGCAGAAGTGATCAACACAAAACGCAGCTCATCTTCAAGTTTGCTCAGTAAGCTAAACAGGTCACTATTTACATACAAAGTGACCTCTGCTTGTAGTGAACCTTTGATTTTGCCTTCTTTACGGGTCAATTCAATACAGCGGTTCACAGCATTTTTGACGGCTAAAATTTGCTGCCAAAACTCATTGGTAAAGTTACCAGATAAGGTCACTTCACCTAAACCGTCATACCATTTACCGGTAAATACAAACTCATCTTGTTGCCAAGGCATTTCTTGCCATAACTCTTGAGCAGTAAAACTAGTGATGGGCGCCATCCAACGCACCAAGGCTTCGATAATATGATACAGCGCACTTTGACAAGAACGTCGGGCATGACTGTCACTTTTTGCGGTATATTGTCTATCTTTAATAATATCTAGGTAAAAACTACCCAATTCAATAGAACAAAACTGCATGAGTTTTTGTGACACGACCAACATATCGTATTTTTCGTATGCTTCGATGATTTCCTTTTGCATACTGCTCGCTCGTCCCACTACCCACCTATCTAGTTCTACCATATCGTCAATGGCAACTAAGTCTTTACTAGGATCAAATCCATTTAGATTAGCCAATAAAAAGCGTGCAGTATTACGAATACGACGGTACGCATCCGCTGAACGATTTAGGATTTCATCTGATACCGCTATTTCACTGCGATAATCAGTTGAAGCTACCCACAGGCGTAAAATATCCGCGCCCAGTTTTCCTGTGACTTGCTGAGGAGCAATAGTATTTCCAAGAGATTTTGACATCTTCTTGCCTTCACCATCCACAGTAAATCCATGGGTCAGGACTTGTTTATATGGCGCATGTCCCTTAGTCGCCACTGAGGTCATAAGAGATGACATAAACCAACCACGGTGCTGATCAGAACCTTCTAAGTACAAGTCAGCGGAAGCAGGAATATCATCACGCTGATCAACTACAAAATAGTGAGTCACACCTGAGTCAAACCATACATCTAAGGTATCGGGTACTTTTACAAAGGTTTCGGCATCTTTGCCTAATAATGTTTCAGGGTCGATATCCCACCAAGCTTGAATGCCTTTCTGTTCTACCAGTTTGGCAACCTGTTCCAGTAATTCATCCGTGCGGGGGTGTAATTCACCTGTGTCTTTATGCACAAATAAAGTAATAGGTACACCCCATGTGCGCTGCCTAGAAATACACCAATCGGGTCTACCGGCCACCATAGTTTCAATACGGCTCTCGCCCCATTCAGGGATCCATTGGGTTTTATGAATTTCTTTTATCGACGCTTCACGTAAGCCATTTTTATCCATACTTATGAACCATTGTGGCGTGGCGCGGAAAATAATAGGTGTTTTATGTCTCCAGCAATGTGGGTAGCTATGGTTATACACATGGTGATGTAATAAAGCGCCATGTTCTTTTAATACCTCAACCACATGATCATTGGCTTTAAAAACATGTTCACCAGCAAACAGCTCTGTACCTTCTAAATACACTCCATTTGCGCCAACAGGATTAGCAACCTCAAGGCCGTAGTTTTTACCTACGATAAAATCGTCAACACCATGGCCAGGAGCGGTATGCACGCAACCAGTACCTGCTTCCGTAGTAACATGGTCACCTAAAATAAGAGGCACTTGGAAATCATAAAAAGCGTGATGTAAAGCTTGATTTTCTAATGCTTGACCATTACACACGCCTAAGGTTTTGTAATTTTCAAAACCAAAACGCTGCATACAATCTGCTAATAGTTCAGTTGCTATCACTAAACATTCTTGACCTTGCTCACCAGTCACCTGAACCAAACTATATTCAAGAGTCGGGTGAATACAAACGGCGCGGTTAGCAGGTAAGGTCCAAGGTGTGGTGGTCCAAATTGCCACAGAAATATCAGTTGTCACTTTTGCAGAGAAACATGCCGCAAAGGCTTCAGCATCAACCACTTTAAAACGCACATCTATGGAGGGAGAGTTTTTGTCCTGATACTCTACCTCGGCTTCAGCCAAAGCAGATCCACAATCTGTACACCAATGAACGGGTTTAAATCCTTTCTCAAGATGTCCTGAACGCACTACTAGGCCAAATTCACGAATAATGTTGGCTTCTGATGTAAAGTCCATGGTTTTGTAGGGGTTATCCCATTCACCCAAAACACCTAAACGGATAAAATCTGCCTTTTGACCTGCTATTTGTTTCTCGGCGTAGTCACGGCACTTTTGTCTAAATTCAGCGGCGGTGACTTTTTTACCTGGTTTCCCGACTTTTTTCTCAACCATTAACTCAATGGGTAATCCGTGGCAATCCCAACCAGGCACATAAGGCGCATCAAAGTCCGATAGGGTTTTAGACTTTACAATTATGTCTTTAAGAATTTTGTTAACCGCATGACCAATATGAATATCACCATTCGCATAAGGAGGGCCATCATGGAGAATAAAAGGCGTATTACCTTTTTTGGCTTCACGAATTTGCTGATAGAGTTTTTTCTGTGTCCACTGTGCCAGCATTTTTGGCTCACGTTGCGCTAAGTTACCGCGCATCGGGAACTCAGTTTCAGGCAAGTTCAGGGTATGTTTATAATCACTCATTGCTGCTTAAATCCAAATTGGTCAATTGTTACAGTAAAATATTAAGAGGCCGTTAACAGTGACTTTGCCACTAACGCATCTTTTTGTATTTGTTGATGAAGTAACTCAAAAGAATCGAACTTCATTTCTTGTCTAATTTTGCTTACTAAGGCCACAGAAATAAACTGACCATATAAATCATCACTAAAATCAAACAGATGTACTTCTAATTGTGAACGCTGACCATTCACTGTAGGCCGATGGCCAATATTCGCCACACCGGAATAATGTTTACCCGCCACACTGACTGTGACTGCAAACACACCATTAACCGGAGCCTTACAGCGTTTCAATAAAACATTAGCAGTAGGGAAACCAATAGTTCGTCCTCTTTTATCACCATGTAGTACTTTGCCAGCAATGGTAAAAGGTCGACCTAACATTTGCGTAGCAAGCTTAAAATCATCGTTGCTTAATGCATCACGTACGGCAGTGGAACTAATACGACAATCTGCAAGACGGAAACTTTGGGTGCTGACTACTTCAAATTGACATTTTTTGCCTTCTTCTACAAGTGTAGAAAAATCCCCTACCCTACCTTTACCAAATCGAAAGTCATCGCCCACCACCAAAAACTGAATCCCCAGTTTGTCGACCAATAATCCTTCCACAAAATCAGTAGCACTAAATGCCGCAAAATGTAGATCGAATTTCACGCATAACAAACGGTCAATGCCGAGGGCTTTCAATTGCGTATATTTATCGCGAAGTAAACTGAGTCGAGCGGGCGCCTGTTGGGGCGTAAACAATTCTTCAGGTTGAGGCTCAAATACCATTACCGTCGAAGGTAGTCCCAATTCTTTAGCTTTTTCAACAACTTGACTAAGTACAGCCTGATGCCCTAAATGCACCCCGTCAAACTTGCCAATTGTTAATACACAACCGCGATGTTTGTCACGAATATTATGTAGGCCACGAATTAGTTCCACTACACTCTCTTTAGCTCATAGGCTTGCTTTAAAAGCCAAAAGGCTCATTGAAAATCAATCAAAGGCGCGGATTATAACTGACTACAGGACGATTGAAAGCAGTAACATTAAGGAATCTGCATTTTTAAAAGCCGGTTTTTCCAGTTAACCTTTACGCATGTTATTTTGTGACGGCCTGCGATGCTGAAAAAGTGCTTTTTCTGACCCCTAAAATCAAGAGACTAAAAACAAACACCACTGCCCCTAAAGAAATTAATTTAGCTAACTCAAAAATTTTGTTTATTAAAGATAAATTAACCCAAGAAGCGGATTCCGGATTCAACAAGAAAATAACGGCGCCCATAGCCATACTGGCCAATACAATCTTGATGAGTAGTCTCACTGTTTGTGATGACGCAATATAAACACCTTGCTTATGTAATGCGCCGTAAAGCAGCAAAGCGTTCATAAGAGCCGAAAGAGATGTGGCCATAGCCAACCCCACGTAATCAAATGGCCAGACTAGAATCAAATTAAATAACATATTCGCCCCCATACACCAGATACCAAACTTCACTGGTGTTTTAGTATCTTGTCTCGAATAAAAGCCCGGCGCTAAAACCTTCACTAACATAAAACTTAATAAACCAAATGAATAGGCCATTAGACTATAGGAAGCAAAAGCGGCGTGCTGAGGCGTAAACTCGCCGCGCTGAAATATAGTCAACAACATGGGCTCAGCTAGCATAAACAAACCTGTTGCGGCGGGGATACCCAAAAGACAAACCATTTTCACTGCCCAATCAATATTGGCGCTAAAAGCTTTATCATCCTTAGACACATGATTGCGCGATAAGGTAGGCAAGATTACAGTCGCAATTGCAATGCCGAACAACCCTAACGGAAATTCCAATAGACGGTCAGAATAATACAGAAATGAGATCGCTCCCGTACCCAAGAAGCTAGCAATTACAGTGTCGAACAACAAATTAAGCTGCCCCACTGAGACCCCAAAAAGGGCTGGAATGATCAGGGTGCGAACTTTAACAATATCAGGATCCGACCATCCCCATTTGGGTTTAACTAACAAGCCCGCTTTAAATAAAAATGGCAATAAGAAAAGTAACTGAAAAAGCCCACCTAAAAAGACTCCCCATGCCAAGGCAAAGGCGGGTTCATCAAACCTTGGGGCTAAATATATTGCGCAACTAATGATGGCAACATTAAGCAATACTGGAGTAAAGGCAGCGACAGCAAACTTATTCAGTGTATTAAGAATGGCACCTGCCAAACCGGTTAAAGATACAAATAATAAATAGGGAAAGGTAATTTTAAGCATTAACGACGCTAATTCATATTTTTGTCCGGCGGGTTCGTCATTTAGATACTCAACAAACCAACCCATGCCAAAAAGTGCGGCTAGTATAGGTGAACCAATCACTCCCACAATAGTTACTATGGTGACTATCACGCCTAAAGTACCACTGACTTTAGCCACAAATTGTCTTAGGTGTTCCTCGTCACCTTCATGCTTAACATCGGCTAAAACAGGTATAAATGCCTGTGCAAACGCGCCCTCTGCAAATAAACGTCTCAGAAAATTAGGAATTTTATTGGCGAACAAAAAGACATCTGCATTCGCTCCTGCCCCCATTAAATTGGCAATAACGGCATCTCGCACTAACCCTAAAATACGGGAAATAAATGTCATGGCGCTGACAATCATGCCTGATTTAAATAACTTACCTGACACCTACTTCTTCCTAACCAACAAAAGGGCTATTATGCGTGAATACCAAACGAAGAGTCTATTGATTGGCCAATTAATTTGTGTCGGTGGTCATAACTTAATTTTGCTAAATTAAAAAGAATCCGTTATTTGTCTATAAAAACCACGAAACTGATTGACATAAACCGACTTGATCCTCATAATCCGCACCCTTGAATTTTGACTAGAATTTTTTTGGGAGTTCCAACTTGGCTAACATCAAGTCTGCTAAGAAACGTGCTATACAAGCGGAGAAGCGTCGCCAACACAACGCTAGCCGTCGCTCTATGACACGTACATCTTTGAAAAAAGTACTTTCTGCTATCGCCTCTGGTGATAAAGAAGCTGCTCAAGCTGCATATTCTGCGGCAACACCTTTACTTGACCGTATGGCAACTAAAGGTTTAATACATAAAAATAAGGCTGCTCGTCATAAGAGCCGCCTTGCAGCACAAATTAAAGCCTTAGCTTAATTTTGTACTGATTGAAAAAAAAGCGCCTATGGCGCTTTTTTTATATCTAAAAATTGAGTCAATACCATTCCATCTCAATTACTTGCCACTGTGTTATCTGTGATGAATTAGCGCTAAAAGCAAAAGATATTGAACCACAGAGGGCACGGAGAGCACGGAGGTAAAAACATTTGCCTCTTAACAATCAGTTTTTCTGTGTAGTGAAGCGCTCGGCGCCCGACACTCTGTGTTCTCTGTGGTGAATTCGGTTTAAAAATTGAACCACAATAAAGACACAAAGGATAACCAGAGTTTAGGTTAACGCGGGCAACAATGTTTCTGCCCATGCCAGCACTTCAACTTCTGGCTCGAGGGTTTCACAAGCATCAATCTCCAGTAGTTCTGTTATTGGCTTACCTTGTAACTCGCTCAACAGCTCGAAAATTTTCCGTCCAGCTCCGCAGTAAGTTTCACCATAACTACTATCACCTAGACCTGCCACTGCAAAAGGTTTCTGTTGCATCAATGGGAATTGCTCTCGTAAATCTTGTATAAAAAACTCCAAATTTGGCGGTATATCTCCCTGCCCCGTGGTGGAGCTAATAAATAACATAGACGACACTTTCTTAAAATCATCTAGGGTTGGATCAGTAAACACTTCTGAAGACAATCCTTGTGTACTCAACATAGTGCGAACTTCCTCTGCTACATGTTGTGCGTTTCCATATACCGATCCTACAAAAATACCGATTTTACTCATTTTAAAAGTCCTAATTAGGTAAGGTGATGATTTACATAACTACAAGTTGTTTATTGTTTTTAATTGATGGTGATTAACTTGCCACTTTTCTAATAAATCGTAAATATTTCTATCCAATTCACAACTTAAGACAAGTGTTTCTTCAGATACTGGGTGCTTTAAATGCATAGATTTGCAGGTCAAAGCCAATTGCTTAAAATTAAATTGTTGCCGTAAAAATACGTTATGTTTACCATCGCCGTGGGCGGTGTCTCCGACAATAGGGTGATTGATATGGGCCAAATGCCTTCTAAGCTGATGTTTACGCCCTGTTTTAGGTGTGAGTTGCACCAGTGAATATCTAGCCGACGCATACTTGCTGACAGCAAAGGGCAATTCAAATTTATGGAGTCGATTAAAAAGGGTCACGGCTTCTTTTGCTGGCTTATCTTGTTTGGCCATTTTATCTGCAATTTTGTCGAGCTTTTCCTTAAGTCCATAATCTATTACACCTTCATCCTTTATGTGCCCACGAACAATGGCTAAATACGTTTTATGAATTAATTGAGAGGCAAACTGTTCACCTAATTTTCTAGCAATATCAGCAGATAAGGCGAATACCAGTACGCCAGATGTGGGTCTGTCTAATCTATGCACCGGAAACACATGCTGGCCAATTTGATCTCGCAATAACTGCACAGCAAACTGGGTTTCATGTTTATCAAGCATACTGCGATGCACTAATAACCCTGATGGTTTATTAATGGCGACTACATGTTCATCTTGATAAATAATAGAGAGCTGCATGTTATTAAGCGGAAAAAACTAAATCAATTTGTTTAATCACTTCAATCACCCCATCACGATTCTTTGTTGCGACTAGACTTTGTTCCGCCATGGGTAAAAGTGTTACATTTTCTGGCAATGTACTACCAGAACTAAGCAATTCAGACATTTTGGGAATAAAAATAAACTGTAACCATTGTTCGAATGACAAAACATCCACTGAAAAAGGTAATGTACTTTGCAGGGCTGTGGCTGATGGCGTAGAACATGACCACAACCTAGCATCACGCAGACTTTGCTCTAGTTTGACTATCAGAATTTCGACTTCTATGTGACTTCGTGGCATGATCAACCGCTTATACTTATGGAAATAACCAACAAATTTATTTTCTAGCCGATTAATCTTTAATAAGTTCATAATAACATGAGTCATATCAATACTATCAGCGAATTTTTACTCCAAGCTGGTACAGACTATCGCGTTTTCGACATGGCTCGTGGCATCAGATCCCTTGAGTCTCAATTATTTTTAGAAATAGAAAATGCAACCAGACCTGCGCCTTGCCCAAGACAACAACATGCTTGGTTTGGGATTTTATTTTTCAATAAACAAATGAGTAATGAACGCTATATTTGGTTTGTTAAATTGCCTTTAGATGAACAAGGCTTAGTCATTGGCGCAGCCAGACAACAGTTTTTACAGATAGTCGTCGACGCTTTGGGGCAATCCCTCGAGAAACCCAACAATACCAATAACCAATTGCCAGATAACCCCTTTACTTTTATTCCAAATCAACAACAATTGGCTGACTTTAACAGTATCGCTCGAGTGGCATTAAATATCCCTCTTTCTCATCACGTGAATTTAGCTGAACAATATATAACCACCCCTGAGCAGCACGACTGGCGAGCAGTTTCTTTGCAAGGTATTGCAGACTTTACCGCGTCGTTACAGCAAAGCGCACGGAAAAATCTGCTATTAAATCGATTTTTAACCTTAGCACCAGAGATGCAATATGCATTGTGTGCATCTCTAGAAAATCATAGCATAGGTGAAGATATCAGTACGTTGTTAGTCACCTGGTATCAGCAAGATATTGAGGATGAAAAAAGGCTACATAGTGTGCTTCGAGGACTATGTCAAAGCCAAGCTAAAGCAGCAGTTCATACTCTGCTTACTTTGATACTCAATTCCGAAAAAGGACTATCTAGGTCAACACTTATGTTGATTGCGGCCAGACATTGGCAATACATGACAGAGCCCGCAATTCTCACTCTGTATGTGGAGCTATTGGCTATTTGCGAAGACGATACGTTTATCGGGTTGTTTTCTGATCTAGTACAAATACCAGAAATAAGAGAGTCTATGTTAAGCATTTTGCGTTGGCCTGAAAAGAGCCCACAACTCACACAGGCCGTTGGTCAACTATTTGGTCAAAATACACCATGAATTTATACGATTTAATCTTACTTATAGGAATTTTTTTGTTGGCCGCCATGTTTTGGCGTTTTCGCGCGATATCAGAAGCCCTCAAAACACAGTTGGATGCATACTGTGAAAGACAACAATTACAACTCATTAGCGTCGCAAGGGTAAAAACACGAATTGGGAGTTACAAAGGTAAACTTGATTTTCTTAGTGACTTTGTCTTTGAGTTTTCAGGAAACGGAGAAGACAGTTATCAAGGTCAGGTGCAAATGGTTGGTCTAAAAGTACTGAATATTGATACGCCTGCGTATCGAGTTGAATAATACACAAATCTTGCGTTCATAAACTATTTTCTGTGAGACCATTACAAATGAAAAAGGCATGACTTGAAAATATCAAGCCATGCCCTTAAAGAATTTTGAGGGTCCCTCTCTGCTGTCCATTGCAAAATTATCCTAAAAATTTCCGTATTATGCCTTTCCCTATACTCTCAATCATCCCGATGAGTCACTCTCCCTGAGTGTGTCCTTTATCCATTTCATCCCAAATGGGGCACCTTCCCGGTGTATCCTTGCTCCTTTAACTTGCGATTCCTTAGCAAGTCACACATCCAATGTGTATCCAAATCCCTTTCTTTGTTATCCAAACAAAGTCTCATCCTGAGTTCCCTATCCTTTGTCTCATATCCATTACGAGAAACCGTCCGTTGTTTTCCAGTCCATAAGCTTTACAATCCATGTAAAGCACTCACCCTGAGTTCCCATCCTTATAATACAACGACCCTGTTGTATTTCCTTCAACCTTGAAGTCGTCCAAGCTCTTCCTTGATGTCATCCTGACTCGTCGTGTTTCCTTGTGACGGGACTAAAGATAGAGGAATTGAAAAAGATTGCGAGTAGGTAAAATAAAAAAATTGGGGAAAGTGTAAGAGCAGCTAGTGGTGAAAAAATTTAGTTCATATAAAACAATAAGTTAAAAACGATGTAAGTGTAAAGAAAGTGAGAAATGACGAATTCACCTACGTCTTTGTACGAAATCTCTTACACCGAGACAGGGAAAAACTGACAGGATAATTTATTGGGCTTCACGAGGTCGAAACATTAAATGCCCTTTGATGCTACCGATCTCTAATTCTTCCACTAAATTATATTGGCCGTCTTCAAAAAAAGATAAACATTTAGGTAAAGTCACATACATACCAACCCCCTGACTTTTTGGGTCTTCAAGCATTATGCCTTCTATTGCACTCATTAATACATGCCCTAATCCATGATGTTGCAGATCAGGATGTACTCCAATCAGAGATAACATATGAAAGTACTCGGCTGGCACTCTTTCACGTACTTTAGTTTCTTTCTCGACCATTTGTTTAGTACCCAAAAACCCAGCAGTTAATAGCATTTTTAAGCGCCAATGCCAAAACCTATTGGGTCCTAACTCTGCATCTGGACTCACTAAACAGGCAACGGCTACCAATCTGTCATCATCAAACAAACCGATCATTGGCTGCTTAGCTAACCAAAATGCATTTAATTCTTCTCTAATGGCCGAACGTAAGCGAGATTCATACCCTTCTTTTTCGTATTGAAATATATCTACAAATAACGGGTCATCATGGTAAGCAAGGTATAATATTGACGCTGCAATTTTTAGGTCTTCAGCTGTTAAGTAAACAGCTTTTATATTATCTACGTCTGTAATTTGTTCTTCTTGTAATACCATCATGATTAGCGCCTATTCTTTTTATGAATACTCTACCCTATGGATGCAAACTTGTTAACAGTTTGTTGCAAATCCACAAGCTAATTTTTAAATAACCTCTTAATACAGCATAAATGGACACTAACATGCGTTGCTCACCGATATAACCAGTGAGCCCAATGATTAAATACTGATCCCTTTAAAAGCAGTTTCGCCCCAGCCTACCAATGCGCTATTCTTAAACACAAGAGGTGTACATTCATTCTTTGTAGTGACACCATCACCTTCGATACGTTGCGTTCTGTAATATAAGACCTGATAAGTATCGTTATCTTTAGTATAAAACTCATTAAAATCAGCGATCCCCATACGATTGAGTATTTCGTCATAACTGACATCTATCTGTAATCGCGAAATATATTTACGATTTTTCTGTTCTTTGTCTTGCCAGTCAGAATGATGACCATATTTTCCATCACCGTCTACAGAAATAACACAACCACTCAACCCTAGTGATAATCCAAATAATGCGACTAATGCGAACTTGTTCATTAATAATTCCTTACTATTTTTGTTGTAGTTAAAGACTAAAGCTAGCCAATTTAACAAAGTGTATTCAAATTTGAGGCCAGAACGCTAACCATCTGTTTTATATAAATATATGGTGATTACAATAAGAAGTGGTTAAAATGAAATTAGCGCTTTTTGCAAAATATTAGGAGTTTTGACCAATAAGATGAGCAATATCGATTATATTATTCACCTGTGTTTTGACATCTCAGAACAAGGTAAAACACCTTCAGTAGCCTTGATTAGAAATTTGTCACAGCGCACTCTTGCCATTCCGGAAGTGATTAAAGGGTTACAAAATTGGAAATCCAGTTCAGGCGGTCGCCCGCCCCTCACAAACCCACAATTAAATACTAGATCTACAACCGAGCAAACTTTACAACAGCGCGTCTCAAAGCTTGAAGCTCAGGTAGCCACACTCATGCAACAATTAGCCAATTTGTCAGATAAAAATTAAGCTTGGGCAGGTATTGGCTGCAAGGACTGAATGAAGACAGCTAAATTAGGTGCAACGACTTCTTTAGGTATCAGTCCGACTTGTTCAAGCATGACTTCACCACTGCTGTTATTAACGGTAAGGATAAAATCATCTTCATCTGTTAAGGCAACAAAGAAGGTTTCGGGTTGCTGTAACCTTCTTTTCATTAATATGTGCCCAATCAAGTTTTGTTGTAATCGTTCAAAATCGCCCTGATTCCATGGTTGCAATAATTGTAAATAACCTTTGTTTGTTTTGGCGTTTAAGTTATCACTCCAATAGGCTGAATAATAACTGACCACATCTGGATGAATTTTCATCTCTAATGCTGTTTCTAAATCCTTAAAATTGGCGCCTTCAGAACGCTTTACTGGCTGCCAGCTCACACTCTCTCCTGTTTTACCAGAATCCCTATAGCAGTCTGATGGCCAGTCGCTGTCATATTCAACCACTAACATCTCTGGATGTTTTTTAGCCGCACTTACATACTTTTCCACAAACTCATCTAATGCAGCGGTTACTTGTTCACTCATCAATACTCTCTTTCTACGACACCTTTTATTGGGGGTAATTTAACATCATTTTGAAAAAATGATATCTCAAGGTTTTGAGCACCTAAGTCATGAGGTAGACTGACGGAAACAACCTAGTCAGAATAAAAAAGAGTGAATGTGAGCGAAAAAATTGATAAGCAAACAACCCTTGCCGGGTTAAGTTTAGGCAAAGCCACCGAATACCGAGAGATATATGCCCCCGATTTGTTACAGGCTGTTCCTAGAAGTATGAACAGAGTAGAACTAAATTTAGGGGCTGAATTGCCGTTCTACGGAACCGATAGATGGAATGGCTACGAATTATCTTGGCTCAATGCTAAGGGTAAACCTAAGGTCGCTATCATGCGCTGTGAAGTGCCCGCCACATCGCCAAACTTAATTGAATCCAAGTCATTTAAACTTTATTTAAATAGCTTTAACCAAAGCCATTTTGACTCCATAGACTCAGTCACAGAAGCGTTAACAAAAGACTTATCTCAATGTGCTGGGGAAAAAGTCGAGGTAGAGCTATTCAAAGCGGCAGAATTTTCTCAGATGCGAATTGAAAGTTTCGATGCTGTGTGCATTGACGATTTGGATATTGAAGTCAAAAACTACCAACTGGAACCGGCTTACTTATCGACTAACAGCGAATTTGTTGAAGAAACGCTGAGCAGTGATTTGCTTAAATCCAATTGTTTGATAACCAATCAACCTGACTGGGGAAGTGTTTGTATTCGTTATCAAGGACAGCAAATCAATCATGAAGGACTATTGCGCTACCTAATATCATTCAGACAACATAATGAATTCCATGAACAATGTGTTGAACGAATTTTTTGTGACATTATGGCTAAATGTAAGCCCCAAAAATTAACTGTCTATGCCAGATATACGCGACGTGGCGGACTTGATATCAACCCCTTTAGAAGCAACTTTGAAAAAATATACTTCGAAGGTAGACTGGCTAGACAGTGATACCAGCTATATTCACGAAAATAACTTAATAAAATCAGGTGACTATGCAAAGAATTCAACTAAATCCTTTAGGCGCAATGAGCCAGCTATCCCAGCTAGAAGTTAACTTGCTAAGCGAATCTACAGACAGAGATCTATACAGATTATTCCGAAATTGTTGTTTGGCTGTTCTATATAGCGGCGCTGAAATAGATAATAGTGACAATATATTTGCACCTCACCACGACTTTGCAGTCAATTTAATTATTCGTGAAAGAGGCGTAAAAGTTGAGTTAGTCAACCCACCTGCACATGCTTTTGTAGATGGTGTATTGATAAAGGGGGTGCATGAACACATCTTTTCTGTGCTCCGAGATTTACTGCACATGGGGGCAAAGTATTCTGCACAATCATTGGGGGTAACACCTGACACTGCCTATATCACCCACAGTGTCTTTGATATGCTGCGCCATGCACAAACCATTAAAAACACAGCTGAGTTAAATATGGTGGTGTGCTGGGGCGGACACTCAATAAGTACAACAGAATATAAATACACGAAAGAAGTGGGTTATCAACTAGGCCTTCGCAATCTCAATATTTGTACAGGTTGTGGCCCAGGTGCTATGAAAGGTCCTATGAAAGGGGCCACTATAGGTCATGCTAAACAGCGTTATAAAAATGGCCGCTACTTAGGTTTAACAGAACCCGGGATCATTGCAGCTGAGCCACCCAATGCCATAGTAAATGAACTCGTTATTATGCCTGATATTGAAAAACGCTTAGAGGCATTTATTCGCTTATCCCATGCCATAGTCATTTTCCCCGGTGGAGCAGGCACGGCAGAGGAATTGCTTTACCTCATTGGCATTATGTTAGATGAGCAAAACCAACAACAAGTACTGCCAATTGTTCTCACTGGCCCCGAGCACAGTAAAGCTTATTTTGAGTCCATTGATCATTTTATTGGTGAGACTTTGGGGCCTGAAGCGCAGAACTTATATGAAATAGTCGTAGGTGATGCGGCAAAAGTGGCGCAAATCATTAAACAAAAACAATGTTTAGTCAGGGATTATCGTAAGCAAAGAGGCGATTCCTACGACTTTAATTGGTCACTTAAAATTGCAGCCGATTTTCAAAGTCCTTTTACTCCGAATCACAGTAACATGTCAGAGCTCAAGTTAAACTTTACGCAACCTAAAACCGAACTAGCCGCTGCGTTGCGTCAGGTATTTTCTGGGATCGTTGCCGGTAACGTTAAGTCTGAAGGAGTTGCTTTAATTAAAGAGCACGGTCCCTTCCAACTAAGAGGAGATCCAAAATTAATGGAGTTGATGGACGGCTTGTTAGAATCTTTTGTTGAGCAACAGAGAATGAAACTGCCAGGAAGCCAATATATCCCTTGTTATCAAATAACTGAATAAATAAAAGCGAGCAGCTGTTACGCTAGTTCAACGAAAATTTACGTTCAACTCACTGCAATCATCCAACTATTTTTATATGATTAGATTGGGTAAATATTAGAAAGAAACACATGAACAAAAAAGTAGTTAAGAGAATTGTTATTGGTGTAGGTATGTATGCGGTGTTTGTCATGGCCGTTATCACGCTCTATCCAGATACTCCACAGAATATGGACTGGGAAGACCGTCAGGAATACAACAAAATCCAAATATCTAAACTTGAATTGGGCTTACAGAAAAAACAGATACTGGAGTTATTAGGTAGCCCAGATATTACAGAAGCCAAGAGAAACGATAACTCTGAGCTGCAAGTGATGTTTTATCGTACTCACCATAGACAAGCCGATGGGATCACCACAGAAGACGAATGCACCGCGCTACTATTCAAAAATAACGAACTCATAGCATGGGGTGACAGTGCCTATCAATCTTTTATCGATGGTTAGGTAGGCCTCGATATGCCAGAGAAAATAGTTAAGCAACACTATATTGCTCTGGTAAAGTTACTTAAAATTTACCGCACTGCACCGTTAGACAGGGATTTGCTCCAAGCAACCCTACACTTTTGCAAAAATTTGTATGGGGCAGCTAAGGCACACCCTGATCTACTATTTGCACAACCGCAACTGTATAAATCGCAACTACCTTTTATCGTTAACCTATCGTTCAATTCAGTGGTGATAACCTGTTTATTGGCTGAGAGAAACAAGTTTGACCCATCTGTTACCATTCAATTAATGTGTGGATCCTTGAGTATCTGCGGATTAGAACAGTCATCAATTGAAAAACATTACCAAACAGTTGCAGACAATCAAAAACCAACCACAACAAAAATCGGTCAACACAATGCGACTTTTGTTCACTTATTAAAAACTAGCCGACAGCAAGTCTGGTTATCAAGTTATTTACTTGGCCCCCATATCCATTTGAGTCGTTATCCCCAAGAAAGTCTTACTAGTCCCCTTTCAGCCCTAACCTATATGGCCAACAAATTCGCTCTGTTATGTACAACTAACAAACAAAAACAATCTATTAGTTTTGCCAACGCTATCAAACACTTAAGCTTAATATGTTGCCACAAATGGTACGTTTTATTGATGCCACTAGTAGACTATCCAAGCGTTTCGCCACCAGGCAGTTATATTCGATTACGAGATAACTCCGTACATATGGTGTTATCTCTCAATAATAAAGGACTCGTCACCAAAGCGTTATCAAATAAACAGACTATTGGAATGCAGTCCAGTGAGACAGATATTCAGGTCATAACAACAGATCAAGTGACAAAAATTTATCCATGCCAGCAACTCAATGGATTTGCTCGGCTTAATCATTGGTGGGGCACTGAGCTGAATCAATGGCTTTCTAGCCATCAAGAACATGCCCCTAAAGTAGCATTTAACTTAATTCAGTCAATTAAGACTGCGCCAGCATCTTTAATGGTCATTCAAGATCAACTGAATCACGTCAATGCAGATATAGCGGTAATAATAAAAGCCATAGAAAAAGAGCCTTTGCATGCGCACCAACTGCTAGTCTCCGCTTCTTCGATGAACAGAAATAAACAGCCCGTTCGCAGTATTCAACATGGATTAGCCATGCTTGGTTTTGAACGCAGCAACAGTATTTTATTACAATACTCTTTGTTAGCTAGACTGAACCAACAATACTTTCCACTGCAACAAGCGCTTTTAACCTTTAACCAGTTTTTTGTAAATATCGTAGCTGAACTGGCTACCAGAACAAAATTACTTTCTTCTGAATTCGCCAGCACAACCGCTTATTTTGCGGTGTCTAGATTATTTACCCTCCCCACTATTCGAAGTTTAAAGCGCTGGGAAACGACAACAATTCCTCGATTTAAATTGGCAAGTCTAATAAAAGCTAAGGAGTCCCAACGCCTCAAGCACGACGGTTTTATGTTGGCAAAAACATGGCATCAAAATAAACAAATGTTAGAAGTATTGCGTGACTACGATCTAGTGTCGCCAGAGCAACAGAAAACCTCCTCTACCAGTCAATATTGCTATGTACTTGGGATCGGTTTAATCCTGGCCCAAGAACATTACTTTTTAAGAACAGGCCATTGCGAGGAGACAGAAGGCTATCTCAAAACGGGATTGCATGAACTAGGTTTAAGCCCAGCAACACTCACAAGTATGATGACAGAGGTGGTAGCGAGAACAAATGTGTTCTGTCAGCTTGATTGAATAATAGTCATTATCACTAGGACATTGAGCTAATTACTTTACGAACTTAGCAGTTGCTACTATGTTTATGCTGGTGCATATGCATCAACATGGAATCAACTATAAGGACTTAATTTATGAAAAAACTCCTCTTTGTATTATTACTTTCCAGTGTATTTCTAACTACTTCGACCAATTTTGCACTTGCCGACACGGCAAAAAGCAAAATGAGTCAAAAACAAATGACACAGGTCGATTTGAACACGGCGACGTTAGAGCAATTAGTGACATTGCCCGGTGTTGGCAAAAAAAAGGCAGCAGCCATTATCGAATACCGCACAAAAAATGGTAAGTTCAAATCTGTAGACGAATTGGTAAATGTAAAAGGTGTGGGTAAAAAAATGCTTGAGAAGTTAAAAGGGCAGGTAAAAACCAGTTAGAAATAAATCAATATTTAGGCCGCTCATTGTCACAACGAGCGGCCTGTTTACTAAAGCTTTAGGTCTGCTAGGAAAGACTTAAATTCCTCGCCCAACTCTGGATGACGTAACGCATACTCTACGTTTGCCGTCATATAACCTAATTTACTTCCACAGTCATGGCTTCTGCCTTTCATGTAGTACGCATCCACTTGTTCTGTTTTCATCAATGCAGTGATTGCATCAGTCAACTGAACCTCATCACCCGCACCGGGTGGCGTGTACTCTAGCATATCCCAAATTTTTCCAGACAACACATAACGACCTACAACCGCTAAATCAGAAGGCGCATCTTCTAAGTCTGGTTTTTCTACCATATCGTGAATTTTTCCAGACTCGCCTTGTTTTAACTCCAAGCCTTCTAAATCCACTACCCCGTACTTACTCACATCTTCTTGTGGAACTTGTTCAACCATAATTTGACTGACGCGGTTAGTGTTAAACTTCGCCACCATGTCCGCCAAATTATCTTTTTTAAGATTACAAGAATATTCATCTATTATCACATCGGGCAGCACCACCGCGAAGGGGGCATCACCGACCATAGGACGAGCGCATAACACCGCGTGGCCTAAGCCTTTTGCTACGCCTTGACGAACATGCATAATAGTGACGTCTTTAGGGCAAATAGCTTGTACCGCTTCAAGCAATTGACGTTTAACCCTTTTCTCCAAGGTTGCTTCCAGCTCAAAACTGGTATCAAAATGGTTCTCAATACTGTTTTTACTGGCATGGGTAACCAAAATAATTTCTTTGATACCCGCTGCAACACACTCAGCCACCACATACTGGATAAGAGGTTTATCCACCACAGGTAACATTTCTTTGGGGATAGCCTTAGTGGCTGGTAGCATTCTTGTTCCCAATCCTGCTACCGGTATAACTGCTTTTTTTACTTGACTCATATTAGTGTTCCTTTACTGATAAACCGCGACCAATAGCATAATAATGCAATCCGTATTCCATCATGAGTTTAGGCTCGAACAAATTACGCCCATCAAACAACAGTGGCATAGTTAACTTTTGTTTAATCAACTCAAAATCTGGTGCTCTAAATGCTTGCCACTCGGTACAAATAACCAAAAAGTCAGCGTTTTCTAATGCGGCTTCTTTCGTCCCCATTAGCGCTAAGTCATTTCGGCTTCCATAAATACGTTGTGTTTCTTCCATAGCCTCGGGATCATAGGCTTTCACACTTGCTCCCGCTGCCCATAGTTTTTCCATTAACACACGACTCGATGCTTCACGCATATCATCGGTGTTGGGCTTAAATGATAAGCCCCACAGTGCCACAGTTTTACCTTTTAAATCACCAGAAAAATGACGAGAAATATACTCAAACAGCTTTTCTTTTTGCGCATAGTTAACTTCTTCAACGGCTTCCAATACCCTAGCTGTATAACCTGCCGCTGTTGCACTGCGAGCTAGCGCTTGCACATCTTTGGGGAAACATGAACCACCATAACCACAACCAGGGTAAATAAATTGGTAGCCAATTCGGGGATCAGATCCTATGCCACGACGCACATTTTCAATATCCGCGCCAAATACTTCTGCAAGGTTTGCCATTTCATTCATAAAACTAATTTTAGTCGCCAACATACAATTAGCGGCATACTTAGTTAGCTCAGCGCTGCGAATGTCCATCACAATAATTTTGTCGTGATTTCGATTAAAGGGTGAATACAACTCGCGGAGTTTCTTCTCTGCAGTTTCACTATCTGTACCTAAAATGATACGGTCAGGGCGCATACAGTCATTCACTGCTGCCCCTTCTTTTAAAAATTCGGGGTTAGAAACCACATCATAAGTCACTGATTTACCCAAATCAGCTAACGTTTTGGCAACTTTAGCTTTCACTTTGTCTGCAGTCCCAACTGGCACAGTCGATTTATTAATGACAATTTTATGGGACTGCATGTGTGTAGCAATGGTTTCAGCCACAGCCAAAACATACTTTAAATCAGCTGAACCGTCTTCATCAGGAGGCGTTCCAACCGCAATAAAAATCACTTCACCATGTTCAATTCCACGTGCAGCGTCTGTAGTAAAATCAACTCGGCCCGCTTCATAATTAGATTTAACTAAAGGTGTCAGACCTGGTTCATATATAGGTATATGCCCCTCCTTTAATCGATCCACCTTGTTTTGGTCAATGTCGATACACACAACATCATGACCCACTTCAGCCATTACAGCTGCTTGTACTAAGCCAACATATCCAATTCCAAATACTGTTACTTTCATTTAACTGAGATCCCTTAATCTAATTTTTGGCATTTTCTATTTGAATTTACATAATAAAATATAAGCAATAAGAGCAAAAACAGTATCTAAACGCAAGTGCTGGATTAACTAGATGTTCAGTAAGTTAATTTATTTGAATCAAGCAACGGCTAACAAGGTCGTCTTACAGCTGAAACTTCCGAATATGCAGCTATCAAACTCAATTGAGAAAACTAATAAGGCAATAAACACAAGCAAATAGCCGAAGCATTCAAATTTTTATGCTCTATAACGCAAATGAAGAGAAATTGAATTCGGTAACAAAATAACTAAATTATCACCCGTGTATTCGCAGTTTTCTTGAGTTGTTGTGGCGACTCTAGTATAAACAAGGCGTCCAAATGACGGGCACAGTTAAGCGTTTTTCCAATACAGACTTAAAAAACCTTTTGGACTGAATTGATAACTCATAGACTTTAGATACTTTTGGCCTTCAGGGAGGCTTGCATCTTAAGGCTTAGCCTAACGTGTCAAACATTATAAAAATAAAAGGCAGATTAAATGACAACTGAAGCAGTTCAATCAAAAACAAAAGATTTTCTGGGGCATCCAGGGGGTCTATCCACATTATTTTTAACAGAAATGTGGGAGAGAATGAGTTACTACGGCATGCGCGCCATGCTGGTGCTGTTTATGACGGCATCGATACAAGAAGGTGGGTTAGCGATCACTGTTGCTTCGGCGACGGCTATATATGGCCTTTATACCGGTTCTGTATATTTAATGGGGTTACCCGGTGGCTGGATGGCTGACCGCTTGATTGGTGGACAACGGGCGGTTTGGTATGGCGGCATAATCATCATGTGTGGTCACATTGTTTTGGCCATTCCAAATGATTATACCTTCTTCATCGGCTTGATTTTAGTTGTATTAGGTACAGGTTTATTAAAACCAAATATTGGTGCATTAGTCGGTCAGTTGTACTCAAGTGATGACAAAAGACGAGACAGTGGATATACCCTTTATTATTTAGGGATCAATTTAGGTTCAGTTATCGGGTATACGGTCTGCGGGTATCTGCGTCTTAACATGGGCTGGCACTGGGCCTTTGGGGCCGCTGCAGTAGGTATGGCTATTGGCTTGGTTTTGTATAAAAAAACCCTGAGCAAATTAGAAGGTGCCGGTGCAGAGCCCACAGTTAAATTGTCACCACAAGCAGCAAAAATGAGCTGGTCAGTGATAGGTTTATTCTTGTTAGGCATTGCGGTAGTGACCTATATGTTAATGAATGATCTTATGGACTTTAACGCTGTAGTTGTCGCTGAGAACTTTGCAATAATCGCTACCATATTATTTTTAGGGTATTTTGCCGCGGTATTTTTTCTAGGAAATAATTCACCGAACGAAAAGCGTCAATTAGGGGCATTATTTTTAGTCTGTGTTGCTTCTATATTTTTCTGGACAGGTTTTGAGCAGGCCGGTTCGTCTCTAAATTTATTTGGACAAAATTATACAGATAGAATTATAGGTACTTTTGAGATCCCACCTGAATGGTTACAATCTGCCAACTCTATGTTTATTGTTATTTTGTCGCCTTTCTTCGCGGCAATGTGGATAAATTTAGCGAAAAGAATGATTACTCCTTCATATGGTTTTAAATGTGCCCTTGGTTTAGTTATTATGGCAACCGGTTTCCTTGTGATGTTCTTTGCTGCGCAAGTTGCTGCTACAGGTTTGAAAGTGGCGCCTTATTGGCTAATCGCGACCTACTTTTTGCATACTGTAGGTGAGTTATGTTTGAGCCCCGTTGCTTTGTCGGCGGTCAGTAAATTATCACCGAAACGTTTTGCTGGTCAGATGATGGGGGTATTTGTACTCACCTACTCTATCGGCAATGTTGTTGCAGGTTTATTGGCAGGAAACTTTGACCCTAATAAAGTCGAAGATATGCCTAACCTTTATCTACAGATTAGCTTATTTACTATTTCTATTGGTATTGTCATTTTCTTGTTTACGTTTAAAACTAAAAAATGGGAAAAATTGGCTGAATTACCTGCTAGTAATTAAGGTTAAACATGCCCAACTTGGTCATTAACTGAGTTGGGTTTTTATTGTTATACACAGGTCAAACTTGATATGAAGTTATACTTTTCGACCAAAACCATTCCACAATTACAACATTTATCTCTTACGCAAAGATTAGCAGCAATACAAATTGCACAAAAAAAGTTAATTGGACCAGAAAAATTACTCCTTAATGTGCTAAAAATGTTAATCGTGATCCCCGTGTTTATCTTTATCATTCAAATAGCAACAGATTGGATGGCTATTCTTTGGGCGTTACTTGTTACCCTACTTTATCCAATGCTAGTCAAACCAGTACAATACGGTTTGTGTGCTAAATATATTCCTCAATCTAACCCTCAACCTGAAGGAGATTAATAATGCAGACAATTTTAGTAACAGGCGGGGCAGGATACATTGGTAGCCATACTGTTTTGCAGCTATTAGAAGCTGGTAATCAAGTAATAGTGCTCGACAACCTGTGTAACTCTTCGCAAGAATCACTCAATCGTGTTGAAGAATTAACCGGCAAAAAAACGATTTTTGTGCAAGGAGACATTCGCGACCATACCATTTTAGAATTACTTTTTTCCAAACATAAAATAAATGCGGTAATCCATTTTGCCGGGTTAAAAGCAGTAGGTGAATCAGTAGAGAAGCCACTCAATTATTATAACAACAATGTATATGGCACTTTGACGCTATGCGAAGCCATGAAAAAGTTTGCGGTTAAAAATCTCGTATTTAGCTCATCTGCAACCGTTTATGGTGATCCCGTTGAACTGCCTCTTCGAGAAGATATGCCAACAGGTCAACCTACCAATCCCTATGGTATGTCAAAACTCATGGTTGAATTAGTGCTACGCGACTTATACAAATCTGACAATGAGTGGAATATTGCACTACTGAGGTATTTTAATCCCGCTGGCGCTCACCCATCAGGACGTATAGGTGAAGATCCAAATGGTATCCCAAACAATCTAATGCCTTTTATCACCCAAGTGGCCACAGGAAAGCGTGAGCAGCTTTCTATTTACGGCAACGACTATGACACCCCTGATGGCACAGGTGTGAGAGATTATATACATGTAGAGGATTTGGCAGCGGGTCACTTAAAAGCCTTAGAAAAACTCTCCACCACTCCTGGCATAGTGACTTACAACTTAGGCACTGGCCAAGGTTATAGTGTCTTGGATATGGTCAAAGAGTTTGAAAAACAAAGCGGCAAAGCGATTCCTTACCAATTTGTACCACGCAGAGGAGGTGATGTGGCTTCTTGTTATGCAGACCCCAAAACGGCCAGCGAAGCCTTAGGTTGGACAGCCACTAGAGGACTCGCAGAAATGTGCAGAGACTCGTGGAATTGGCAAGCAAGTAATCCAGACGGTTATTAACTGTCTCTAAAAACAAAAAGTATTGAATCACTAAGGGCACAGAGACCACGCATTAAAGTCACTTTGATGAAAGTCACTTTGATGTTAACAAATATTAACTCTGTGTCCCTAGCGCTCCGTGCCCTTTGTGGTGAATATTGCTACTCGGTCTTTCTGTTTTCTATTTTCTATTTTCTATTTTCTATTTTCTATTTTCTGCAATTAAAAATCATCCAAAAACGCATCGATATCGTCTTCTAGCGCTTCTTCCTCTTCGGACTTTTCAATCTTTCCATCTTTCACTTTAAATTCCAAATTTTGGAAATAAGCACTTTTCACAAATGCATAAGGATCGGCAGAAGAGTTGAGTTGTTGCTCTTGTTGTATTACCGAGGCTCGGCTTTCTAGTGCTTTAATGCCGATACGCAAAAAACTCAAATAAAAATTCAGGCCATCAATAGGTAAATAAGCTGAATCCACATAATCGCCAACTGAGCTACGCACATCGGTTGGCCCAAGCGCTGGAACCATCAAATACGGCCCTGTATCGACCCCCCACTTGCCGAGAACTTCTCCAAACTCTTCTTCTTGTGCCTCTAAACCAATTTCGCTGGCAACATCAATCAAGCCCAATAAACCCACAGTTGAGTTCAGCAAAAAACGTCCAAGACTGATAAAAGTCCCGTCCAGCTTCCCTTGCAACAAATTATTAAGACCGTTGGAAGGCTCTTCTAAATTTTCTGCCACATTCAATAAACCTGTGCGCGCAATTTGCGGCATATAATCCACGTAGGCCACAGCAGTGGGTCGCAAAATATATTCATCTAAAATCTCATAGTTAAAATCCCACATGGTACGATTAAATGACTCTAATGGATCTTTTGGATCTTGATACTGTTGTGCCTTTTCAGTAGTCGTTTGTTGGGATGCACACCCACCAAGCAGCAACAACCCTGTTGCTAAAACTAAAACAGCTACTCTCTTCATCATAATTCTCTATCTATGGTTATTGTTTCTTGGATCATTTCGTTCGCGCTCAAAGTCACGATCAACTCACCTTGGAAGTCACCCGCTGACTGAGTCCCGTTTCCATCTATAGAAACCCTAGCGACCAACTTAGCTTGTTGTAATTGCGACAAGGTATAATTGGGCGTCATAGCATTGTCATTAGACAACTCAACTGTCATTGGGAATTCTCCTAGAGGCATTTTCACCACCGCAGCTGGCATTTTCATTTTTCCGGTACTTTCTTGAGCAAACACAAATAAATAGCCATTTTTAGGCAATTTTGATTGCAGTTCAGCATTGATATTGATGGTCACCAACACACCCGTTGTACTGGTACCTGCAACGGATGGCTTAGATGAATTTTGCGCACTTTGACTCACCTGACCAAGCTCTGCCTGCAATTGCATAATACGCTGGTTAACTGCCATATAATTGGGGTCTGATTCGGGAATAAACGCGACTAAATTTTGCCAGTTTTCAAGCGCTAGCGCTTTATCACCTAACTCAGTTGCGGCAATGGCTAAAACCCCCATAGCATTGGTATTGTCTGGCTCTAAAGTCAGAATGTGCAGCAACACCTTTTTAGCCTGCAATACTTGCTGTTCTTGTCCTGTCATCAATAACGCTTGTGCATAACTTGATAAGGTTCCAGTGTTATTAGGGTCATATTTCAAAGACTTTTCAAAGGCTTGAATTGCACTGTCTATCCTATTAATAGCGCCCGACACTCGCCCTAACAACATCCAACCAGTCGCATCTTCAGGTGTGTCTAACAATTTTGTTCTCAGGCCTAAGGCAAAGGTTTGTAAGTCCTGTAAATTAAGACTTTCGTCGCCTTTAATCATTCGTTGCCCTAGCTCGCTAGTTTGCTGCTGGGCCATCTGCCATTGCTGAATAGGTTGAATTTGATTGGCATATAAATAAGCTCCAATACCAACCGACAAACTAAGCAGTGCGCCAATTGCTATGGCAAGGCCTGCGTTAGATTCATTACTTTGCGCAATCTTGACCTCATCCAATAGCGCAAGTTTTAGCTCATTCTCAGATTGTATCCTGTCATTATCACTCAATAACCCTTGCTGTTGCTCAGAATCTAACTCGACTAAACGTTGTTTGATTAGGCTCTTGTTGGTTAAGGAACTCACAGAGTCATCGGCCGTTTTACGCAGCCACGGGAAGGCGATAAACGTTAAAGCAATTAAAACAAACAGCCCCGCACCTAGATAAAAAAGACTCACTCTTCACGCTCCAAAATTGCTTGTGCTTTGTCTAGCTGCTCTTGATTAATCTCGGGGACTTGGCGTTTACGAGACATGATAATTCCGGCCAAAGCAATAAAAATAAACAAAACAGGTAATAACCACAACCAAATTGTCATAGGGTTAACTGGTGGTTGATAATATACAAAGTCCCCATACCTTTGTTTCATAAAATCAATCACTTGGGCTTTGTCATAGTCTTTTTGCAGCAACTCATAAACCTTGCGTTTTAAATCTACCGCTATCATGGCATCAGAATCGGCAATGTTTTGATTTTGACATTTAGGGCAACGTAATTCTTTGGTTAACTCGATAAACAAAGCGTTCTTTTCAGGGGATTCAAAGTGAAACTTATCTTCTGTGGCTGTAACTTGGCTAGATAAAACACCTAACAACACCACAGCAAAAGTGGTTATCAATCGATTCATTGGGCCACCAACTCGTCATAAATTGGCGCGAACTTATTGTTCCAAACACGAGGATTGATATCACCAATGTGATGTAAACGTATCTTGCCTTGTCGATCAATCAAGTAGGTTTCAGGGGCACCTGTCACCCCCAGATCCATGGATAAATCTCGTTTTACATCGAATATATTGTAAGCATAAGGATTACCTAATTGACTGAGCTTGTCGGTGACTTCCTGCTGCACTCGTGCCACAGTTTTAATCCCAAAATCAGGGTCCATATCTTGGTCGAAGTACAAACCTACAATATGTTTACCCTCACCTTGCAACTGCTTTAAATAAGGCAACTCTATTGCACAGGTGACGCACCATACTCCCCACACATTGAGCAAGGTCACTTCCCCAAGAAAGACATCTTGGGTATAGGTCTTCTCGATATTCATTAAATCAGGCAAAACAAATTCAGGCATAGGCTGTTGCAACAAGGTAGATTGATGCTCTCGTGGATTAGAAAACAAACCTTGATACAGGAATACAATCAATCCCAAAAACAGTCCCAAAGGGATTAAATATACTGCTATTTTTTTCAAGATATTTGCTCCTTTAATACTGGGGATGACGTTTTAACTGTTTGAGGTTTTTTCACAATCTTAGCCATTCGATAACGCCTATCACTAATAGACAAAACGCCACCAAACGCCATAATAAAAGCCCCTAGCCATATCCAATTAATAAAAGGTTTCACATAAATTCGTAATGACCAATCACCATTTTTTAATTGCTCACCTAAAGCCACAAATAAATCTCGTGTTAATCCAGAGTCTATCCCGGCTTCTGTCATGACATTTCGCTGAACCGGGTAAAAACGTTTTTCAGCTTCTAGTGCAGCGACCTTTTTACTGTTTTGGTATACATCAACATGACCCACGTCTGCGGTAAAGTTGGGTCCCGCATAGGCCGAAACATCTTTAAAGACAAACTCATATCCTTGCAATGTCACGCGGTCGCCTATTGCCATTCTAACGTTACGCTCTACATTGTATGCGCTCACTAATGCTATACCGATAAGGGTCACGGCAAAGCCTAAGTGTCCAAATACCATGCCCCAATGACTAGGCGTAAGCTTTTGTAAACTTTGCAAAGTGCTAAATTTGCCTGACTTTACTTGAGGTTCAATACGCTGGCGAATTTCCATTATAGTCGCCACAATGATCCAGAAACTCATTACTAAACCAAAGGCAGCCATATAACTGGACTGTTCAAAACTCGCATTCACTAACACACCAGCAGAAACACTTAACGCAAAAGCGAACAACAACTGTTTATATAAAGCCTGAGCCGATTGGCTTTTCCAGCGCGAAAGCGGGCCAATACCCATAAACAACACGAAGGGCATAATCAGGTAAGTGAACATTTGATTAAAAAATGGCGCCCCGATTGAAATAGACCCCATGCCGAGTTCTTTATGTACAAGAGGCAGTAAAGTACCAAGTAGCACCACCAAAGTCGCAGCGGTCAAAAAGACATTATTGCCTATCAACAAAACTTCTCGTGAAAACAGTTGGTATCTACCGTTGCCTTTGAGTTGTGGTGCCCTGTAGGCATACAAGCCTAACGATCCACCTATGATCACCACCAACAAACCAAGAATAAACAACCCTCGGCTAGGATCACTAGCAAAAGAATGCACCGACACTAACACCCCAGAACGAACCAAAAAGGTGCCTAATAAACTTAAAGAAAATGCTGAGATAGCTAACAATACAGTCCAAGACTTAAAGACTTTACGTTTTTCTGTGACGGCCAGACTATGGATCAATGCTGTACCTATAAGCCATGGCATAAAAGACGCGTTTTCAACGGGATCCCAAAACCACCAGCCCCCCCAACCGAGTTCGTAGTACGCCCACCAACTACCAAGTGCCACACCAGCAGTCAAAAAAGACCAAGCGGCAATAGTCCACGGCCGCGACCAACGCGCCCAAGTTGAATCTAATTGACCAGAAATCAATGCAGCAAGAGCAAAGGCAAAGGCCACAGAGAACCCCACATAGCCCATATACAACATAGGTGGATGAATAATCATCCCAAAGTCTTGTAATAAAGGATTTAAATCTTTGCCGTCTATAGGGAAGAAAGGCAAAAGTCGATCGAATGGATTAGAGGTAAGCAACATAAACAAGTAAAAACCAATACCTACCATACCTAAAATAGATAACACCCTAGCGACCATTTTGATGGGAATAGCTTGACTAAAAAGTGCCACCGCCACTGTCCATATAGAAAATATCAGTACCCATAATAAAAATGAGCCTTCATGGCCGCCCCACACAGCGGTGATTTTGTAATAAATTGGTAGGGTACTGTTTGACGTATTGGCCACGTACGCCAAACTAAAGTCGTCGGTTATAAAACCATGAGTCAAACAAGCGTACGCAAAAGCGGTAAACACAAACATTGCAATGGCTAAAGGTTTGGCCATTGCCATCATTCGAGCATGATTTTTATAAGCGCCCCACATCGGATAAACAGACAACAATATCCCCATCATTAGGGCTAAAACTAAAGCGAAATTACCTAATTCAGCTAACATGATTATTCACCTGCCTCTGATTTACCGTAACTTGCTTGGTCTGGTTTAACGTGTTTAATGCCCTTCATCTTTTCTGCCAATTCTGGCGGCATATATTCTTCATCATGTTTGGCTAAGACTTCATGGGCCTCAATATGATTGTTTTTAGTTAATACGCCCGTTGCCACAATCCCCTGCCCTTCACGAAACAGGTCGGGCAATATCCCTTGATAACTCACTGTCACTGCAGGGCCGGTATCCACTAGATCAAAGCTTACCGCCAAGGTTTCTTGATTTCGTTTAACCGTGCCAGGCACAACCATGCCACCGATTCGTAAACGCTGTCCCACTTCGGGGATTTGTCCATCTTTACCCTGAATAATTTCAGAAGGTGTGTAGAACAAATCGATATTTTGAGTCAATGCATACAGCATTAAGCCTATAGCACCACCCACTATCACTAAGATTGCAGATACCACCAGCAAACGTTTCTGACGTCTTGGGTTCATATTGTATCTTCCTTACTATTTTGCTCAGCCGCCGCTTTAATGCGCGCTTGCCTTGTTTGCTCTCTCAAAACTTGCGTCAAAAGTGTGCGTTTAGAAAAAAACGAATCTAACCACAACACCAACAAACTCAGTGCCGTTACTCCAAAAGATAACCATACATATAAACCGTATCCACCCATATCAAGGAAACTACTGAAGTCTTCAAAATGCATTATTTCACCTCACTCAACGCAGCGTCTTTCGTTGCCATCTCCACCACCCAAGGGCGTCTTATTTCTCTTTGTAATATTTCATTTTGCATACGTAAAAGGAAAATCGCACCGCTGACCAACGCCCAGCCCAATATAGACAGCAGAAGTGGCCATAACATTTCCGGGGGCATAGAAGGTTTATCAAATTTCATAATAGTGGCGCCTTGATGCAACGTATTCCACCATTCAACTGAGTAATGAATGATCGGCAAATTGATCACACCAACAATAGCCATGACCCCTGCGGCTTTGCCACCTTGTTGTTTATCGTCAAAGGCTTTGTATAACGAAATCACTCCAAGAAACAAAAACAATAATATCAATTGCGACGTTAATCTGGCATCCCACTCCCACCAAGTACCCCACATAGGTTTACCCCAAGCAGCACCGGTAATGAGTGAAACAAAAGTCACTGTAGCGCCTATAGGTGCTAAGGCGACCATTGCCATAAAAGACGTTTTGACTTGCCAAACCAAACCAATAAACCCAGCGATAGCCATAGCGCTATAGAGGCTTTTAGATAACACGGCACTGGGCACATGCACATAAATAATCCGATAGGCTTCACTTTGTTGATAATCCGTTGGGGCAAAGGCTAATCCCCAAATGGTTGCAACTAAAATCACTATCAACCCCAGCAAACTAAACCAAGGCAACAACCTTTGGCATAGATGATAAGTACGTTCAGTTTTAGCGTAAGGATGTAACCACTTCCACATCAGGTTTGACTCACTCTAAGTGCATAAGCGATGGCAAAAGGCGCCAGCGCTAAAGAAAAAAGAAACATAGCGCCAATAATCGCTAGTTGCGCAGTATATTGCAATTGCATTGAAGCCGATTCCACAGCTGACGTAGCAAAGATTAATAAAGGAATAAACACTGGCAGTAACAATAAAGCCAACAACACCCCGCCGCGATTTAATCCCACGGTCAAGCCTACGGCTATGGCACCAATAAGGCTCAATAATGGCGTACCTAAAAGCAAGGTTATTAACAGAGCCCAATACATTGGCTCACTCAAATGTAAAAATAACGCCAATAAGGGTGATAACAAAATTAAAGGGAAAATACTGGTTAACCAATGGGCCACCACTTTTACAAGCGCAGCTGCAGGTAATGAGGTGCTAGACAACATGAGCTGCTCTAACGAGCCATCATGAAAGTCATCACGAAACAAACGTTCTAGGCCTAACAGAGACGACAATATTGCAGCAACCCAAATGACACCGGGGCCTATCCTTTGCAATGTATTTGATTCAGGTCCAACCGCTAAAGGAAATAGACTAATCACCAACACAAAAAATAACATCGGTTGCATCAACTCAGCTCTTTGACGATAAGCCAAGGCTAAGTCACGCTTTAAAATAGCCATCAATGCCGCCACTAGATCCGATACTCCAAGGTCAGTTCTTCAGTTGGATAGTCCAAACGTAAAGCTTGATGGGAAGTCATTATCACAGCACCACCACCGCGAAGAAATTTAGTGATTTGTTTAGTTAACAAATCAATACCTTGAGTATCAAGAGCAGTAAAAGGTTCGTCTAAAATCCACAATTTTGCGCTTTCTTTAAACCAAAACCTCGCCAAGGCTACTCGGCGTTGCTGCCCAGCAGACAAATTGGCGACGGGAATATCTTCTAACCCAACTAGGTTGAGTTGAACCAAGGTACTAAAAATGGTCTCGACTGAAATAGCAACTTGATGCTGTTTACACCAATACTGCAAATTTTCTACGGCACTCAAAGTCTGATTAATGCCTAACTTGTGACCAAAATACACCAAGTTTTTGTGGTAATTTTCACGATAGCTTTGGATATTTTGTTGTGAGAAAAACACCTCACCAGAATCGGCAGTGACTAATCCAGCTAACACTCTTAACATACTGGTTTTACCGGCACCATTTTGACCTTTGACGTACAGTAAATCACCTTGCTGAACCGCAAAGTTGATGTTTTCAAACAATAACCTATCTCTTTTGACTACAGACAAATTAGTTACAGAAAGTACCGCCAAACCTATCCTCGTTTATTCTATTAAGCGTGCAGCCAATTAATCCCCAATAATATCATAGGCTTTGCCCCTGACCTACTAGCTAAACCAAATAGATAACTCGAAATGGTAACAAAATAATAAGATGCTCAAATTAGCTATATCCAAAATAAGAGGGCAGAGTGAATAAGTGGATTAGCCAATATAGGTGAGTTGCGAGTAAACTGTAATTTAACTCATGCTTCTTAATATCAGCCGATAACTTTTATATGCCTGACATTACTCAATCATCTCAAGCCACTCTCACTCAGGCACTCACTCAACTGAGTCAATTAGCGCCTACGTCAGACGCTGCTCGGCAAGGTGTTGAAGTATTAGTGAAACATCTAGCAGGTAACGTTTTAAGTTTAAATAAAAGCGCGGTTTTACTCAATAAAGTCGTTTTGTTAAACAATCCAGAAATAAAGGGTAAACTTGCTGAGGGTCAAACTCATCAATTAAAAATTTCTGCGGACCCAGTTCCCACGCTTACGTTTTTTTCACAGGCAAGCCCTAAACTATCCAATGTTATCCCACTAACTGACCAACAACTACAGAGTTTATTAAGGTTACCGGCAAAACAATTGCTTTCAGGTAACGTGCAACTGAAAGCTGATATACCCAACAAACTACCTCTGATTAATGCTCAAGTAATATCGGTATTACCCAAACAACAAATTAATGCTCAGATCACCTCCAATCCCGGTAATTATCAAATTAAGTCAACTCCCTCTGAAGCCCAAAATGTCCCCCTGAGCAATCAACAAAGTATCCTAAAATTAAGCCTTGTTGATCAGAAACCGCCGCTCGAAATTGCACTGCCTATTAAACAACTCAATCAGTTTGCACCAGGTGAAAAAGTCACGCTTGCCATTACGCCCAGAGGCAATAACTGGCAGCTCACTATCCTACAAAACCAAACAAATGGGCCGAAGCAAACACACAATAGCGTGGCAGACTCTGCTGACAAGGTGCAGTTAAAGAGTCAAGGGGCGACTACACCATTGCCCCAAGCAGCACCTAAACTAGCCAATCCACTGTTACCACAAACAGCGGCAGCGAATACCACTACATCGGCAGCTGGCACTAGTGCCAGTCAAGAAATTAAAGTCGCTAACAATCAACAAAGTATACTCACCCCGCTACTTGCCACTCCGGTAATTAAAGCCAGCTTACAAGGACTCAGCCCCACTAAACCCGTTTCCTTTGAACTCCCTGTCAAAGCGGTTTTACAGCAGCTAACAAAAACCAATCAGCTGCAAAACCACGATCTGCTGCAAAAACTGCAGTCGCTACCTATAGATAAACTCTCACTGCAAATAAAACCCAGTGGTGAAATTGACCTTTTGCTACAAAACATTAAACCCGTAGCCACCATCCCTGTCACTAAAGAGATTGCCCAAACATTAGCACCACTAAAGTTGCCGAATTATCAAACAATCATTAAACAACTTGATTTGCCTATAGAAACCAATAAGTCACGGCAATCGCCGCGCCCAGAAGTCCACCTAGCTGCACCTAGGTCCAACACAGTTGTGCCTCAAGATAACTTAGCGGCTAATAAATTAAGACCAATAGTGCCACCAGTAGATGGCAATCAATCTGCAGAAATAAAGTTAAGTCTCAAAGAGGCCGCAGCTAATTTATTAACAAGGTTACAAGACAATCCCGTAACCCAAAGTGTGATTAGTCCTAGTCTACTTGCCAACAAACCCCAACAACTTAATCTAGTGCAAAGTTTATTGCGTATAGTGCAAGCTAAAGCAGAACCGCCTGCAGTCACCTTACAGGCAGTCGAAAAGGCGCTGGGTGATACAGAGTTTTTTAAGGGGGTAACAGAGCAGCCAAGTAAACAATTAGTTGAACAAGTGTTACAACAAGTCAAGCAAGCATTGCCCCAAGGAAAAGAACAAGACGTCAATCAAATCAGACAATTGTTGACAACCCCCGCCCTTAATTTATCCGCATTACAAATGATTAACCCCACATCCGGACAAGGTTTTATGAGTGGTTTAGTCACCTTGTTACAAATGTCACTCAGTGCAAGACTGTCACGTACACAAACGAGTCGTTCAGAACATATTACTGAAACACTCAATAATGTATTAAGTGGCGTCAGTAAAACCAAATCTAGTGCCACGCCAAAAGCCATGAGTGATTTATCACAATTAGAACAGAAACATCAATTAATGAAAGAAATTGGTCGTTTGTTATCGGGACATCAGACAAGCAAACTAAGTAATGCTGAGCAAATGATTCAGGGGCAAGAAAGCTTTTACTACAATTTGCCTTCTGCTTTAGGCGGCAACTTTAAAGACATTGAACTCTTAATTAAACGAGAAGAAAATCACCAAGAAAACACATCTGAAGAAGGAAACAGCAATAAAACATGGCAACTCACAATGAAGCTATCCGTGGGTGAATTAGGAGAATTATTAACTAAGGCTAAACTGAGAGCTGACACCTTAGAAATAAACTTTTACGCTTCTAATGAAGCAGTCAAAATTCAAGTCATGAACTACTTGCCATTACTGCGTAGAAAGTTTGACTCCCTTGGTATCGAAATGAGCAAAAGCCATTGCCAGCTAGGAAAAATCCCAGACACTCTGCAGCAACGTCCTTATCACATGTTTCAAGCCAAAGCTTAAAAGGCCTAAAAACCCATGACTGATCAAACATCAAAAAAACCCAAGCAAAAAAGCGCCGTTGGCCTTAAGTATCAACAGGGTAATCAAGGTACCTCAGATTCTGACAGTAAGTCACCTGCCCCCACTATTATTGCCAAGGGATTTGGTGACTTAGCTGAAGAAATTATTACCCTTGCTAGGCAAAATGGGGTGTTAGTACATGAAGACCCTTACCTTAGCGATTTTCTAGCCACCTTAGACTTAGGCCAAGAAATCCCAGATCAGCTCTATCATGTTATTGCAGAACTGATTTCTTTCTCATACGTATTGCAAGGTAAGTTCCCCGATAGCTGGGCCAAAATGCATAACAAAGTATCTAAGAAAGTATAAAACGAATCAGTAAATAATTAACACTAACACCATTCGTGCCCTACCCTTGTCCAAGGGGAAAAACGCACAATCAAAGGTAATAAAAGTTCGGATGGCCGCGAGGTGTTATTAAACAACAGAATAATTTTAGTTCTGCGGCAATCAGCCGAAAACTAATTAAATCGTTATAGAATGACACAATGCTGAATGAGAAGTTATGCTATAAATTCTCATTAATTATAAAAAGGGACATTGGACCTTTAATATTTATTTTATATGTGGAGTCTCAATTCATGTGGGTCAGTAAAAGCAGATACGTTGAATTAGAACAAAAATTAGCGCAATCAGAAGCCGAAAAAAATCGCTATAAAACTGAAAACGAAGACCTCATTGCTGAGTTAAGTGATGTCAAAGCGGCCTCAGCCATCAAAGAAGAATTGAGCTTTGATAAACAAATATGGCCCAACTTGCTTGATTGTATCAGCCAAGTGACAAGTATTAGGGAGTCTGTTTTATCTTCCTATGAATTAATCCAAGACGAATCACAATCTATCGATGAACTGAATCAAGTATTGGATAGCGGCCAAGAATCAATAACGGGTATTGCAGGTGGCATGGAGCAAATAACCGAAAAAATGCAAAACATGTCGCAAAGTATGGCTAACTTAGAGGCCATTGCTGACAGTATTAATTCTTTTGTAGAAACCATATCTAAAATTTCTGACCAAACCAATTTGTTAGCCCTTAACGCCGCAATTGAAGCCGCAAGGGCCGGTGATGCTGGACGTGGGTTTTCTGTTGTAGCCGATGAGGTAAGAAGCCTAGCAAGTAATACCAGCAAGTCCGCCGAAGAAGTAGGCGGTCTCATTGCTAGAATTAAGCAAGATACTGAGTCTGGCGTTAAATTTGCGACTGCACTTGAAGAGTCTAACGTTGAGTTATCTAATACTATTGCCGGTTTAAATACCAGTTATAGTGGAATTAACACTACAGTTGGTGCAATGAAAACTTCCATTATTGAAGCGTCGGATAGCAGTTTTATTCAAACTGTTAAGCTAGATCATATCGTTTGGAAAGGCCAAGTCTATGAAGTAGCCTTAGGGCGATCTCAAAAATCGGTTGAATCATTTGAAGATCACAAACAATGTAGATTAGGTCAGTGGTATAACAGTGACAAATCCCGTCAGTATCAAAAGAATTCGTCTTACAAAGCACTTGAAAGACCCCACTCAGAGGTACACCAACATGGCATCGCAGCTTTAAAAGAATTACAAAGCGGTGATATCAAACAAAGTTTACTTTCTTTTGAAAAAATGGAACAGGCCAGTGCGCAGTTGATTAATGTCTTAGATGACCTAGCCACACAAGGTTAATTATAAACCCATCTATGTAAAACTCAGTCTAACTTTTTCCAATCGCTATAAAAAAACCCGCTACTTTAGCGGGTTTTTCAGTACTGCCTTGAGACTATTCTTTGAACTATTCAGCGTCTTCTTTTTTAGGTGTTTCATCGGCCGCTACTGGTTTTGACAACAATAAATCTCTTAAACGTTTATCAATATCTGCTGCCATTTCTGGATGTTCTTTTAAATAAACAATGGAATTAGCTTTACCTTGCCCAATACGCTCACCATTGTAGCTGTACCAAGCACCCGCTTTTTCAACCATTTTATGGGTCACACCTAAATCAATGAGTTCACCAAAGCTGTTTATACCTTCGCCATACATGATTTGGAATTCAGCTTGTTTAAATGGAGGTGAAATTTTATTTTTGACGACTTTAACGCGAGTTTCGTTACCCACTATTTCATCACCCGCTTTAACGGCACCAATACGGCGAATATCCAAACGTACTGACGCATAAAACTTCAAGGCATTACCGCCAGTAGTGGTTTCGGGTGAACCAAACATAACCCCAATTTTCATACGAATTTGGTTGATAAATATCAACATAGTATTCGACTGTTTAAGGTTACCCGTCAATTTACGCATAGCTTGGCTCATCATTCTCGCCGCAAGCCCCATGTGTGAATCACCAATATCACCTTCAATTTCAGCCTTAGGAGTCAGTGCTGCAACCGAGTCCACTACTATGACATCAACTGCACCAGAACGAGTTAACATGTCACAAATTTCTAGCGCTTGTTCACCTGTATCTGGTTGCGAGACTAAAAGCTCGTTTACGTCTACTCCCAATTTTTTAGCATAAATAGGATCAAGAGCATGTTCAGCATCAATAAAAGCACACACTTTACCGTTGCGTTGTGCTTCTGCAATCACTTCTAGCGTTAAGGTAGTTTTACCGCTGGACTCTGGACCGTAAATTTCAACTATACGCCCTAAAGGTAAACCACCCGCACCAAGCGCAATATCTAAACCAAGAGAGCCCGTTGAAATCGTTTCAACGTCCATGGTTTTATTGTCGCCCAATTTCATGATAGAACCTTTTCCGAATTGTTTTTCGATTTGGCCTAAGGCGGCGCTGAGCGCTCTAGTTTTATTGTCATCCATCAGAATGTCCTTTGTGATTGTCGGTATTGGAGTGATTCACTTCAATACTAATTGCTATACAGTAGTTAGGTGCGAAGTATACTGTATGGTTATACAGTTACAAGTAAAAAGTCGAAATTATTTTTAGGATATATGTGTATTTATTCAGGCAGCAACTGCAAGGTATTTGATAAGGCAAATTCAATGGCTTTTATTCTAACGGTTTCTCTATTGCCATCAATCAGTAATTTTTGACTACTGCTTTGCCCATCAATAAAAAAGCCAAACCACACTGTACCTACTGGTTTTTCTGGGGTGCCCCCATCTGGACCCGCAATGCCACTAATGGCAACGGCCACTTCAGCTTTGGCATATGTCGCAGCTCCTACTGCCATCTCCTCCACGGTTTGCGCCGACACGGCGCCGTATTGATTTAATGTATGCTCACTGACACCTAACATCTGTTGTTTGGCATCATTTGAGTAAGTGATAAAACCTTTTTTAAACCAAGCTGAGCTTCCAGAAATACTTGTGATGGCGTATCCTACTCCCCCTCCAGTGCATGATTCAGCACAGGAGATTTGCCAACCTTTAGCTGCAAGTTTGTTTCCTAAAAGTTGAGCTAATTGGGTTATGTCTGCAGTCATGTAGGCAACCTAAATATGTGATATCTAATGATGAATATGTCACGCCAACCATCAGATAAAAAGAATAAAGTAATCGCTATTATGCCATCGAATAATTTTTCAGAGCAAACCTTAATAACTAGTCCAGCACTACAGTCTCACACACCTATGATGCAGCAATATCTAAAAATTAAGGCAGAACATCCAGATATATTGCTATTTTACCGTATGGGTGATTTTTATGAGTTGTTTTTTGATGATGCCAAGAAAGCCTCAGAATTACTCGATATATCATTAACTGCCAGAGGTAAATCCGGTGGCAATGCCATTCCTATGGCTGGCGTGCCTTATCATGCAGTTGAAAATTATCTGGCTCGTTTAGTCAAAATGGGCCAATCGGTCGCCATAGTGGAACAAGTAGGCGATCCCGCCACCAGTAAAGGGCCAGTAGAACGCAAAGTGCAACGTATTGTCACCCCTGGAACTGTTTCTGACGAAGCCTTATTAGAAGATAAACAAGACAACATATTAGCGGCGGTGGTCAGTGTTAAACAGCAGAACACCCAGCACTTTGGTTATGCCACACTTGATGTCACCACTGGTCGTTTCACCTTGTGTGAACCAAAGGATATCGAAGCCCTAGCGGCAGAAATTCAGCGTACCAATCCAGTAGAGTTGTTATACCCAGAAGACTTTGCTTTTCAGCACATAATACAACAGCGAAAAGGCTTGCGACGTCGCCCAATGTGGGAATTTGATTTTGACACAGCCACCAAGCAGCTAAACCAACAGTTTGGCACCAAAGAACTCACAGGTTTTGGGGTCACAGCCAATAAAACCGGTTTGTGCGCAGCAGGTTGTGTGATGCAATATGTGAAAGACACCCAAAGAAGTGCCCTACCCCATATTCGTAATATCCTACTTGAAACCGAATCCGATACCGTTTTAATGGATGCTGCTACTAGGCGAAACTTAGAATTAACCCAAAATTTAGCAGGGGGTAAAGAGCATACCCTCGCTAGCGTGTTAGACAATGCATCCACTCCCATGGGCAGTCGGTTATTACAACGATGGTTACATCGACCATTAACCAATATCAAAATACTGACTCAACGACAGCTAAACATAAAATCCCTACTCAATAGTGATTATCCACAGTTGCAAACTAGCCTCAAGCAGGTTGGCGACATGCAAAGAGTGCTGGCACGTTTAGCGCTGCGTTCGGCTCGCCCCAGAGATTTTGCCAGGCTGCGGCAAGCCTTTATGTTATTGCCTGATATTCAAGGATTTGTCACCGACCAATCTGCTGAGTCTGCTAACAGCGGTTTGATGCAACTGGCAAACGATATCAATCAATTTCCAAGGTTTGCTGATTTACTCAATAACGCCATAGAAGACGCCCCTCCGGTTTTAATTCGCGACGGTGGTGTCATAAAAGCAGGCTACAACGCAGAATTAGATGAACTTCGCGCCTTATCCAAAGGGGCGACTGATTATTTAGATGAGTTAGAACAACGGGAAAAAGACCGCACTGGCATTGCCACTCTCAAAGTGGGATACAACAGAGTACACGGCTATTTTATTGAAGTGAGTCGCAGTTATGCTGACCAAGTTCCCCCAGACTATGTGCGTAGGCAAACCCTAAAAAATAATGAACGTTACATTATCCAGGAATTAAAAGAGCACGAAGACAAAGTACTCACCAGTCAAAGTAAATCTTTGGCTTTAGAAAAACGCCTGTATGACGAACTCTTTGATATTTTATTGCCCGAACTAGTAAGTCTAATGCAAAGTGCAGACGCAATAGCAGAGCTAGATGTACTCACAAATCTTGCCGAACGAGCTGAAACCCTAAACTACCATTGCCCTGAACTGAGCACACAAAGTGGCATCCACTTTGGACAAGGCCGTCATCCGGTAGTGGAACATGTCATGAAAACACCTTTTATTGCCAACCCCATTGAGGTTAACCCACACAGACGAATGTTGGTGATCACCGGTCCAAATATGGGCGGTAAATCGACTTATATGCGTCAAACCGCACTGCTTGTTTTGATGGCGTATATTGGTAGCTTCATTCCTGCTGAAAATGCCCAAATTGGACCCATTGACCGAATATTTACTCGCATAGGTGCGTCTGATGATTTGGCCTCAGGTCGCTCAACTTTTATGGTGGAAATGACCGAAACCGCTAACATACTCAATAACGCAACGGCCAATAGTTTAGTACTGATGGACGAAATTGGCCGCGGCACGAGTACCTACGACGGTTTGTCATTAGCATGGGCATGTGCTGAATACTTGGCCATTAAACTGCATTCTTATACCTTATTTGCTACCCATTATTTCGAGCTCACCCAACTAGCTGACGAGTTACCCGAACTCGCCAATGTGCATTTAGATGCGGTAGAACACCAAGAAACGATTCGTTTTATGCATGCAGTCCAAGAAGGTGCCGCCAACAAAAGTTACGGTTTACAAGTGGCACAATTAGCCGGTGTACCCAGAAGTGTGATCCAACAAGCCAAACGCAAATTAGCCGAGCTAGAAAATCAACCAGTAGCCAAACAACCACTAATGGCTAGACAAGAACAACAACTCGACCTACTCAACTCTGTGGATGAGTTACGTTTAACATTAAAACAAATTAAACCCGACGACCTAACGCCTAAACAGGCATTAGACTACTTATATCAACTCAAAACCTTAGCGTCTGAAGATTAATACTGTTATTAAATATAAGGGTATAACTCAAGATCACTTTACTAAAACAAGGAATTCGCAATGGAATTACCAGCAATTGTTACCCTTATCGCATTAATAGAGTATTTATTTTTTGCATTCAAGGTTGGCTTTAGTCGTGAAAAATATCAGGTGATTGCCCCTGCGGTATCAGGCAACCCAACATGGGAAAGACTGTACCGCGTACAACAAAATACCCTAGAGCAATTAATTGTATTTGTTCCAGCATTGTGGATATTTGCATTTTTTGTGAGTCCCACAATCGGTGCTGCAATTGCGAGTTTATTTTTAATAGGCAGACCTATCTATTACATCACTTACGTGAAAAACCCGCGCAGCAGAGCAATAGGATTTGTAATGGGCTTTTTAGCAAACGTTGCGCTGATAATGGGAGGCTTGGGTGGAGCGATAGTAAATTTAGTGAGTTAATTCAGACAAGATAAAATTATTAACACCCTAAGTCACCACCCAGTTATGACTTAGGGCCTTTGATAATTCATTAAATTGAAATACCTTATGTCTTTTATTTCAGATTAATCTTTGTCTGGGATGCCTTTTGTTAGTATAATGCCTTCCCGTCTAGTAGTGGTTTTTTTCTTGCGGCGTATCAATAAGATCAACAAGAGAATTCAAACCAAACTGTACAAAGCCTATTCAATTCAAACGCCTTTATTAGGGTTCACATGACAAATTATATTTTCGTCACAGGTGGTGTGGTTTCATCACTTGGAAAAGGTATTGCTGCAGCCTCGCTTGCCGCAATTCTAGAAGCTAGGGGCTTAAGCGTCACAATGCTCAAGCTTGACCCCTATATCAACGTTGACCCTGGCACAATGAGCCCAATTCAACATGGTGAAGTTTTTGTTACCGACGATGGTGCCGAAACAGATTTAGACTTAGGTCATTATGAGCGTTTTATTCGTACTCGCATGACCAAACGCAATAACTTTACCACTGGCCGAGTCTACGAAGAAGTACTCAAAAGAGAGCGCCGTGGTGATTATTTGGGTGCCACTATTCAGGTTATCCCCCACATCACCAACGAAATTAAACGCCGCGTGATTGCTGGCGCTGAAGGTGTCGACGTAGCCATAGTAGAAGTTGGTGGTACCGTAGGTGACATTGAGTCACAACCTTTTATTGAAGCAATACGTCAATTAGGCGTTGAAGTAGGCCGCAATCGTGCGATGTTTATGCATCTCACATTAGTGCCTTATCTTGCTGCATCAGGTGAAGTTAAAACCAAACCCACGCAACATTCTGTAAAAGAATTACGCTCGGTTGGAGTACAGCCCGATATTTTGGTTTGTCGTTCTGAAGTCCCCTTACCTTCTAATGAACGCCAAAAAATTGCCTTGTTTACGAATGTAATAGACAAGGCCGTTATTTCATTAAGAGACGCCGACAGCATCTACAAAATCCCCGCCATGCTCAAAGCCCAAGGTTTAGATGAATTGGTAGTGGAACGTTTTGGCCTAGAATGCCCGGAGGCAGACTTAACCGAATGGGAGCAAGTACTTTACGCTGAGTCCAATCCTATAGGTGAAGTCACCATAGGTATGGTAGGTAAATACGTTGAATTACCCGATGCATACAAATCTGTGAATGAAGCCCTTAAACATGCCGGTTTAAAAAATCGTTTAACTGTGAATATTAAATTCGTTGACTCACAAGATATCGAGAGTAAAGGCGAACATATTTTACAAGGCCTTGATGCCATCTTAGTACCAGGCGGTTTTGGTGAGCGTGGTATTGAAGGTAAAATCACCGCGGCCAGATACGCGCGGGAAAATCAGGTACCTTATTTAGGTATTTGTTTGGGCATGCAAGTGGCATTAATTGAATATGCACGTAACGTCGCTGGCATGGAAAACGCCAACAGTACTGAGTTCGATGCAAATTCGCCTTTCCCTGTTGTTGGACTTATCACCGAATGGTTAGACGCGGCAGGTACGACTGAGTCCAGAGACGAAAGTTCAGACTTAGGCGGCACCATGCGTTTAGGCAGTCAACTATGTCATCTACTTCCCGGTAGTAAAGTACATGACATGTATGGCACCAGCGAAATATACGAGCGTCATAGACACAGATACGAAGTGAACAATAACTTGCGAGAAAGAATCGAAGCAGCAGGACTCAAAGTCACAGGTCTATCTGCTGATAAACGTTTAGTAGAAGTCATTGAAGTTGCTGATCACCCTTGGTTTGTAGCAGGTCAATTTCACCCAGAATTTAACTCCACTCCTCGCGACGGTCACCCTCTTTTTACAGGGTTTGTTAAAGCCGCAGGCGAATATTTTAAGAATCACAATTAATAGAAGGCAACAACCATGTCAAAAATTAGCAAAATTATCGGCCGTGAAATCATGGACTCCCGTGGTAACCCAACGGTAGAAGCAGATGTGTATTTAGAGTCTGGCGCTATGGGCAGAGCAGCAGCGCCTTCAGGAGCGTCAACCGGTTCTCGTGAAGCCTTAGAATTACGTGATGGCGACAAAAGCCGTTATTTAGGTAAAGGTGTATTAAAAGCTGTCGCTGCAATAAATGGCGATATTCAATCTGCTTTATTAGGCAAAGATTCTCTAGCCCAAGGTGAAATCGATCAAATCATGATCGACTTAGATGGCACAGAAAACAAAGAAAAATTTGGTGCAAATGCCATTTTAGCCGTTTCATTAGCAGTAGCGAAAGCAGCAGCAAATGCAAAAGGTGTGCAATTGTTTGAACACATTGCTGACTTAAACGGCACGCCAGGTGTTTACTCTTTACCTCTACCAATGATGAACATCATCAACGGTGGTGAGCATGCTGATAACAATGTTGATATCCAAGAATTTATGATTCAACCTGTTGGCGCAGAAAGCTTTAAAGAAGCATTACGTATGGGCGCAGAAATATTCCATGCACTTAAAAAAGTATTATCTGCAAAAGGCTTAAACACAGCGGTTGGAGATGAAGGTGGTTTCGCACCAGATTTAGCATCAAACGCTGACGCTTTAGCGGTAATCAAAGAAGCGGTTGCAGCAGCAGGTTACGAGCTAGGTAAAGACGTGACTTTAGCCATGGATTGTGCGGCTTCTGAGTTCTACAACAAAGAAACTGCTATCTACGACCTTAAAGGTGAAGGCAAACAATTCACAGCTAACGAATTCTCTGATTTCTTAGCAACACTTTGTGATCAATACCCAATTGTTTCAATTGAAGATGGCTTAGATGAGTCAGATTGGGATGGCTTTGCTTACCAAACCAAATTATTAGGCGACAAAGTTCAAATCGTGGGTGATGACTTATTCGTAACAAACACTAAGATTTTAGCCCGCGGTATCGAAAATGGCATTGGTAACTCAATCTTAATCAAGTTTAACCAAATCGGTTCTTTAACCGAAACATTAGCCGCTATCAAAATGGCTAAAGATGCTGGTTTTACCGCTGTTATCTCACATCGCAGCGGTGAAACTGAAGATGCCACTATCGCTGATTTAGCGGTGGGTACAGCTGCTGGTCAAATCAAGACAGGTTCTTTATGTCGTTCTGATCGTGTATCTAAGTACAACCAATTATTACGAATTGAAGAATTCTTAGGCGACAAAGCTATCTTTAACGGTTTATCTGAAGTTAAAGGTCAATAATCGCTCTTATGCTATTTGTAGTTAATAAAACTGCAAATTCTGTGGCATAGAGTATAAAATGGTCAGCTAACGCTGGCCATTTTTAGTTTTAAGCATATTTAACAACGTCATAACGAAAGCACTAATACAAGCAACTATGCAAACTTCCCACTCTCAACAGGTAGACATTTTTTCTGACGATCAGCGACAGCTGCACTATGCTGAATTATGTAATGCCCTATATGAGCGCGAACTTGCCAGTTTAGCCCAGCAAAAAATAAACAATGTAAGTCTATTGCAACGAAAAATTGCAGGCCTAAGACACCATGTTAAACGCGCCGCTTATAGCCTGTTAGAACACCACTCACCTCTAAAAGTCGATATTCACAATGCCAGTTGGCAAGCAAAACAAGCCGCAAAATGTATGGCCAATAGTTTTAATGCCGAAAAAACCCAACTATGGTTTTCTAGCAATATTCAAATTGGCTGTACTATTGCTATTCACGTTAAACAACTTGGCTATGAACATATTGAATTGGACTCCATAGACAGAATCGAATTAACCACTCAAAGATTACATACTAATAAGTTTGGTTGGTTCAAAATCAATGGAGAGTTTGCCGAAGACAATTATAGGCGAACAGAAGTGCTTAGTTTAAGACTACTAAAACCCAGCAAAGCAATTTTAACTGCAGCCTGTTGTGGTCATACTTGGGTACATAAAGGTAAAGGTCAACAAAGGGCGTTGTCTTTAAGGGAGTTACTTTTATCCTTAAGTATCAATTGGAAGACCTTTCGATAATTAATCAATAAAGCCACAACATCAGACTTAAACTCTTGTTGAATAAAGTGAATTTCTGCTTCCACTTATCCAAAAATAAAACACAAATCATTACTCTACTAAAGGCAAACACTAACCAAAAGTGCCTTACCCGCCCCAAAAATAAATTATTTATATATTTTTGCATCCCCCGAATATCTATTAGGTATTGCCAATTTAACTATGTTCAGAACAGTAAACCTTCAAAAAGTTCCCTTTTTTCAGCATAAAACCTCTAAAAAGTTACATTTTGAGTAAACTAATTACAAATTGTTGATAAATTTGCGTACTTCTAGCCCTCCTTCACTATATACTTTGTAACTCGTAGAATACGTCATGGATTATGTGTTGAACGAATTTGATTTAGGTGCTTGACGGCTATGCTTCTATCATTATACAATTTTGTTTGACGTCATATAGTTATGCCAGTTAAATAGTTATATGTTACGTAAAATTTTGTTTTGAAACAGAACTACTACGAAGGATTGTTATAGGTTTTAACTATGAATAAGTGTTTCTACGGTAAATGTTATTTGTCAATAACAAATATATGATGATATATTGCTTGCCCGTAAAACATGATAATGTTGCAAACCGAAAAACAGGATTGAAATGTACTCAATATGTTCACATAGAAAGTACTTAATAATATTTAAATAAATAGGAACACTATAATAATGGTTAATACAACTCAATTTTATAAAACTAAAGTAGCGCTAGCAGTAGTCCTAAGTTTAGGTTTGGCTGCATGTGGCGATTCAGAAGGTGATGCTGGTAGCACATCAACGTCCCAAACTGATGCACCTAGTGCTGGCTCAGAAGCAATAAATAAAGCGACTGGTTCAATCCAAGGTGTGGTATTGGACACGAACGCTGAGCCAGTTGTAGGCGCAACTGTTACTGTTGCAGGTCAAACTGCGGTCACAGACTCTGCGGGTACGTACTTGTTTGATGATGTACAAGTGACAAATGTTGCTGGTTCTGATGATGACACTGGTCACGCCGCTTTTGTTATTGTTATTCAAGCGCCAGAAGGTTATGCGTCAACAGCAACGGTAAATGTTACGCCTAGTGCTCAAATTGATGCTGAAAATAATGATGAAACTGGAATTCCATTAACTACTTTTATAGATGGGTTCTTAGCGCAAGCTGGCACAGCTGTAATTCCGAAGTTGGAATCATCAGTTGAAGGTTATGTACGTAACGATATTACCGGTGAGCCAATTGCGAATGCAAAAATCGTGTTAGATTTTACTGGTGTAGCTGCGTCAACTGCTTCGGGTACAGTAAATACGCCTAATGGAAATGTTAGCTTGTCAGGTCAAACTGTTTCTGTTACGACAGATGATGAAGGTCATTTCTTGTTTGAAGGTGTTTCGAACGATTCTAATTTCGACTTGTCAATCTCTGGCTACTCTTTTGTTACTCCGGCTACTGGTCAAACTCAAACAGATTTTGCAGGTACTACAGCAGAACAAGTTGAAACTTGGGTTGGCACATTAACAGCAATAGCTAATACAAGTTCAGATACTAAACCCCCGTTCATTACAAGTGTTGACAGTTCAATTGGCGCCGCAGCTGATGCATACAACATGCTTGAACCTGGTTTTGATGGTACAACAGGTATCGTTTTTAATATTTCAGAAGCGGTATCGCAAACAATTGATGCAACTAACGTTTCAGTTTGGAGTGAAACTCTACAGGCTTATAAAGCGGTAGCTTCTGTAGAGCAAACGGCTACTACATTAAAAGTAACTCTTACTGATGCAGTAGCTTCAGGTGAAGAAATTCATGTCTTGTTCCAAATGAATGAATTGCGTGATGGTGCTGGTAACTTGTTTACAGTTACTGAGCCTTCTACTGACTTAGCGTATACAGTTGCAAATGGTACTCAAACAACTTACGCTGAAGTGCGTTTGCAAGGTCACTTCGTTGCTGATACATCTGCAGCTATTACACTTGCTCAAACTTGGAGTGAAGCAACTACTGATGCTTATGAAGATTCAGATGGTAACGTTCAAGCCGGTGTAAATCGTTTAAATAGCGATCCTGCTGATAGTTCTACTCGTATGGAAAATCGTTTAGACGCTGAAGATGATGGTTTGTTAAATGCAAGTGGTTCTGCTGTTGTAGGTACTACTGCAACAATTTCTGTTGACCAAACTGCTGGTACATCTTACCTACTAAGCGTACCGACCGGTGCTGTTGTTAAAAATGGCGCTACAGCTGCAGTTATTTCAGCTGCAGATTACGGCACGAATGGTATCACTAATAGCTCGTTGATTATTGAGCTTGTTGATGTAGGTGATGAAGTTTCTGTTACTCCATTAGATGATTTCTCTAACCCTGGTACAGAGCAATCAATTGAATTGACAGATAACGTACCTGCTACTACTGCTCTTCAAGAGTCTTACGGTTTAGGTGAGATTGCTCCATTAGTATTTGGCGGTGGTGTTGATACGGTAATTGATGGCGGTGAAAACTCTGTTTTAGGTACTTCAGGTACTGCTGGTGACCCATTAATTTATGTTACTCCACGTTTATTGGCTGGTTCAGATGCAAATTGGGCTTCTGATATCTTAGCCGGTGATGAAATCTTTGACGGTTTAGGTGGATTGCCTACTGCAGACACTTTAACTACTGGTGTTGCACCACAAGATATTCCTAGTGAAGCTTATACTGCTGATCAGTGGGCTGCATTTGCTGCTGCACCTGTCACTGCTACTTTCGGTATTTCGTTCACTGAAGAAGTTGCTGTAACTGGCACGCCGGCTTGGGCAGGTACTGCTACATTGACTGACTACTTGTCAGCTACTGATAGCGCGACTTCAAATGACGCAAGTTCTGTTTTAGTTAACTCAAACTTTGTTGGTCTGGTTGTAACTACAAACGATGTGTTAACTTTAGGTAACGTTGACGCAAATAATTCATCTGCTAATGCAGTTAACTTTACTGATGTTGTAGCAGATGATGCTGGTAACAATTCAGGTGTTGACAGTAAGGCTCGCGTTGCTTTTGCTGATGCATTACCTCCATTTGTTGTTTCAGCCTCATTAACTGTTCCTTCATTCACTGTAGTGTTCAACGAAAGCATTGACGATAGCGACTGGGAAACTGAAGTGTTAGCAATGACATTGCAAGATGACGCAGTTGGTGCAACTTCACTTTCTGGCGCTGGTTTTACCGCTGCTGATTTATCTATCTCAACTGATGGTACTACCGTAACATTTGATAATGACGGTTTAACAAGTGGTGAATTTACTGCTCTAATTGGTTTGTTCAGTAACGGTGCGGTTGAAACTGTACTTGATAACAGTGAAGCCGATGATAGTTACGATTTTGCTGAAGGTGGTACTGTACGTGGTCATGCTCGTCTAGACTTCAGTGGCGTAACTGATGCAGTAGCTGACAACGACAATGCTCTTGGTCAGCAAACTAACTCTTGGTCTGCTTACGTTAATGATATCTATAACGATGGTACAAATGCACTAGAGATGCCTTCTGCTCCATTGTTTATGGCTTGGTCAGAAATTCCTGAATTTGATGCTACTTTGAACTTAGTTGATGGTGTTGATGGTGATACAGTATTCACTCTTACGCTAACAACAGGTAATGGTTTATCATTTGATTTAGATGCATCATTTGACCAAACAGCAGGTGCGTTAAGTAACATTACTAATGCAAATGTTGCTTCTGGCCCATTAGCGTTAACAGGCGAGCAAGTTGATGACTTACTAAGCTTCACTACCGGTGGCGCAGCTACTGATATAGTTGACGGTTCAAGTAGTGGTTTGATTGCACAAGGCGGTACTAGTATTTCATTCTCACTAACGTTTGATGCTGCATTAGCGACTAACGATCAAATATTGTTTGATAATGCTTCGTTAGAAAACGCTAACCAAGTGGTCGATACATTAGGTCGTTTAGACCCAGTTCAAGCGGTAGTTGTTCCACTTAACTAATCTACTTAACCAGTAGAAGGTTTGAACTTTAATAAAAAGAAGCCCTCGGGCTTCTTTTTTTTTATAATTTATTTTATTGATGGAAAGAAATCGTGTTAACAAGAGTACTTACAACGTCCCTACTTTTACTAGTAGTAGCTACTAAAACGAGTAGTGCACAAACTATTCCTCCTGAAGGGCTAGTCATGAAACTTGAACCTTTAGGCACTAAGTTAGCAAAAACATTTGTCACACCTGAAATGCTACTTGAATATAAAAAACAGCTCGCACAGCGCATCATTCAAGCCCATCCTCAGTACAGCGGCCAAGAACAAAAAATAGAGTTATGGCTCGAAAAAGAGTTCAAGCTAGATGAATACTTTTTCTATCTCGGCCAACAGTTAGGGCAAAAATTTAACAAGGAGGAAATTGATACAATAGTAAAGTTTCTGTCTACCCCAGTAGGAAAAAAATTGCTTAAAGAGAGTAACTTTATGTCAAGAGAAAGCGCGAGAATAGCGGCAGCACTAGTGCAAAAAAAACTGCCATCGCTACTCAATGAAAATAGCAAGAAGTAGGATCAATATAGCAATAGGTTAGATTACTAATGATATAGGTAACTCACTAAATAATTTTTATCTGAAATTAAAAAGTATCATTCACTGTGGGAGGAATTTCATAGGCTTATTAGAAGCTGTAACAACTATTGTATAACTGCCACTAAGTAAAAGACATCAAGAGCCATTCCTATAGTTCGACAATTAAAAAACATTTACAGCCAACAATTATGGCTCGACATCGACTACTTTTATGTTGCCACTATAACGAGCAAGTACACATTTATTTAACGAAGCCACCACTAGTGTCAATACATGTACGCAAACAATGTAAGGAAATTAAGCGCCTGGAAATTGTTTGCTATTTCTATATTAAACAGCCCCACTAGCTATTTCAGAAATGGCATTGATTGTATTCAATCCAGTAAACTTCTTCTGGGTACTCTATGATCAATAAGTAAGACACTTGAAGAACGTCATTTTTAATGAGCTGAGGGAAGCTCAACTGTTTTAAGGAAATTTTCCAATGCCGCGAACGACTAGAAGTCTCCCCCTCTCTTTTTCTCTTGTTGTTAGTATAGTCTTATATTAGTTTTAACGAAGATGATTAAACTAGGAGCAACTACCTAACGCACTCACTGTAGCGAAGGTAATAAGCGATTTTGAGATATTAAAAGATTACATGATGTAAAAAGAAAGGTATTGAAAAAGATCACTAAAAACCCAGCAAGTAAATGTTCTAACCATTACTTGCTGGATTTTAGCTACTAAAAATTAGTTTCTACTGTTTAATAAGTTCCTGATTTCCAGATTTTAAGTTGCCGTTTTTTAACAAAGCCATTTCTATAATTTGCAGAGGGAAAACCGTTGTGTCTCTATCTTCAGCGAAGGTAAGAGTTATTAAGTTTTTATTAAGAACATAACTCCCCGTGGAATTACCCGATAAATCTTTAGGCCTACTCATTGTGCGAGTATGATCAAATGTTCCATCACTATTCAATGTGTATACTTGTTTAGCAGCCATCTTTTCATTTTCTACGATTATAGCATATGTACCATAGACTCCGGCTTGATCATCATCCGATAATTGATATTCTTCGTACATTTCTTGTTTTTCCTTTACTTCTATATTTTGTTCTGTAGTTGTTATATTTGATTCGGTATCTTCATTACTCACTGCACTATAAATTAAATAAGCAGATAAAATGATTCCTAATCCAATTAATACTTTATTCATTAATGTTGTACCTTTTGTGGTGGCTTCTTAAGTTTTGCTATTATATGGGAAATTGATTTAGCCATAAAGTTCCATCACATTGGAAATTTAAGACGATTTTAACCATTCAATTCAGAACAGTATTAAAGCAACCAAGACATGGGGACGACTGTTATCATTTACTACAAACCAGTAAAGAAAAATGAATAAATAGTAATAAAACCACAGCTTGTACACTGAAGTACTCTTTGTGCTTTGAGTTAGTTAAGCAATTTGAAAAGAACAATTTGCCTCCTATCGCAGTAACAACACCTAAAAATTTAAATTTATACCTTTAAGTTATATGTTTTCTGGCAATCGGTGGTTGACGTGTTGGGGCTATCCGCGTTACAAATACGCATCAATTTTGTGATGCGCAAATGTAAGAATTTTAAACATGTTAAACATGAATAACGCTTTTTTATCTACTTTACTCCTGCTGGCAGCAAGACTGCACGGGTAGGTTGTAAGCAAGCGTTGACCAGTTTACAAAACCCGTGCTTAGCACGGGTTTTTTGTATGTGTATTTCTGCGATTACTTAGGGTAATCAATCAATAGAGCAATAAGGGGAAAGGTATGTCTGGCCAAAACAATGCAAACCAGGTCAAAATTTTCGACACCACCTTGCGGGACGGCGAACAAGCCTTGCCTGCCAGTTTAAGTGTTAAGGAAAAATTAAAAATTGCTCTGGCTCTAGAACGTCTTGGCGTAGACATTATCGAAGCAGGTTTTCCGGTGTCGTCTCCTGGTGATTTTAAATCAGTACAAACTATCGCCCGTGAAATAAAAAATGCCACTGTGTGTGGTTTGTCGCGTGCCTTAGCCAAAGACATTGATGCCTGCGGTGAGTCCTTAAAAGTAGCCGAACAGTTCCGCATTCATACCTTTATTGCCACCTCTGATATTCATGTGAACACTAAATTACGTAAGTCTCAGGATGAAGTAGTAGAAATGGCGGTACAAGCTGTCAAACATGCCCGCCGTTATACCAACGATGTTGAGTTTTCTTGCGAAGACGCAGGCCGAACCCATATTGATTACTTATGCCGCATGGTAGAAGCCGCCATTAACGCTGGGGCCACTACAGTGAATATCCCTGACACAGTGGGCTACACTACCCCAACCGAATTTGGTGGCATCATTCAAAACCTATTTAACCGTGTACCTAACATCGATAAAGCAATCATTTCAGTGCATTGCCACAATGATCTAGGTTTAGCGGTTGCCAACTCGTTGGCGGCTGTGGAACAAGGCGCCAGACAAGTAGAAGCCACCATTAATGGTTTAGGTGAGCGCGCGGGTAATTGTTCATTAGAAGAAATCGCCATGATACTGCAAACTCGTCAAGCACGACTTGGGCTGCATACCAATATCAAAAGTGAAGAGATATCACGTACTTCTAAATTGGTCAGCAATTTGTGCAATATGCCGGTACAAGCGAATAAGGCGATTGTTGGGGCTAACGCCTTTAGTCATTCTTCAGGTATTCACCAAGATGGCGTATTAAAAGGTCAAAATACCTACGAAATCATGACTCCAGAAAGTGTCGGCATCAACAAAAACAATTTGAATCTCACCTCTCGCTCTGGCCGACATGTGATTAAACATCGCTTGTTTGAGTTAGGTTATAAAGAAACCGACTTTGACTTAGAAACAGTGTACGAAGCTTTTGTTAAACTCGCCGACAAAAAAGGCCAAGTGTTTGACTATGACTTAGAAGCACTATTGTTTTTCAGCCAAACCAAACAAGAAGACGAACATTATAAACTGACTTATTTACAGGCCAATTCAGGTAAAGAAATCATACCTAGCGCCACAGTGCGTATGATGGTGGGCGACCAAGAAATAACCGAATCGGCCACAGGCAATGGTCCAGTAGATGCCGCTTACAATGCCATTACTAAAGTAGTGGGCCACAACCAAGTAGAGATTGTCGACTTCAAACTGGATTCCAAAGGTGAAGGTGCCAACGCTTTGGCCCAAGTATCTGTTATCGCCGAATACAAAGGTCGCCGTTTTAATGGTATTGGTTTGGCAACAGACATTGTGGAATCAGGGGTGAAGGCGTTAATTTACGTATTAAACAACACACATTTAGCAGATCGGATTGATCAGCAAAAAGAACAACAAGTAAAAATTGCAGGGGTATAGAAAGAATGTCTGACTACAACATAGCAGTATTGGCTGGCGATGGGATTGGCCCAGAGGTCATGGTTGAGGCCAAAAAAGTGTTAGCAGCCGTTAGCAAAAAATTTAATATTTCGTTTAATCTCAGCGACTTCGATGTCGGTGGCATCGCCATAGATAATCATGGCAAAGCCCTACCCGCTGCCACACTAAAAGGTTGCGAAGACGCAAGCGCGATATTATTCGGTTCGATTGGAGGTCCAAAATGGGACAGCTTACCTTTAGAAGAACGCCCTGAACGCGCCGCTCTTTTAGCCTTACGCGGGCACTTTGATTTATTCAGTAACTTACGCCCAGCGAAAATCTACCCTGGACTGGAAAACTTTTCTCCTCTTAGGGCCGATATTGCGGCCGCAGGCTTTGATGTATTAGTCGTGCGTGAACTGACTAGTGGCATATACTTCGGTCAACCCAAAGGGCTTGAAGGCGAAGGTGAAGAACAGTTTGCTTATGACACTATGCGTTATAGCAAAAGAGAAATTCGCCGTATTGCTATTAGTGCTTTTGAAGCGGCGCAAAAACGTGGCAAAAAAGTCACCTCGGTAGACAAAGCTAACGTATTGGTATGTAGCCGTTTATGGCGAGAAGTAGTCGAAGAAGTGGCGAAAGACTACCCCGAAGTCGAACTTGAACACATCTATATCGACAACGCGACTATGCAGCTTATTCGTGATCCGGGTCAGTTTGATGTGATGTTATGTTCGAACTTGTTTGGTGACATTATTTCTGACGAATGTGCCATGATCACCGGCTCAATGGGGCTACTTCCCTCAGCCAGTATCAACCAAGACAATTTTGGTATGTACGAACCTGCTGGTGGTTCAGCCCCAGATATCGCAGGTAAAGGCATTGCCAACCCTATTGCGCAAATTTTGTCAGCATCCATGTTATTACGTTTTAGCTTAAACGAAACAGCAGCGGCCGATGCAATTGATGCAGCCGTAGTGAAAACCTTAAGTGATAGCATACTAACAGGCGATTTACTTAGCCCTGAGCAACGTCATTTAGCTAAAAATACCAGTGAAGTGGGCGACTATATCGCCGCGTTAATTTAATAAATTTAGGAATTAGTCATGGCTACCACCTTATATGACAAAATATGGCAAGCGCATATTATCGATGCGAAAAAAACTTCAGAAACCGGTGAAGAAGGACTCATTTATATAGACAGACATTTGATCCACGAAGTCACCACCCCACAAGCTTTTGCTGGTCTAGAAGAAAAAGGCCGTAAAGTCCGTTGCCCAGAGCGCACCTTTGCGACTATGGATCACAGTATTTCTACTCGCTCTTTGGCGCTAGATGCTTGTGGCCCAACCAATAAACTACAACTACAAACCTTGGCAGACAACTGCAAAAAGCACGGAATTGAGTTATTCCCTGTGGGTCATCAAAAACAAGGTATTGTGCATGTTATGGGACCAGAGCTTGGTTTGATTCAACCTGGCATGACAGTCGTGTGTGGTGATTCACACACGGCAACACACGGCGCTTTTGGTGCTTTGGCCTTTGGTATTGGTACCTCACAAGTTGAGCATGTGTTTGCGACCCAAACGCTGAAACAAAGCAAAGCAAAAAGCATGAAAGTGCAAGTCAATGGTAGTTTGCCTATTGGTATCACCGCCAAAGACATTATCTTGGCTATCATAGGCAAAATTGGCCATGCTGGCGCCACTGGCCACGTGATTGAATATTGTGGCGAAGCGATTTCTGCACTTTCTATGGAAGAGCGTATGACGGTTTGCAACATGAGTATTGAAGCGGGCGCAAAAGCCGGTTTAATTGCCCCAGACCAAACCACTTTTGATTACCTTAAGGCGCGTGAATACGCCCCTAAAGGTCAACATTGGGAACAAGCCGTCGCTTACTGGAACACCTTAGTATCTGACGCAACAGCCAGCTTTGACACTGTTATCGAATTAGAAGCCGCAGATATCACGCCACAAGTCACTTGGGGCACCAACCCAGGGCAAGTAATAGGCGTAAATCAAGCTGTGCCCTCCCCTAGCGATTTTTCAGATCCCATAGATAAAGACTCTGCCAACAAAGCCCTTAAATATATGGACTTAACGCCCGGTCAAAAACTGTCTGATTTAACCGTTAACAACGTGTTTATAGGCTCATGCACCAATGGTCGCATCGAAGACATGCGCGCCGCAGCAGCCATAGCAAAACACGGCAAAGTGGCAGCGGGTGTGACCGCTATAGTGGTACCGGGTTCGGTATCAGTGAAAGCCCAAGCTGAAGCCGAACACTTAGATAAAATATTTATCGATGCAGGTTTTGAATGGCGTTTGCCGGGTTGCTCAATGTGCTTAGGCATGAACGACGACATCCTTAAACAAGGTGATCGCTGCGCTTCAACTAGTAACCGGAACTTTGAAGGTCGTCAAGGCCGTGGTGCGCGCACCCACTTAGTTAGCCCCGCTATGGCTGCGGCTGCAGCATTGGCTGGTCACTTCGCCGATGTGCGCGACTATCAATAGGCAATAAGGAATCCATCATGACAACAGCTGGAATTAATATCCATACAGGTACGGCTATGCCTCTAAATCAAGCCAATGTGGATACTGACCAAATTATCCCTAAACAATTCTTAACGGCAGTAACGCGCAGTGGTTACGGTAAACATTTATTTCATGATTGGCGTTACCTCGACCAACATGAACAAGTGCCCAATCCTGACTTTGTGTTCAACAAGGCAGAACACCAAGGTGCCAGTATCTTGCTGACCCGAGAAAACTTTGGTTGTGGTTCAAGTCGTGAACATGCCCCTTGGGCGCTCGACGACTATGGTTTTAAGGTGGTTATTGCCACTAGTTTTGCAGACATTTTTTACGGTAACTGTATCAACAATCAATTATTACCTGTTCAGCTTACCAGTAGCCAAATGGATCAACTTTTTGATTTGGTTGAAAATGACGCTGCTGCGCAAATCACAGTAGACTTGCAACAACAAAAAGTCACTGTGGGCGAACTAAGTTTTAATTTTGACATTGCCGAGCAGCATAAAACCAACTTGTTAAAGGGTTTAGATGCAATTGGTCAAACCTTAGAGCTAGACGATAAAATTACCGCTTTTGAGAATAACTTGCCCGAGTGGCAAAAAGCGTAAATGCAGCTATCAATTCAAACGGCTCTTTTAGAGCCGTTTTTTATTATGGCTAAATCATTACTTTCTCAACTCTTCCATATCAGCAATTAACTCTTCTAGCTTTTTAAACTGGTGGCCATACACCATATTGAGATCCCATTGATAAATCGCTTCAGCGTATCTAGCAAAAAAAACCATACCCACTACTAAAGCAACCCAAATATAATAGGGTTGCCCCAGAATAATTAGACTCGTTGGAAATACTTCAAGTAATAATGCAATCAATTTACCCCCCGCTTTACTCACAATCGCTTGAGTGGCCATGCCAAGAAAAAACAGTGGATAGAATATTCTGTAATAACCTGAATACACCTTTATCGAATTTTTTAACCAGTGATTAAAAGTCACAATATAGTCATAACTGCTTTGACCTTTTGACAAATCTACAGATTTTTTAAGCTCCTTCTTAGCTATGATGACTATTGGAGCAAGTAAGCAACAAATATATAATCCCAAAAATGGTGCACCAACAAGACTCATAATAATGAGCATAACTACACAGCCCCAGACTATGGCTTTAATATTGACTGCAAACATATTTAGTAGCTTGTCTACTAGGTTCTGTGACTTGCGATTATATAAATCATTTACTTTAGGGGCTGACAAATGTGCCTCGTTCACAAAACCTTCTTTCCACATCACTTCAATTGATTTACTCATGTGTTAGCCCTCTGGATTGATATATTTATTAAGCCTGTCTTTAATTCGCTTGATACGCACACCAATATTGTTGGCATTACTGCCAATAATTTCGGCTATTTCTTCATATGACTTTTCTTCTAGATAAAGCAAAATAACGGCTCTGTCTGTTTCAGATAAATGTTTGATGGCAGCATACAATTGATTAATTTCATCGCTTACAAATGCCTTGCTGTCATCAATCACTTCTTCAGGTAAAGAGTCCGACACTATTTGTTTGTCGCCATTCTTGCGTCGCTTTAAATAAGTCAGGCATACGTTGAGTGAGATACGATATATCCACGTTGACCATGCACTTTCTTGGTTAAAGTTATCTCTACTGCGCCAAATTTGCAGACAGACTTCTTGGTAATAATCTTCAAAATCTTCTTGGCTATTGGTATAAGCGCGACAGATTTTAATGATAATTCCCGCAAACGGCAGTATAGATAATTGGTAAAAGTCACTTCCCATTTAAATTCTGTAATCCGATTATTTGTTTTGCATAGTTAGTGGCAGAGTGTCAGAGTTTATTACTTAAAAATTTACTATTTTTTATTTATTAATAAGTAACTGACGAAATTAAGGTTATCAAAAAAGATTAGAACAGGCTCTTCGCTAAATCACGATAGCGATAATGACGCCTAAAAATTTTCGTGCATGTGATAATTTGCTTAGACAATGTTTTTGTTTATCTTTCGTTGGTTTGCGAATGCACGAAAGATAAACAACAAATTTAGGTGATGAATTGCACTAGCGTTAACGCCTAGCAGAATAGGGATCTTCGGCCATTAAATAAGCACGTAAGTCGGCTTTATGGGGTTGCGACTGTAGCCAATCACGCATTTCTTTTACTTTGGTATACGCTTCATCACCAAACCTATCACGGTAAATATCACTGAGGTGTTCTTTGGCACTGTCCTGGCGAATTTTTCGTTGCCAAGAATCAGTTACTAATGCATTGAGGCTGCCGGCTAACCCTTCACGGATCAATAATTCCCATTCACCTTTATCTAACCATAAACCACCTATGGCCGAACTATAATCCAGTCTATGACTATTGTGCGCTGAGATCTTAAATTTACGCATTATAGTGTGAGTAACTGGACACAATATCGCGTGCTTTTTCTCTAAAGCTTCCACTTCTTCGAATTGGATATCTTTGGCAAATTCATAATTAGGATGGCGTTCACGCCATGCAGCGTAATCCTCAATTAAAATCCAATCGCCACCACAATCTGAGCAGGTGTGCGCCCTGAATAAACCGTCGATAAAGCTGGGATTAAGTGTGCCTTTACTACAAGCCGTGCATTTCATATTACGCTCTATTTTTAATCGAAACGAATGTCAAATATGCCAGATAAGCAAGGTCTAGCCAAGTAAAAGCAGCGAAAGCCAATGGAAGCCCTATAGTGAATTAATCCATATTTTGTTTATCTTCTTCAAACAAATGTTGCAGTTCTAAGCGCCCTTGTTTGCTGATTTTAAGTAGTTCCTCAAAATCCATATTTTGCATCAAGGTATTTTCTAACAAGTGTTTATCATGAGCAGCAAATATATCGATTAAACTTTTGGCTTCGGCATCGCCTAGCCCGTAGGCTTGTAGCAGCATATAAGCGGCTTCTAACCCGCCCGAGAAAACTTCCCTGACATTAGTATGAATACCGAGATTAGATAGTTTAATTGCCGTGAATCGATTTCTTGCCCTAGCAATTATCTTAACCTCTGGAAAATGTTCTTTAACTAACTCAGAAATTTTTAAGGCGTCGTCTTCATCATCCACTGCCACCAAAAGCACTTTAGCGTGTGCAATCCCCGCTGCTTCTAATAGATCTAGTCGACAAGCATCACCAAAAAACACTTTATTGCCAAACTGCTTCACAAACTCAATATGTTCTGCGTCTTTATCCAGTGCAGTAAAAGGAATATTATTGGCGGCTAAGATCCTGCCAGATACTTGACCAAAACGCCCAAACCCAGCAATCAGTACTTCTGGCTCACTCAGTTCAGCCTTAGAGTCATAAACAGCCGGGCAGTTTTTACTGGTAAACCATAAACTATGCAAAATAACTAAAGGTGCCGTTAACGCCATAGATATCCCCACAATTAATGTCACCTCACTACTAATTTGCAGCGGTATTATGCCGTTACTTGCAGCTTGTGCCATTACCACAAAAGCAAATTCGCCCCCTTGGGATAACATTAAAGCGACGCGCCAAGCATCAGTGTTGCTTTGCTTAGCTAATTTAAACACCGAGAAAATAATCAGAGTTTTAACTAACACCAGTAGCAGGCTTGCTGACACAATAAAAAGGGGCTCAGACATTAAAATCCCTAAGTCTAAGTTCATACCTATGGCAATAAAAAACAAGCCAAGTAACAAACCTTTAAAGGGCTCTATTTCAGTTTCAAGCTGATGTCGAAAACTAGAATTGGCTAACAACATACCCGCCACAAATGCTCCCATTCCCATCGATAGTCCTGCTTCCTCCATGCCAATAGCCGTCGCCATAACAATAAGCAGTGCTGCTGCTGTCATCACCTCTTCGCTACCGTACTTAGACACTATACGTAAAAAGGGGTTAGTTAAATAACGCCCTACGGCTAAAACGACAACTATCGCTAATACGCCCACCCACCACGCTGGGGCCTCAGTATTAGTAGTGGTTGAGAGATGTTCCACTAGCAGTAAGATTGGAATGACTGCTAAGTCTTGCATGAGTAAGATAGAAAAGCCCTGCTGACCAGGTGGCGATTTAAGAATCCGATGTTCAGTCATAAGCTGCACTGCAAAAGCCGTAGAGGACAAAGCCAAAGACAAACCTATTACCAGTGAAATCACCAAAGAAAATGCCATTAAGTAATGCAGAATAAGTCCAATCACTAAGGCGCTAATCAGCAGTTGTCCACCACCTGTAAATAAAATTTGATTGCGCATGCCCCACAGTTTTTCTGGCTGTAATTCTAGGCCAATCACAAATAACAGTAGCACCACCCCCAACTCTGCAAAGTGTAATATGGTGGCAGGATCATTGACCCAATTCATCACTTGGGGACCAATCACCAAGCCTGCGACTAAGTAGCCTAATATTGCACCTAACTTAAACTTCTTAAAAATAGGCACCGCAATCACAGTGGCGGCTAAAAAAATTACTGCTGATCCTAAAATACTCATCAAATTGACCTATCTTTATGTAATACGAAATAGTGTGAAGAAAATAACGACTCTATTCAATCCGCTATTTGAAATAGTGAAAATGTAAATTCGCCTAATATTTAACCATTTGTTAATGTTAAACTTCGAGTTAATGATTTAACGAGAGAATTCCAATGAACGTGACAATGAATAACCCTAATACCACTGCGCCCATTTGGTTTGTTATTTTAGCGATTGTTCTCACTGTTTGGAATCTAATTGGAGTCATGCTTTTTTTGCAGCAAATGGCAATGACCGCAGAACAAATAGCGGCACTGCCCGAAAAACGACAGCTATTACTTCAAAACATTCCGTTTTGGGTAAACATTGCTTTTGGTTTTGCGGTGTTTGCTGGCACTTTAGGCTGTATTGCATTAGCGTTGAAAAAAAGCATAGCCTTAGCTTTTTTGTTAATTTCCCTAGTTGGTGTAATAGTGCAAATGTTTCATGCTTTTGTTCTCACCCAATCCTACGAGTTATATGGTCCTGGAGGCGCACTTTTGCCCCTGATGGTAATAGTCATTGCACTCTTTCTCGTTTGGCTAACAGTTAACGCTAAGTTAAAGGGATGGATAAACTAAGTCGAGGCAATAGATGGTTGCACTACCCTTTATGGTAAAGGTAGCTCAACCGTCACGTCCCATGTTTTACCTGCTTGAATATCGCTGATAATTTGCCCTGCAATACATTCTCCGTTTACTATCAAGCGCTGCTCTGATAGCTCGCGATTTCTAGTGTAAGTCACATTAAAGGTTGCGCCTCTAAACTTTCGGGTAATGCGGGCTGTTTGCCAAGCATCTGGCAAATGCGGTGCAATACGCAAACCTTGTTTACACCCTACCACACCAAATAAGTTTTCAATTAAACAACGATAAAACCACGCCACTGTACCCGTATTAAATAATTGGCTCGATTTCCCCGCTTCATTTGGATATTGATAAAACGCGCCACGATAATAATTAGGAATGAACAAAGGCAGTTGTCCACGTTGTAACATGCTGTCTTGGTCGGGCAACATCTTTTTAAGTTGCTCAAAAGCCAGATTGCCCTCTCGTAATGTATACAAACTGTAGGCATAAAATGCATTCGCGTGATTATATACAGAGCCGTTTTCGGCGGTACCTGGAAATTTCTGAGTAACACGGCCAATGTCTTCCACCATTTGTGTATAACAAGGCGCCAGCATCATACAACCGTATGGGGTGTCTAAATTTTGCTTAATAGCTTGCAGCATCAAAGGGACTTGTTGTTTGTTCGCCGCACCACTTAAAAATGCCCAACTTTGTGGATTCAGGAATATCTTACCTTCATCATCTTTATCGGTGCCAAACACTCTACCGTCATCAGTAATGCCTCGGGCAAATCTATCCCTGGCCCAACAATGTTGATTAACTTGTTGATTAATTTTTTCAGCTTGCCCTATTAAATATTGCCCGTCATTAGAGACACAACCAAAAGCATCTCGTTCAATCTGAACCCAGACATTAATGGCATATGCCGACGCTAAACTGAGCCATGCAGACACCCCTTTGCCTTTATAGCCCACCATATTCATGGGATCACACCAATCACCTTGATTGATATAACTTAAACCACGTGCATCACGGCTTTTATCCAGCCAATGCATTGCCTTAACAATATGTTCAGCTACTGTGGCTGAATCTTGTGAATCACTAAAACCCACTTGTTGATCCAACAACCCATAATCCGCGGTTTCGTCTAAATAGGCTTTTAAACAAATAGGTAACCAAACACAGTGATCTGTATGGGGCACTTGATTAATATATTTGAGTTCTGCACCTTCTTTAAGCAATACACCATCGGGCATTTCACCGCTGTAATGCTGTTGACTAAGAGCAAGAATAAAAGCATCACGGCTGACTTGGGGTTTAATGTAAGCCATGCCCATATTATCTTGCAGATAATTACGGGTTTGTGGATCAGTAGTTAAACGATTCACATCACCATGATAATAAAGCTGCCGTGACATCCAGTGATTAACATAAGCATCAAACTCGACATCTGGCGTATTGACTTGAATGACTCCCTGACCTTGCTTCAAATAAGCCTGATATTTGCATGCAGTCTGGTTAAAAGTTTGGGCAGCATGACTCAAAAATTGCTCGATGTATTCACCGATCTGTTGTTGATCCTTGCCAGGACCAAACAACAAATTAACGTTTGTAGACTGCCCTGCTTGCAAAGACACATTAAACTGCATAACGGCAGTAGGTGTACAATAGTTAGCACTACTGTTGTTTAACAAGGGCTGTTGAGTGGCAGACGGACAATGTAATCCTCCCTCACCTTCAAATACTTGCTGACTGGTCTCCCATGCATCAACAAGTCTATCCGCAGCCAAAAACGTCAGCTCATGCAGCGACTGATTTTTAAAGTAATCTTGTACTTTCTGATAAGGTTCAATACTACGACACACCAGCGCATTTATCTCAGGTTCAAACTGCCCCGATTGATTCATCCATGAGCGGTATCCAATAGGAAAATACGGGTAAATACTCAAATCTCTGTCAGTACCTGACAAGTCTTCGACTGTCACCTGCCAACATTCAATTGCGGTTTCTGTTGGCAAACGTAAACATAAAGTGAGTCGAATCTGATTAAACTCAGATAGCCAAGTGATTTGATCTGGCTCTGGGATAAACGCAAATCTATCAAGGTCGGCTCGCACAGGCTCATAAGGCCCTGAAAACAGAACACCATTGGTATTATCTTTGACATACACAAAACGCCCTGGATGGTGGGCATAATAAGGCTGTTCGGGTTGCATAAAGGTTTTTGCCTCAAGCGCAGGTCCAGATACATATTTACCCGCTTCAGGCTGCATAAATTGTGCAATAGCGTAACCGCGACAATTCGCCTGAATAAGCATGTTTTTGTTCCATAGAAAGCCACTAGCATTGGGCAGTAACTTAGGACTTTTTAAAACATAGCGAGCGCCACCATCAAGGCATTCCAAGGTATTTTGATCAATTTTCAACATCAGGAGCCCTTACTTATTGGTCGTATTTTAGCGCTGAATGCAACATCTTCATTTGCGCCTCATCTAAGCTATAAAAACGCACCACAAATACAGCTAAAGCAGCAAAAATAGCGGGGACAACTGTCATAAGTAAAAGAATGCCCTGTTCTGATCCACTGGTTTGCGCCTGATTAGCCACGTAGCCAAGTGCACCAAGGGTCCATCCAATCATTGCCCCTGCTACAGCACCACCTAACTTTTGCGAAAACGCCGCAGCTGAAAAAATCATGGCCGTTGCTCGGCGACCGGTTTTGTATTCCGAATAATCGGCCGTATCTGCATACATAGAAAAAACTAACGGAGATTTAGGGCCTAAACACAAACCAATAGCAGCATGTATGCTAAATATTAACCATATTTGCTCTTTGGGCACAAAATAGAAAAGTATCGACAGTACGGCTACCGCGCTCATCAATACCATTAGTAATTTTTTCTTATCTAAAAACTTGGTCAGTAGCGGTGTACTGGCAGCGCCGATTGCTAAAGAGATCATATAGATAGTTAGAAAGTCGCCAATTAAATCTTCACGCTCAACGTAATATTTAAAGTAGTAAGTGCCTGAACTACCGCGTAATGTAATAGTGACCATAACGATAAGAGCCAAACAAAACAGCACCACCCATGGCTTATTTTTAAACAAATCAAGAATATCTTGTTTAATCGGGGTGGACTCTTTTTGTGGCGCTTTGATTCGTTCTTTTGTGACTAAAAAAGTGAAAACAAAAAGTAGAATTGCAATGACACCATACAAAACCATAGTTAACTGCCAGCCGAGTTTTTCATCACCTTGACCGAACCATTCAACTAACTTCAAGGTGTACTGGGAAACAAAAATGCCTCCTGAAAAAGCTCCAATAAAACGAAAACTAGTCAGCATAGTACGTTGTTGGGAATTTGAGGTCATCACCCCTAACAATGCCCCGTAAGGCACATTGATAAAGGTATACGCCAACATCATTAATATATAAGTGCCATAGGCATAGAGTAACTTACCGCCTTCGTCTAAATCAGGCACAGTGAATGTCAATACACCTGCCGAGGCAATAGGCAAAGCCCCCCATAATAAGTAAGGTCTAAACTTACCAAATTGAGTTTTTGTGCGATCGGCCAGAGCCCCCATCATAGGATCGGTAAAGGCATCAATGATTCTAGTCACTAGCAGCATAGTGCCAACCGCAGCAGGAGATAATCCAAACACGTCAGTATAAAAATAAAGAAGAAAGCCGCTAAACACTCCCCAATATAAATTACTGGCGGTATCGCCTACTGCGTATCCGGCTTTTTCACCAAAAGATAACGGCTGACTTGAAGAACCTTGCTGCATAGTTTTATCTCGTTGTTCACTTTGCTATTGATAATGTGCAGACTATACACAAAAAATTAACAACAATGAAAACGTTTACAACGCTCTTTTAATAAATAATGAATGAAGGAGAGAACTAGAGATTGTCGATCAATTCAAGATACCGTTGTTCGGTCGCCGCTTTCGCGCCACTTTTTTGCAGCAGATTAAACGCATAGTTAAATTCTTCTATCCATTGTTGCGCATTAGCATAATCCTTACTGATAACTAAATACAAAGGCACTAATGCCACCTGTTCGGGAAAAATAACGATAGAAGTATCGTTAGCCGCATTTTTTGGCAGCTTCTCTGCGTGAATATAACCATTGGTTAAGCCAGCATCACTCCATCCTTTTTGTACATGTTTGATGCAGCCAATACCGTCTTTGACTCGATTAATCGACATTTGATACTTATCAACAATGCCTTGTTCAAGGGGATCTAAACTGTAACTAAAAGGGAAACACAAACGTTTGTTTTGCAATTGCTCAGGGGATGAAAATCGAGCGTTACTTGCCACGTACATATGCACAGGCACATAATTAATTGCCGTTGAATACAAAAACAATTCAGATCGTGGCTTTGAGTAAACAAAAGGAAAAGCCCCCAAAACTTTTCCTTCTTGGGTCCATTTTAATGCTCTATTCCAAGGTAAAACATCAACAATAGTCAGTAGGTTCATTTTATTAAAGGTCTGCTTCACCAAACTAGTTGACCATCCACCCTCCGGCAGTTTGCTATCAACAAAAGGAGAATACCCGGCACCTGTTGCTAGTTTAATCTTCCCTCTGCTTGCGTCAGACTGCGCCCCACTTTGCTGTGAATAAAAAATCAAAAAGACTAACAGTGGCATACCCAACAAGTGAATGAGGTGGGTTTTCAGCTTAAAATGTGGTGTGTACAAACGACTATCCTTTGGTTGATATTTGCCCCAGATTTTCCTCGGCATTTCTAACATAAAAACGTCAATGTCCACAGTTTTATTCGAATCCGACTTGACGGAAAACCTATACTCTTTAAGACTTGGACATCTGTTCATCGTGAGAATGCAATCATGCTGCAATTGATAAATATTGACGCGCTTTTACCTGGTATGTTCATTATTAGGGTAACTAAACAAGTGGGTAAAATTAAAGTCGCCTCTGCTGGCAAAGTGAATGACGAGCAGGATATTACTGAGCTGGCTGAAAAAGGAATTTTACAAGTTCAAATTGATATATCAAAAAGCACCCACCTTACCAGCCACCAAGACAATGATGACACCTATGTTAACGCCTCTGGCTTGAGCTATAACCAACAATTGGCACATTCTCTTGCACTCCATGACCAAGCCAAACTCATTCAAGGACGTTTGATAAAACGTGTGGCAAAAGGCAAAATAGCGGATCTAGAAGAGATTGATAACATTACTCAACAAATTGTCAATAAAGCCTTTGAGTGTGATGATGCCTTAGCGATTACCACTTTACTGAAACAGAATGACGAATATTTTTTAGAACACAGTATCAACTGCGCCATATTGATGGTGATGTTTGGCCGTGCACTTAAAATCGAAAACACCACTTTACAGCATCTAGGTGCAGGTGCCTTGCTGATGGATATCGGCATGGTGAAATTGCCTCTTTTGTTAACCCAAAAAGCCGGCAGTTTATCACCCCAAGACACCCTTAGAATGCAACGTCATGTAGACATAGCCTTGCAGTTACTGGAACCCATTGAGGATGTAGATGAGGTGAGTCTTGTGGTTATCAAGCAACATCAAGAAAGATTAGATGGCACTGGATACCCAGACGGACTGCGCGGTGAAAAAATTTCCCAATACGGCAGAATGGCTGCCATAGTCGATACCTACGATTCGTTAATCACCACCAGACCCTACCGTGAAGCATCTAGACCCGCCGATGCTTTGATAAAAATGCAGAATGAAAACTTAGGCCTAGACAAAGAATTATTAAGTCAATTTATTGGCTGCATAGGTGCAAACCCTATCGGCTCTTTAGTCAAACTAGCCAGTAGCAAACTCGCTATGGTAATACGACTTAATCCTTTGTCCCCCTTATCGCCTGTAGTCATGGTTTTTTATAACTTAACCACTCAGTTAGATGAAGTCGTGCAAATTGACCTAACTAAAGTAGACGATGAAATAGTGGCAAGTGTTTCACCTGATGATTTTGGGATCCGTTTGTCAGAGTTCTTACACCACTCATTTTTCAATACATAACTGCAACACTATTGTTGTCGCTCTATCTGAAGAACCTACCAATCAGTTAAGGCAGCCATAGAAAAAGTTTGTCCAGAAAAGTTTAAGATGACGTGTTGAGGTTCAATGCGCACAATTTCAACCTTGTCATCAATCTTATCTCCTTCAACCATTCTTATGCCGTTTACTCTGACCCATCTCTCTGACTCAATAGATGCATACATATGTGCTGAAAACGCCATGCTCGGTAATCTTGTCATCGCCCAGGGAGGCAGTTGATCTATGCGTGGTACGTTTTTGCCGCTAGATATAGTTTCAACAGGCGTAGCGGCAGTTGGCGAGTCATCAACATCGGACATGGCTTTTTTAAACCTGGCTAATACATCAGCTGAAATTTTCGGTTCGGCCTCAATAGGCTTAGCAATACTTTGTTCTACGTCAGTTTCTTCAATGTCAGTTTTTACTGAATCATTTTTTTCTGTGTTACTTGGCTCAGTAGCAGTTTTAGTCAACTGCTGCGAAGGGATTTGTTGCTCTGTAGCATCCGCCTCTTTACTCGCCTTTATGTCTTGGCCTGTATCAACTTGAGTTGCAGCTACAAGGGTATTATCCAGTTGTTTGCTTGCTTGACCTAATGAAGTACTAACAGGTGCAACAACACTCACGGGTGGCTGTTCAGCTTGTGAACTGAATAAGTTTAGTAACAGTTGATAATTGGCCAAAGTCCAGCCGAACCCCAAACCACCTATTACAATAAAGACTGCTAACACATAACGCTTTGTATAAAACTGCCAAGGCGATGGGATATCTTGTACCGAAGGCAAATATAAATTGCGATGAAATTGATCTGGCAAATCATCTTGAGGTCGAGCATGGGTGACTTTGTTGCTTTCAAGCATTCTACGGGTTGTTGATTTTTTAATTTTGGGCGCTTCAACTTCTACTTCAACAGTTTGGTCAAGATCCACTTCCACTTGTTGGATCCCCATTTCTATCAAGCCCTGAACCATATCTTGGCTAGTGACTAAACCTGATTTCTTAATTTTAACGGGCCCATTTTGCTCGGTGACCCTAACAATCACCATACCAGGCTGTAAGTTTCGAATATTTAGTTGTTTAAGCATTGAATTGCCCTATTGTAAAACCAAGGGCGGTGGCGGCCAAAAACAAAGCTAATAAGATATAGGTCCAGCGTTTACCCTGTCGCTGCTGCACCACATCCTCACCTAAAATTTGCTGCGCCGCAGCCACAAAAATATGTTGCGGCACCACGGCCATCTGTTTAGTAAAAGTCAGCGTTAAGGCTCTATCACACAATAAATTGATGACCCTTGGGATCCCCCCAGTAATATCAAAGGCAGCGCGAATAGTGGCTTTTGAAAACATGCTGATATCACCATTGGCCACACCCAACCTATGGGCAATATAAGATCCTACTTCGGAAGAACTCAAAGGCAAAAGGTGATAACGGGCGGTGATTCGCTGCGCTAACTGACGTAACTCATTACGCTTTAGTAATTGCTGAAGCTCAGGCTGGCCAATCAACACCACCTTTAATAACTTTTCGCGATTGGTTTCTAGATTGGTTAATAACCTCAACTGTTCCAATACTTCGGGTAATAAATGCTGCGCTTCATCAACAATCAATACTGTATTTACACCGTGGTCATGGTTATTCGCTAACTTGTTGAGAATTTGATCGGTAAAATATTTAAGGCTGGCATGTTTACGTTTGTATTCAATACCTAACTCGTCACAAATTGTACCCAGCAATTCTAACGCCGACAAAGTAGGATTTAAAATCATCGCCACTTGGGTGTTTTCCGGTAATTGCTGCATAAGCTTGCGCGACACAGTGGTTTTGCCTGTGCCAACTTCACCGGTTAACATCACAAAACCACCACTTTCACGCAAGCCAAAAGTTAAGTGAGCCAAGGCTTCTTTATGGCGAGGACTCATATACAAATAGTCGGGATTGGGGGCAATAGAAAAGGGATTATCGGATAATCCAAAATAGCTGAGATACATAAGTTAGGTAGACAAGTCCGTGAAAAAAACTGCATGAATATACCGCCTAAACTAACCAGTTCACTGTATATTGTCAAAGAGACTATTGTTAATTTTTATGTCGCACACCTTCTGCAAGGCTTGAGTCTAAGGCATAATACCTTTAATGAAACATTCTAAGATTTTATGCAAACTTATTTAGTGGGTGGCGCGGTACGTGACAAGTTGCTTGGTCGCCCCATAAAAGACCAAGATTGGGTGGTGGTAGGCGGCACGCCTGAACAAATGTTGGCTCAAGGCTATCAATCTGTTGGTGCTGACTTTCCAGTATTTTTGCACCCAAAAACCAAAGAAGAATACGCCCTTGCCCGTATCGAACGTAAAATAGGCGCTGGTTATACCGGGTTTAGCTGTGATGCGTCGAGCAACGTCAGTCTAGAAGATGATTTATTGCGCCGCGACCTCACCATCAATGCCATGGCAATGGATGACCAAGGTAATATCATCGACCCCTACAACGGCCAGGAAGATTTACACAACAAACTTTTACGTCACGTATCAAATGCCTTTGTAGAAGACCCATTACGTGTTTTAAGGGTGGCTCGATTCGCAGCCCGATACCACAACTTGGGCTTTCGCATCGCGCCGGAAACTATGCAGCTGATGCAAACCATAGTCGCTAATGACGAACTCACCTCCCTAAGCGCCGAACGTGTATGGCAAGAAACGGCACGCAGTCTGTTAGAGTCTCATCCAGAAGTGTATTTTGAAAACCTAAGAGCCTGCGGCGCCCTAGCTGTTTGGTTTCCCGAGATAAATGTGCTGTGGGGCATACCTAACCCGCCAAAGTGGCACCCTGAAATAGACACAGGTATTCATACTATGATGGTGTTACAACAAGCTGTAGCACTTTCAGATAAACTTAGCGTGCGATTCGCAGCCTTAGTCCATGATTTAGGAAAAGGGGTTACCCCACAAGAAAAATGGCCATCCCATAGGGGCCATGAAAAGTTAGGATTGGATCTGGTTAACACACTTTGCGATCGCCTAAAAGCACCAAACGAGTGCCGTGAACTGGGTTTAATGGTCAGCGAATATCACACCCACATTCATCAAGCTTTTGAACTCAAAGCCAGTACCCTTCTGAATATGCTAAATCGCTGTGACGTATGGCGCAAACCACAACGATTTGCAGATGTTTTACTGACCTGTAAAGCCGATGCCAGAGGTAGAACCACTTTTGAAAACTGCGAATACAAAAACGCCGAGTATATTTGGCAAGCTTATGAAGCAGCAGCAAAAGTCGACATCAAAGCAATTGTTGCCAAAGGTTATCAAGGCAAAGCCATTAAAGAACAAACCGAACAACAACGCATAAGTCTTATTCAAACGTTTAAAGACCTGTATAAAAATAACACCAAGAAATAAAGGACAACCACCACTATGCTCAGCTCAACCCAACTCGCCACTATGTTATCCCTGCAAGACGGCATGAACAAAAAGGTCAATCCTGATTGGCTTAACGCAGGCTACGCTTATTTACGGGCTGCCATGATTGAGTCAGTAGAAGGTATAGAGCATCACGGTTGGAAATGGTGGAAAGCCCAGCACAAAGATTTACCGCAGCTACAAATGGAACTAGTGGATATCTGGCACTTTGCTTTGTCAGACATCATCATTGGTTTTAAAGGCGACATTCAACAATCAGCCGATACCATAGCCGAACAACTGGCATCAAACCGCAGCGAAGTGGCCTTTGATGGCAAAGACTATAAGTTCACCCAACAAGACATTCTCGATAACTTAGAGTTAATGGCCGGCTTATGCGCCGCCAAACGATTTGATGTGCCATTGTTTTTGAAGATTGTGGAACAAGCGGAAATGGACTCAGACGAGTTATATCGTCAATATGTAGGCAAAAATGTCTTAAATTTCTTCCGTCAAGATCACGGCTATAAAGATGGCACTTACCAAAAAATATGGAGTGGCCGTGAGGATAACGAACATTTGGTAGACGTATTAAACAGTCTGGATATTAGCCTGACGGACTACAGTGATAAGGTATACACTGGCTTAAAACTAAGATATCCAACCGAATAATAGCGACTAGCATACAAGCACAGCTTGCTGCTGTGCTTTAATATTCTTACCCCCTTTAAGCTCATTCATCCCGCTCGGCGTTCTCATCTTATTTACCTAAAAACAAGCCATTTTTTACTGAAACATTAAAGGTGAAAAGCAGTGGCGGCGCCACTAGTGTCATTCAATGCTTTCTAACTCGTGTTTGTGCTTATTAATGGCTTCAACAATGAACTCTGAAAAAACTCTGAGCCGGGATGTGGCTCGAGTATCAGGGTGTCTTAGTAGCCAAATTTGATGACCTTCCACCAAGCGTTTATCCGATAGTCTTACGAGATCGGCTTCTTTATCTGCTACAAAACAGGGAAGCGTGGCAATACCTACATGATGTTTGGCCGCCTCAATTTGCAAGCGAAAAGTACTGAAACTTCCTCTTATCGGCAGCTTTTTAAACTGGCTATTGTTGTAATTAATGGGTCCAGATTCCATATCCACTCGGCTGATCAGTGAGGCTGACATTGGGTCGTCCATGTCATGACTTTCAACATAGGACTTACTCGCATATTCAGCAACACTAATAGCCGCCAAACTGCGAGCAATTAAATTATCCGGTGGTTTTCTTCCAATACGCAGCGCAATATCAGCTTCACGACGAGTAAGGTCTAAGGTTAAATAGGTTTCAATCATTTCAACTTTAGTATGGGGATACATTGCCATAAAGTTGGCCAATTCCGGGATCAAAAAGTGACTGGATATCAACTCAGTCGCAGTAACTCTGATGGTTCCCGCCAATTTTTTATCTTGCCCCACTAATTTTCGTTGAATCGAATGTAACTCTGATTCTACATTCTCCGCAGCACCGATAAGATCTTCACCCGCTTTGGTTAGCTCATAGCCGGTGTTTAGGCGGTTAAAAAGACTCACTCCTAAACGTTTCTCAAATGCTTCAATGCGCCGAGCGACTGTTGCATGACTAATAGATAGTTCTTTTCCGGCACCTCTAACAGAGCCAGCTCTGATCAAGGCCAGAAATATCTGCACATCATTCCAATCCATATTTTGTACCTCAATACGTGCCATTCAACCCCGTCACATTTATGAGACAACATGTCTCATATTAGCAGTAACCGGTTCAACAAAGATACAACTAGACTAGTCAGGTCGAATCAATGAGTCCAGTGCTTATTTAAAACAAAGCAGTACCTAGGCAAGGCTGAAGATCACATTTTAACCGAATTAAACAAGTAACACAGATTCACCACAATTATATTTTGAAGGAAAACATTATGAAAAATTTAATCCTAAAGTCGCTGTTTGTTCTTTCTGTCATCAGTGTGTTGTTAAGCGCTGGCGCACAGGCCGCAAACTTTAACAAACTGATGCAACTGGGCATTATCGGTTCCAATACATCTGGCAAAGAAGTGGTTATTTATAACGAAGACCAAAGCAAATGTTTATCAAGCAATGGGCAAAAATCTAATGGCTCAAAAGGCCTCGCGTACACCACATGCCGCATAGATGGCACTGACACTTGGCTAATAACCAGTGGCGGTAAGGTTAAAAATAAGCAAAGCGGAAAATGTCTTAGTACACCAGCAGGGAAAGACAGTCTGGTATTAGTGCATTGCAACTATATGCATATCAGAGACTATGCAGCTCACGACTTAGTCATTCTTGATCATTTAGTTGATAGTGAGAGCGAGGGGGTTGAAGTTGCGGATGCTCGATATTAGGTTGCTTTGTGCCGCCGTGCTCTTCGAGCACGGAGGTAATCCCACACTTCACACATGCTCAAAAATGGGAGTTACCAATCTAGCAATCTGCTTCCCTTAATATTTGTGGTAACTTAAAAGCACGCTACGCACTTTCAGCCCGCGCGGCGTCCCCATGAAGGTTTTATCTTGAATCCTTTCAAGCCAGTGACTTCTTTTATAAAGTACTTCCTGTACTTTACCTAGAGGCCAGCTGAAGATGTTCCATATTTATCCCTTAAATATGGTCAACAGCCAAAAGGAGTCACCAACAAAGGCCGATCGCTACAAAAATTTTTGTGCTGAAACTTTAAATACGAGAACGCAATGGCTGTGCCACCAAAGATAATATCGACGAAGTCGATGCCTACGATTTCATCGGCTGTAACCCAGCATGTCCTTAAAATCAATCCAGCAAACTTAACAGGGCAGTCTTCATAGTAACAATTAGTTTAGTGATGCGAGCACAGCTTGGCCGTTATGGGCCGACTTGCTTCAATCAAGCGGCTATAAAATGCATAGTTTATACTTATCGATTGCATATGAAATCCTTATTTATCGGTTATGATTATCCGAAACTCACTGACGAAACATTTTCGTTAGCCTCGGAGGCCCATTTTGTGGCAAGGCCTTTTCTGCTATGTCGGCGTGAATTGTGGCTGTTCATTAAAGAATAAGTAGAAAAAAAGAGGATAAGTAAGTGTCGAATAAAGATATGTTAGTTGCCCTAAGCATAGTGGTGTTATGGGGTGTTAACTTTGTGGTTATCGCTTGGGGCCTTGAAGGCATGCCACCTTTATTAATGGGAGGCTTGCGTTTTTTATTGGTGGCTAGTTTGGGCTCGTTATTTTTTAAACGCCCTGATATCCCTTTTGTTTGGTGGGTCGCTTACGCTATACCTATTAGTTTTTTGCAGTTTGCATTTTTGTTTAGTGCCATGAAATTTGGTATGCCCGCGGGATTAGCCTCCTTGGCATTACAATCACAAGCCTTGTTTACTTTGTTATTTGCCTTTTTAATTTTAAAAGAAGCCCTAAAAGGTTATCAACTGTTAGCTATTATTGTTGCTACATCGGGTTTAAGTCTCATTGCGTTTAGTCACGATACCACCACTATGACAGCCATAGGTTTTGGTTTAACCATGGCGGGTGCAGCAAGTTGGGCCATGGGTAATATCTGCAATCGCACCATCAGTAATCGTGGTTATAAAGCCAACGTGAATTTAATTATTTGGAGTGCTTGGGTACCGCCTATCCCGTTTTTTATTTGTAGTTTGTGGTTTGAAGGCCCAGAGTTAATAATCGACTCTTTAGTGAGCTTTAACTGGCAATCTATGGCATCGCTCATTTACCTTGCGGTATTTGCTACTATTTTAGGTTATGGATCCTGGAGCTATTTACTGTCCCGCTACCCTACGTCACAAGTTGCCCCTTTGACTTTAGGTGTGCCTATTGTGGGGCTAACCTCATCTAGCTTATTATTAAATGAGTCCATATCACCGATTCAATGGATGGGCGCTTTTTTGGTGCTAACAGGCTTATTGATGAATACCTTTGGTAGCCGATTCAAGAATAAAATAGTCATTGAAGCGCAATAGCCGATTTATAGCATCCTAATCACCTGAATGAAAAAGTACAATTATTACAATCAACCCACTTAAACATAGAAGGAAATAGCAAAACGTTGCGTTTATTACGGCCCTAGGCAGTTTCGGTGATTATGAGCTAGAAACCACAATAGCCCAGCTTCTGCATTTCACCACTTAGTCTTTAAATAATGCGTTATATGCTTTTACGGTTATCACTAGTATCCACACTTGTTACCGCACAAACCAAGCCCAAGTTGCAAAAGTAACTGCTCAGCAAAGCCAAAAAATACAAGTAAGACAAAATAGTAATGCCTCTGAAGTACTTAAAAACATGGCAACAGCTATCCCGAAATAACACAGCCAAAGAGCAAGTCACTGAAGAAGGTGTGTAAGCCGCTTTTGCATTAATTAAGCATGCAAACAACTTAAGTTTTCAATTTTTACTGATATCGTGTCCATTGCTCAAAGTAAAGATCAGGTATTTGCTACACAAGCAGATTTAATAAGCGGCAAGGTAATATGTTTCCAAATAGAAACCAAGACAGCGTAGATCAACTAAGAGCTCAAATAGGTCTTTCACCCTTAGACGAATATAAGAAAACCTTAGAGGCTTTTTTTGAGCTTCAAAGATAAAACTAGGGGCAGTTTCATTTATACCTTGAAATAAAAATAATGAAGTCTACTTCAGCTGTAATCTGCACTAAAGTAACACCACATAAATTGCAGTAAGAGGCTTTTATTTTGAAAATCGAAGGTGCGATTAAAGGTTATACGGGTAAAGATCTAGCGAGAACGTTCAAACAGTTGCAGCCAGCAGCAGAGCGCCAATCGGCGCAAATCAGTGAAGACTTTATCACCTTAATGTCCGAAGGTTATGTGATCATTGAAAACCTACTTACTCCTCGCCAGTGCGATCAAATAAAACAGGAATGTATTCCTTTATTGAAGCACACCGGGAGAAATAACTTTGAAGGTGAAAAAACCCAAAGGTTATATAACGTTTTGGGGAAAACCAGGTGTATCGATGGCTTGGCCGACCATCCTAGAATACTCGGGTTAATGGATTTATTGTTTAGGCCAAACTACCTGTTGAGTCAAAGCCAAGTGATCAATATTCTACCCGGTGAAAACCAGCAGGCTTTGCATTACGATGACTCCTTTTATCAAATCCCCAGACCCCGCCCCCCTTTAGGCGCTGCCAGTATTTGGGCAGTTGATGATTTTACTGAAGAAAATGGTGCAACAGTGGTTATTCCAACTAGTCATGAATGGGATGGTCAACGGGCGCCTACTACTGAAAAAACCATAAAAGCCGTTATGCCAGCAGGCTCCGCTATATTTTTCCTTGGCACGACTTGGCATGGCGGTGGTGCAAATCTTTCGTCGGCATCAAGACTGGCTGTGACTCATCAATACTGTGAAGCATTTATGCGCCAGCAAGAAAATTACTTGTTAGAATTAGACAAAGAGACGGTTCGTTGTTTGTCGCCAGAATTACGTTCTCTGGTGGGTTATTCAATTTACCCCCCTTTTATGGGCATGGTAAATGGCAAACATCCCCTTCGGCTACTCGATGAATAGCTCAGGCCGATGTTTTTAGCAATTCCAATAAACAAAAATTCACTTAGTAAGCCCCAAATATAATCGTCAGAAAAGTCACCTGAATATTACTACTGGTTAACTATATATTTGACTATTTTCTCCAAACGGGGATCCTCTGGATCTGAAATACTGGTTCTGCTAACAATATGCCCTGCTTTATTAATAAATACCGTAGTAGGCGTGCCGCTTACATTAAATAAGTTTCTAGCCATATCATCACCATTGATCAGGGTTTTAAAACTCATACCTCTACTGTCTAATTCCTTTTGAGGTCTGGCACCTTCATCTTCTCTGATACTTACGGCAATCATTTGCAGGCCTTCAGCTTGATACTTTCTATTGAGTCTATCTAAGCCTGGTTGAAGTTTTTTACAGTATGGACACCAAGTCGCCCAAAAATGAATCACTAGAGGTTTTCCCAGTAAATCCGATGATTTAACTAACTGCCCCGCTTCATTATATAAATGCCATTCAGGCATTATGGATAACTCTGCGGTTTTTGCCTGCTCTTGGGCAAAAGTCAAAGTTGTTAAGAATGCTAGGGTAATAAAGGTAATTATTCGCGACATAATATTAATTTTGTTAATGGCATATACAAACTAGAAAGCGCTAAGAAACATTATCTTTCAGCAACCAAGAAAATCCTTGGTCACAGCTAAGTAACCATGCAACATTTGCTGTTTACCCACCAGCCTTTGCCCCTTCAACGAAAGACTTTTGCTTTAACTCTGATATTCAGCCTGTAGGTGCTCGGCTTTACTGTGATCTTTGGCCAGCAGCATATAAACAGACGGCAACACGTAAAGGGTGAAAATTGTGCCTATTGCCATACCACAAACCAAAACTAACCCTATGGCGTTTCGCGCCCCTGCCCCGGCACCATCTGCAAATATCAAAGGCGTATGACCTGCAATAGTGGCAATGCTGGTCATCATCACGGGTCTTAAGCGGATAATCGACGCTTGTTGCACCGCTTCTAACTTTGACTTGCCTTGTTCTTGAAGTTTATTGGCAAACTCCACCACTAAAATACCGTTACGGGCGATAAGGCCCACTAAAGTGACTAAGCCAACTTGCGAGTAGATATTCAAGGTAGTTGTCCAGCCATCAGTCCAATAAGGCATAGGTGCGGGGATCTTCAAAAAGGTGAACACCATGGCGCCAAATAAGGCTAAGGGTACTGAGCCGCCCAAAATCACTAAGGGATCGCGAAAGCTATTAAACTGCGCAGCTAAGACTAAAAATATCATGGTAATCGCCATTAAAAAGGCGGCTAAAAATGAATTCCCCTCTAAACGTAACTGCCGTGACTGACCGGTATAATCAATACCATAACCCTGTGGCATGATCTTGCGTGCCTCAGTTTCCATAAAGGTTAGCGCTTCGTCCAATGAGGTCATAGGTTGGCCACTAATTTTAACCGAATTCATTTGCTGGGTGCGGTTTAAGCTGCGCGGCACTGTGCTAATTTCGATTTCAGCAATATCGGCTACCCGCACCATATTACCGCCTAGACCTGTGACGTATAGATCGGCTATATCACTGGGGTTTAATCTGGCAGCACGTTTTACTTGCGGGATAACCTTATAACTGTAGCCGTCCATATTAAAGCGATTGACGTAATTCCCGCCTAATAACACCGCCAGATCACGAGTAACGGTTTGCAAGTCTAGCCCCAACTCTGCGACTTTTTCACGATTCACTTTTAGTCGCGCATCGGGTTGATCTATCTTCAAATCAATCATAGGCGGAAAAGCAAACAGGCCACTTTCCATGGCTTTATTTACTAATAGCTGGGATATCTCGTAAATTTGCTCTGGTTCAGCTTGCGAGGTTAAAACAAATTCGAAAGGGAAACTGCCACCACCGGGCAACGCTGGCGGAGTCACTGGGAATATGCGCACACCACTGATAGCGGCGAGTTTTTCTTGCACTTCTGGCAAGATTTCAAACACGCTGCGCTCGCGCTCATCCCAAGGTTTTACCACCATGCCCGAAAAGCCACCTGTGGGAAAGGTTAACAAAAAGGTAAAATCGGTTTCTTCAATACTTTGGTAGGCATCATTGGCTTGATTCACATAAAAATTAGTTTGATCGATCGTATTGTTAGCCGGCGCTTCGGTTATGCCAAAAATGATCCCTTGGTCTTCACTAGGTGCCAGTTCAGTGGGTGACATGCTATACATCACCACTGCCAATATAGTGATACCCAACCAAAACACATACACCGCAGGCCTATGATTCAGACTACCGACTAAGGTGCGGCTATAGAATTTTTGAAAACTTTCAAAAATAGGGCCCAGTGGCGCTTTGACTTTTTTATGGGCTTTCAGCCAGCGGGAGCCCAACATAGGGGACAAGGTCAGCGCAACAATAGCCGAAATAGTCACCGCCCCAGCAAGGGTTATAGCAAACTCCTGAAACAAGGTGCCAGTCAGCCCGCCTTGAAAACCAATAGGTACATAAACCGACACTAAGGTCACTGTCATGGCAATGATAGGGCCGCCTAGTTCACGGGCGCTAACCAAAGCGGCTTGGATCGGTGTTTTGCCTTCTTCAATGTGCCGTTCAATGTTTTCCACCATCACTATGGCATCATCCACCACTAAACCCACACTTAGCACTATGGCCAATAAAGTCAGCAGGTTTAAGGTAAAGCCAAACATTTGCATTAAAAACAGTGCGCCAATCAAAGATAGCGGAATAGCAAATACCGGGATCAATACTGAACGGCTGAACCCTAAAAACAAAAAGATCACAATAATGATGATGATCAGCGTTTCAGACAGGGTCTTAACCACTTCTTCGATGGCAGATTGAATGTATTCGGTAGAATCATAATTCACTATGGCATCAAGGCCAGTGGGTAATTTTTCGCGAATGGCGGTCATTTCTTCGCGCACCGCCTTCATCACATCCAAAGCATTAGCAGTAGGCATCACCCAAACACCCATAAACACCGCGGTTTGGCCGGAATAACTAACCACAGTGTTGTAATCTTCTGCCCCTAACTCCACGTCTGCCACATCGCTAAGTCGCACAGTACCTTGGGCATTGCGGCGAATAATCAGTGATTGAAAATCTTCCACTGACTTTAAGTCGGTATCTGCGCTTAAGTTAACCTGAGTCAACATACCCCGGGTTTGCCCCAAGGTTGCTTGCACGTTATTTGCCGCTAATGCTTGGCGCAATTCGCTGGGCGTGACATTCATGGCTTCCATGGCTTGAGGTTTGAGCCAAATACGCATGGCAAACACACGTCCACCTAAGGTTTCGGCTTTTTGAACACCCGCAATGGCCGCCAAGCGCGGTTGAATGCTGCGACGTAAATAATCGGTGATCTGGTTTTGTGACAAAATGTCAGAGGTAAAACTTAAATAGGCTGCGGCAAATTCGCTGTCGGCAGAGATAATACTCAAAGCAGGCACTTCCGCTTCTGGAGGCAATTCTCCCCTTACCGCATTTACCTTAGCGTTGATTTCTGACATGGCCCTGATGGGATCAAAATTCAGTTTTAAGTGAACCTTGATATCAGAAAATCCTAAAGACGAACTCGATTCTACATAATCAATGCCCTCAGCCGAGGCCACTGCCCGCTCCAACGGACTGGTAATAAACCCTTTCACTAAGTCTGCACTGGCACCAATGTAAACGGTTTGAATGTTAATAACTGAAACATCACTTTTAGGATATTGACGCACAGTTAAATTGCTTGCCGCCTGAAACCCAGCCAGCAAAATCAAAATGCTGATCACAATAGAAACAACAGGTCGTTTAATAAATAAATCGGTGAAATTCATAATAGTGCCAATACTCAGGAATCAGTTGGCTGAGGGTTTAAACTGCGAGCAGGCTCAGCTTTATCACCGGTCACCACAGACATACCGTTAAATAATTTGAATGCCCCCGCGCTAACTACTTGTTGCCCTGCCTCTAGGCCCTCTGTCACTGCCACAAAATCACCGAGCGTACTGCCAAGTTTGACAAACTGCTGTCTAACGATATCTGTTTTACCCTGCTCGCCTTGTTCAATGACAAAAACCGTATCGCCATAAGGCGCATACAACACAGCTGTGTTGGGGATAACTAAAACTTGTTGTTCTTCGGGTAGGGTAATTTGCAAACCTACTGACATACCGGGTAATAAGGTCCCTAAGGCATTATCAATTTTGGCTTGCACATGTAAATTACGTGACTGGCTATTGATCTCAGCGGCAGTGGCGATGATTTCGCCATTCACTCTGTCACCTTGTTGGGTGCCGACTAAAACCGCATAACCAGGTTTAATCTTACTAAACCATTGCTGAGGCACGCGAAAATTCACCCGCAGTTGCTCAATAGCTTGCAAAGTCACCACTTCAGTACCTATTGACAGATCCTGCCCCAAATTGACTTTACGTATACCCAAACGGCCAGCAAAAGGCGCAACAATGCGTTTTTTCGCCAAAGTGATATTTAGGTTATCCACTTCAGCCTGCGTAGAATCAAGTAGTTGTGATGCTTCATCTAAAGCGCTTTGGGAAATAGATTGTTGATCACGCAGAGAATTCAGACGTTTGAGATTACTTTTCGCTAAATCAAGACGTGCCAAAGACGCCCGTAATAAGGCTTTTTCGTTACCGGATTCTTGTTCAATCAACAGGTCACCCGCTTTTACCTGCTGCCCTGAATCAAAATGAATTTTAGCAATACGACCATCCACTTCAGCCGTAATGGTTAAACCTTGCCAAGCTTCAAGCGAGCCCACAGCTGACAGCGTATTTGGCCAAGTTTGCTGCAGCACCTTACTAACACTGACGGTTTCAGGCGGCTGCACAAAATCTGCACCACTATCCATCATAAAACCAATTTGTTTCCCTTTAATGCCGCCTATGACCACTAAGATGACAACTAATAAGGCCACAGATAACAAAATGGCAACTTTGCGAGTCATAACAATTCCTTTCTAAAACCTAAAGTGTGAGTGCACAAAACACTGGACAACATTAGCTACCAAACATCAAACCAAAACTGTATATACATACACCTAATAAATAAAGCCTTAAATTGTAAAAATTTGCGCTGGATGTAACACAATGTTAAACATCGACTATCATCTCAAAACCACCATAGATCATGCGTTTTCCGTCAAATGGCAGAGGATTTTTATCCATATCAAAACGTGGATCTTCCATGGCATTAGCGATCCCTTTGTCCCTAACGGCTTTTGAGGGCCAAGTGACCCACGAAAACACCACAGTCTCATCAGGCTGGCACTTGACTGCCATAGGAAAAGAGGTCAGTTTACCCGTTGGTACATCATCACCCCAGCATTCAACCACAGTTAACGCGCCATTTTCTTTAAAAACAGACGACGCAGCTAGTGCATATTCTTGGTATTTGTCACGATCTACTTTGGCAACAGCAATCACAAACCCATCTACATAATTCATATTATTTCTCCTTAATATATGTATTGTTAAAAGCAGCTTGTAGCTGCGAGATATCAATTTTCTGCATGCCCATCATTGTTTGCATAACACGCCTTGCTGCTTCTGTATCGCTGTCTGCCAACAGTTGTGGCAACACCTCTGGCACTATTTGCCAAGACAACCCAAAACGATCTTTAAGCCAAGCGCATTGACTTGCAGAGCCACCCTCGGCAATTAAAGCCTGCCACAAAAAATCCGTTTCAACTTGATCCTTAGTTGTCACTGAGATAGACGCGGCTTCAGTATGGGGGAACATTGGCCCAGCATTGAGTATTAAATAAGGTGTGCCTGCTAGATTGAATTCAATCATTAAAGGTGGCTCACTGGGATCAGGACAAAAGATATTTTCAATATTCGAACCCGGTATCAAGGACACATAAAACTGTGCCGCTTGTTCACCATTGTTATCAAACCACAAACAAGTTCTTACTTTAGTAGAGCTAGTCATACTAACTCCTTTAACTTTTGCCAATAGGCTCAGGTAACGGAAATAACGGCCGAATTTCTACCGTACCTTTTTGCGCTGGGGGCAAGCGGCCTGCAATCTCTAATGCCTGATCCAAATCCTCCACATCCACAATATAATAACCGCCAAGTTGTTCTGTGGTTTCGGCAAAGGGTCCATCTGTTATTTGCCGTTTACCGTTTTTAATCCGCAAACTAGTAGCCGTGGTGACTGAATGTAGAGGCGCGGCTGAGATCAATTTTCCCTCAGCCTCTAACTCAGCACTAATACACATAGATTTTTGGAAACAGTCTTGGCGTTCATCTTCGGTCCATTTTTGTTCATCACTGTAAATCAATAACATATATTGCATTTTGTGCTCCTTAGTTTGATTTAGTTTGCGGCGCTTCACCGGGTAACATCACCATCCATGCCATACCAAACTGATCGGTAACCTGTCCATAAAGTGGTGACCAAAAAGTCTCTTCTAAAGGCATAGTCACTTCGCCATCTTTAGCCAGCGCCGCAAATACCCGATTAGCATCAGCCTCAGTTGCCACTGTCAGGGCTAAACTAAAACCACTCAACTTAGACCCATCTCCACAACCATCTGAGGCCAAGACTTTGCTATCTCCTAGGGTAAATTCACAATGCATCACTTTGTTCTCAAAACCAGGGGCTAACATACCTTCTGGCATTGGATCGGGACTGTCACTAAAGCGCATTAAGATGTTAATTTTAGCGCCCAGATGTTGTTGGTAATAATCGAGAGCTTCTTCACAGCGACCAGAGAAAAACAAATAATTGTTGAGTGTAGATTGTTGTAGAGCCATAGTGTGCTGCATAGCTTGTTCTTGTTCGGCAATTTCACCACCGCTGTCGATGTCTGCAAAATCTTCCATGGTGAAAAAAGGTCGGATTTCTAAGTCAGAGTCTTCTTCCATAGTATTGGGGCATTTTTTGGCCCACTCTAGCGCTTCATCCATGGAGCTCACATTCCATATCCAATAACCCGCTAACAATTCGTTGGTTTCTACAAAAGGACCTTGGGTGACAGTACGTTTTGCGCCACTAAAACGCACACGATAACCTTCGCTGCTCGGCTTTAAACCTTCGCCAGATTCCATAATTCCCGCATCCACCAGTTGCTGATTAAAATTGCCCATAGCTTGCAACAACTCATGACTTGGCATTTTGCCCGCTTCTGAACTAGGTGACGCTTTAACCAAAACCATAACTTTCATCGTTCTTCTCCTATTAATTTATTAGATTCTTTATTGCGCTCAGCGATTTGTTGATTGATTGTTTCATCGGCACAAGGTATTTCATCGAGACTCCTTATCATTATGTGTTCTTTGTTTATTAATCGAATGAGTTTTTGGCAAATCGACAGGAAGGCGAAAATAATGACAAAAAACCAAAATATAATGTTTATTGGCTTTTGAGCTGAGTTAATTTTTGTTCTAAGAAACGTTGTTCAGGGAGCTGTTTAACCAAACTCAAGGCCTGTTTAAAGGCCAAAATCGCCGCATTTGTATTACCCAAGCGGTGCAATAGTTCACCTCTGGTTGAATGAAGTTTGTGATAATTCTGTAATTCGCCGCGCTCAACTAGGTGATCCATGATAGTTAATCCCGCTTGTGGACCATCACGCATGGCAATAGCCACGGCGCGGTTAAGTTCAATCACTGGCGAAGGTTCCACTTGTAATAAAACTGAATACAAAGCGATGACCTGATCCCAATCAGTGTTACCATTTGAAGTAGCATGCACTGCAGCAATGGCTGCTTGCAGTGAATAAGCGCCAAGGCGGCGAGTAGCTAAAGCTTGACGTACTAAGGCATCACCTTCTGTTATGTATTCTTGTTGCCATAAGCTTCTATCTTGGTCTTCTAATAAAATAATATTACCATCTGCATCGACACGGGCATTGCGCCGAGATTCATGCAATAACATCAAGGCTAACAATCCCATCACCTCTGAATCCGGTAACAAGGTCAGTACTAACCTAGCAAGACGGATCGCCTCCATCGATAACTCTACTCGCAATAAAGCCTCACCCGCTGACGCTGAATACCCTTCATTAAACACTAAATAAATCACTGCCAACACCCCATCTAGCCTATCGGGTAATTCAGATACATCAGGGATCGCGTAGGGTATTTTGGCTTGTTGAATTTTGTTTTTACCGCGCACTATCCTTTGTGCCATAGTGGAGGGTGAGACCAAAAAAGCACTGGCAATTTCTTCGGTGCTCAAGCCACAAACTTCGCGCAAGGTTAAGGGAATTTGTATTTGTGGATCAATGGCAGGATGGCAACAGGTAAAGATCATACGTAATTGATCGTCTTCAATGTCCTGTTGGCTTAGGGCGAGATTGTGTGCTTCAAGTTCGTCAATTTGCCTTTGTAAATCATTTTCAAACTCAGCAAAACGTTTTTTGCGTCGCAGATTATCTATGGCTTTAAAACGACCGGTTGAGATTAACCACGCAGTCGGATTAGCCGGCATGCCCTGTTTATCCCAAGTATCCAAGGCCACTGAAAATGCTTCATGCATGGCTTCTTCAGCTAAGTCAAAATCCCCCAGTAGCCGTACTAAAGTTGCCAACACTTTACCTGAATGATCTTTATAAAGCAGGGATAACTGCTGCTTCAAGCTAGCTGTAGCGCTCATATAGCTTGCCTTCTGGATGGGCACATTGATTATTAAACCACTTATAAACTATCAACCAATCTACATCATGTACACCCATGCCAACTCAAAAAAGTTAACTTTGTCTGAGTGTGCATTTGGAAACATAAAATGGATGGAGTTTGCATCTAGCAGAGTCATCCTAGATGGCAGCTCTATCTATTCACTGTGTTCTACATTTTCAGGTTTATGTAAACAACTAGCTGATAGAAGGGCTTTGGTGTACTCACTGAATAGAAAACACCAAGCGCTGTCATCAAACCGCCACCTTAGTGGCACTAAACTGTCACAATTGATGATTACCCTTAGCCCAGCAAAAACTAAGCTGTAGGGTTATTTATGTTTACTGTGTCTGAAGTCCTTGAAAAGCACTATCCCAAGATTGTTAATAAGCCACTATTATCCAAGACACTTAGTTTTGTACTCAGACATCTGTTACACGAAAGGGAGATGCACGAATTTTCCCAAGCGTACCCCCATTACCAAGGCTTAGACTTTGCTGAACAAGTACTGGAGTACTTTAATATCAGCTATTCTGCAAGGGATGTAGAAAAAGAACGCCTCCCCAGTCAAGGTAAATTGGTGATTATTGCCAACCACCCTATAGGCTCACTCGACGCCTTAGCTTTAATTAAATTAGTCAGCGAAGTCAGGCAAGATATTAAAGTGATTGGCAACGACATGTTAATGGCCCTCAAGCCCATGCATAGCATTTTATTGCCCGTAAACAACATGCAAGGTGGGACGGCAAAACAACACATTCAGAATATTCAGACACACTTACAGGCAGAAGGTGTGGTGATAGTGTTTCCCGCAGGTGAAGTCTCGCGCTTACGCCCTCAAGGCATTCGAGACACTCGCTGGCAAAGTGGCTTTTTGCGGATAGCCAAACAAGCTAAAGCCCCAATTTTACCGGTTTTTATAGACGCCAAAAACTCCCCGCTGTTTTATGGTTTGTCGATGATCTACAAACCTTTAGCCAGCATGCTACTGGTCAAAGAAATGTTTAAACATAAACGCCAACACTTACCTATGCGCATAGGCGAACTCATCCCTTTTGAGTCATATAGCAACAATCACATCGCTCGCACTCAACATGTGGCCCTATTTAAAAAACACCTCTATAAAATAGGTCATGGAAAATCAGGGGTATTCAAAACCCAAACCGCCATAGCGCCAGCTGAAAATCGCGCAGAGTTACAACATGCTCTCAAGAATCACTGTGAATATTTAGGCGAAACCAGCGACGCCAAAGTTATGTACTTATATCAACATCAAGATAGCTCCCCCATACTCAGAGAGATTGGCCGCCTCCGAGAAGTCGCCTTTAGAGCTGTGGGTGAAGGCACTAATAAGCGCCGTGATATCGACAAATACGACGCTTTTTATTACCACCTGATTTTGTGGGACAAAGAAGACTTAGAAATTGCCGGAGCCTATCGTTTTGGTGATGCAAAAACAATCATCGAAAAGGATTCGGTCAAGGGTCTGTATTCTGCAAGCCTATTTGATTATGGCCCTGAAATGGCACCTTATTTTGAGCAAGGTCTAGAGCTAGGCAGAAGTTTTGTGCAACCTAAGTATTGGGGCAAACGCAGCCTAGATTATTTGTGGTTTGGTATCGGGGCTTTTTTACAACGCCACCCAGGATTTCGTTACCTTTTTGGCCCAGTCAGTTTGAGCGACCATTACCCTAAAGCAGCCAAAGATTTGTTAGTACAGTTTTACACCTTATATTTTGGCCGAACTGACACTATTGCCAGCGCTAAACTGCCTTATCTATTACCTAAAGATTACCCACATAGTTTTAGCGGTGACAATTACAAAGCAGACTTTAACCAACTCAAACATCAGTTAGCCAATATGGGCATGGTTGTGCCCACACTTTACAAACAATACACCGAAACCTATCAAGAAGGTGGCGTACACTTTATCGACTTTAATATCGACCCAGACTTTAATCACTGCGTAGACGGATTAGTTTTAGCCGACTTAGATACCTTAAAACCCAAAAAACGCGCCAGATATATGCCGAACCCTAAGTAGGGGTTCTGCTGCCTCTAAATAACGCTAGGATTAGCAACCATAAAAAACCTAGACTGCCGCCACCACTGTTTTTTGGCATACCTGGATCAGTTGGTTTGTCGTTGGGATTGTTAGGATCTGTGCCTGCCTCGAATTCCACTAAGTTACTGCTGCCGTCGTTGTCCGTATCTTGCTGGGCGTCACTGGCGTCGAGGGGATTGAAATTGTTAGCGGTTTCATAACTATCTGGTAAGTTATCATTATCATCGTCGGTGTCGGCATTGTTGCCCATACCGTCATTATCGGTATCAACACTTTCGGTACTATCCAAGGGAAAGGCATCATCAAGATTATTGACTAAGTCACCGTCTGAATCATGCTCCCCATATAATCTAAACTCATCTTGAGGCAACCCAGCAAACACCAAGCTGACGGGTTGTTTTAAACCACCCGAGCCTGCTTGTACAAAAACGTTAAGAAAGTCCCCTGTCAGGCCATCATATTTGAGCACTTCATCTGTATCACCGCTACAGATATAAATGTGTGCATCTGGCCCTAAGGTCAAACAACTTGGTTGTCCTAGTCCGCCACTACCAGCACTGACCAATTTACCCACAAAGTTGCCGTTGTTATCAAACTTACTAAGATCTTTACTGCCGGCATTTGTCACATAGATGTTTCCATCACTGTCTAGCGCCAAGTGTTCTGGTTTATTCAGGCCTTGATTAGTGAGTACTTGTGGCGCCGCCGTTAAATTATCTAGATTAAAAACCAACAACCTATCACTGCTTCTTTCTGCAATAAGTAATCTGCTACCGCTTAGCATCACAAAATCTCGCCACACTTGTGTATCACTGGTAGAGTCTCCAGACTGATTACCCGATGGGGTTAAACTAAAGGTTTGAATATTGCTGGTACCTAAACCGTTATTAACCAGCAACTGCGCCTCATCTTGAAGCAGCAAATGTGCAGGAAAATTACTGCTCAATTCAGTACGATCAATCACCCTTCTTATTGAATCCGTTTGTCTGTCAAAAGCCAATACGTCGCTAAAGGCAATAAAAAACAATTGTTGAGAGTGAGATAAAACCGCATCTGATCTAAATGAAAAGCCACCTGTGGCCACCTCTAATAAACTGGCTATATATGTGCCTGTTTGACTGTTATACCTTAAAATATTGTCGCTACCGGCACTGACCACCCAAGCTTCAGTGTCGATTAAATTATTCACCTCAAAATAATCAGGTACACCGTCATTATCGTCATCAAGATCACTTCGATCACCTAAACCGTCTAAGTCATTATCTTGGGTTTCTTGAAAATCACTATCAAGGTGATCAGAGTTCGCCCCAGTGCCATCTGCATCCGAATCAACTGTTTCTGTGGGATCGAGCGGCAACGCATCGGCAACATCTTCGGTGCCATCATTATCATCATCGTTATCGGCATTGTTTCCAATACCATCTAAATCAGTGTCTAGTTGTTCGTTAAAATCCTCTGGGAACATATCGCTATTATCCCCAATACCATCTAAGTCTGTGTCCAAATATTCAGTCGCATCAAATGGAAAAACGTCATTGCTGTCATATACATTATCACCGTCGAGATCTGTTGCACTGGGTAAGAGTGAGGGCATCTCAGTGTCATTTACGGCAACACGCAGCGCAGCATTGGCTGCGGCAAAATTGTTAACTGTTGCGGCGTTATTCGCCACCAAGATGTCACCACATGGTACGGCAGCACAAGTCACGTCAGGGTTAGAAAATATTGCTAGCCCAAAGTCACGATTAGTATCACCTGTGCCAATGGAACTCATCATAGTATTAAACTTGCCTGGCACAATAAAAGCCCCTGCCGCCGCTTCTAAACCTTGGGAATTGCCATTAACATGCTGATGACCGGCCCCAAAGTTATGCCCAATTTCGTGGGTAAATGTATCAAAACAATTTGAGCCACCGCTTATGCCGACATTGCTGACGTTTACCAAATAGTCCAGCTCTGGGTTAGGAAACATGGCAATACCACAGACTTCTCGTTCGTTTAAATCGTGGGTGCGTATCATAGAAACAATGTCTGCCCCATAGGTATCTCTGAGACTAGCAACACTTTCAAGAGATGGGTCTGTTAGCGTATTGGGATCCCCGTCCAATGCATCTCGCAATTGATTCAACGCAACCCGGCTGGAAGGCATGAGGTAATCAACAAACTGACTATGTACTAGGCGCAGCCGCATATCGATCTGACTGTCTAAAAATGTCTGATTAGCTTTAAAAACAAGGAATTCCAGCAAGGTTTCTGTCATATCACCAGGGAAGGTATCAACTATATTCTGGGTAAATAACAACATAAGGTCGACTACAACCACTTCGTTATTTACAGTCGCGTTATCCACGCTTTTTTCGTAGGCTGCAAAATTGGCGAGCTCTCCCACACTATCATTTTCGTAAATCCCCTTTGTTAAGCCAGATAACCCAAGATCTACAACAAACACCTGATCATCCCGCTGTTCAATTAATAAATGTTGGCCGTTACCAAACAATTCTCCAATGCCACTGTTATTGCCTTGGGTATAGATAAGCCTCCAATCTTTATCAGCCGTTTTAAATGAGGTAGAAAAAGAACGGCTCCCCCCCTTAGTTTGCATCACGTTATCAACACCAATATCGATAGGTACTTGCCTTAAATTAAGGGTAAAACGAGACATGCTGCCACTTCGCTTAGCAGACAATAAGGTTTTGTTTGCAGTTGTCAGTGTTTGTATTGATTGAGATTTAAGTGATTTAAAATGAGCGGGTACTGAGGTGGTATTGTTGTTGGCTTGTGCAGGTTTAACAACTAGGCAAAACATTAGGCCAAATAGACTGATCAAACGGCAGTAACTGAGCATAAATGATTCTTTTCATGTCATATTGGTTGAAGACCCAAGGGTAAAGCTCACACCTAATTTATGCAATAGTTCCCAGTGAGCGATAACCATGAATCCCCTTATGTTAAAGGCGCCAGTAAGGTGTCTAAAATATCATCCGTTAGACTTAAGTTACCCTGACTCACTTCTTCTGATAATAGCGCATTCGCCAGCTCTGCTTTTTTCTCTTGTATTTGAAGTATTTTCTCTTCAATTGAGTTTTCAATAATCAATTTATACACAAATACAGGCTTATCTTGACCGATACGATAGGCTCGGTCTGTCGCTTGATTTTCAACAGCTGGGTTCCACCAAGGATCAAAATGGATCACTGTATCGGCTGCCGTTAAATTCAAACCTACACCACCGGCTTTTAAACTAATTAAAAATACAGGCACTTCACCAGACTGAAATTTATCCACTATTTGCTGGCGATTTTGGCTACTGCCAGTGAGTTTTACAAAGGGAATTTTACTCGCCACCAGCTCTTTTTCTATCAAAGCCAACATGCTGGTGAATTGCGAAAAAATCAGTACCTTTCTGCCTTCATCAACCATTTCAGGTAAGGTTTCCATCAAAAATTCCATCTTGGCCGATTGATGAACAGATTTGGCACTGGGTAAAGATAAGAGTTGAGGGTGATTACACACTTGTCGTAATTTTAATAACGCATCGAGAATTTCAATTTGGCTGCGCTGTAGTCCTTTGGCGGCAATAATTTCTTTTAAGCGCGAATCCATAGTCAAACGCACAGATTCATATAACTCAGCTTGTTTACCGTCTATTTTTAGGGTTTGAATGATAGTGGACTTTTTAGGTAACTCTTTTGCGATCAGTTCTTTGCTGCGGCGTAAAATAAAAGGTTTGATACGTTGATTCAGTATAGTCTTACGCTCATGGTCATTATGCTTTTCGATCGGGGTTTTAAACAAGCGTGTAAATTGTTGATAACCCGCTAAAAAACCCGGTAATAAAAAGTTAAATTGGGCCCAAAACTCTCCCAAATGATTTTCCATAGGTGTGCCAGTCAAACACAACTTATGCTCGGCCTTAAGCGTTAACATCATTTGGTATAGCTTGGTTTTAGGATTTTTAATGTAGTGCGCTTCATCCAATATCAAATAGTAATAAATGTGCTGCTGATGTATTTCAGTGTCTTTTAATAACAATGGATAACTGGTGATCACGATATCGTATTGATTGAGCTGATCAAAATGTTCGTGGCGCTTAACGCCATTAATCACGATATACGACAAATTAGGGGTAAATTTTTCTATTTCTTTAGCCCAGTTAAATATCACACTGGTTGGCGCAATAATTAAACAAGGTGCAGTTAGCCTGCCCTGTTCCTTCTCAAGTAACAAATGACTAAGAGCTTGAATTGTTTTGCCTAACCCCATGTCGTCAGCCAAAATCCCATTCAGCTGGTATTCTCGTAAAAACTGTAACCAATTCAAACCTTGGTGTTGATATTCGCGTAATTCAGCCTTTAATAATTTAGGAATAGCGGCGGTCTTAATCGCGTTAAAATCTCGTAGTTTTTCGGCCAGATGTCGTAATCTATTCGCGCCTTTTGTGACTATCCCTTGACTGTCGAGTTCACTAAGCGTTTGATGCCCCTGAAAGCGTGACAAACGCATAGTGCCATCATTCTGCAATGCACCAGGCATAAACAATTCCACAAATTGTTTAAGTAAAGGTCGAATACTCTGATAAGACAATGCAATGAATTTACCTTCAGAAAGTTCAACAAACACATTGTCCTCATTGTCGAGATAAGTTTGGTCGTTTAGCAGCACTTCTTTAGGAATTTGCTCTAAGGCACTGATTAATATGGGAAAAGCAGCCACACTTTGGCCATCTATATTTAAGTTAAGGCCAATAGAAAAAAAGTCATGGCCTTCTTCTTGTTCTACTTTTGCCTCAAAAACACTATCGGTGGTTAACTCTTGATAATGAAAACTTTCATCATACTCAACTTGCCAGCCCTGCTTTTTTAATTGCGGTAATTGATTATGCAAAAACGATAAATTAAGTTGTCGCCCTTGTAACACCATCATATAACCACCTTCAAATCGTTTATGGGTGCTGACAGCTTGTAATTGAGGAAGAAAGTTCCACTCTTTAAGGGATTCCATTATCATTTTTTCAAAGGCAAAGTCGCGATAAAGACTTTCTTCACCCTGTTGCGATGGCAGTTGATGTTTATTATTTAAAGGGCTGACAAGTTGACCATTATAAGCAAACAGCAATGATAGTTGAGTATAGTAAGCTTGATTTATATTAGGCGTAGCTAAGCGAATATGCGGCACAGGCCGCGCTAAACTGTATTCTCTTTTAAGGGTTGGTTTGGGTAATTGTTGTGCCACCTCGCCCAAGGTCATATCCAGCTTACTCAACACCCAAGGCATTTTTTCCTCTGATATAGCCGGGCTATCGAGAAACTGCACATCAAACTCACTGTTTAAATTCGTTTCTACCAAACCTAAACTATTGGTTTTGCTATTGTAGTAACTAATGGGCTGCGATTTTATTAATTTAATATCAGCATTACTTTTTTCTAATACAAGATTCAGCTTGTGCACTGCTCTATTATTTTGCCACTGCCAGTTTGCCTTTAATGGCTCACCCAAAGAAATAGGATGATTTAAATCTGCACCCACTTGCCAAAAACATCGCCCAGTACTCACCAACAAATGCAAGATGTCATACTGTTTAATCGCACTGGAGTAATGTTGATTTCTAATCATGGAGCTAATAATTTGTACATCTTGATCATCAACATAGGGCTGTTTAATCAAGTAGCTGTCTAAATTTTCGAAATTTAGCGTGCGACTCCAGCCTCCATTTTTCTTTAAGCTAGAATTATTGACTTCCAGTTGTAAATAATCACTTGGGGTATAACTATTTTGCTTAATAAAATACAACAAGGCTTTTTTCTGCTGAAACGCCAAGGGTTCTTGAGTTGAAAACTCATTTAACCATTCTTGTATAGTACGGTTTGATGCCGAACCCACATGCAAATGTTCAAGATAATGGTGGGCCAGAGCGGCGGCGTGTTTGCAGTCTTTTTTGAGATAACAATTACAATAGGCTTTGGCTTGATTTTTACTCTCATCAAATTCAAAACGCGTTAAATAGGTTGCACTTGGCGTCGACTCACTTCTAACGGAACCTCGCAAAATATTATCGTTTAAAGCGGCACTAACAACATAGTTCAATTGATGGAGCCTAGCCCCCTTTGACCAAGTTTGGTTGCTTAAAGCTGCTTGCAAGATAGTTTTATTAAACATTTAAATCGATTGCCTGATGCTAAGTTGTTTTGATTAAGTGAGGAAACGAGAACAAGAAAATTACAATAATGCTCAGCAATGATATTGCTTTACGCTAAAAATGGCCAACTAAGTATCAATTGCTTTTACGCCCTTCGGCGTTTTTCTCTTCTGAGAACCTTGAGATACTATGCCCACTCTATTTAGAAGGGCCAACAATAAGTGAAGCCCATAGGGCTATATATTTTCACATATTAAAATGGCAGTGGGAAGAGAGGTAGCTGGGTAAGAATATAATTCTTACAAATAACCTTAGATGTCTAATTATTAACCTATTCCATCTAGCAAAATATTAATATACTCTTTTTACTAGGGTTAATTAAGGAAAAGGAATTAAAATGGCACAACAACTCACTATGGCTGATTTTGCTGCCATGTCGGAACTTGCAAAACATCGCCGTATGGCCATGCAAAATATGTTCGGTGGCACAAAACTTGTCTTTAGCAACGTAGAAAAGGCCAAGACCGGCAAAAGACTCGTTCAGTCTGGCAGAAAGATAAAAAAAAGTGCTGAGAAAATCAAGAATGCAAGTCAAACGGGTGGTGGTTTTGCAGAACAGCAACTGCGAACTATGGCAAAGGAGTTCATCAAAACCTGCGCCGACGTTGACAATATTGAGGATGTAATAACAGCACTCACCTCTGAAGTGCTAAGCGAATTAATTTCTGACATTATCCCTTTTATAAGTGTTGCTACCAGCGCAGTAAAAACCGCCAAAGCTGCGAAAGCTGTGGCGACCGATGCCAAGGCGCTTTATCAGAGTCAAAATCAAAAATCCGGTTTTCGTTCTGGGGATCCATTGGCCGCAGCAGAGGCTGTGATTACACTCATAAAACGCAACTTAGCGAAGGACTCAATTAATCTGGCCCGATACTCCGCCGCAACGGGAGGTAAAATTGCGGGTCTAGTACTAGATGGTGGTACCGCAACTACAGCAGCGATAGGAATGTGTAATGCTGTTGCAGCACTGGGCATGGAGTTATTTACTCTTGGCTTAGAAATAAAAGAAATGCAAGCCGGCAATAAACGCCTCAACAGCCCTTCTACTTTAGACCTCACTGTTTTTAATGAATGCCCGATACTTGGATGTTATTTATTAACCTGCGCAGATACGTCTACTGTGGCCAACTTCTTCATAGCCGACATTGGATTGCCTGGCTGGATGGACAAAGTTGAAGAAATCAAGAAAAAGAAGATGGATCCTATGCTCAAACTTGCAACCAAAGATATCGAGAAATCTCGCTTACAACTCAGTGGCTTGCAAAGCGACAAAGGTACTCACACCCAAAAAGGTTTCTTTGCCAAGAAGAAAAGCAACGCAATGAAATACATCGGCTTAGGGTAAGCGGGCCAAGTTAGTTTCAATAAACTCTCGATGTTAAAAAAACTGTGATTAACAGAGGTCGTTTCATTAAGCGATCTCGCATAAGTTCCATCTATTATCATCTTTTACTCGCACTCTTAGTAGGCAACTGCGCTGGATACAAATGAACAGGGAAACAAAACCCTGCAGATACACTGAAAAATCAATAAGCAATTCCCTCGCCACTCCTTTATAATCCCCAACAATTCCCAAGCCAACGATAAAACAAGGCTTAAACATACATGTTTGATCAATTAGAACTAGACGATGACCTAATCCACGCTGTAGCGGACTTAGGTTACAAAGAACCAACCAGTATACAATCTCTGGTCATACCCGAAGCTATGAATGGCAAAGATATCTTAGCCTCTGCTCCAACGGGTACAGGAAAAACAGCGGCATTTTTGTTGCCTGCTTGCCAATTTTTATTGGATTACCCTCGACGCCAACCGGGCTCGACACGGATATTAATCCTTACTCCGACCCGAGAATTGGCCTTGCAAATTTTTGAGCAAGCCAAAGCTATAAGCAAATATTTACCCCATATCACATCTGGCGTGATCACTGGTGGTATCAACTACGGTACTGACCGTGATTTGTTAGAAAAAAATCTGGATATTTTAGTGGCCACACCAGGTCGACTATTTGAACATATCGAAAAAGAAAGTTTTGATTGTCGAGATATCGAATGTCTTATTTTAGATGAAGCTGACCGTATGTTAGACATGGGTTTTTCTCCGGTGGTAAACCAAATAGCTGCGGAAGCACGCTGGCGTAAACAAACCATGTTGTTTTCTGCGACACTAGAAGGCACTGGAATAGCCCGTTTTTCTGATGAATTGTTGAATGATCCAGTTGAATTAGAAGCAGACTCAAGCCGTAAAGAAAAAGGCGTAATTCACCAGTGGATACACCTTGCTGATGATGCCAATCATAAATTAGCCTTGTTAACGCACATTTTGAGTAACCAAGTAGAAACGGCCATTGTTTTTGTGAAAACCCGTGAGCGTTTAGCCACTTTGGTAGGTCAATTGCAATCAGTGGATATTGACTGTTGTTGGTTACAAGGTGAAATGCCACAGGATAAACGAAACGAAGCCATGGATCGATTCCGCACTGGCAGCGTAAAAATACTCATTGCCACTGACGTCGCAGCAAGAGGCATAGACGTCGATAATATTAGTCATGTGATCAACTACGATATGCCACGCACAGCTGATGTGTATGTACATCGTATTGGTCGTACAGGACGTGCTGGTAACAAAGGTACTGCGATTTCTCTTGTAGAAGCCCATGATATTGGCGTAGTGCCGAAAATTGAACGCTACACTAAACAAGCACTAAAACGCAGGGTGATTGCTGAATTGCGTCCGGTCAACAAAGAAGCCAAACCGCCTTCTAAGAAAAAAATCAGCAATAAAACTAAAAAGGCAGTGATTAAGGCTAAACGAGTAGCCAAAATCAAAAGTCGTAAAAAGAAAGGCCGAGGTCCAAAATCCTAAATGCTTGATTATAAAAACATTGAAAAAGTGGTTTTAGCGACCGGCAATCTAGGAAAGGTTAAAGAACTGGCTAGCATGTTGTCGGAATTACAGATTGAAGTATTACCTCAAAGCGAATTTGCAGTGAGTGACGTGGCCGAAACAGGCGGTACTTTTGTGGAAAACGCCATTATCAAAGCAAGACATGCGGCTAAACAAACTGGGTTACCGGCCATCGCAGATGACTCAGGGTTAGCGGTAGATGCCCTTGGTGGGGCGCCGGGAGTCTATTCGGCTCGCTACTCTGGGGAACAAGCAACAGATCAGAGCAATATCTTTAAATTACTTGATGCCATGGCTGATGTTCCTAAAGACAAACGCCAAGCTAGGTTTTTATGTGTGTTGGTTTTTATGCGTCACGCTGATGACCCCACTCCTATCATTTGTCAGGGTGAATGGCATGGCGAGATCTTGGCTGAACAGCTCGGTGAAAATGGTTTTGGTTACGATCCTGTGTTTTGGGTCGAACAACAAAATTGCAGTTCAGCGCAGTTATCACCGGAACAAAAAAACACCCTAAGTCACAGGGGTAAAGCGTTAAAACTGCTACTAGCCCAACTACAAAATAAAATGGGGTAACGCCTTGTCGCCTCCAGTGACCTTAAAACTGCCACCACTTGCGTTATATATCCATATTCCTTGGTGTGTGCAAAAGTGTCCTTATTGTGATTTTAATTCTCACGGACAAAAACAGCAGCAATTGCCAGAAATAGAATACGTCAGCCACTTGTTAGATGATTTGACCGAAGATGCAAAATTGGTTGGTGATAGAGCCATTCACAGTATTTTTATTGGCGGTGGCACCCCGAGTTTATTTTCAGCACAATCTATTAAAAGCCTTTTAGAGGGAGTAAAACAAAGAGTTAACCTCTTAGCTGATGCTGAAATCACTATGGAAGCCAATCCCGGCACAGTAGAAAGCCAACGTTTTGCAGATTATGTCAAAGCAGGTATCACCCGGATATCCATAGGTGTTCAAAGTTTTCAACCAGAAAAGTTATCCGCCCTTGGGCGTATTCATGATGAAAATCAGGCGCTGAAAGCCGCTACTTTGGCTAAAAGCATCAACCTAAACAGTTTTAATCTTGATTTGATGCACGGCTTACCTAAGCAGTCATTGGATGATGCGCTGTTTGATTTAAACACCGCTATTAGTCAAAAACCGCCACATCTATCTTGGTATCAATTGACCATTGAACCCAACACCCAATTTCATTCTAAACCGCCCAAATTGCCTGAAGATGAATTGTTATGGGACATTCAAGAACAAGGTGATGGGATATTAAAGCAAGCAGGATTCGAACAATACGAAATATCCGCCTACAGTCAGCCGGGGCAACAGTGTCAGCATAATTTAAATTATTGGCGATTTGGAGACTATTTAGGCATAGGTTGTGGCGCCCATGGAAAAATCACTTTGGCTGACAAAAATCAGATCATTCGCACTGTTAAAGTCAAACACCCCAAAGGTTATATGGACTTAACCCGCAGTTATATTAGCGATAACAAAGTGGTGCCAAAGGAAGATTTACCCTTTGAGTTTTTTATGAATCGCTTTCGTTTACTTGAACCTTGCCCTAAATCAGATTATCCAGACTTCACTGGTTTACCCTTAGACAATAAAACCCAACAAAATCTACAAATTGCCATCACCCGTGGTTTATTAATTGAGACTAGCGACGAGTGGCAAGTCACACCTTTAGGTAGACGTTATTTAAATACGTTATTGGAAATGATGGTTTAACGGCTCTGAATAATTAGTAATTCTGGCAATCATCTATAAGTGATTAATGACTTTAAAGTGAGTCAATGTTGTTGCTTAGCGCGCCACTCACCCGGTGCAACACCAATGTAGCGTTTAAAGGCTTTCTGAAAAGCAGCGTCCGAACTATAACCAATTTGCTCAGCAACTTGCACTATGCTCATGCCATCCGACAACAACTTTGTGGCGATCTGCATTCTCCAGCAGTTTATATATTGCATAGGTGGCTGTCCGACAAACTGATTAAATCGCTCCGCCAATGATGAACGAGACATAGCGCATTCTTTGGCAAGCAATGCTAATGTCCATTTTTTGAACGGTGCCTGATGAATTAATATCAAGGCTTTACCAATCTGCTCATCCCTCATGGCAGTCAGCCAATTGTAATTATACTCATCATGACTATTTTCCATGTGTTGGCGCAAAGCTTGAGTAAATATAAGCTCACTTAGCTTAGTGACAATGTTTTTAGCGCCTTCACTGGACTTACTCATTTCATCTAAAGTAGAAATGAGTAATTGCTTCATTAAACCGTCATCGCTCATATGTGCTTTTACCACCAGAATATCTGGTAGCGTCTTTAAAAGCGGGTTTAAAGGTTTTGCATTAAAACCGATATAACCACAAACCAGTTTTGAGCGTTCACCTTCTTCACCAATTTTTACCGCAGTAAAAGGGTGTTTTTTGGCTGCCGTTTGTTGGTAAAAACTCGCTTCGGCGGGGGTGCCGTTCCAATTATCGAGGTTTGAGGTCATGACATGACTCGACCCCATTGGAAACATAACCACATCGCCTGTTTCAAGTCTTAGTGGTGCAGTGACTGCGTTAGCCGATTTTGCCCAGCCACCGCCATCTAACATGATATGAAAAGGAATAACGTGCTCTAGATCGGGCAACATAAACCCACCAATGACATTCATGGGTGGATTAACCAATACCCAAGGCTGGCCCGCTTCTACCTCAAAGTACAAGGCACCCTTTATGTGAATGGTATCGAGCACATCTGACAATACATCCATTTCACTCATCCTTAGATTGCTAGAGCTTATAGAGAATTGGAAATTTACGCTGAGAGTGTAGCGCAAAAAATGGACGATTGGACATTAATTAAAGCAGATTGGCCATTAACTTATCGGTTGATATAAACCAAGATAAGTGCAGTTTTTATACTTAATAACCTAAGTTGTTTTGCTAACTGCGAATTGCCATAGCTTTGGCAGAGTATTATTTAAGAGTAAAGAGTTAGTTTAACAACGGGCTAACGACCTTAAACGGTAATGAATAGGAGCACTACTTAAATGAACACAATACGTTTTCAGAAAATGGATGGTACAGCTGTAGAAATAGATAAAAGCGAGATTAAAAAACAACTATCAGGTGAAATAATCGAGCCAAGTTCACAAAACTTTGATCAAGCCCGTGCCTTATGGAATGGCATGATAAATATATTGCCAAGCTTAATTGTAAGAGTGAAAAATGAACAAGATGTAGTACAGGCAGTTAATTTCGCTCGCAATCATGGAATTTTGTTAGCCATTAAGTCAGGTGGCCATAACATTGCTGGTAAGGCCTTAGTGGATAGTGGTCTGGTGATTGATTTTAATTCCATGACTGATGTCACGGTTAACCTAGAACAACAGACAGTTAAGGTTAAGCCCGGTGCTACTTTAGCTGACCTTGATAAAGCCACGCAGGAATTTGGCTTAATGGTGCCAACGGGCATTAACTCGACCACGGGAATTGCCGGTTTGACCCTAGGTGGCGGGTTTGGCTGGACAACGCGTAAATTTGGTTTAACCATTGACAGCTTACGTTCAGCGAAGTTGGTTCTCGCATCGGGTGAATTGCTTGAAGTCAATGCCACGCAACATTCAGATCTTTTCTGGGCGATACGCGGCGGCAGTAGCAATTTTGGCGTGGTCACCGAATTTGAATTTAATTTACATAAAGCAGGCCCAGAAGTATTAGCTGGTATGGTGGTGCACCCTTTTGCCGATGTAAAAAATGTATTAACCCAATATCAAGCAGCCATTAATAAAAGTCCTAACGAGCTGACTTGCTGGGTAGTCATGCGCAAAGCGCCCCCACTGCCTTTTTTACCAGAACAATGGCACGGCAAAGAAGTGCTGGTGTTAGCCATGTGTTACACCGGTGATATCGCTCAAGGTCAGGAAGCAACCGCAGAAATTAGAAATATAGGTCAGCCAATTGCAGAAGCTATTGGCCCTATGCCTTTTGTCAATTGGCAAGCCGCTTTTGATCCTCTGTTAACCGAAGGTGCGCGGAATTATTGGAAAAGCCATGATATTGCTAAGATAAACGATGAGGTTATCTCGCAGATTGAAAACGCAGTACAAACCTTACCCAGCGATGAATGTGAAATTTTTCTGGCGCACCTAAGTGGTGCTATGACCAAAGTTGCTCCGCAAGACACGCCTTGGTTGAATCGTGAAACACACTTCACCATGAATGTGCATACTCGTTGGCAAAGCCCCAAAGATGACGAGCTTTGTCGGCAGTGGGCAAGGCAATTACATGCTAATTTAACCCCCCATTCAATGGGCAGTATTTACGTTAATTTTATTCCAGACGGTGATGAAAACTGCATGGCAGAGGCTTATGGCGCAAACTTTGCCCGACTAAAAAGCATTAAACAACAATTCGATCCCGACAACCTGTTTAGGATTAATCACAATATCGTGCCTTAACTGTCTAAGACTGTCGAGTGGATATACCGCTATTTCCACTCGACATAGGGTAAAGCCCAATCACGCTCATTAACAACATTGTTTTTAATGGGCTTTTGTATCCAACTCAAATCAGGTTATGACTTAACTTGCAGTGCAAACCAAACCTTAAGTTGAAAAGGAAAGTTCACCGCCTGTAGTCTAATGAGGGCATAGGAAAAGCGAATTCTGACCTCAATGTGACTAAGGTGAGAAATCACTGATGCTTTGGATCTAGGCCAGTCAGAGTTTTTCTGAGTGACGCACCTTGTTATTTTTGGTAACCACTGCGAAGTAGTTGCATAAGCTCATGTTTACTTTGCTCAGGTGTTTTTGTTGCGGTATCTAAGACGATATCTGGCGATAGCCATTTTTGATAATCCCTTGAGATGACACTTTCCCAATCTGGGAGTAACAGCTTTGGAATATCGGTAATACGCGTTTCAACGCGCTTTCGATGTTCTTGTTTATCTGAGCAAATGATCTCTATCTCTGTGAATGAGGTTTGTGCCTGTTTAGCTACCTTTACCCAGGCTTGCCGCGATTCTTTGACTGGGTTTGTGGAGTCAGCTACAACAGAAATACCATTTTTGAGGTTATCTAAAGCAACTAAAAAGGCTAATTGGTAAGCTTCATCATAGAGATTTATAAAACCTTGCTCTCTTAACTGTTGCTCAATAGTGTCTATGCGAATATAAGCCGCACTAACAGTAGCGGCAAGGTACCTTGAAATCTCAGTTTTTCCTGTCGCGGGTAGACCGCCGAATATATATAACATTGATCTGTTTGCACTTCTTATTGAAATATTATACCAAGCTAAGCTTGGCGAACTTTGGCAATTTGTTGAAGCAATATCGACTCTTGAGTGACGGGGAGTTTCCGTTTTATGGCTTGACTGCTGGAATAAGGTTGTTCAAGGGAACGCAGGTAATTGGCTGCAGACTGTTAGATAAAATCTAATTCACTACTATAAATACACTCTTTTGCTGCGAAGCACTATTGTTCCATATATGCATTCGTGCCGGTTTCCAATACATTGTATGCTTGTAATTCTTTAATCGAGGCTCTAAGTCTATCTTCAGATTTATCTAACTCTTTAAATCTATTACAAAACCATTGTGCTTTAAGTTTTAAACTTTCGGCTTTGGGGCCTACAGTTTGACCTAGCCCTTCGCCCATAGTTTCTAATTGGTTAGCAATGGCGGCAATTTTTTCTTCGCTGTCCTCACCATTAGAGACCAATCCACCGATAGCCGACAAAATGCCGCCCACTGAGGTACTCATCGCCTCTTCTATTTGTTCTTCTAACTCTTGATCGACTAAGTCGTTGACCTGTTCAAGCTTGCCAGGTCCCATATAAAAATTATCATTCGCGCGGACAAATTTTTCTTTGACGCTCAGTTGCACACGCTCCAGAGATTTTTGCAGTTTCTTCTGGCTTTTATCGTCTTTTACTAAGCCACCATATACTTGTTCTATGGTTTCTATTGCTAGCTCTACGCCTTCGTTAGCCAACAAAATCATTTTAGGCACTACTTGATGAATACCATTAGATAACTCGGTTAGCTCTTGCTCTTGCTGTTCATCTAAATCAATCCACTCGCCTTGGACAATTAACTGAGCGGGGTGATTAATTTGATAAACAGTCCGGCCACCTTCGTCAATCACTCTGATCTGTTGCTTGCTCACTACTACACCGTAATTAAGTGAAACTTCACAGTTAGATCCACCATGGGCAATGGAACTCATCAATAATAATGTCAAAACCAAGAAACGCATAAAAATCCGATGATTATAATTCGGTTACCAGTCTGCCTTTAAACGGAATAAAAGCAATATCAGATCAGATAAGACAGACAAAACTCGCGTTAATCTGCGGTTTTGACCAGTCGAGTAAACACAAATAAATTTTTATCTTTAAGAGAGTTGCTGCTGTTAAAAAAGGCAATCACCCATGCTCGTTTGGGATCGGCAATAGAAGGGGTTGAAGTCCAATAGTCATCAGAGTAGGTATTTGGGAAAAACAATTCGTTAATCGCAGGGCGCACACAAGCTCGCTCAGTTAAACTGGCTAATTCTTTCATATTGGGAACACGCCAACCTAATTGCCCTGCATATTCGTAGCCATGAGCCGCTTGTAACGCTTGTTGCCAAGTCAATTCATGGGCATTTCCCGAACAAGTTTCGTTTTCCCATGTTTGCCCTAAGCTACAGCGCATCCACACTAAACCCAATGACGCGTCTGTTACTGTACCATCAGCATTATCCACAAACTCATCAATTTTTAAGCTTGCGTCATAGTCAGGTAAACATGTTTGGCTGCTTGCCACGTAAGATATAAACAAACAAAATAGACACAAGACTTTCATACCAACACCTTCATATTATCGCCCTGCCCTAACTAAACGCACTCTAGCTGCAGTTGATTTGTTTAAAAAATTATCATTGCCCGACGAAAAATCAATAGCCCAAGCATTCTGAGCTTGTTCATCTATAAAACCGTCGGCACTTGCATCCTGGGTCCAATACCAAACCGGTGCAGTTATTGAATCAGTGGTATTTGGAAAATAGTCGGCATCAATCATAGGTGCAGCAGCATGCCCCAAATGCAATATAGACAATAATTCATTGTGAGTAGGTAAACGCCAATCCCTGAAGTTACATAAACCTTGCAAATTAACTTCGGTAATAAAGGCTTGAGTGTTGCAATTACTAAGTGAACAACTGGCTGCTAAACCACTTTCATCGCCATCGGTGACATCTTCATCACTTTGATACCAAGAATAACTGAATTGACTACTATGCAAGTTTGTCGTCAGAGCATCTGTTTTAGACTCCCAAATCAAGCCTGTAACGTTATCTCGGACACAACTCCATGAAGAATTTTCGTCATCCACTTCATCTCCAATTGAATCTAATCGTGTAAAATCAAAACCTTGTTGACCCCGCCCGGCTTTTTCAGATAAGCCATTTGCATGAATAATATCTTGACCTCTTTGCCCATCCTGACCGGGATAATCAGCTTGATAAAAGTTGAGTACTTGGGAATCGTTTGCTTGCAAAATAACCCCCGTATCATTAAGGGGTTGAATTGGCAACGGCTTAACGCTGACTGTTAAGCTGTCGTCGACTGAGTTCCCTATGGCGTCAGTTACTCTTAAGGTAAAAGTCACGGTTTCAGTGTCTGTTACTGCAGGGGCAATGGCGACAGTTTGCAAAGCATTGATGTTTTCTATTTGCGGATCTTTTTCAGAATCATTTAACCAAGTCGTAACTAACGGCTCTGATGAGGCCACTGTAGTGCTGGCAATACCGTTTAAGTTGATGCTTTCGCCGCTAAAGACTTGATGGCTGATGCCAGCATTCACTTCAGGTAAGGTATCTGCAGCACTTTGGATATTCAAGATTACAGATGCAACATTTTCTGCCCCCTCTTGATCCGTCACAGTTACAGATATACTGACTGAGTTAGCTTCATCAAGTATTGGTGTAATAAAAGCCAGACTGTCACCTTGCAAACTAATACCTGTTAATACTGATTCACCGGCAGTTTGTTGCCATAAATATGCCGCAATTGGGTTATCCGAATCAGTGCTATCGGTGTCGCTACTGGCGCTAGCGTCTAAGGTGACTTCATAACCAGCAGGGAAATGATTGTTTCCTAACCCTTGGAATTGGGTTATTTGTATTTCTGCAAAAGGGGGGCTATTCACAGGGTTAACCTGATATACCACTGAATCGCTACCCTTATTTCCATCTGCATCAGTCACTTCAACCGTAAAAGTGTAAGTGAGACTATTGCTGGTTGTAGGGGCGGTAAAAGTTGCGGTCGCTAAACTAGTATCATTATGGGTAATAGCGATGGCGGGTGTCACAGTCCACTTGTAGACCAATGGGTCACTCTGCCCTAACGCTTCTGCGCTCAAGGTCACTGTTGTTTGTTCATCAACATTTTGGTCACCACCGGCATTTACCAATACGCTAGGTGTGGGCGTTTTAGTGTCGTTCTCAAGTGTACTTCCCGAACACCCCACAAAAAAAATGCTGAGACTCAAAACTGTCAAAAAGGATTTATGGATGGACATAATAATGGACAAGCAATTCTCTTCTTATGCAATACATTAGCTAAAACTAAGCAGTTACTGTGCCACTCGCACGTCTTAATTTTGCCATGACGAAAAATCAAGGATGTTGAACTAGGATTTCAATTCAAGCAAACAACCAAAAAAAAAGTGGTAGAAAAATAGCGGTGAGAATACCATTGACACATAATGCCATGGTTGAAAAAGCTCCTGCTTTTGCATCTATTTGATGAGCCCTTGCCGTGCCAATAGCATGAGACACAGTGCCTAAGGCTAAACCTTTGGCTCGAGGGTCATCACACCCTGTTAACTTAAAAATAATTTGGCTGAACATCACCCCCAATATACCTGTGACTACCACCACACCTGCAGCAAGTTCGGGTAACCCGCCAATAATGGCAGTAGTATCCACAGCTAGTGGTGTGGTGATTGACTTAGTCAATACAGATAATTTAACAGGGTCTGAAAAATCAAATAGGCTTATCCAGCCAACTGCCAGAAGTGGCGCAATACAGCCACCTATAATAATCACTAACAAACCTTGGCTACCCGCTGCATAAATCACTCTAATTTGCCGGTACAAAGGAATTGCCAAAGCCACAGTAGCTGGGCCTAACATCCAACTTATTGGGTTTACAAAGCGTTGATAATCCTGCAAAGGAGTGCCGCTCCCCGCAAGTATTCCAGCGATCAATATGGCACCCACCACTATCGGATGAAACAAAGGGTTGTGTGAAAAATTTTTAAAAATCCACAAGGCTAGAATGTAGACAAGTAAAGTGAGGGATAACCATACTAGTTGCTCTGGGGGTATAAACTGAGTCACCGATTGCCAATCCATTACTCTTGATCATCCTGAAAGTCGCTGTTTTTTGATGGCTTAAAAAAACGCTTCCCTAACCATGACGTGATACATAAACTCACCAAAGTACTGAGCACAATAGCAAACAAAAATAACCACAAATTATTACCCAGTTGCTCTGCGTAAAACCATGCGGCGAGCAAAGGAGGAATAAAAAAGAAAGACAAATGCCTCAAGAAAAATTGACTGACTTGCTCTAAGGATTTGGGTACACGACCTAAAAAAACTAACCCAATAAATAACAGCAACAGGCCTAACAAAGCAGCTGGCAAAGCCACAAAATGACTAAGTCCATTTCCTAAAAACCAAAACAAAATTAGCGTAAAAAAAGCTAAGACTGATTTAACAACTTCTCTTTTAGGCATGATATAACTCTGGCAGTTTGACAGGGTTAACTGCCAGTTTTAACATCTTCTAAATGATATTTTTCAATAAGAGAATACAAAGTGGGTCTAGTCACGCCTAATAGCTCAGCCGTTTTAGACATATTTTGTTCTGCGACCAAATAAGCGTTACGTATCGCCCGACTTTCAGCAAGTTCTCTGACTTCCCGTAAATTTAGGGTATCGATACTGGGTCCATCATCTTGATAGGTCAAGCTTAAATCCTCAGCCTGAATATGGCTCCCCTCAGCCATAATCACTGCAGATTTAAGTTTGTTCTGAAGCTCTCGAATATTACCCGGCCATTTATGTTGTTTCATGGCTTTAATGGCTGACTCACTGAAACCTTTAAGCTTAGTTTTAAATTCTTCGTTGTACTGCACCAAAAAGGTCTTTGCCAATAACACTACGTCGTTATCACGCTCTCTAAGGGGAGGAATGAGGATACTGATTTCCCCTACTCGGTAGAACAAATCTTCACGAAACGTTTGCTCGGCCACCATAGCCGGGATATCTCTGTGAGTAGCGCAAATGACCCTAATATTGACTGGAATTTCAGATCGCCCCCCCACTCTTTCGATAACACGTTCTTGTAAAAACCGTAACATTTTGGCTTGTAACCCAATTGGCATGTCGCCAATTTCATCCAAAAACAGAGTACCGTCTTGAGCCGTTTCAATCTTGCCAGGAGTCGTTTTATTGGCGCCAGTAAAAGCACCTTTTTCATAACCAAAAAGTTCACTTTCAAGTAAGTTTTCTGGGATTGAGGCGCAGTTAATGGCAACAAAGGCTTTGTCTTTTCGCAAACTATGTTCGTGAATACTGCGAGCAAACACCTCTTTACCTGTGCCACTCTCTCCCAGTAATAAAGTACTGATATCAGTTTGTGCAATACGTTCGGCTTTTCTACTGGCCACCAAGATACCTTCACTTTGGCCAATAATTTTGTCCATTGAAGGTGCCAGTTCTGCCAAATGGCGATTTTCCATTTCTAAATTAAAAAGATTAATGGCGCGACTAACTAAAATTTGAATGGTGTCTGAGTCGATAGGTTTTTGGTAAAAATCGTAAGCGCCCAAATTCACGGCCTTTAAGGCATTCTTTTTGTCGTTATTACCTGTTACTACTATCACTTTGGTTTGAGGCGCTAAAGCTAAAATTTCTTCTAGGGTAGCTAATCCTTCTGTGGCATTGCTGGGATCCGGCGGTAAGCCTAAATCTAGCGTGACAACCTTAGGTTCAAAGCGCCGTAATTGCGCAATAGCCGAGGTACGATCTTCTGCAAAAATAACTTCGTAGCCTGAAAAGCTCCACTTTAATTGTTTTTGGATCCCTAAATCGTCATCGACGACCAAAATCTTATCCATGTGTCAAAACCCTTAGCTTGTTGGTATACGTAATGTAAAAGTTGTACCTTGCTGTTGTTTACTCTGCACCTGTAACTGACCACCTATTTTTTCTAAAAAGGCTTTAGCATCAAAGGCCCCAATGCCCATACCAGCGTTACCTTTAGTGGTATCAAATGGTTTAAACAGGCGGGTTCGAATAAAATCTTCGCTCATACCGCAACCTGTGTCCACAATATTGATCAACATATGCTTTTCATCAACAGATAATTCAATGCCAATTTCCACTGTACCATCATCGCTAGTGGCTTGTTGAGCATTACTCACTAAGTGGTAAATAACGTTACTTAATTTATCTTTGTCTAACACCACAGGCGTTTCACTTTTAACTTGCACAGTAGGAATAGGTAAATACGAGCCGCATCTTTGCTCGACCACTTGCTCAATACACTCCGATAAACTAACTAGACTATCAGCCCCGTCTTGCAATGCATTTTTTTCAGTCAATTGATAAAGCATTTTATCCATTCTAGCCTTGGTATGCTGCAAGGTTTCGAAAGTATCGTCAATAAACTCAGGGTTATTTTTATGCTGCTCTGCATTCGATAAAATGAGATCTATTTGCGCTAATACATTTTTTAAGTCATGGACAATAAATGCCGACATCCTAGTAAAAGCAGCAAACTGGGCATTTTCAGCTAGTTCTTGCGCTGCTTGATGATGAAACAAAAAATTCGAAATTTGTGCGTTCACTGCGGTCAAATAATCCCTTAGTTCCCAATTGAGATTTTTACTGGTGTTATCTGAACCTTGCATTACCACCATGCCCCAAAATTCTTCGTCATCATATATGGGGACCACCAATTGAAAAGAGACACTATTTAGCAGCCCATGATTCACTTTTAATTCTTCATATACGTAGGGCTGGGTTCTTAGCTCCTCAATATCAATAATCCAATTTTTGGTTTTGAAAAATTCCGAAAACACTAACAATACCGTTTGTTCATCTTCATTCAAATTAGGGTTTTCTATATTCGCGAGCACTTTTAACTCGCCATTGTGAACTTGGATAAAATTCCCCGTTTGGTAATCAATGGCTTGAGTAAACCCGCGTAAAGCGGTGGCATACACATTGTTGTCCGACTCTTTGGTATTGAGGCAATGTGTTAACTTTAACCACTCGTGGCGATAGTCAAATTGATTGGCAAAGAAGTGTTTGGTAATAAACACCTTAATTTTTGTGCGAAAACTCATGGAAAGAAACAATGTCGCTAGTAGCGCTAACGACAAGGCAATCAATACTACTTGAATGGTGGCTCCCCATTCTCCCCCTAAATACTTGACTGCATACCCCAGCATAGCCATAACAAATAGATAACCGCCAGCTACCATCAGCAAAGTACTATGCATCACTATATCTCTGGAGATATAGATTTCTACTCCCCAGTTTTCGACTCGCCTGATGGCCAATACCAAAAACGGGATCATCGCTGAATAAATGTAACCTCTAGCAGCAATGTAATTAATATGAATTTGTTCCACCATCAAGGCATTAGCAAAAGTGACAAATTCAAAGACACTGATGACTGCCAAATACAATATGAGTGGCTTCAACGCCCATCTATTATCACCGGCTTGACGATATATAACCTCGAGTAAAACAAGCACTTCTAAAGCGATAACAGTCTGAAGTAGAAACCTCCATGACTCCTTTTCAAGACCCAGATAAGGCATTGCCAAAGCGGTAATGGGCAAAGTTAAAATGAACCAAGTCTCTTTGCGACTTAACACTTCAAGAATATTGGTAAAGTTATCCTTTAAACAAGACGCTAAAAACAGCAGCCAAAATAAGCTTTTAAGATTGTCAAAAAGTAATAATTTTTCGACCGATAACTGAGGGAAAAGAAAAGGTGCGACAGACCATAAACAAGTCGCACCTGTGGCTAGAATTAACAAATACTTTGCTAACCCAGATTTTCGAACCGTTAACAACAGCAATAAAAGAATGGCATAACCAATTGTACTGATTGCATATCCAACAGTTGCGATCATAATGCGCCCTTTATTGCTTTTTTATAACTAAACTACCAATTGAATAACCCGCACCAAAGGAACATAACAAACCAATGTCACCTGAGTGCAAGTCTTTGTGATGTAGATGAAACGCAATAATCGAGCCCGCTGACGCGGTATTCGCGAAGGTATCTAAAACGATAGGCGCTTCTTCTAAAGTCGGTTGCCTAGCGAGCAACTTACGACTGATCAAAGTATTCATATTGATATTAGCTTGATGCAACCACCACCTTGATACTTCTTCTGCGCCAAGTTGATGACGTTGCAAATGCTCAGAAATATGCGCAACGGCCATAGGACAAACTTCTTTAAAGACTTTACGTCCTTCTTGATGAAACAAGTTATCAGCAGCAAAAGGGTCAACATCATTCGCATGACTAACATAACCAAAATTTGAACGAATATTATTTGAGTATTGGGTCACAGCTTTAGTACTTAATATTTCAAAAACATGTTCTGAATCAGCAGTATCCGCGCTTTCCACCACCATAGCCGTAGCCACATCACCAAAAATAAAATGGCTGTCTCTGTCACAAAAATTAATTTGTGGCGTGGTTAATTCTGGATTGATCACTAACACGCCCTTTGCAGTACCAGCAGCAATCATTTCATAGGCACGATGCAAAGCAAAAGTCGCCGCAGAACACGCCACCAGCATATCAAAAGCAAACCCTTGAATACCTAAAGCACCTTGCACTTCAATAGCTAATGCTGGGTAAGAGCGTTGTGTATACGCACAAGACACAATGACAACGTCTATATCATCAGGGGTTTTGTTAGCTGCTTTTAATGCATCTTTGGCTGCATGGATAGCTATTTCGGCTTGATCTGATAATTCATCCTCGGAACGTAGCCGAATTTTAGGGCGCATTCTATTGATATCTAAAATGCCTTCTTTTACGTAAACATGTCGACTCTTGATACCTGAAGCTTTTTCAATAAACTCGGCACTTGAAAGTGGCTTTGATGTGACCTCGCCTTGTTCAATGGCGCTTAGATTCTGTTGATTAAACTGAGTCGCATAGGCGTTGTATGCTTCGACTAATTCTTCATTACTAATACTGTGTGCGGGTTTCCATAAACCAGTACCGCTAATCACTACCGAAGGTGTCATGTAAAGTCCTAACTAAAGCAAAATAGGCCACATAATAAGTACTATGCAACCGAGTAATAGTTAGCTTATCGGTTTGTAATAAAAAAGTCAGCTTGAAGCTGACTTTTTACTTTAATAACTGTGCTTATTTAAAATAAATAAGTCTTTGCTGCTGTTAACAATTTGTCTTTGTTAGATTTTCCAGTTACGCAGGCCTGTATATCTTTATGTTTAAAGACATATACCTTATCGTGTGAACCTATCACACTGTCATTATCCGCATCCATAAAGTCAGACAATAAGAAAGTGACATTTTCATCCTCTGATAAAGACCTTAGTCCCGCGCCATATCTGCACAACATGTCACCAATAGTATCTTCAAATAAAGATAAAGACTCATTATATAACTTCTGTTTAACCGCTTGACGCTTAGCCACTTCCTGATTACGTTCGGCTTCTAATTCGCTACGAAATTTCTCTAGCTCTTGGGTTTTAGCTTCTAACTTAGCAACTTCTTTATCCAGTTCACTTTGACGCTTTTCAATCTCTTTGCGACGCTGGGCATCAGCATTGCGTTTTTCAAAGTCTAAGTCTCTGCGGGTTCGGTCATACTCACGTTTTTCCCAACCTAATTCACGTTGCTCTTCACTTAAGTCACGCATTTTATCTCTTAATTCATCATCATAATGTTCGCCATGTTCAATGAATTGCATCACCATATTTTCTATTTCGACTTCATTTTCAGCAAGGTTAAAATCGAACCGATCACCACTTATTTTTGGTGCCGTAGGAATACTGCTAATCAACCCATTTAAGTCGAAACCAAAAAAGTTACCACCGTGCCTGCCGCTGTCTATTTCAAACACCACGCCTTGGTCGGCGAGATAAAAAACCGCTTCAGCACGAAAACGAATATTTTTATTTGAATTTTGCTGTTTCAATGATGCTTGCAAAATATTCAGCATAATTCCTACTTCATTTCGCACTTCTTTTATATCGGTTTCATTAGTTTTAGCTTGCAGTGGACTGACTGCTAAACTCCCAAAGGCCAATGCCAATAAGGTTTTTCTAATTGATAAAGTCATGATTACTTCCTCATTCGTTAATAGTGCCAGTTAGCTCAGGCTTGGCATAAATATCTTGTTGTAATTTGTTTAATTGACGCGCATAAAATAGTTGGTCGTCGCCACGTTGTTCGTTGACATACTTAATCAGTTCGGCAAAGTCTTCGCGTCGCTCTTTGCGACTGACGCCTAACAAATATTGGGTTAGTTGGGTACTGGCATCCATTTGTTGTTGCCCCATTGCTTGGGCATATTCTGTTAACGCTACCTGCTGCACTTGCTGAAACTCTGCCAATCGGTCATTCACTAATTTATCAATTTCCTGGGTACTTTGTTTTCCAGCAAAACTAATAGTCATTGCCCCGTCATCCATGCGCACTTGCAGTCCGGTCAACACCATCACAATAGCCAACATTGAGGTGGCAAAAGACAAAGTAGGCAAACCTTGCCATTGCCACCATTTGGCTTGTTGTGGCATATCAAAAGTGCTTGCTCTGTCCCAGTTTGGCACTTCATCACTGTGATAATGCTCACTCTGCACAGCGAAGATGTTGTAGGTCTCTACTTGCTTAGCAAACTTCTCATCTTGCAGACAACGTTGTTCAAATTCATGTTGTTGAGTGTCACTAAGTTGTTCCTCTATCCATAGCCCCAACAACTGCTCGTTACTTAATCTAGACTTGTTAACGTCAGGCTTACCTAAGTTAGCCCCAGCCGACTGAGATTCATGTTTAGGCATAATCAACCTCCATTAAGGTTTTCAATTTTTCTAATGCACCATATAAGCGAGATTTAGCTGTGTTAGCAGACATCCCGGTTTGTTCGGCAATTTCATCGAAAGTAAATTGTCCGAAAAATTTCAATTCCACTACCGCTTTTTGTGACATCGGCAGTTGTTGCATCGCACTAACAAGTTGCTTATTTTCTTGACGAGTATAAATACTGTCTGCAGCACTCACTTCTTCGCTTTCTATTTCTGGTGAATCGTCTAACCCTTGGGTGGGCTTTTTGCGGCGATAAAACTCAATACAACGAAAATGTGCGATACGAAATAACCAACTTTTAAAACTACCTTCGTTTCTAAAACTCGCTAAATTACGAAATACTGAAATAAACACTTCTTGCATTAAATCCAAGGCATCTTCATTTTTTCCAGTCATACGCATACCATAGTGATAAATGGGTTTTTCATAGCGTTTAAGCAAATTCAGCCAGGCATGTTTATTGCCCTGTAGCGCTTTTGCTATAAGTTGCTCGTCGGTTTTTTCAAACACTGTTTTTAGTTCCCTTCGTTTAGGGTGTGTCCCCTTTCCACATTAGAGTCGAGGGACAAAGTAAAAAAGTTTATTTTTAATTAAAAAAATTTGAAATTAACGGGTCAATGTAGGAATTGGGATCAAAGGAGCGACTAATTCAGCCAGATAACGAAATAATCTGACCCGTGTTGTACCGTTGCGCCACACCATACCAATTTCTCGATAGGCCATATCTTCAGCTGGCATCGAAACTAAAGGTTTAGTGCTTAAAATATGATTTTGAATAGCCAGTTCAGGCATAAAAGTGAAACCCAACTTACTATTCGCTAATTGCACTAAAGTATACAAACTGCTGGCAGCGAGTGAACTCACTTGCTCTCTATGCGCTAAACCACAAGCACTGACCGCATGTCCCGTCATACAATGCTCTTGCTGCAATAAAAAAACACTCTGTTTAGGCAATGCTGATACATCTAGTGGCACAGGCAAGGTTTCGACCAAATCGCTATGAGCAATTAAATGAAAAGGATCATGACCTAATACCAGCTGTTTACATCCTGGGGTATCCATAGGTAAAGCTAAAATAAGTAGATCTAAGGCACCTTCATTGAGCTGAGTCAATAAATTAGCGGTAGTGTCCTCTTGCAACTGTAGCGAGATATCAGGGAGATTTTGCTTAACGTTATCAATCAAGCCTTCAAAAATAAAAGGCGCAATAGTAGGTATCACCCCAATTTTAAGTTTACCAGCTTGCCAATTTCCCGCACTTTGGGCGAAGTCGATCAATTCGTGGGCATCGGTTAATAAAGCTTTGCTGCGCTCAACCAGCTCCAAGCCCATAGGTGTAAACACAAAGGTTTTGTGATCACGCTCTAACAACTGAGATCCAAATTGTTCCTCAAGATTCTGAATCGCGGTACTTAATGTTGACTGGCTAACATGACAATGTACTGCCGCCCTGTGAAAGTGTTGTTCTTGATGCAACACAACCAAATAATGAAGATGTTTAAGATTAGGCCATTTCATATTTATTCATCTATAAAAACGATTAGTATCTCCATGATAGATTAGATTTACAGATAAAAAAAGCGCCCTTAGGCGCTTCCTTAGAAAGTTAAGATGAGCCTTAACTACCTATAGACGCATAATTAGCAAATTGTTTTCTTTCGCCTTCAACAAATTTAGACCATTGTTGTGCCATGCCTCGGCTACCGGGATATTCTTGCGCTTTAGCAAGTTGGCTTAACGCTTCGTTATATTCGCCCACATTAAATTGTGCCATGCCGATCACTAAATGCGACATACCTTCGTTGCGCAAACCGCCTTTCTCTATGGCTTGCTCGGAAGCAGCAATAGCTTGGCTCCATTTATCCATATTTAAATACATCTGACCTAATTGTGCATAAAGCTCGCCTGTATCCGATAATTTAGCGGCCGCTAACATAACAGGAATGGCTTTTTCAGTTTCTTTAGCAGCATTCCAAGATTGCGCTAAAAACGTTAGATTGCGCTCATCTTCAGGTAATTTACCTGCATCTATGGCTTTCTGCATCACCGCTGCGGCTTTAAATGGTAGTTGATGGTAATAATAAAGTTGCGCTAAGTTGAACATGTCTGAACCAGTCGCGATATAACTTTTCTGCTCGGCAATTTCCATAATCGCCAACTGTTTTTCTTCTTGTTCAAGTTCGCCGTACATCCCGGCAAGTTGTATCCAATACTTGGGGGCTTCAAATTTTTTGACTAATTTAAGCAATACATTTTTAACGTTTTCAGGCTGTTTCAATTCAAAATAAATCGCTCGTTGTAATACGTACCACTGTTCATCTACTTGAAAACCTAAGTCGTTGGTTTCTATTTGCTCAACAGCGGCATTAATATACTGAGAAGCGGACGCATAGTCTTGCTTTTGATACATGGCTTGGGCTTTTAAAACCAAATTTTTAGCAGGGATCTCTTTATTGGGGTAGAGATTTTTTTGAATGGCTTCCCATTGTTCGATTTTCGCAATAGTTTTATCGTAGTTGCCACGCATCATATGTAACTGCGCTAGACTAAACAAAGTTGCTTGTTCGAAGGTTTCTGGAATTGGCTGCTGCTGCACTACATTCTCGAAGGCTGCAATCGCTTGGTCATAGTTTTCAGCTTCATAATGAATAAAACCATAAAAATTATACATCATGGCTTGTTCGTAGCTATTCATTGAGCTGGCTTTAGACTTTACGTTATCCAGTACTTCGAAGGCTTCTGCTGGATTGCCAGCATCGGCTAAACTTTGTGCTCGGGATAATTGGTCGTAAACTTTAGAACGCAAAGTAGGTACACGTTGCGTTTTACGCTCTACTTTTGCTTCTTCTGCGTATACAACGCCTAGTTGTATACTTGTTAGTAACACACTTGTCATTAAGACAGGTGCCGCCAATTTAAGTAGTAATTTATTCATCGCCATTTTAGCCCCCAAGTTCGAATTTAACCCGCACTTCCACCCCAGATACTTCCATAGGTTCGCCATTTACGACGCGCGGTTTGTATTTATATTTTAAAGTGGCATCTAATGCCGCTTGCTCAAAAATGCCTTCAGGTGTTGCTTGTATCACCTTGGGATTAATCACTGAACCCAATTTAGACACAGTAAATTCAACGTCCACATAACCTTCAATACCACGCTGTAATGCCCTTCTTGGATACACAGCTGCAACACGCACTATAGGTAAAAACTCACCGTCTCCAGATTCCAAAGCAAGTCCACCATCAAGGGAAATATCAGCAGCCACGTCGGCGCCAAAATCCATACCGCTTGTGGCACTTTCTGGACTAGGTGCATCCATTTGCGGCGGCGCCATATCCGGTGGTGGCTGCTCTGGCTTAGGTGGTTTTTTAGGTTTTCTGTCTTTCTTTTGCACCACTTCTTCTTGTTTAACACGGACAAAATCCAGCACACTACCTTTAGGTGCATCCGTTAATGCGCTTCCACCACTTTGAATGAGTGACTGCATCAAAAAGAACAATGCCAAGGTAACAAACGCCGCCAATAGAATGGCTATAACTAACCTTGATAAAGTCTGTGGCATTGTTTTTGTCATAGTCTGCGGCATAACGACTTACGGCTCCTGCGCTGCTATAGAGACATCTAGGATTCCTGCTGCCCGGGATGCATCCATTACTTTAATCAATACGTCGGTAGTGGCTTTCTTATCAGCCTGGATTACAACAGTACCTTGTGGATTTTCAGCATATAAACGTTCGATATTGGCTTGTACTGCGCGTACATCCACTTTACGTTTATTGATCCAAATTTCACCTTTATCACTTATGGCCACTAAAATATTAGCGCGGTCTTTTTTCACTGCGGTAGCCGCTTCTGGGCGATTCACATCAATACCGGCTTCTTTAACAAAAGACGCGGTCACGATAAAAAATATCAACATAATAAATACGACGTCTAGCATAGGAGTCATATCGATTGTTGCTTCTTCTTCGTCCATCAAGTTTTGGAAATGCTGTTTCATATTATTCTCTTGTTACCCGGTACTCGGATTAAATTTTACGTTGCTAATGCTTTCGTTCTAGGCGCAGTAAATCTTCTAGACTCGCTCTTTCTTTTTTTGCGGTTCGTGCTAACCAAGTAGAAGCGAAGACACCAGACAAGGCGCCAACCATACCCGCCATAGTAGGGATAGTGGCCTTAGAGACACCCGACGCCATAGAGCGTGCGTTACCTGAACCAGAAATCGCCATCACATCAAACACTTCAATCATGCCAGTAACTGTACCCATCAAGCCTAGAAGTGGGCATAAGGCCACCAATGATTGGATGATAGGCACACCGGTACTGAGCTTTAAGGACACTCTAGAAATCATCGCTTGGCGAATTTGCTCGGCGTTCCATGATGAGCGCTCGGCTCTTGCCGCCCACTTAGCAATCACTGCGTTTTTGTATTGTTTGTGCGTGACAAACACATACATGGCGCGCTCTAAAATCATTAACCACATAACAAAAATCAAGCCACCAATGATCAGCAGAACTTGTCCACCGGTTTCGGTAAAATCGCGAATGGTTTCGAGAAATTCAATCATGATAAATTAAGCTTTATTGCTGCTAGTAGCGACACGGCCAGAAACGGCAGAACTAAGGGCTTCAGCGCGTTCGGCAATGACCCCAGCGGCTTGTTCTTGCAATATATAAACGATGTTTTTATTACGCGTATTTAACACTGCGTATAACAAGGTCATAGGAATGGCAACGACCAAACCTAATACTGTGGTCACTAAGGCAGTAGAAATACCACCCGCCATCAATTTAGGGTCACCGGTACCAAATAAGGTTATTGCTTGGAAGGTGTTGATCATGCCCGAAACGGTACCTAGTAAGCCCATCAAAGGTGCCACTACCGAAATCACTTTAATGATGCTAAGTGAGCGCCCCAACTTAGGCACTTCACTTAAGATAGCTTCAGTAAGATGTAACTCTAAGGCTTCAGTATCGGCTTCAGGGAAGTCATCTTTGGCTTTCATGACGCGGCCAAGAGAGTTGCTGTCTTTAAATGTACTGGACTTAAGCTGACGGTTGACCTTGGCCCCTTCAATAGACAAAGAGATAAAACGCCAAATGGCAATCAATAGTCCAACTAAACCTACCGCTAAGATGATGTAACCAACAGTACCACCTTGCTCTACACGCTCTTTTAAACTAGGAGCTTGCACCAACAATTTAAGAATTGAACCACCTGTTGGGTCTAGTCCAAACTCTACTAATTCACCAGATGAATTTTGCAGCGCCGCTGCACTGTCGCCATAACGACCTGCGGGTTGACGCACTAGCTCAGCAATTGAACCTGTAGTTCCGTTATAATCTAAATATTTTCCATCCGCCGCTAAAGCAAAAGGTCCAACTCGTAAGACTTCTTTGCTGACTTTGTTGCCACCCGCTTCGATAACATCAGTAGTGAATTTGGTGACCTTGCCTGACTCGGTCATTTCACGCTGCATTTCAAACCAAACGCGTTCAATTTCTTCGATGGAAGCCAACTTAGAGCTAGCACCCATTGACTGTGCTAAGTCATCTAAAAATTCAGCACGGCCAGGAATTTGTGCAGATATTATAGAGTTTTGAAATTTGCTTTTGGTGTCACCAGATACTTGTTGCAGCACACCAAACAACTCTTTCAAAGAACCTAAACGTTTGTTCATGGCTTCATTTAAGTCAGCCAGTTTAAACTCATTTTCTTCAAACTGAGTTTCCATTCTTTCGGACTCAGCAAGCGCGGCATCACGTGTTTGTTTGGCTTCGCGTAACATTTGGTCTTGCTCAGAACGCTTGGCAGAAAACTCTTTTTCACGCTGGGCGTTTTGTTTATTTTGCTCAAACTGGCCTTGCTCAAGTTGTTTTAATAATGCATCTAGATTTAATGCTTTATCTTCTTGAGCTAGCACCGCTCCCGAAACAAAACTAAGGGTGCTTATTACTACTAAATTTCTAAGGATATTATTCATGTTGATCAGGCCCTTAATCCGTTAACGCTACAGGTAGCATAAGAAGGTCTGGTGCGAGTTGTTTCTTCGCCATACGTAAGCCTTTAGTGACTTGGGTACGGTAACTAGAAGACAAGGCTTCCCACTGACGAGTTTGTTTATTCCAAGTGCCTTGTAAGCTAGCATCACGGGTTTGATAAATAAGTGCGGTACGTCCCACTCTTAAAAAGTCGACATCTCGTTCTTGACCATCAATAGTATGCAAACCACTGTAAGCTTCTAGGGTGCGTCCGTAGTCCATTTCAACTTGATAGGCTTCCATCACGCGGCGAAACTTCTCTGATGGTGCTATATCAGCTCTGTCCATCATGCTTTGTAATTCAGCAATACGGTTGTTTCTTTCCTGTGCAAGAAAAGGCACATCCAATTCAACAAACTGTGCAAGCCCCGTAATCATACGCATCATTAGCGGGGTGATTTGACGCTCAATAATGCTCACGCCATCAATAGACGCGTTTAAATCCGCCATTTCCTGCATTTGATTATTTATTTGTTTTTGCAATTGGCCGTTGTATACGTTCAATCCAACAGTTTCTTTATTGATAGCTTTAAATTGCTGTAATTTGTTATCAATTTGATCAGTGATACTGTTGATTTTTTGTTGGGATTTTGCTGCTGACTGGTTGATTTCAGTCGCTTTTTTTACAGCAGGCTCAAGAGCTTTTTCCTCTTGTGCCACGCTGTTTCCAGCTGTCAAAGAGATAGCGATAAACGCCGCAGAAATTTTGGTCAGTCGTGTCATACTTCAAACCCTAAAATGATTAATCAGCAAAAGGCTGATATTCAAAAACTGCGGAGAGGATAAGGGCTTTATGTGACATTAATATTACAGATAAATGACAGCAATATTAAGATGCTTTTATGCCTATCAAAACAAAGATGAGTTCAAAAATGGATTGGGTAATATAGTGGGCGTTAAGTAAGGGAGCTATTCGAGTCTAGCGTCGACTGACATATTTTACTATTAGCTATGATACAAATTCAGTTACCTCCTATGGCACTATAAAACCCGGCCATTGACCGGGTTTTATAGTGATAACACATTGATTAATAAGGCAGCTTAAAATTCATATGCGTAGCTTAAACTAACTGATGTACCTATCTCTCTGCCTCTGACTACTACATCTGACTGAGTCACTTCTTGGTCTTCTCCAAGCAAGTTTTTCAATTTAAATTTAATAGTAGAGTTGAAGCTAGGGTAATAAGTATACACAGCATCTAATGAGTGGAAAGGCTGTTCATAAGCGTCTTCTCTTCCCGCTACACCCGCTGCCAAAATCCTTTCTCCAGACACGTTGTAAACAAGTGAGCCTGAATGTTCACCATTTGCAGCGTCATAATTGAGTTGTAAGTTAACAACATACTCAGAATGACCTGTCATAGGTTTAGTTGGATTAGTCAAATTACCAGCAAGACTTGGATCAATTTCCGCTTCTGATTTACTTAATGTCACGTTACCTGAAGTAAAGAAACCATCAGAGATATAGGTTAAGTCGTGTAACCATTCTACTTCAACACCATAAACCTCTGCAGATTCACCATTAATAAAAGTAGCAGAATAATCTTCATCCCCAATACGTAATACTGTTTCAATCGGTGCACTTATGTCTTTATAGAAAGCTGCGATTGAATAGTTATCACCCGTTGAAGAATAACGTTCAAAACGTAAATCATAGTTCTTGATTGGGCTACTTTGTAATCCCACTCGTCCAAAAGTACGAATATCAGTGAGAGGATCAAAGTATGTCACCGATACTACTTCCCTTAGATCAGGACGAACAACGGTTTCACCGTAACTCGCGCGGATTTGATAGTCATCTCCACCGACATAAGTTAAGGCTAATGACGGATACAAGTCATCGGTAACTATGCTGCCTTCTTCTATTGTCTCGGCAGAATATAAACTATTAAGATCTTCTTGCGTGAAAATCAGACTAGATGTACCAATAGAGACTTGTTTAAACTCTTCGTAACGCACACCGCCGCTGATCCTAAAGAGGTTTTTGTAAAATGCATCGAATGAAGCATAAGCGGCATCAATTTTTTGCGCGGCTATATAGTCATCGGCATCTGGTGCACTTGGCTCATTAAAATCAACGAGGATCCTTTGACCATCAATAAAGTCATCGGTCAAATAACCACTTGCTAACAAGGCTGAAGAACTGGCGTCATTAACATCTAACGACAAACCCGTTTCATTATTTACAGCAAAGCTAGAAGTACTATAGGTTCTTGCTCTATCAGAAAAGTCATACCCAGTTTTAAATTCAAGATCAAAATCTTTAATACTGACAGGTAAAGACAAATTACCAGCATAAGAATTGAGTCGATCATCCATATCAGTGAAGGAATAAATGGCTCTGTTATCGTCACCAGTAATCTGTGAACCGTTATAAACACTATCTACGAAGTTGTCGCGAAATTTAAACTCCACATCAGTAGGGATATCTGTTCTTGCATGAGAGCGGGTATAATGCCAGTCGGCACCTAGGCCCCACCAATCAAGAAAGGTATGTTTACCGACAAATTGCGACACTTTTAAGGCACGCTCTTCATTGATAAATTGATGACTTCTGTTAGCTCGGTCTCCTGCAGCGATAGTAAACACAGAACTACCCGCAGGACTTTGCAATATCGACACTTCAGATTCATCTTCATTATCAGCTAAATATAGATTCGACCAAGATACTTCATGAGAACCCAGTCTGTAGCCTATATTTAACACACCACTGTAGCGTTCCGATTCAGTGGTTTTAAAAGAGTCTGAAACTGTATTAAAGCAAGATTTACTTGCTTGTTCAGCGGTATCAAGCTCTTCTTCACATTCGTCAGCCGTCACATCTTGAGCAATAACCCCAGTGCGAATTTCAGATGCATCCCAAGTTGTATCATAAGAGCCAGACGCCAGGAATCCCAGAGTTCCACCTAACCAATCCTCATCGATACTATTACCAATATTGGCTTTAAAATTGTAACTCGGATCGAGTGACTCCTCTTGCAATGCAAATTGACGAGGTAATGCTTTTAACAAATCATTATTAATAGCCACTGCCTGCTCTGATACAGTACCAGATTCATCATTTACCAAGTTATTTTTGGTAATGATATTACCCGTGCTGAAGTCGCCACGATACTGTGTTATTGCATCGCTAAGGATGGAAGGAATATCACCCCCTTGGCTGTTATAAGTATAACCATCACTTGCACTGGAATCGTAACCCAAACCCAATTCAAAACTGGCTACAAATTCAGACGGTACTGATTTGGTACGGATATCGATACTCCCACCACCAAACGCTGCAGGCATGGAAGGTGAGAAGGCTTTTTGCACTGACAAACTTTCAATAATACTTGAAGGAATGATATCCAGTGGTAAAACATTTCGCGTAAGATCAGGGCTAGGAATAGCTGCACCGTTCAATCTTGCACTTGAATAACGTTCACCAAGACCTCGAACGTAGATGAACTTTCCATCTACTAGGGTCAAACCGGTTACCCGGCGCAGTGCTGAGGCAGCATCACTATCGCCCGTTCGAGCCAGTTGCTCTGCACCTAAAATATCGGCTACAAAGGCTTGATTTTTACGTTCTTCAATAACTGCGGTGGCACTACCCTGAAGACGAGAACCAGTAGTAACAACCTCATCAAGCACTTCTTCTTGTGCTTGAGCAAGAACTGCACCGGACGTTACCCATAACCCCAGACTCACACCAAGGGTTAGTTTATTGAGTCTATATTGAGTTTTCATATTAGAATTCTGCTCGCTTTAAACCAAAGAATAGGCGCAAAATTTGCGCCTAATGATTTTCAATGGCTAATACCATTAGTCCTGTTCAGCAGCTGCAACAGCAGTCTCTACCCAGCTATACCAGTTTGAAGAAGTGTCTTGGTCGGACACAGCTCCAATGTATGCTGCTGAATCAAAGAAACTAGAATCTAAAGTACTCAAATCATTTGCAGTAACAGTCACATCTGTTGAAGCAGTAGCTGTTGCGAAACCGTTACTCAATACAGAAGCTGACGCTGAGATACGTTCGCTTCCAGCGGCATCAAACCAATCGGTCATCAATGTACCAGTAAGTGCAGCAGGTTCTTTACCACTATTAAAGGTGCCATCTGCGTCACTAAACTCAGAGTCACAAGCCATAACAGAGTTATTAAATGTAATGTTATCCGCTCCAATCTCACCGTCGCTAGAGAAGCTAATGCAATGAGTTTGAGTAGCAACTTCTTTCACTAGCAACACGTTGTATAAAGCAGCATTAAATGAATCATCAAATTTAAATGCGGTGGATGCATCGCCATCACGCACAGATAAGCCATCTGTAGTAATAACAGTTACGTTAGCAATAGTAGGATTTGATGGCGCTACTTCAGCAGAAGATGAACCTTTAACACCGTCAGACTCAAAACCACCATTACCCATGAAAACAGTTGCGCCATCACGAGTGGTTACTGTGCCATGTTTAATAAACAAGAATTGTGCAGCACCTTGCCATCCAGCATCAAAATCAAATGAGTCATCTTGCGTATCAGTCACCACTACGTGTTTGAGCGTAGTCGCACCACCAAAAATCTCGATACCGTCATCAAAGCCTTGGTGTATGTGGATATAATCAAACTCTGAACCAGAACCAACAGCATTAAGGGTAAGTGAATTCAAATCATCACCTTCGCCACCCACTTTAGGGCCTGAACCTGCATACCAAATTTTAGTCCATTTGATATTACCGCTAGAGTCAGCATTGTCGTTACCACCAAAGTAACTTGTGATACCTTCAGAAGGCACATTACAAGTGGCTGCGGCTCTTTCGGCATCAGTACATTGGTCTGTAACGCCGTTACCATTAATGATAATACCACCCCAATCAGCATATAAAGGACCTTGTCCTTCATCATCAAAGCGATCATAGGCCAATGCAGAAGTGAAAGTAATAGGTTTAGCAGCAGTACCTACAGCCTGAATTTTTGCACCACGTGCAATACGGATAATCGCTTCACCTGAATTAAATGCCAAAGTAGCACCAGGTTGTACTGTCATTGTAGGACCAGCAGAAGGCACAGAGAAACCTGCAGTGGTATCGCCGTCTTCACCAATTTGAAGTGCATCTTCAAAGAAATGTACACCTTCGTTAGGTAATTCAGCAAATGTGATGTTTGACGTGATGGAAATACTCTTACTCGCGAAAGAGTCATTGTACAAACAATCTAAACCATCAAACGTCCCTTCGACAGTTCCTGCATCACTTTCGTAGCTCGCACATACTACATCTTCTTCAGTAGTCGTACCTGTTGTATTATTAGAATTATTAACGCTATTGTCTGTAGAAGTACTATTATCATTAACAGTGGGAGTAACATTGATATCACCACCACAACCAGCTAAAGCCATAGCTAAAAAAAGTGCACTAATTTTAAAGGTATTCTTGATTTCCATTGTGTTCTCCAAATGCGAGTAATTTTATAAGAATTAAAAAACGCGAGAAGAGTAACCAAGGAGCATGACAGTTTTGTTACATAAACCACATGTCACAAAAGTTTAATATTAAGCAGCAATACCAATTTTCTTAACCTAGGGTCCGCCAATAACCTGTTGTATTTACTGAATATCAGACATAAAAAAAGCCATATAAAGTATTATATAGCTTTTCTGATACAACAAAATAGAGGTCAATATTTTCTATTTAAATTAGAATTTGTGTTCGAGTCCTGCGGCCAACCACGCTTTGTCTGCAGTCCCTTGGACACCCGTGTAGGTAAACCATGTAAAAGCCTTAGTTGCCTTGCCTAGTTTATAATCCAATCCAATTGTCACACTATTATCGTCTTTAAGTGATTGCAATTGACCTTTTAGTACTACTTTACTAATACTGTATGCAGCACTCACCAAAGCCCCTGTTTTTGAATCACCTGTAGCGATGGATTTTTGGTTATGTAATATCGCCCCTAGCACTAAGTCTGCAAATTTAGTCTGAAAGGACATACGTTGAGTGTCGTAACCTTTCATATAAAAATCGGCCGCTATTGCAGCATACCATCGACTGTTTTTAAGGTTTTTGTCACCATAAGCAATAGAATAGGATTGTGCGTCATGACCTGTCACCTCATCTTGGGCAATATAGGAAGCGCCAAATGTCACTCCATTAAACTTAGGAGAAAAATAAGTAATAGAATCCCCCATTCGGTTTTCACCTTGCCACAAGGCTTTTATATCTGCTTCATAGTGATTAAATTGATCTATGTTACCTTGGGTCTGCTTTAAAACAGTGTCATTTCTGCCTAGCAGTACAGTACCAAAGCCCCCTCTGAGTCCAACATACTGATTTCGAGCACTAAAATTGTCTGAGCCAGATTCATCTGTAAAGTCAACACGCCACTCTGCAACATAAAGTACTTCCAGGTCATTCTCTAAATCAAGTTTTCCTTTCACACCCAGTCGAGAATTGTTACTTTTTAATTCAGTAACTTGACCTTCACCTTCATCTGTTGATTGAACCGAAACATTTACCCTTCCGTAAAGCGTAATGGGGTCGGCAAAACTTGCCGCTGACATACAACTTGCGATCAAAGTCACCGATAATTTTTTACTCAAATTCATGGTTTTAATCTCTTTTAACAATCGATACCCAGTCAAACTTGTAACTTATTTTGCTGCTCTACCTGTAAGTTTAAGTTTTATGACACTTTTATGACAGTCTTATACACTAAAAATAACATGAATATCGTTTTATTATTCTCAGCGCTAAACTGATTATTCGTATACAGGGGATTGGCTTAAAAAAACCTAATAGTCTCCGACAGTTGCAAATGCTGAAACGTCAAAATTTAGAATTGATAATAAAGAAATCCTGGAGGCATTTGACCATCAAGGGTTAATCCCAGTTTAGTAGCCAATAGAAATTTAGCTCACCGAATCGAGAGTATAAAATTGCGATAGATGAAGTGATTTATCATGCCAGTTTAGGTAGATAATTTAATTAGAGCAGAAGTAAGACCAAACGTTATGAAACCATTGGATAAAATTTGTGTACAGGCATTTTACAGGTAAAGCGTTTACATACAAAAAAAGCCAGATAGCAATTAGCTACTGGCTTTTCTTTAACATCTAATATTTAAACTAGGGCGCGAATATACCTTTAATCATAAAGAAGAAGACTATCGACAGTCCAGCACCTGCAGGAAGTGTAATGACCCAAGATACAACGATATTTCTAACCACACCTAAGTTGATCGCTGCTATGCCTCTCGCCATACCTACACCTAACACGGCACCAACCAAAGTTTGCGTAGTTGAAATAGGTAAACCTGAACCCGACGCAATTACCACAGTACAAGCGGCTGCCAATTCAGCAGCAAAGCCACGACTTGGGGTAAGGTGAGTAATACCATTACCTATAGTTTTTATGACTCGATGACCAAACAACGCCAATCCAGCCACTATACCTACGCCACCAAGAGGCAATATCCACCAAGCTAATGCAGATTTTGCACCAATTTCGCCGCCGCTTTCCACAATACTTACTACCGCAGCTAAAGGGCCTATTGCATTGGCTACATCATTTGAGCCATGAGCAAATGCCATACAACATGCAGTGACTATCATTAGCACTGCAAACACTTTTTCGACATTAGCAAAATGTGTTGATCTATTAGCCTTTGGATCAATTTTTATACGCCTAATATATAGCCAACCAACTATCCCGATAAGCAGTGCTATACCAATAGCAATAACAAAATCTTGACCATTTGGGATATGTAATCCGACGTGTTTCAGACCTTTTTTTATCGTCACCAAAGCCATAACAAAACCGGCAAACGCCATGTAAAAAGGCACATATTTTTTGGCGTTATCGAAAGGGTTGTCGGTATCAAAAATAAGCTTTTGCGCAGATTGGAATATTAGAAAAGCAATAAAACCAGATATCGCAGGGGTAATAATCCAACTACCTACAATACCTCCGACTTTGCCCCACTCTACTGCATCTGCACTGACACCTACTGCGGCAAAGCCAACAATCGCACCAATAATGGAGTGAGTAGTCGATACTGGCCATCCAAGATAGGAGGCAAACGCCAACCAGACACCAGCAGCAAATAACGATGATATCATCCCAAAAACTAATAATTGTGGCGAGTCGATGAAAAATGCCGAATCTATAATGCCTTTGCGAATAGTCGAGGTCACTTCCCCACCGGCCAAATAAGCACCGGCAAATTCAAATACCATTGCAATAAAAATAGCTTGTTTGATGGTTAACGCTTTTGAACCAACCGAGGTACCCATAGCATTAGCTACGTCGTTGGCACCTATGCCCCAAGCCATTAAAAATCCAACAGCAGCAGCGACTACGATTAATATAAAACCGTAATTATTAATAATATCCATGGTGTGAATCTCTTAGTTGGCTAACATCAATTCGAGGCGAGAACCGACTCGTTCGGAAATATCGGCCAACTCGCCGACCCAATCAATAATGCTATATAAAAACATTACATCTACTGGATTAAGATCTTTTTCAAGGGCTAACAACCCTCTTCTCAGACTAATTTGCAACCTATCGGTATCGTCTTCAATATTGTCCAAGCGCTCAATCATATCTTCGACCAATCTTAATTCACGCCCTCTAAAACCAGTTTCAAGCAAGTCATCAAGTTCGTTTATGACTTTTTTAGCTTGGTTAGTGGCGTCTAAGCAGCGTTTTAAATATTCAAGAAAAGACTCGTGCAACTCGTTTGGAATGGCCAGTTGACGACCTAATATACGGCCTGAGATGTCTTTTGCTTTATTGGCTATTTTGTCTTGTTGAGTCAATAAGTCCAAAACGTCTTGGCGTTGAATTGGCATAAAAATACCCTGGGGTAAATTAATCCGTAATTCACGTTTTATCACATCAGCTTGCTTTTCCATCATTGAAATAGCTTTTTGTTTTTCTTGGGCCGTCTTCCAATCTTGGGCATAAACAGCCTCAAAGAAGGGCAATAATGCACGACTGCATTTATGTACAATATTGATGTGATCTTCTAGGGGTTTGAGCGGTGATTTGGCAAACACCCCCAAAAAAGAATTTATTGGCATAACTTTTCTCTTCGATTAAAACATAGTTAACGTTAGACTATTTTGAGGGTTCAACACACAAATTTGACCAACAGTTGCAACGCCGCATCTATAATAACATTTGAATATGGCATTTTGATTACATTGATTTGTTTCTATACACTAAAACATTCAACATAACCGCTATCTACTTACTTTTACTCTACAAATAATACCTTACATCCTAGATAGAATGTATTAGGCTATTTAGATGAGCATTGGGCTCTAAGCTTTTACTTTATTACAGATATGTGACACTTTTATGAAACCCATTATATTTACTTTAGTTGGAATCGACAAACCAGGATTAATCAGTGATTTAGCCAAAACTGTCTATGGGATGGGAGGTAACTGGTTAGGCAGTAACTTTTCACATATGGCGGGACACTTCGCTGGATTTGTGCAAATAGACTTACCTGAAGAACAGCACCCAGCTCTTATCGAAAAATTTTCAAAACACCCCGATTTAAAAATACATTTATTACCCGGAATCACTGAGCACCCGATAGAACAACAGAGTGTGCAAATAGACATTATGGGGAACGACAAAACCGGTATAGTGCAAGAATTAACACAAATATTAAGTCAGTTTAACTTGAACATTGTTAAATTTGATTCCTGCCTTGAAAGTGCACCTAATTGGGGCGGCGAATTATTTAAAGCAAAAACCATCATTACCGTGGCGACAGATTTTGATCTAGAAACCCTAAAGGATAAGTTGGAAAGCGTGGCAAACGACCTAATGGTCGACATTGAAATTCAGTAAACTAAGGTTGTTGTCATTAAATTGTCATATTAGCAATAGACGATTGATAACATTAAATATGTTAAGAGTGATGTATGCCCGATACCCAAAACATTTATTATCCTAAAGAACTTAGCTGGCTTTCCTTTAATCAACGCGTGTTACAAGAAGCAGCCGATGTAAACAATCCCATCATTGAACGTATACGTTTCCTCGGCATTTATTCAAACAACATGGATGAATTCTATAGGGTTCGCGTGGCTGATGTGAAACGCAAGATTTACATCCACTTAAACGAAGGTGAACTAGAAGAAGCAGAACAAACCAAACTATTAATGGAAAAAATCCAAGAAAAAGTCCTTGGCATGACCAATAATTTTGACCGTATTCATGCCTCTGTGGTGAAAGGGTTAGCCAGATATAATATATTTTTGCTCGGTGAAGAAGATCTTAATGACTATCACACCCAGTGGCTGAGCGATTATTTTAAAAATAAAATTTTACGACATATCGCCCCAGTATTATTAAATAAAAAGGTCAAATTACTTTCTCGATTAAATGACTTTGCAACTTATCTGTATGTTGGCATTCACAAAGATGAGAAAGCCATTGCTTACGCCACTATTGAAGTGCCAAGCCAAAATATGTCCCGTTTTGTGGTGATCCCCCCAGAAAAAAGCCGCAAAAAGAAATATATGATTTTGTTGGATGACATCATTCGTCTGAACTTGGAGAGCATATTTAAAGGCTTTATTGAGTTCGACTCTCTGGAGGCGTTCTCATTTAAAATGACCCGAGATTCCGAATATTCTCTTAACGATGAAATTGATGAAAGTTACGTAGACAAAATGTCTGAAAGCATGAAACAAAGATTGATTGCCGAGCCTGTTCGGGTGGTACACGACAGCAGAATGCCCAATGACATGCTCAAGGATTTAAAAAAGCGCTTAAAAATATCATCCTACGACAGCCTTATTTCCAGTGGCCCATACCGTAACTTTAAAGACTTTATAGGCTTTCCTAATGTTGGCCGTGATTATTTAGAAAACAAAGCCCTCCCCGCTTTAACCTCTAGAGATTTTTCTGACTACGACACAGTATTTGATGCAATAACCGCTAAAGATATCCTACTGCATTATCCCTACCACCGTTTTTTACATGTCACTGAGTTTATTCGCCAAGCGGCGTTTGACCCCAGCGTGAAGCATATTCGCTTAAATATCTACCGCGTAGCGAGCCAATCACGGGTTATCAGTTCATTGATTGATGCTGTTGATAATGGCAAAAAAGTCACGGTTGTGGTTGAACTACGAGCAAGATTTGACGAAGAAGCCAACATTCAATGGTCTAAAAAAATGACGGATGCCGGTGTGCAAGTGGTATTTGGTATGCATTCTCTGAAAATTCATAGCAAATTATGTGTAGTCACCCGAGAGGAACAGGGACAATTAATAAACTACGCCCATTTTGGTACGGGTAATTTCAACGAAAAAACAGCAAAAATATACACTGACTTTAGTTTATTTACCCGTAACCAAGAACTCGCTAATGAAGCAGTGGCTGTTTTTGCATTTATTCAGCAGCCCTATAGACGACAAAAGTTCCAACATTTGCAAGTCTCTCCACTTAATGCTCGCACAAAAATACAAGCATTAGTGCGCCAAGAAATACAAAACGCCAACGAGGGGCTAAAAGCTGAAATCATACTTAAAATTAATAATTTAGATGACAAATTATTGATTGATGATTTATATAAAGCCAGTCAAGCTGGTGTCAAAATAAAAGCCATTATTCGTGGTATGTGTTCCCTAGTACCTGGTGTAAGAGGTTTAAGCGAAAATATTAGTGTTATCAGTGTGGTTGACCGTTTTTTAGAACATCCTAGAGTCATGGTGTTTGAAAATGCTGGCGATTCTAAAATGTTCATTTCTTCTGCCGATTGGATGACCCGTAATATGGATTTTCGAATTGAAGTGGGTTGCCCAATTTATGACGAAAACTTAAAACGAAGAATAATGGATATACTAAATATACAATTTAAAGATACCCTGAAAGCTAGGGTAATAGACAAACAACAAAGCAACCACTACGTATCCAGAGGCAACCGTAAAAATTTACGCTCTCAAATTGAAATATATCGTTATCTAAAAGCACTTGAAAAGGACAAAAATGCCTAACACTAATAATGTACTTGATTCGACCTTCGATAACGTAGAAATAAGAGACAGTAGTAAGGTCGCAGCGTTAGACATTGGATCGAATAGTTTCCATTTAGTGGTGGCACGCATTGTTGCAGGCTCTGTTCAAATATTACATCGCGTTAAACAGAAAGTACGCTTAGGAGATGGCCTAGGAACAGACGGCTTATTATCTGAAGAGGCCATGCAACGTGGTTTAGATACCTTAAAAGTGATAGCTGAAAGTTTGCAGGATTTTGAACCTGAATCCGTAAGAGTTGTGGCCACTCACGCTTTGAGAAAAGCCAGTAACGCTAAGGCGTTTCTGAAAGCCGCGAAAAAGGTATTTCCATTTCCCATCGAGATCATCTCAGGCGCAGAAGAGGCTCGACTCATCTATCAAGGCGTAGCCCACACCAATCACCAGCAAGGGCAACGCTTAGTTGTTGATATAGGAGGTGGTTCAACTGAGTTTATTATTGGCGAAGGTTTTGAGACCAAGGCATTACGTAGCTTACAAATGGGGTGTGTCAGTTATACCAATCGTTTCTTTAAAACAGGTGAACTTAAACAAAAAGCCTTTTATAAAGCCATAACCAGTGCTCAACAAGAATTGGAGATGATTGATAAAAAATATAAACAGATTGGCTGGAAAACCTGTATAGGCACATCAGGTACCATCAAGATTATTATCGAACTGGCGGCTCAACTTGATAGTACCAATAGAGAAAACCATGTGTGCCTAACTGATTTACTCACATTGATGGAGTTATGCTGCGTAGCAGGAAACAGTAAAGATCTACAGATTCAAGGTATCACTGATGATCGCCGCCCAGTTTTTGCTGCAGGTTTAGCCATTTTAATTGCTGCGTTCAAAAGTTTAGATATTCAAGAAATGGAATTTTCACAAGATGCACTACGTGAAGGTGTACTCTATGAAATGGAAGAGCACCTAACCCATCCCGATATCAGGCAACGCAGCGCAGAAAGTTTAGCCACCCGTTATGACGTTGACGTAGAGCAAGCGAAGCGAGTGCTCACCACTACTATGTCCTTACATCAGCAATGTAAGAAAGCATGGAAAATCGACGATAAAGAGCTAAAAAACATGTTAGCTTGGGCAGCCTTGTTACATGAAGTCGGTTTACAAATTAATACCCGCGGAATTCAGCGCCATTCTGGTTATATTTTACAAAATATCGAATTACCCGGATTTGGACAAGAACAACAAAACTTATTAGCCACCTTAGCTAGGTTTTATCGAAAAAAAATCAAGGTTGCGGAAATCCCTGAATTTACTCTTTTAGCGCAAGATCAAGTGTATAAACTTATTGCCTTATTGCGCTTGGGTGTGTTGCTTAACATAAAACGTCAAGATGACATTTTACCTGAGTTTTCAGTGCAAGCCGAAGGAGACAAAATACACATTCAATTTCCAGATGCATGGCTAGAACAAAAGCCCGTATTTGGAGCGGATATTGAAAGTGAAAGTGAATACATCAAGGAGTTAGGGTTGCAGTTAAGCTACAAATAATTACAACTTTTAATCTGCTGATGTTACTTCGGCCACATTGCTGGGTTGCTATCAACACAATAAGGTCGCAAATAGATTAACCAAAACTCAAATTAACATGATTTTTTATGACATAGTCAGTACCTAACCCGACAGAGATTATGTGCCATTTGCCCGTCATTCCAGTAGTCATTTAAACTAGAATCATTCAGTAGTGAAAAGCAAAAGAATTTTAATTACGGAGTAAACAGAGGAAAAATTAAAAGCAGCACGAAACAGACTAAATCAGCATGAAGCTGAGTGGAGCAGAAAAAGATAAAACAGTAGATAACTTGAAGTTGCTCTGGCTTTAAAGTTTGATTTGAATCTGATTCCGATATTCATGAATCTGCCCCCGATATTCGCAGGTAGGTCATCAAATCATAGATAGGTGCAACCCATAGATTTTTGAAACATTTTTGGTGCAGCTAAAATATGTAAATGAAGCCCTCCCACACGATTTTTGCCACCATTTAACTTCCCGAATATAAATAAACACTTTAAATCAAGCGTTTACCAATACCATTCAATTCCTGACCTCTTGGTCTACAAATTGGCACTCTTCATGCTTTTAACTAGTACAAAGGATGAACATCACACATAAGAAAATAGTTAGAAACATAATGCTGAAATATCTCTTATTTAACTGCCCTGTCTCTATCTTAATTTAGTGTAACTAAGCATCTAGCTCTTAAACCTAGTACCACTGCAATCACTGTCGTAAATCAGATAAGGAAAGTATCCATGTCGATACCCGTTATTCAATTTAATCAGCACCCTTCTCCGGGCCAGGCTATTGATGATTGTTTACATGATTTAGGCTTTATGCAAATCAGCGATTTTGGTATCGATAATGACCTACTTAAAGAAGTGTACGACCATAGCAAGGCTTTTTTTAGAGCGGATAGCAGTACTAAACTGAGTTGCCAATATCGCTCTGCTAAAGAAAATTTTGGTTATCAAGGGTTACTTGAAGAAAATCTAGACCCGTCAGCACCGGCGGATTTAAAAGAAACCTTCACCATGCGCAATATCCTCAAGGGGGAGATTGCTGATGAGCGTTGGCCTTCTGTTGAATTTAAGCAGGTTATGCAACGCTTTTATGCTAATGCATTAGAAGCAGGGCACATTTTGCAGCGAGCAATTGCCAAACATCTAAACCTAGACGAAGAGTTTTTTAGCTCAAAGCATAATGGCGAGAGCATTTCACTACGATTACTTTATTATCCGGCCCGATCTCCGGGGTCGGTTATAGAGCATCAGCTAGGGGCCGGGGCACACACTGATTACGGTTTTCTCACGCTGTTATTTCAAGATAATGTCGGTGGCTTGCAGGTACTCAATCAAAACGATGAATGGCAAGATGTTGTGCCACAAGGCAATACAGTAGTGGTGAACAGTGGTGATTTACTTGAGCGTTGGAGCAATGGTCATTATCGCTCTACTTTACATCGTGTTGCGCCGCGTATTAATGGAAAAGACAGGTTATCCATAGCCATGTTTTTTGATCCCGATAGCCCTACTTGGGTCGAGCCACTGCAGTCTTTTATTTCAGATGAATACCCATGTCGATATACAGCCACCACTGCCGGTGAGCATATTCAGGAAAAAATTCAGGCTACCCATAAAAAGAGGTTTTTAGAGTAATGGCACGATTTTCATTTCTGCGTCCTCATCTTGGGTTAATTATTGCGGGAAGTGCTGCGTTTTCAATGTCGACCTTGTTTAGTTCGGTAAAACCGGTTTTATTGACCCAGTTTATGAAGGAGGTTGGAGCTCAAGCAAGCCTTGCAGGATGGATTGTGGCTACCCCTTTTATTGGTATAGCGCTGGCTACCTTATTTGTGGCAAAACTACTTGAGCGATATTCATATCGACTCATTATTACCTATGCAGGTGCAGCATTAGTGACTTGTCAGGCATTAAATAGCCTATTTTTTGTCAACTCGTTTTCTACACTATTGTTGCAACTTGTTAGTGGCATTAGTGTTGGCGTATTAATGGGGGCAACATCGAGCTTTATCGCCCGTTCAAATGCTACGGGGGCGCTATTTGGATTGGTTGATATGATTGGTGTACTACTTATGTCCTTGATGGTAGCAGGGGCAAGTATGACCACAGAAAAATACGGCGTAGCGGGAGGTTTTGTGTTCAGTGCATTGCTGTGTATTTTGTTCTGGTTAGCAATGTATGTTTATAAACAGGAAACTGTTACAAACATTTCCCATCAAAGTGCTGGTGAGACTGAGCCTAAGGAATTTAAGCTTAGTTTGCGACCTGTGATCATTATAATTATGGGGGTGTTGTTTGTGACTTTTAGTGGTCAGGGTTTCGCCTTTATGTTTACCGTTGCCAGCAATTTGGGGATGACCTTTGAGCAATCAGGTAACAGCATTGGGCTCATCTTGTTTCTTTCGGCTTTTGCTTGCTTAATTGGTGGTATGTGTAGCGCTCGATTTGGACCAGAAAAACCATTACTTGTTGCCTTTATTGTATGTGCGCTTGGTTGGACTACTGCTATTAACAGTCAATCTCAAAGTCTGTTTTTGATGGGATTGTTTCCTGCCATTTGTGCGTTGCAATTTAGTTTTCCGGTGTTGTTATCTTTGGCAGGAACACTTGATAACCATGGCCGTTGGGCTGCTATCGCCACACCACTGTTCACCAGTGGTTTTGCATGGGCCGCTATTATGTCTGGTCAAGTGGTTGAAATATGGGGCCTTAGTACCTTAGCCACCACCACACAAATTGGTATGTTAATTTGTATAGTGTTATTGGGAGTAAGTATTTGGATATCAACTAAGCAAAGCGCAAAAGCAAATATCCCCATTGATGAATGCGCTTAAAAATTAAATACAAAAAAAAGAAAATAGATGTCGTGAATTCCTAATTTTCTTTTCTCTGCGTACTCAGGATGAGAAACTTTCGTCTTTTGCTTTGGGCTAGTATCTATTTACTATTTACTATTTACTAGCTATTGCTTTTAGCTCAAAGCGGCAGCCAGATTAAGTCAAAGCTTATTGCGCGAAACTTTCAGATCGAATAAAAGCGACTACAGTTTATACAACCAACTTGTAACCCACACCATACACGGACTGGATCCAGTTTTCGTCACCTATTAATGCAATTTTCTTCCTGAGTTTTTTAATGTGACTGTCTATAGTACGATCGCTGACAATGCGGTGATCGTTATAACAGGCATTCATCAATTGATCTCGGGAGAAGATCCTGCCTGAGTCAGAGCTGAGTAGCGTTAACATTTGGAACTCTACTGAGGTTAAGGTTATCGTTTGCTGCTCTATAGACATAACCATTCTGTGTGCATCTATACTAAAAGGCAAAGCAATATTAGTGGGGGTGCTGGTAATAGAAACCCGTCGTAAAATGGCTTTCACTCTGGCAACCACTTCTTTGGGGCTAAATGGTTTACAAATATAGTCATCTGCACCTATGTCTAACCCCAGTAACCGATCAATTTCCTCTACCTTGGCGGTCACCATAATAATTGGCACTTGGCTTGTCTGACGGATCGACTTACAAATTTCGATGCCATTTTTTCCTGGCAGCATAAGATCTAGCAAAATCACATCAGTGTGGTGCTCTGCAAGCCAAGTCTCTACCGCTAATCCATCATGTATACAACTAGTGTCATACTCAGCTACAGCCAAATAATCAGCCAATAATGATGCAATTTTTTTCTCGTCTTCAACAATTAACACATGTGATTTTTTAGGCATAGTCAGTTACTCCATTGGCAAGGTGATCAAAATCCCTAAGCCCCCTAAATCGGACGTAAAGGCACTGATTTTTCCATGATGGGCCTCAACAATTTTTTGACAAATAGACAGACCTAAACCGCTACCTCCGGTTTCTCTGTTTCTTGAGTTTTCGATACGAAAGAGATGTTCAAATAATTTATCCAAATCTGCCTCATCAACTCCACAACCGTTGTCTTCAAATCGAATTTCGACTTGTTGAGATTGTTGTAGTTCATTGACACTTATTTTCAGCATATTACCGTCATTTGCGTACTTTGCAGTATTGATAAATAAGTTGCCAAATAATTGTCGTAAACGCTTACTGTCTGCAAATACAAATAACTCACTTGGCAGTTCTGAAAAGCTGACTTTAAAGCCATTTTCTGTCAATAATGTTTGGTAATGGTTCACTTCTTCATGGAGTAATCTGGGTAAATTCAAGGATTCTTTACGGTAGTGTAAGGTTCCCAAATCGTTTCTAGTCAATTCGTGTAAATCATCTAACAACTGCTCCAGTTGTTTTACCTCTTCATTTACTGATTGAATGCGCTCTATTGATAATGGTCTTACTCCATCAAGCATGGCTTCTAACTCACCTTTAAGAACCGCAACTGGGGTACGTAACTCATGAGATATATCAGCAAGCCAACGTTTTCTTGCCTGTTCATTTTGCTGCAAGGTAGCTGCTAGTTCGTTAAAGTCACGGCTGAGGTGCGCAAACTCATCTTTTCTTTTTAGATCGATTCGCTGCTGGAAATCACCCGATGTGAGCTTGCTCATGGCCGAAGTTAAACCCTTTATTGGTTTAACAAAATGTGCGGCCAATGGCATAGCTATCAACACAGCAACTAAAACTAAACCAAGGGCGATAAGCAAAATATAGCGTTGTTGTTGCTCAACAAAATTCAACTCATAGCCAGAGGTGAGCTGATCTCTTTTCGAAACAGCTAAAAAGCCAATTACTTTTCCTTCATCTAGGATATCAACATAGCTAAAACTGAGTTTTGGGGAATACATTCCAACTAAAAATCCTTTATCAGCGTCTAACAAGGCATAACTCACTTCGAAAATAGGCGGCCCACCTCGTCTCGGGGGAGGACCTTTATCCGTGCCTCTTTGAGTATCTATTCCAGGTCTTTCTTGTCCCATTTCGGGACGAGGCCCTCTTACTTGATGAGGTGGTCTAGCAGCTTGAGGGTGGCTAAATTCCGAGTCAGCTAATCCTTGATCTATGATATTTTTGAAACGTTGATGCTTACCGGTGATTTGTTTCCAAGATCCCTCTTTTTGATAAATTTCAGCTAAAGAGGTCGCCACACCATTTAACGCTTTAAGCTCCCTCTCATTCACGTAGTCGATCATGCCTTTACCAATGCTCCACTGCATCACCAGCACTTGAGCGACAACTAGAACAGCACTAGTGAGGAAGAAAATAGCAAAGAGTTTATTCTGTATACGCATTGCGTTGCGGTCACTCCATTGTTTGATGAGACAACTAGCATAAACTAGTCCTTCAATATATCTCGCTTAAGGTAATCGGAGTTGCTTCTCTTGTCAGCCTCGAAGGTAAAGGATCCTTAATATTTACACATTATGGGAAAATTTTTTATCTTATGAAGGGATAAAGTAACAATAGAGCGGCATTAACGCCCCAGATATTGATCAATTAATAGGGATAACTTGTCTTGCAGATGTTCTTCAAACTCATCAAGTTCTTTACCGAATACCTTTAGGTACTTCTCTGCTTTGTCATGATCTAGGCGTTTGTTATTGGTTTTATATTCAGTTTCAAGCAGTGATTTATCGTAACGTGGAGTAATCACCCAACGCACAAAGTCAGAGTCTAATCCGGCCACTTCCTTTTTGGCAAATTTACAAAAATCGTCAATATGATCAACACCATCAGGGCCTAAACATCCTGGCTCGACTCTAAAAGTTACCGTGAGCTTTTTATACAAAGGTAAAGGTAGATCATAGGTCATAAATTATTCGTTCTCATCCAATACAGGTATATAAAATAAATAATAGCCTAAGCAACTCATTCTTCCGAGTAAAATAGCCGGGCACTTAAATACCCAGCTATATAATCAATACAACTTAACTTTTAGATGCCTGATAAATACTTTCAATAGAGGAATCCATAGTAGCATCAAATTCAGCATCACTTTGTTTAGCACTCAGTCCTTCAGATAACGCACGTGAGAAACTTGCTATCATGCCGTTATTGTTAGACAGCCTGCTATTCGCTTCTTCCCTTGAATAACCACCTGACAATGCGACAACTTTTAACACTTTAGGATGATTGACTAAGTCTTGATAAAAATTAGCCGTTTCAGGTAGAGTGAGTTTCAACATCACTTGCTGATCTGCCGCTAAATTATCTAAATGTTTTAAGATTGCAGCTTTAAGCAAAGCTTCGGCTTCAGCTTTTTCAGGGCTATGAATATCAACTTCAGGTTCTATGATTGGCATTAAACCAGCGGCTAAAATTTGCTTAGCTACAGCAAATTGCTGCTCAATAACGGCTTCTACACCTAGTGCATTAGCGAGTTTTACCACTGAACGCATTTTGGTACCAAACACATTTTGTGCATTAGCTTTGGCTAACAAATTGTCTAAGTCAGGCATCGCTTTTAACAACTGCGTACCATTCACTTCAGCTTCTAAGCCTTTATCTACTTTCAAAAAAGGCACAACTTGTTTCACATTCCATAAATAACTAGAAGTACTTTGTCCTAAAATATCTCTATCTAGGGTATTTTCAAACAAGATTGCGCCTAATACACGCTCTCCGGTAAATACACTTGAGGTAATAATACGGGTACGCATTTCATGTACTTTGGCGAACATTTCTTCGTCGCCTTGATACTCAGACTCTTCTACACCATACAAACCTAAAGCTTTAGGCGTACTGCCGCCGCTTTGATCCAAAGCAGCGATAAATCCATTTTGATTTCTTATTTTTGCAAGCATATCCAGTTGGGCTTGTGATGCCATGTGCAACACTCCTTTATTATTGTGTTGTAAGCCGATGAGCATAACGGCTTGTAGGGTTTAAGGTAGTAAATTGAGAGCTAAAACTCTTCTCATTATTATTTATCAAACTAAATTTAATGCTTATTTAGACGCTCTGGCTTCTAACATTGCTACAGCAGGCAACACTTTGCCTTCAACAAATTCTAGAAAAGCACCACCGCCTGTTGAGATGTACGAGATTTTGTCACTTAGATCCCATTTGTCTATAGCGGCTAGCGTATCACCACCACCAGCAATTGAAAATGCGTCACTATCCGCAATAGCTCGGGCAACAACTTCAGTACCTTTGGCGAAATTATCAAATTCAAATACACCACAAGGACCATTCCATAAAATAGTCTTAGCACCTTTTAACACTTTAGCTACGTTTTCAGCAGTTTGTGGGCCATAGTCCATAATTTCTTCGTCGTCTTGTACTTCAGAAACGTCTTTAATGACTGCAGGCTCTGACTCAGAAAAGTTCTTTCCTACACGTACATCGACAGTTTCAGGTATATCTAATGAATCCATTAAACGTTTAGCTTCAGGGATAAGATCTGCTTCATGTAACGAGCGGCCAACATTGTAGCCTCTGGCTGCAACAAAGGTATTTGATATTCCGCCACCTACCACCAACTGGTCTGCAATTTTAGATAATGCATCTAATACCGTGAGTTTGGTGGATACTTTTGAACCACCGACTATCGCCACCAAAGGACGTTGTGGGTTATGAAGCGCTTTACCTAAGGCATCAAGTTCACCTGCAAGCAAAGGACCAGCACAAGCAATGGGAGCAAACACCCCAACCCCATGAGTTGAAGCTTGAGCTCGATGTGCTGTGCCAAAGGCATCCATGACATAAATATCGCATAAGGCTGCGTATTGTTTTGCTAAAGCTTCATCGTCATTCTTTTCACCAATATTAAAACGTACGTTTTCTAATACGACCACTTCACCAGCAGCCACTTCTACACCTGCTAAGTAATCGTTCTCTAAACGCACCTTCAATTGTGTGTTTTCTTGTATAAAATCTACCACAGGTTGCAACGAAAACTCTTCGGCAAATTGTCCTTCAGTGGGTCTGCCCAAGTGCGACATCACCATGACTTTAGCGCCAGCATCTACTGCGGCTTTAATAGTTGGCAATGATGCGCGAATACGTGCATCAGATGTCACCTTGCCATCTTTTATTGGCACATTTAAATCTTCACGTATTAATACTCTTTTACCGGCTAAATCAAGCTCGGTCATTTTCAATATGGACATAATTTACCTTGTGTATAATAACTTCAAAATTTAGCTTTGACTTGTGTTGAACATTGCCATGGCAGTATCAATCATTCTATTAGCAAACCCCCACTCGTTGTCACACCAAACTAAGGTTTTTACTAACTGCTTATGACTCACTCTTGTTTGACTGCCATCCACTATACAAGAATGCGGATCGTGATTAAAATCGACTGACACTAAAGGTTCTTCAGTGTAGTCTAAAATTCCTTGTAAGCGACCTTCTCTGGCTTGTTTTAGAGCTAGGTTCACTTCATCAATACAAACATGTTTTTCTAGTGTGACACTTAAATCCATGGCGGTGACATTAATGGTTGGCACTCGTACCGCTATGGCTTCGAATTTACCCGCAAATTTGGGCAAAATTCGTTCGATTCCTATGGCTAACTTTGTATCAACAGGGATTATCGATTGACTTGCCGCACGGGTCAGTCGTAGGTCTGTATGGTACGCATCTATCACTTGTTGGTCATGCATTGACGAGTGAATAGTCGTAATAGTGCCACTGACTACATTAAATGCATCATCTAAAACTTGGATAATAGGTACAATACAGTTAGTAGTGCAGGAGCCGTTGGAGACAATTAAATCGTCAGCTGTCAATTGATGATCATTGATCCCATAAATCACTGTTGCATCCATGTCTGAACTACATGGCTGTGAAAATAGTACTTTTGTTGCGCCTTGATCTAGGTGCGCTTGCCCCGCAGCCCTGTCATTATGCACACCACTGCACTCAAGCACTAAATCAATACCAAGTTGTTGCCATGGAAGTTCAGCTATGTTTTCGTGCTGCAACAATAGAATTTCATCTCCAGCAACCACAAGTCGTTTTTCTTGTAAATCAACTGAAAAACCAAAACGCCCATGGGACGTATCGTATTTGAGCAAATGCGCAATACCCTCTGGCTCTGCAATCTCATTAATCGCCACAATTTCTATCTGAGTATTGCGACCAGTTTCATATAGGGCTCTAACAACATTGCGTCCAATACGACCAAAACCATTAATTGCGATACGTAGCATAACACTCTTTAACTTTTACCTGACGATAGAAAAAAGGCGCTAAAAAGCGCCTTTGGAACATAATATCACTTCTAGTTTAAGCCTTTTGCAGCTTCAACCACTGCCTCTGTGGTAATACCGAAGTGTTTCAGTAATGCCGCACCAGGCGCAGATTCACCGAAGGTAGACATACCTACTACCGCGCCGCCAAATCCAACGTATTTATGCCAAAAATCCACATGAGCGGCTTCAACAGCCACACGTTTAGTTACTGATTTGGGCAATACTGACTCTCGGTATTCAGCATTTTGCTTATCAAACACTGTAGTACTAGGCATAGATACAACACGCACTGCCATGCCAGTAGCAGTCAATTGTTCAGCCGCATCAACCGTAATGCCGACTTCAGAGCCAGTAGCAATCAAGATGACCTCTGGTGTGCCAGCACAGTCTTTTAATACATAACCGCCTTTAGCTACATTGGCTAACTGCTGTGCATCACGTTGCTGGGCGGGTAAACCTTGGCGACTAAAGATTAACGCAGAAGGTCCATCTTTACGCTCTAGCGCAGACTTCCATGCAACGGCTGTTTCTGCACCATCACAAGGACGCCATGTCGCAAGATTAGGGGTCAATCGTAAATTGGCAACTTGTTCAATAGGTTGATGAGTAGGACCATCTTCACCTTGACCAATAGAGTCATGGGTATACACAAAAATATTCGGAATCCCCATTAACGACGCCATACGTACAGCGTTACGGGCATATTCCATAAACATTAAGAAAGTCGCGCCAAATGGACGGAACCCACCATGTAGGCCTATACCATTCATAATACCGCTCATTCCAAACTCACGAACACCATAGTACAAGTAGTTACCGCTTGCATCGTCAGCTGAAATGCCTTTAGTACCTGACCAGATAGTAAGATTTGACCCTGCTAAATCAGCTGAGCCACCTAATACTTCAGGTAACAAAGTAGCGAAGGTTTCAATTGAATTTTGCGAGGCTTTACGGCTAGCCACATTTTCAGCTTTATCTTGTGATTGTTGGATGAAAGCATCGGCTTTTTCCGCAAAATCTGCTGGTAAATCACCAGCCAAACGTCGAGTTAATTCGGCAGCTAGTTCTGGATGAGCTTGTTGATAGGCTGCAAACTGGGTATTCCATGCTTGTTCTTTTTCAGCACCTGATGCTTTTGCATCCCAACCAGCATAAACATCTGCAGGTATTTCAAAAGGAGCATATGGCCAGTTAAGGAACTCGCGGGCTGCTTTAATTTCGTCGGCACCTAAAGGCGCGCCGTGGCAATCGTGGCTGCCTGATTTATTAGGGGAACCAAATCCGATAATGGTTTTACAACAAATTAAGGTCGGCTTAGTTGTTTCAGCTTTTGCAGCCACAATAGCATCAGCAATAGCTTGTGGGTCGTGGCCATCGACGTCGGCAATAACATGCCAACCATAGGCTTCAAAACGAGCTGGTGTATTATCAGTGAACCAACCTTCAACATGGCCATCAATTGAAATACCGTTGTCATCCCAAAACGCAACAAGTTTACCTAAACCTAAAGTACCTGCTAAAGAACAGACTTCGTGAGAAATCCCTTCCATTAGACAGCCATCACCTAAGAAACAATAAGTGAAGTGATCAACTACATCAAAATCAGGTTGATTAAATTGTGCAGCTAAGGTTTTTTCAGCAATCGCCATACCTACTGCATTACTAATACCTTGACCGAGTGGCCCTGTTGTTGTTTCAACACCCGGCGCATAACCATACTCAGGATGCCCTGGCGTTTTAGAATGTAATTGACGAAAGTTTCTTAATTCTTCAATAGGAAGTGCATAACCTGTCAAATGTAACAGTGAATAAATCAACATCGAGCCATGCCCGTTAGATAACACAAACCTATCTCTGTTCGCCCAATCTGGGTTACTAGGATTATGTTGCATATGATCTGCCCATAACACTTGTGCTATGTCAGCCATGCCCATGGGTGCACCGGGGTGTCCTGAGTTGGCTTGTTGAACAGCATCCATACTAAGGGCGCGAATGGCGTTGGCGAGTTCTCGACGTGATGACGACATGTAGTCTCCTGACTGATCCAATAATTATGATATACCGTAACTCTTTGTTACAGACACCTAAGTTAGCTCTGCATTTTGTATTAGCTAGCCTGTAACTGCAATGCTAAATCCTTTATGAATCATGATTTACATATGACTTTTTTTTACACCTTAGCAGAATAAAATTCATAGACGTTTGGACGTCTAGAAGTAAAGACTGGTATTTTAGAATTGAATTGTTAAAATACCCCTATCAATCTGAATATCGACTTTAAACCAAGGTGCTTTTATGACCTCACACTTATTTACTTCAGAATCTGTTTCTGAAGGACACCCTGATAAAATTGCAGATCAAATTTCTGACGCAGTTTTAGACGCAATATTGACTCAAGATCCAAAGGCTAGAGTGGCATGCGAGACCTTTGTCAAAACCGGAATGGTGTTAGTGGGTGGCGAAGTCACAACGTCAGCCTGGGTAGACATAGAAGAAATCACTCGTAAAACGGTCAAAGAAATTGGCTACGTACATTCAGATATGGGATTTGATGCAGATTCATGTGCCATATTAAATGCGATTGGCAAACAATCTCCTGATATTAATCAAGGTGTAGATCGTAGCTCACCTGAAGAACAAGGTGCCGGAGATCAAGGTCTAATGTTTGGTTACGCAAGCAATGAGACAGATGTATTGATGCCCGCGCCTATTACGTATTCCCACCGTTTAGTGAAACGCCAATCAGAAGTGCGTAAAAGCGGCAAGCTAGGCTGGTTACGACCTGATGCTAAAAGCCAGGTCACTTTTGTTTACGAAGATAATAAACCCGTCGCGATTGATGCAGTGGTGTTATCAACACAACATGATGAGAGCATTAGCACTGCAGATTTACGTGAAGCCGTGATGGAAGAAATCATTAAACCAGTGTTACCTGAAAAATGGTTAAGTAAAAATACCAAATTTTTCATTAACCCAACTGGTCGCTTTGTGATTGGTGGTCCTATGGGAGACTGCGGGTTAACTGGTCGTAAAATTATTGTTGATACCTACGGCGGAATGGCAAGACATGGCGGCGGCGCATTTTCTGGTAAGGATCCATCCAAAGTAGATAGGTCTGCCGCCTATGCTGGACGTTATGTAGCAAAAAATATCGTAGCAGCAGGACTGGCCGACAGATGTGAAATCCAACTGTCATACGCTATAGGCGTGGCAGAACCGACGTCAATCAGCATTGAGACCTTTGGTACAGGTAAAGTGTCAGAAAGTGTATTGGTTGCTTTAGTACGTGAGAATTTTGAACTTAGACCTTTCGGATTACTTAAGATGCTCGACTTAGAACGACCAATTTACCAAGCTACCGCAGCTTATGGACACTTTGGAAGAGAAGAGTTTCCGTGGGAAAATACCGATATCGCTGAGCGTCTAAAAGCCAGTATTTAATTAGCTAAAATCCTAAAAAATATAGCCTCGTATTGGGGCTATATTTGTTTTTGTCTAATCAAAATTGAGAGTATTCCTTTGCCGCTTCATTACACATTCCCATGGGTTCAAGTCTAATTCGCACGTCACCGGCAACTCTTACACTAACGCATTGGCCTTGTTCCGCTGATTTATCATCTGCAATTACACTAACAAGATCACCATCCACTGCTGCGAGTTGATATTCGTAACCAGTTGTATCCCCCTCCATTAAGGCGGTTAATAAGCCACCAAATAGTCCACCAATGATAGCACCAGCAAGCATATCCTGACGATTACCTCGCGCATTACTGAGTAACCCATCCACAGCTCCTATTGCGGTACCCTCACCTACATATGATTTAAATTTAATTTTTTCTACGTTTTCTACCCAAGCATAAAACTCAGTGACAAATTGATTCTTTGCCTGATGGTCAACATGCTGGGAATTGGCGCATGCCGTTAAGAAAAAAAATCCTATTAGGGTGACAGGAACAACACAAAATTTACGCATAATTGATTTAAGTAAGTTATTTGGAAGCACTTAAATTACCTGTTTTTATCTGAACAGAAGCTTAATCGATAAACAAAATAAGCGTATAATTCACATCACTTTTAGACTTTGTGAATAAAACACTATGCGTTGTACTCAATATTTGTGCTTAATATTTATCATCACGATCTTTTTTTCATCATGCGCCAAATCACCTTTAGGTCGAAATCAACTCAAACTCTATTCTAGTGCTCAGTTGGCAGGAATGGGTGAACAAGCTTTTGCTGGTATAAAAACAGAACAAAAAGTGTCCAATCAGCAAGTATCCAATGAATATGTTAAATGTATCGCTGATGCCATTACTCAACATGTCCCAAAATCAGTGTTTGCAGGTGTTTGGGAGCTAGTGGTCTTTGACTCTCCGCAAATCAACGCATTTGCCCTGCCAGGAGGTAAGATTGGCGTGTACACTGGATTGATTGAACTTTCTGAAAATCAACATCAACTTGCCGCCGTCATTGGTCACGAAGTGGGACATGTTATCGCCGAACATGGTAACGAGAGGATGTCGAGTAGTGCCCTAATTGGTGTAGGGATGGAAGTCACAAATCAGCTACTTCAAACAAATGGCATTGCCAGTAGCAGTTTAATTATGGCTGGATTGGGTTTGGGTGTACAAGTTGGCGTGCAATTACCATTTGGACGTACACATGAATCTGAAGCGGACCTAATTGGGTTAGACTTAATGGCCAAGGCAGGCTTTGATCCGCAGCAGTCTGTAAATTTATGGCAGAACATGGAGAAGGCCAGCGGTGGCGATAGACAACCTGAACTATTATCTACTCACCCTTTACCTGCAACGCGTATTAAAAATTTAACGAAAAACATGCCTAACGCACTTAATAATTACCGTTTAGCAACTAACAAACCGAGTTGTAAAATCTAATTTGTTGTAAACAAAAAAAATGCCGCCCTAGTATTACTAGTGCGGCATTTTTTACAACGAATAAGTATTAATCGTTTTTGTGAAGATGTACGTCCATTTGTGGGAAAGGTATTGATATACCCTCTGCATCAAAACGCAATTTAACTGCTTCATTAAAGTCAAATTTTACCGCCCAATAATCAGCAGATGCTACCCAAGGGCGCACTACAAAATTAACACTGCTATCGGCTAACTCAGCCACAGCAACAGTTGGAGCGGGGTCTTTTAGGATGCGCTCATCCGCTGCGACCATTTCTTTTAATATCTCTTTAGCTTTTTTCAAATCACTGTCGTAACCAATACCAACAACCATATCTACACGGCGTGTTTCTTTGGCAGAATAGTTAGTGATGTTGCCACCGTAAATCGAACCATTAGGAATAATGATTTCTTTATTATCCCCAGTCGTCATAACAGTAGTAAAAATACTGATACTTTTTACTACTCCCATTGCCCCACCGGCTTCGATAAAATCACCGGCTTTAAAAGGTCTAAAGACGAGAAGCATGACGCCAGCCGCAAAATTCTGTAATGAACCTTGTAAAGATAAACCAATTGCTAAACCTGCAGCACCTAAGATGGCAACAAGAGAAGTTGTATCAACGCCTAGCTGATCTAATGATGCAACAATAACAAACAACATTAGAATCGCGTTAATAATGGCCTTAACAAAATCAATCAACATGTCGTCGTATTTTGAACGCGCCATGACTTTGCCAAACACATTAACCAACATGCCTACAATAATTTTACCAATAATGTAAATGACAATTGCCATTACAATATTAATGCCCCAAGGGATAACGTAAGTGTCCATCATTTGGGACATTTTTTCCGCGTCAAATCCAAACATTCTTTTTTCCTACCTTTTTTGATTAAATAATGCGATTAATAAGATGCCTTTCTCCATGCAGCGACTATGATAGTTGAAATGTTTTAATAATCAATTAGACAAAAGTCTAGTAACGAAATTATTTTTAATTGGTTATGCTTGCTTCATAATTTTGTCACTTACCTAACCTATATTTATGACTAGTCAAAATCATTGAAGTGTTGGTTTGGTGAAATTATTTGTTTTAAATATAAAAAAAATTAATGCTATAATATAGCTCACCGGTTTTTGGTGATCTAATATTTTTAAAGGAATTGAAAATGTTACTAGTCAGTTTATTAGTTATTTCTTTGGTTTTGCTTTTCATTTTTTCTATGTCAAAAGAAAAGGGAAAAAACACTAAGTTCGCTCGAAAAGGGGCTAACGCCATCCCCCCAAAAAAAGAATCATCTCAACCTATTAGTGCATCTGAAGTGATTGAGATTAACTGAGCAAAATATAGGAGCAAGGCGGAACTGAACCATCCGCCTGCGCTTAATATTTATCTATTTGTCCTTCTTTAAACATCTCTGTGTTGATACCATTCGATTATAAATAGTAAAGGTTACCGAGTGGAACAATGCGCATCATCAGAATTTATTACCCCTTTGAAATTTCCACTGACTCTTTTGTCACTTTGACTGATGATGCAACCAATCACCTTGCGAATGTATTACGTGCTAAAACAGGACAAGCCGTGGTTTTATTTAATGGTGATGGAAACGAATATAGCGCGCAACTCACTGAAGTCACAAAACGCAAAGTAGTAGTGCAAATTGATTCTAAAATTTCTATCAGTATAGAGTCACCATTAAATATTCATCTAGGCCAAGGAATTTCAAGAGGCGACAGAATGGAATGGGTGATTCAAAAATCTGTAGAGTTAGGAGTGACAGAAATTACTCCGCTTATCACTGAACGCTGTGGGGTAAAACTCAGCCAAGAAAGGTGGTCTAAAAAACATCAGCAATGGCAAAAACTGGCGATTGCTGCGTGCGAACAGTGCGGCAGAAACGTATTACCCGTATTACATTCTCCTGTTTTATTTACAGACTGGATAAATTTAGCAACTAACCAAGTCCGACTGACCTTGCACCCTAGAGCAGAAAAAGCCTTTAGACATGTCACTATGCCTGTTTCTGGTGCGAGATTATTAATTGGTCCAGAAGGTGGTTTTTCAGAGCAAGAAATTTACCAAACTGAACAAAATGGATTTCAGACCATTCAACTGGGACCAAGAGTATTACGCACAGAAACCGCTGCAATAGCCGCTATCTCTGCCCTGCAGGCTATACACGGAGATCTATAATTTAACCAGCTACTTTTACAACTGGTTACAATTATGATAGATTCATTAACATAGTGTAGTGCTAATAATAAAAATAATTCTATGCAACCCCTAAAACTTATCTCCAATGATGACGATGGAAGACATGCTGCGTTAGTTTCACAGCACCTGTTAGATGACGCACGCGCCTGTGCAATGGAAAACATGTTAAATGGTAATCCGTTAGATCTTGCGCTAAATACCATCACCACATGTTTAGAAACTATTTTGGATAGTTGTCATTGTCAGGTTTTGTTATTCGATAACAAAAAGAGTGTTTTTCGTTCACTCAATAAAAGTAATGATTCACATCCATCTTTTATTAACCAAGTCATTAAAAACCTACTAAACAATCCTAAATCTGATTTCAGTACAAATTTAAAGAAAGGTTTTGACGCAATTGAGCCTGATATTTATTCATCTAAAGCATGGCAAGCTATGTATATTGATGCTAAAGAAATAGGTGTTGTTGCTAATTGGGCGATTCCAATAATAGCTGAAGATGGTTCAATCGCTGGTATCTTTAGTGCTTTATTTGAAACCAATAGAAACGCTGATGTAGGAGAATTATCACTACTAAAACGCGCAGCAAAAAGTGCCAGTGCTTTGTTATTTCATTCAAAAAGAAAAACTCAAGAATTGCGACATAAAATAACCCTACATCAAAAATTTATAGCGCAAAAAGAAACCGCAGAAGATATAAGTGGCTTATTAAAAAAGGCCATTGAGCAAAGGGCCGAGGTACAAAGTCAGTTACTGGAACTGGAAAGCATGGCTGCGTTAGGCACTATGATGTCTAGCTTAACCCATGAAATCAGCACCCCTATTGGGGTATCAGTCACTGCCGCTAGTTTTTTAGATGATATACAAAAAGACTGTCTGCAAAAGGTGCAACAAGAACAGATAAAACGCTCTGAACTGATCACCTACTTAAAAGAATCCGCAGAAGCATCACAAATCATAGAACGTAACATGTTCAGAGCCGATGAGTTAATCAAAACATTTAAACGTTTATCTGTTGATCAACACAGTCAAGACGTGCGTACATTTAAACTTTGTGAATATGTATATGAAGTTTTACTTTCCCTTAAACCAAGGTTAAAACATACGCCTCATAAAATTTGCGTAGATATTCCAGCGAATTTAACTGTCGATAGCAATCCAGGTGCCTTAAGTCAGATTTTAATTAACTTAATCATGAATTCTGCACATCATGCTTTTGCTCCTAATGTAGAAGGTAGGATTAACATTAAGGCAAATATTGAATATGATTCTGCGAGAAACAAGAAATTAATATTAGTATACAAAGACAATGGCAAGGGAATGAATGCGCGAACAATTGAAAATATGTATAAGCCGTTTTTCACTTTAGCCAGAGAAAAAGATGGTTGTGGTTTGGGAATGCATATCTGCAACAATATTGTAATGAAAGTACTTCGTGGCACCATTGATTGCCGTTCTGAATTAGACAAAGGCGCAGAATTCACTATTGTCATACCTGTTTAATAGCAGTTCTATTACTCATACAAAAATGCCTGCTAATTTAGCAGGCATTTTTTTATGAGTTAAACTAAAAAATTAATGCAAAATTCTGGTCTTAATCGTACCTTCAATTTTTTGCAGTTGTTCAAATGCTTCATCTGCATGATCTGTTTCAACATCAATCACTACATAACCAATATTCTCGTTAGTTTGTAGATACTGTGCCGAAATATTTAAACCTTTCTGGGCAAAGGCTTGGTTAATTTGTGTTAACACACCCGGTATGTTTTTATGAATATGCAATAAACGTGAGCGTTCAGCGTGTTCCGGCAAAGAAACTTCGGGGAAATTAACGGCCGATAAAGTCGAACCATTATCGCTGTACTTGGCTAACTTACCGGCGACCTCGATACCTATATTTTGCTGGGCTTCTTGCGTACTGCCACCTACATGTGGAGTCAAAATAACATTGTCGAACTGTGTTAATGGCGATTCAAAAGGATCATCGTTAGATTTTGGCTCAACAGGGAAAACATCAATAGCTGCCCCTGCTAATTTGCCACTTTTCAACGCTTCGACTAGGGCATCAATATCAATAATAGTGCCTCTGGCAGCATTCATGAGTATTGCACCATCTTTCATCATGCCAAGTTCTTTAGCACCAATCATATTTTGTGTTTGTACTGTCTCTGGGACGTGCAGAGTGACTACATCAGAGGTATTCAACAATTGTTTCAAAGTTTTTGTTTGTGTTGAGTTACCTAAGACTAATTTATTTTCAATGTCGAAAAACTGAACTCGCATTCCTAGGTGTTCAGCCAAAATACTTAATTGGGTACCAATATGCCCATAACCAATAATACCTAAAGTTTTACCGCGGGCCTCGAAAGAGCCAACAGCGCTTTTATCCCAAATTCCTTTATGGGCCTTGGCATTTTTCGCTGGCACACCACGCAACAACAAAATAATTTGCGCAAGGGCCAGTTCTGCGACTGAACGTGTATTAGAAAACGGCGCATTAAAAACGGGGATCCCACGCCTTTGTGTGGCCACTAAGTCCACTTGGTTAGTACCAATACAGAAACATCCAACGGCAACCAACTTTTTAGCTGAGGCAATCACTTTTTCATTTAGCTGAGTTCTAGAACGAATACCAACAAAATGCACATCTTTAATTTTGGCAATCAATTCATCTTCTGGAAGTGATGTTTTCAAATACTCAATGTTTTCATAACCATTAGCATGAAGAGTATCTAAGGTACTTTGATGTAGACCTTCAAGTAGTAATATTTTAATTTTTTCTTTTGGCAACGACACTTTGCTCATGAGATCTTCCAAGTGAGAGTTTAATTAGATTAGAGACATCTGGACGTCTATTTGCTGAAGAAAATACCAGAAATCCACACATTTAGAAAGCAATTATGGCTATTGCTTATGCTCTAAGTGTTTAACAGACTCAACTAGGCCTTCTAGGAGTAATAGAAAAATTAACTATTATTGCAAACTTGTAGGTTTGCTATAGTTGTACTAACAACCTTTAACGGCTTTTTTAATAATAAATCGAGGAGAATGGCCTTGGCAATCACAGACTACAAACCCGTGTTTAGTGACTATCATCATGGCGCAACTTCATTTATACATATCCTATCTAAACCTATCGCAACAACCCGCGATACGGTCATGACTCAGGACGACACTTATAAGTTAAAAGACGCTCGATTCAAATCAGCAAGAAACATCAGTACAACTCTGGCTTTTTGCGGTAAAAATAATACTGAAAAGGCGCTGCAACTCAATCAACTTGCTTATTTTACGAAACAATCGGTCTGTTTCATCGACTGCCAACGACTGGTTCAAAAATATATTGGAGAAACCGAAAAAAACCTATTAAAGTTGATTGCACAGGCTGAATCTGAGCACTGGATATTATTCTTTGATGAAGCTGACGCTTTGTTTGACAATCAAACTAGGGTGCAGGACACACATGACAAATACGCCAATCAAGAAATCAGTTATCTGTTAAAGCGCTTATCCCGATACCCAGGTCTTGCTATATTTTCTCTATTAGAAAAATCTAGACACCAAGCAATTCAATATATGGTTGACAGTGTTATCACTTTTCGTCCCCTAAAATAACTAAGGTACTCAACCGACCCCAGGTGCCAAAGAGGTATTTTCAATTAATTCAAGGGCATCTAGGTTAGCAAGTGCCAACTGACATCCTGAATTTGTATTCTCATATTGCGCAGAACAATCCACCTGCCATTGCCTTAATACATAGGAAGCAACAGCCGCCCTTAGTTTAATCGAAAGCTTTCCATCCAGCATATTATAATCCATCTCAATGGCCTTCGGCTGTTGAATTTTAGGATGGGGAATCAGCACAATTTCCACAATTTGTTGCCATTGCTGATCATAAGGACTAGCTTCATGCACATGAACTGGTCCTTGAATTAGCTCAGCATAAGTAAAGCGCGTGCACACAAAATCTCGGAAACAATTGCGCTTGCGGTCGTAAGCGCGCACATGCCAGCGGTGTCCATTATTAACAATTGAGTGGGGCACTATAGCCCTTTCTGTTTCACCCGAAGATACTGAGACATACCCACACTTAATGGCTTGTTTATTATGAATAGCCCGAGTGATACTTGCGATAATAGCGACATCTGGGTGTATCAGCCTGACCGCATCGAAACACTGCTCTGAGGGCTGTACCCCAGTAGAAATACCATTACCAAATCCGCGACTTAGAGATGTCAAAATCACTTCAGGATCATGTTTAAATACTGCTTTAAAAGTGTCGGTGCGATGATAACTTTTAGTTTGGTGTCGCAAAATAAGATTCTCGGCAGCAAGTTCCTTATAAGCACTGAAATCACGAGTACTTGCCGCCAACCCCGTTTTAAAACGTTGGATCAAATCTGTACGAGCAACATGACCAAAAAACTGCAAACTAAAATCAATAAACGCTAAACGATCTTTTTGAGCGTGGCTTAACTCTGCTAATTTTTGATTGAATTGGGGATCAATACCATTCTTTTGGTATGCCATGAAGATAGACTCATAATGACTAGATGTAGTGAGATTAAAACAGTTTTCCTAACAAAGCAATCATAATGATTGCTTCTAGTTTCATCAAACAATTGAAAATAATATATCTGACAAATTGAATGCCGAAGCACAGATGGCATTCCCCCCCATTTAGCTATATGGCAAAGTGATTGCAGTCAATCAAAACGAAAAGGGTGATCGCTATTAGCCACTGTTGAATCACATACATGCAATGCGAGAAATGCTATTAAACAACAATGAACGTATTCAGATGAGAGGAATCAAGATCTCTTCGAGAGCCTAGTGTTGTTTGTGGGCACTTGAGGTACTTTTGGTGAGTCAATAGGAGATGACGACAGGATGATAACAGAGCGGCAACTTTGCACGCCCTGTTAATATTTGACTAAGCGCGTATTTGTCCGTCGCCCATCACCAAGTATTTTTCCGTGGTCAGTGACTCTAAGCCCATAGGGCCATATGCATGCAACTTAGTTGTGGCGATACCTATTTCGGCACCTAATCCAAGTTCGCTGCCGTCAGAAAAACGCGAGGACGCATTGACCATGACCACAGACGCATCGACTGAACGTTGAAAACGTTTCGCGGTTAACTCATTTTTGGTACATATAACTTCAGTATGATGACTACCAAATCTATCAATATGCGCCATTGCCTCATCAACTCCCTCTACAATGCGAATAGCGATTTCAAGATCCAAGTATTCCTGTCCAAAGTCATCTAAAGCTAAAACATTAGCGTGATTGAAATATTCACAAGCATCAGCACAGGCGTTGACTTTGACCTGCTTTTCTCTTAATTCTTCAGCCACTTTAGGTAAAAACTCAGCGGCAATTGATTTGTCTACCAATAACCCCTCAATCGCATTACACACACCAGTTCTGTGGGTTTTACCGTTCACTAATAAATCCATAGCCACTTGCAGATCCGCATCTTTATCTATGTAGAGATGGCAAACACCTTTAAAATGCTGAATAACTGGAATTTTACTGTTATCAGTCACAAAATTAATTAAGCCTTCTCCGCCTCTTGGAATGATCACGTCAATACTGTCACGCTGTTGCATCAACTCAAACATCAAATCACGGCTAGGGTCAGGCACAACTGTAATCAGTTCTTTAGGCAAATCAAATTTTACTAACACTTGTTGTAAAACATTTGCAATGGCTAAACTGGAGACCAATGCCTCTTTACCACCACGTAAAATCACTGCATTGCCCGATTTAAAACACAAAGCCCCCGCATCTGCAGTCACATTAGGTCTGGCTTCAAAAATCATACACACAACACCAAGAGGCACGCGCATCTTGCGAATTTGTAAGCCATTAGGCCTTTCGCTAACCACTCGCTCAGCACCAACAGGGTCGGCCAATCCAGCAATCACTTCAATTCCTGATGCCATCGCTTCAATTCGCTCGTCATTTAAGGTGAGCCTATCTATCATTGAACTGCTCAAACCATTTTGTCTTGCTTGACTCAAATCTTGTTCGTTCGCTGTAAGTATGCTTTGTTTTTCCTCACGCAACGCCAGCGCCATGGCTAATAATACTTGGTTTTTAATAGTCTCATCTAACACAGCCAATGTTTTAGCCGCTTTAACCGCACCCAATGTTAAGGTTTTTATTAAACTCATACAGTCTCAGTCTCCAACAGTGCCACATTCTTATCTGAAATAATCGGCCCGGTCTGTTCTTGAAAATCACTTGCGAAGTTTTTGTCGTCTTGATTAGTAATAAAGCTCAACAAACAACTACTGTAGTTGGATTTAGCTTTAGCCAATTTAGTACCGTCATTTCTGCGTACTAAAATTGTATCGCCAACCGCAAATTCACCTTTAATCTCGACTAAGTCTTCACTGGTAAGCTGTTCACTGTGTGCATCTAGTTTAGCTGTAAAATCGTCTTCAACTATGACTTCACCCTGTGCCGTAGATGTATGTGTCATCCAATGTAAATGCTCTTGCATTGGAGAAGGATCTGAGGAAAAGCGAGTACCTGGGTTTTCGCCGTTTAACAACTTGGTAAACGATAGTTCAGTAAAACCATTAACTATGTAAGTGTCGATACCGTGTAACGTGGCTTTTTGAGCCGCTTCTACTTTAGTGATCATGCCGCCAGTGCCCACGGCACTTGTTGCGCCATCTGCCATGGCAAAAATGTCTGCATTTATCTCTGAGATGTTCGGAATAAGCACAGCATCATCATGTTTGTGAGGGTTTTTATTGTACAAACCATCGATATCGGAACAAATAATCAAGGCATCAGCGTCAGCCGCAGCAGCGACAATCGCAGATAAATTATCATTATCCCCTACTTTCAGTTTGTCGGTTACTATAGTGTCATTCTCGTTAATGATCGGCAGCACACCATGCTCTAATAGAGTAAAGATGGTTTCTTTAACACTAATGTAGCGCTCTCTGTCACGCAAATCGCAACGTGTCAGTAACATCTGTGCAGTGGGAAAATCAAAAAGCTTTTCCCATGTTGCCATCATTTCAGCTTGGCCTGCAGCCGCCATAGCCTTTTTTATTGGGATAGTTTGCTGTAATTCATTTGGAAATAAATGCGATCCTGCCGCTACTGAGCCTGATGACACTAAAACTACGTCGATTCCTTGTGTACGGCAGCTCACAATAAACTCTGCGATACTTTTTAAGTATTGGCTACTGCAGCCCTTTCCATGAGGTGCGATCAATGCACTACCAACTTTTATAACAATCCGTTTCCAATTAAATCTATTCATAAAATTAATTACTTACCTTGCGCCATTCAACGCTATTTTATTGATGTAGGCAGAAGTGCCTGTTTTCTGATTATTTATTTGAAGAGCCTCTATCTAGTGATAGAGCTTATTCTCTTGGGGAGGTCAAGACGGGTTCGAAAGCTGCATTTTTGTCCTCTTAAATATTAAACTAAATTCATCGAGTAAACTAATGGTTCGTATACTAACTAATTTGTTATAAAATTTCTACAAAATATTCGATATAACATAGTTTATAGAGATAATAATTAGATAGAGTTGAACTTTTGATGTGAATAAATAATGTGACTATTTCTGAATATAAAAATTGAACTCTAGGTTAATTACTCTTACATTAAGCGACATTTAGCGGGGGATAAAAAACAGACTTATCAACCGGTTTTCAAAGGTGTACAAAGGTCAGTGTCATGCAAAAATATGAAGAGTTATTGGTATCATTAAGAAAGGTCACCCGAGCCATTGGGCTTTACTCAAAAAAATTATCTAAGGAAAGCGGACTGACTAGTCCTCAGCTTATTGTTCTAAAGGAAATCGCGCAACATAACGGCTGTATGGTTAAAGATATAGCCCAAAGCATTAATCTTAGTTCTGCGACTGTAACCAGCATTTTAGATCGACTTGAAGCGCGTAACTATGTCATTCGAGAACGCTCAGTAACAGATAAGCGCAGAGTGGGATTGCATCTTACAGAACAAGGAGAAACTGTAATAAAAGACGCACCCCGCCCGCTACAAGCACATTTTATTGATCGCTTTGAAAAGCTTCAAGAATGGGAGCAAACTCAGCTAGTTTCTACTATGCAGCGTATTGCATCTATGATGGATGCAGAGAATATAGATGCCGCGCCATTGTTAGAAGTGGGGACTCTAGACGAAATCACTCAACCGGAATAATGTACACCACAGACCTCTAAATTATGCATGTTAGAAAAATGAGCAGTTTATTCCAGTGACTATGTGATCTTTGGCCAAATTGATTAAGATTGCTTAGTCTCCTAGCGACCTGCCTTTTTGGGATAATTTCTGCGTAAAAATCCTTTCCAAGAGATCGATCTTAAGGACTTTATACTCGACCTATCCAGACTTTTTTAATGAAGGTTGAAGTCTAAAACCCCAATAGCAAAGTATCTACCTATAAAAAGGCCATTAATTTATGCAAAAAAAGTCAGAGTCAGCTTCTATCCCTAAGAGCAGGTTAAGCCGTTTTAGTAAACTCAGTTCTTTAGCAGGGCGAGTCGCTGGCAATGTGCTAGCTGAAGGGGTCAGTGAGTTCGTTAAAGGAAATCGGCCGAAAATCAAAGATTTATTGCTCACCCCATCCAACGCCATGCGTGTCGCCGAGCAACTTGCCCAGATGCGCGGTGCGGCGATGAAAGTGGGACAAATGCTCTCTATGGATGCAGGGGATATGTTACCTAAAGAGCTAACAGATTTACTCGCTCGGCTGCGTTCAGACGCCAAATCTATGCCTGAAAATGAACTCATTACCTTGCTAGAAGCACAATGGGGTGACGGTTGGCAAAAAAGATTTATCCAATTTCCGTTGCAACCTATCGCTGCAGCCTCCATTGGCCAAGTTCATAAAGTCATCACCAAAGACTTGAAACGTTTAGCCATTAAAATCCAATACCCTGGAATCAAACAGAGTATCAACAGTGATGTAGATAACGTTGCGACTTTAATAAAAATGACCGGATTATTACCTAAGGGTCTGGATATTAAACCGCTATTGGCCGAAGCAAAAAAACAACTTCACGATGAAGCAGATTATGCACTAGAAGGGGGCTATTTAGATCAATACGCAGCCGTAATAGCAAACGACGCTGCCTTTGTTATGCCTGAATTAGAAAAAGAATTGAGTTCAGACACAATTCTTGCAATGAGTTTTCTAGATGGCTTACCAATAGAGCAGTTAGTTAACGAATCGCAAGAAACTCGCGATAGGGTTATGACGCAATTGATGCGTTTATTTTTTAAAGAATTGTTTGACTTCCAACTGGTGCAAACCGATCCCAATTTTGCCAACTTCCAATATGATCAAGAATCCCAAAAAATTGTGCTTTTGGATTTTGGGGCGACTCGCACTTACACGTCAGAAATGGCCGAAGGTTATCGCCGTCTTATGCAAGGTGCCAGTCATCATGACAAAATACAAATTCGCCAAGCGATATTAGATATTGGGCTAATTAGGCAAGATTTACCTGAAAATGTGCAGCAAAATATCACTGACCTCGCCTATATTGCCTGCGAGCCCTTATATGCTGAATCACCCTACGACTTTGCTGGATCAGACTTGTCTTCCCGATTACAGCATCAAGGCATGCAACTAGGGCTAGAAAAACAGTACGCACATACCCCCTCGGCTAATGCGATATTTTTACATCGTAAATTAGGAGGCTTATTTTTGTTAGCGATAAAATTAAAAGCCAAAGTGGATATGCAAAGTTTATTCTCGCCTTATAATAAGACATAAATTAGCGGTACCAATGGACACGTAAATGCTTATACAACTCTCACCAATTCAAGCGCGGCTTATCGGTGTTTTACTTGAAAAAGAAGTAACTACACCTGATCAATACCCACTATCCCTCAATGGCTTAACACTTGGATGTAATCAAAAAAGTAACCGAGATCCAGTGATGAGTCTCACTGAATCCGATGTTCAAAATGTATTAGATGAGCTTAAAGAGAAAAAACTCATCCTTGAACATACCGGTTCCGGCAGTCGAGTTGTTAAGTACAAACATCGTTTCTGCAATACCGAATTCAGTGATTTAAAATTTAGTCGTCAACAATTGGCGATAATTTGCGTACTGTTGTTGCGCGGTCCGCAAACCCCAGGCGAACTTAGGACTCGCACCAACCGCTTGGCGGACTTTGACAATGTAGAAGAAATAGAGGCAACACTGCATAAGTTACAGGACTTAAACGACCAACAGTTAGTGGTCAAACTAGACAGAGAACCCGGCAAGCGCGATTCTCGTTATGCACACTTATTTAGTGGTGAACAAGGATTACAAATCCAAACGTCCCTCCCGACCTACTCTAACCCGGCTGACTATGAGGGAAATGCAACATCTGTATCCTCGAAAGACTCAGAGCGGATTACACAACTAGAACAACAAGTCGCCTCCTTGACTAGCCAACTAGCAGAATTAAAGGAAATCGTTGATATCTTGAGTGAATAAAAAATAATAACAAGTCAGCGATCTTCTCGATTTAACCCCCTTCCCCATCCCAATAAAGAAATAAACACTTCACTATTGGGATGGCTTTAACACCTGAGTCCTGCCCGACTATCCACCCGCCTCTATGATCCGCAGCCAGTTTTCCCAAAGACCTAACTCAGATAGTACAAGTTTTATACATACCAACAGTGGCACAGATATCAATATGCCAGAGAGTCCCCACAGCCAACCACAAATTATTAACCAGAGCATAATAACAAGTGGGTTAATTAGCATATTTCGACCTAAAACTGTTGGGGTAATAAATTGTGACTCGAGCATATTTAATACTAAATAAGCACCTACAGGCATTAAGACGGTTACATTGACACCATATTGCACCAATCCAGCAAGTGTTAAAATCAACACCCCTAATACCGACCCAACGTAAGGAATAAAATTTAGAATTCCTACCATAACGCCCCACAACAACGCGTCCTCTAAGCCAATCAAATATAAAGCCAAGGCGGTTGATAAACCTAAGCCAGAGTTAATAACGCTGACGGTGATAATATATCGAGAAAGTTGTGCTTGGGTCATGCTCACCAAATGGATTGCTTTTTTGCGTTTCTGAGGTGTTGGTAACTCTTTAATAAAGGCATTAAAAAGGCTGGGACCAAAAATAAGCAAAAACAGAATCAATATGACGCTGACTAAAATTTGTGCTAAAAAAACCGGTGCTGCTCCTAATGCCTCGAGTATAAACTCTAGGCCTCCCTGCTTGATGTGTTCAGTCACTACTTCGCTGGTTGTTTCTTTGGGTGTAGTTACCACTTCATCACGACTAAACCAATCAAAAAAACTCGATTCTTTCACTGGTTTCGCTTTTATTTGTTCTTCTTTTTGTTGTTTTTCAAATGCATCACTGATTGATTCTACTTGCTCGGTCAGATGAACAGACAGTTTAGGGATAAGTTTTGCCCACTTCTGAGCCGGTTCAATCAATTCAAGGCCTAACAAAGTAAAAGGGGCGACTAACATTACCATCAATGCTATGGATGAAAGCGATCGCGGCACCTGTACTCGTTTTAACAAAGTCACTAATGGACTTAAAAGCAATGCGATAAGGATGGTTATTACCAAAGGAATAATCAGTGATTGTGCAAAATACAAAGTATAAAAAACGGCCAGTAGCAAAATCCATTTAATGCAGGGAATATCCGTTAACCTTTGGTTTTCTTTTGCCTTTTTTACGTCTTCAAGGGGTGCACTGTTGGACTTTTGCATGACTTTCCAGAATCTAAAATAAACTAAAACAAAGCAGCCGCATAATTTCAATCGGGCTGCACAAGGTTATATCCTAATGGATCGGTTTAGGTTTAAAAAGCAATCTTGTCATGCTTGCGCATTTCGTGTGGAGGTATAACTACTATTGTCCACAGCTAATAATTCTACAAAAAGGCAACAAATTATTAGCCATATGTCTATAGTGCTAAATAGCAGTCAAGCCACCATCCACTGGTAAGCTTGTCCCTGTGGTGAAGCTTGCCGCATCAGAGCTCAAATACAACACCGCAGCAACCACTTCTTCTACTGTTCCGACACGGCCAATTGGATGCATGGCCCCTATCCTATGCGCCTTTTTTTCATCTCCTGCTGCGGCACGGCGGTACATATTGGTATCAATAACTGCAGGGCAAATGGCATTAACCCTGATCCCTATTTTGGCATATTCAACCGCCGCTGACTTTGTTAAACCTATCACCGCATGTTTGCTTGCAGCATAAATACTCATCTTTGGCGCCGCACCTAAGCCCGCTACAGAGGCAGTATTGACTATGGCCCCACCGCCATTTTTTAGCATGCTTTGGATTTCGTGCTGCATACACAACCACACACCTTTGACGTTAATATCCATAATTTTGTCAAAATCATCTTCAATGCCTTCAGCCAATTTACTCGACTCTATATCAATACCGGCATTGTTAAAGGCTATGTCTAAACGCCCAAAGGTGTTTTCAATAAAAGCAAAAAGCGCTGTTACAGAATCGCTGTTACTCACATCACAAACTTGGAATACAGCGTGTTGACCTTGCGCACACATATTTTGCGCTAGCTGCTCGCCCTGTGTATTAATGTCTGCCAATACAACCTTAGCCCCCTGCGCAGCAAAAGCCCGTGCGGCGGCTTCACCTATCCCAGCGGCTGCTCCTGTTATCAAAACAACCTTATCTAAAAACCCATTTTTATTATTCATCTATTCAGTCTCTACTTGGTAAGTAGAATAAGACTAGCAACCCCAGTGACAAACAATAAATAAACTTTCAACATGTTGAGCTATCAATACAATGAATAGGTCATTTCCAAATAAAAAGCTCATTATATTTTTATTGAATAGTTATTTAAGTGCATGACTATCAACATCATTTTTTGTTGCTACACTGGTATGCAACAAACCAAAAAAATCTAAATCGGACGACGGGCACAACTATGATTACATTTACATTAAACGGTAACAAGATGAGTACGGATGCACCTAAAGACACCCCTTTATTATGGATTATACGCGATGAATTTGGACTGAAAGGTACCAAGTTTGGATGCGGCATTGCAATGTGTGGTGCCTGTACTGTGCATTTGAATGGTAGTCCGGTTAGATCTTGTTCATTACCCATTAGCGCTCTTGATGGCGGTAAAATAACCACCATAGAAGGGCTTGAAAATAAACATCCTTTACAAAAGGCTTGGGTTGACCAACAGGTCCCTCAATGTGGTTACTGCCAATCAGGTCAAATCATGCAAGCCTCTGCATTGTTGGCAACTAATGCCAATCCTAGCGATGCAGAAATTGTTAATTATATGACCGGAAATCTATGTCGTTGTATGTCGTATAAGCGTATCAAAGAAGCTATCAAGCAAGTCTCGTCAGCAAGTGCTAGTGTTGTGGAAATTTATGATCCCAAAAGAGAAAGTATTCTAGAAAATAATAATGAACAGGAGGCAGTGTAAGATGACTCGCCTCAATAAAACCGAAAAAATTGAACAAAGCCGTCGTAATTTTTTAATCGGTACAGTTGGTACTGGCTTAGTTATGGCCTTTGCGCCTGTGATGACAGCAAACGCCTCAGAATCTGCTGCAAGCGCACTCAATAAAAAACACTTTAATCCAACAGTTTGGTTTGAAATTGATCAAACAGGTTCCATTCTGGTCAACATTTCCCGCGCTGAAATGGGACAACATGTAGGTACAGCCATCGCCCGTATTGTCGCAGATGAATTAGGTGCAGACTGGGATAACGTCAAGATCAAACATGTGGATACCGACCCTAAATGGGGGTATATGGTCACTGGCGGTTCATGGTCTGTATGGCAGTCTTACTTACCTATGTCTCAAGCAGGCGCTGCGGGGCGCACCGCTTTAATTGAAGCCGCAGCAGCATTACTTGGGGTACAAACAATTGACTGTAAAACACAAAACAGTTATGTGGTATGTGGTAACCAATCCATTAGCTTCGCAGACATTATTAGTAAAGGTAATATAGACAAAACCTTTACTGCAGAAGAGCTCGCCCAGTTCACACCTAAAGATCCAAAGGCGAGACAACTTGTAGCAAAACCCAGCAATGCTTTGGATATACCTGCGAAATCCACAGGCACCGCAAAATATGGCATTGACGTTGAAATTCCTGGCATGGTTTACGCCAGACCATTAATACCTCCCACTCGTTATGGTTCAAAAGTGCTTAAAGTGAACGATAGCCAAGCGACTAAGATGAAAGGTTACTTAGGGTATGAAATATTGCAGGATCCCAGCAATATACTTCAAGGTTGGGTGTCTGTTCTGGCAGATACCTACTACGGCGCAATTCAAGCAGCCCAAGCTATAAATGTAGAATACCAAGCCGGAGAAACAACCAATGTCAGTGAACAAGATTTAATTAAAGAAGGTGAAAAGCTAGTAGCTGACAAAACCTCAGGTGGACGTTTTGTCGACCACGGAGATATAGAAAAAGCATCTGCTGACGCCAAAAAATCTATCGATTCCACCTATCGCACGTCTTCTGTTCTGCACTTTGCGTTAGAACCAGTCAATGCTGCAGTAGAGTTCAAAGACGGTATTTGTCATGTGCATACAGGCAACCAATGGCAATCGTTATTTTTGCCTGTTGTGGCTAAATCTGTTGGACTCACTGATGACAAAGTCATTATTCATCAATATTACCTTGGTGGTGGTTTTGGTAGACGTTTAGCAGGTGACTATATGATCCCTGCAGCGCTCACGGCTAAAGCTATAGGTAAACCTGTGAAACTGGTATTTACTCGGGAAGATGATTCACGTTTCGACTGTATCCGCTCACCTTCAGTACAACATTTTGCAGCCTATTGGGATGGTGATAATGCCCTACAAGGTATTGAACATGCCGCCGCCGCTGGCTGGCCAACCTTGACTATGGCGCCTGGATTTATGCCAGACAGCGTTGATAAAAAAACTAAAGTCGATGCTTTTTCGATCAGTGGCGCCGACCATTGGTACAGCCTCAACAACCATAGAGTGCGAGCCATCAACAATACATTAGCCCAAAAGACTTTTGTACCAGGTTGGCTACGTGCTGTAGGCCCAGGTTGGATTGCATGGGGTGTTGAGTCTTTTATGGATGAAGTCGCCCATGCTCAAAATGTTGATCCTATTGATTTTCGTATGCAATTGTTAGATGCAAAAGGTAAAAATTCAGGAAAAGCACCTGAAGCGGTAGGTGGAGCAAAACGTCTTGCTCATGTGTTAAAGGAAACAAAAAGGAAATCTGGTTGGGGTAAAACCTTACCAAAAAATGAGGGATTAGGCGTAGCAATTGCGGCCGGGCAAGAACGTACTATGCCTACTTGGAGTGCCTGTGTGGCTCATGTTAGAGTTGATCCTGAATCGGGTGAAGTGAAAGTGTTAAAGCTTACCAGTGTGATGGACTGTGGCACTGTTGTTCACCCTGATGGCGCATTAGCCCAAACAGAAGGGGCCATGCTTTGGGGGCTTAGTCTTGCATTACACGAAGGAACGGCTATTAAAGGTGGCCAAGTGGCTGACACAAACTTAAATAGCTATACACCACTACGCATGGCAGATGTACCAGAGTTGGATATCAGTTTTGTAGAAAATACCGAAATACCTACCGGATTAGGCGAGCCTGGTTTAATTGCTGTTGCCCCTGCTATAGGAAACGCAATTTTTAATGCCGTAGGCGCCAGAGTACGTGACTTACCTATCACATCTAAGGCTGTAAAAACTTTAATATAGAATAAACTGCTCCGCTAAGTGCAATTTTTCAAAGCGCCATTTCTTTAATAAGTTATGGCGCTTTTTTATGAATAACGACATGGGTCATATCTGATCCGTCTTATACCTATATAAAACTAATCAAAACTCTCAATCTTGCTATGATCTCTGTTTCGAACAATATCAGGAGCTAACTGTACAAATGACAAGCATTCAACGCCAAGAAACCAAACAACGCATGAGTCGAATTGTTATCCATCAGGGTACTATCTACCTTTGCGGACAAGTTTGTGCCGATGCCACCCAAGACATTACACATCAGACTCAAACCATGCTCGATAAAGTTGAAAAACTGTTATTGGACGCGGGTAGTGATAAAGAACACATGCTCTCAGCCACTTTATATATTAAAGATATGCAAGACTTTGCGGCCATGAATGCTGTGTGGGATAGCTGGGTACCAGAAGGTCATGCGCCTGCAAGAGCATGTGTGCAAGCATCCATGGCTAGACCAGAATTATTAGTTGAAATTTCGGTAGTGGCCGCACAGAAAGAATGACCAAAAATTTAGTTTTAAAGATATCCAATACGCAGTGCCCAATGCGCACTGCCGTATCAAATTCCAAATATATACACAGTTTACCTGTTCCTCCAAAAACTTAATTTCCATAAATTTCAATATTTTGGGTTAATAAATCACCATCACTGCATAATTTTCAAACAATTAATTTGCCAACTGTGCATAGCTGTATATACTGTGCATATCGGATATACACAGTAACGATATTTAATGACGATTAAATTGTTTCTTTCACAAACGGATAGCAGGCCTATGTACCTGCAGATCATGAACCAGATTAAACAAAAGGTGATGGTCGGTGACTGGCAGGCAGGATTTCATTTGCCGTCTATACGGGAAATGGCCTCTGTGACTGGCGTAAGCGTGATTACGGTAAAACGCGCTTACTCCGAATTGGAGCTTGAGGGCGTAATAGTGACTCAGCAAGGCCGTGGATCTTTTATTGCTGAGTCTGCAACCGTAGGTTCAGATTTAAAGTTATCTGAATTGGATGAAAAGTTAAAACAGGTGGTTTATAGCGCTCGTCAGTTAGGGTTGAGCTTTGATGAAACCAAAGAACGTATGAATCAAGTGATATTAAATATCAGTGGAAATGAACAATGAACGAGATTGCGATCCATTTAGAAAATGTCAGTAAACATTTTAGCTATTTTGACCTAAAGAACATTAATCTTGCCTTGCCCACAGGCCAGATCATGGGATTTGTTGGCGCTAATGGCGCCGGCAAATCTACCACTATCAGGATCATCATGGGATTAATGCAAGCTGATAGCGGTACAGCAACGGTGTTAGGGCAAACCATGCCTAAATTTCAAACTCAGATTAAACATCACGTGGGTTATAGTTCTGAGGAAATGAAGTTATACGCTGGTAAAAATCTTGGCTGGCACATGGCGTTTATCAAATCGATATACCCAGGCTGGGACGATAACTACGCGAAAGAATTGCTACAGCGATTTGATCTCAATCTTGAGCAAAAAATCAAACAGTTCTCCAAGGGTCAGCATATCAAAGCACAATTATTATTGGTGTTAGCCCGTAAACCCAAATTGTTAGTGCTAGATGAACCCACTACTGGGCTAGATCCGGTAGCACGCCAAGAAGTGAACAATGAATTAGCGCTGATTTTAAAAGATGAAGAGCGAACAGTATTGTTCTCGTCACACAATACTGCTGACGTTGAAAAGATATCCGACCAAATTACATTCATCGATCGCGGCGCAATTATCGATACCAATGACAAGGAAAGCTTTTTAGAAAACTGGCGTCGCATTCAGGTTGAATTGCCTTCTGATCAACCTATGGTGCCTACGGGTAATATTGTACAAATTGAGCAAGACGGACGCTTGGCCGCGGTAATTAGCAATCAGTTTTGCCCTTCAATATTAGAGGCATATCAACAACAAAATATTAAAGTCATAGCCGTTGAAAATATGTCCTTAGAAGAGATTTTTTTAGCCAATGTCAATCACCGTAGACAAGCAAAGATTGTAGGAGCCAAATCATGAATACCTTTATGCTCACAAAACTCATTACTAAAGATTGGCATTTATATAAAGAATATATGTTGGGATACGCATTACTAGGCATTATTGCTGCAGGTCTAATGACAGTACAATCTTATACCGTATATTACTTAGGATTCGTGGGATTAATCACTGTTTTGATTGGTTCTAGCGCACATTTAGCCATCAATACTGTAGTGACAGAAAAAAAAGAGTATCAATTGTCTTTTATCATGGCCTTACCTATCACCCCGTTAGATTACGCACTATCAAAAATGCTTGGTGGTTTAGCCATTTATTTAGTGAGTTGGGGGATTATAGTAGTCTCAACTACCCTGATTATATATTTCAGTCATATGCCAAACGGTATGATACCTATGTTGCTCATCTGCGCTTTAGAAATTTTGGTGGCGACTACAATTATCCTGTGCGCAGGAATATTAAGCGGATCTATGGCAGTCACCATAGTGACTATGATTATTCTCAACTTGTTTTTTAATATGTTTATATTTGCAGTAGCAGGTATTAAATCAATTGGCAGCAATATTGAATCCGAAACTGCCGACTTTAATTCAACCGTTTATAGCATAATCGGCGTTGAGATTTTTGCCATAGCGATAGTTTTAGCTGTCACCATTTTTATCAAATCCCGAAAGGCCTGCTTTCTCTAGCTAGGCCTCATCACAGGCCTATTTAATATTTAGGCCAACTAAACACTCTGTTTAAACTTAACTTAAAAGGTGCTCATTATGGGTAGTCATAGTCGTGTCCACTATATGGATAATTTACGGGCGTTTGCCATGTTACTTGGTGTATTTTTTCACGCTGCATTAGCTTACAGCCCTGCACTCAAAGAGGTTTGGTTACCAGCCAGCCCTCAAACTTCTGAGGTAGTCGATTTTATGGCTTTTTTCAGTCATACCTTTCGGATGCCATTATTCTTTTTGATTGCAGGCTTTTTTTGCGCCTTGTTAATTCAAAAAAGAGGCTTAGGTGCAATGCTGAAAAATCGTCTCATGCGCATAACATTGCCATTGTCGATATTCTTACCTTTAGTGCTTACTGCTTTCGCAATATTGATAGGCTGGGCAATGGAAAACATCCAAGCTAAATCACCCATGCTGGGTTTGATTGCCATGATGGCGCAATACCCAGATGCCCCACCACCGGTTACCACAACCCATTTATGGTTTTTATACCAATTAACATTTTTTTACTTGGTAACTGCAATAGCGGTGAAATCGTTTAAGTTTGATTGGATGTCGCGAATCATCAAGATGCCAAAACTGTTCTTGTTATTAGGCCCTCTTTTATTGGTTCCCGCACTTTTAACTCAACACGCACCTATTCCTGCACCTGAACAATTTATGCCGCAGTTATGGTCATTTGGGTTCTTCGGTATGTTCTTTGTGTTTGGTTTTGGGTTATTTACCCACCAAGAATTTTTAGACAAACTTCAACCCTATGGGTGGCTAATGTTTGCGACAAGTGTTGCCGCCTATATCCTGTTTTTTGAATTATTTCCAAGGCATAGCAGCATGCAAGAAATCATGACTGTTATGGCAACTTCGCCATCTATAGACCTAAAGCAAATAGGACTTGGCGCTTTGCAAGCTTATATCAGTGTGTTTATGAGTCTGGTCTTGATAATAGTGGGTCGAAGTCTGTTTAATAAACAAAGCCCTAGTGTGAAGCTAATTGCAGACTCTTCTTACTGGATCTACATCATTCATTTACCGGTATTGTGGCTTATTCAATTTTACTTACTGGATACCCAGTGGCCACTGTTAGTTGAATTTTTTCTGAGCTCTATCTGCACACTTGCTATTGGTTTAATCAGTTACCTCCTTCTAGTCAGGTGGACACCAATCGGCTGGTTCTTGAATGGTAAAAAGAAGCCAAGTAACACTTGATATTAATGCCCCAGGATTGGGGCGTTAATATCCAAAGATTAACCCAATTTTTTTAGGCACTGCATTATCCAGGTTTTTAGTTGTGACCCGCTGAGGCCACCAGACACTCTATCGATTTCCCTGCCGTGTAGAAAAAAGATAAGGGTTGGAATACTACGAATAGCTGCATCTGCTGAAACTTGCTTTGCTTGTTCGGTATTCACTTTGGCAAACAATATCTCTTCAGACTGTTGCGCAATGGCACTAAATACAGGTGCCATTGCTTGGCAGGGTCCGCACCAACTTGCCCAGAAGTCCACAATCACCGGTAAGTCATTTTTCTCGATATAACGATAAAATGTATTATCCGTTAACTCAATGGGACTTGAAGAATAAGCAGCCTGTTGGCATTTACCACATTTGGCCTGAGTATGGCTTTTGTCTTCTGGTATACGGTTTATTGCAAAGCAATGGGAACAAACTATGTGCATTTATTTTCCTATAGGTAACTTAATTAAAGGTTAATTTATTGTTTACTCTATGCAGTCTCTTTGGAATATCTAACTGCATACTCTCTAATCCACCTACCGATTGCAAAAAAGTATCAACAGACTGCTTCTGCTGATCCTCAAATTGACGGTAACAATCCAAGATTCGTTGTACTTTCCATTGATGGAAAGTACCAATGGCACGCTGTTCGGATACATCACCAATAGTATACTGGTGTTCGCCTATAGTTCTAGGGATCTCAGCGACTTGAGGATTTTGCTCAGCCCACTTTTGTAACGCTTGCACTGTATTCGTTAAAACTGGCCATTGTTCTTTAAAGATTCGAGTTAAGAGTTCAAGCAAAGTGTCAGGGATAACATCATCAGCTAAATATTCTCCTTCGACGTCTTGGGGTTGATTCATTCTTTCGACCCATTTGGCCAGGTTAGGGGCTATTTTTTTCATTAGAGCACCAGGCTCAGGGTCTCGGTATAAATGAGCATATAAAGGGCCCATTAAACCAAAGTCGCCTAAACAAGGTTTACTACCAAGTAGGTAATCATGCTTAGAAAAATGTCTATCCAATAGTGGCAATACATGGTTTTCATACCAATCTTCAATGGCAGGAATACTCGTAGGGGTAATCCCCAACATTGGCACAAATCCCTTGAATTTAGCGCCGATTTTTTTGCCAATAAAAGCACGAATAAAGCCTGGCATATTCGGCGCGATGACTTTCCCAAACTCTTGATAAATAAAGGGGAAGTTGGCTTTGTTCCAACGGTAATGCATGGCCGGAATGACTAGCCATTCATCCCCCCAAGTTTCAAAAAGGTATGAAACTAACTTCTGTTTAGGGGTGGTGGGGATAACCGGACGCTCAGGATGACGTTGCTCGAGCGTATCTATAATCTGTGCGGTATCTTGTAAATATTCATCTTCAGGTGTTTTGACCACTGGTACAAAACGGACGCCAGTTTTGGGAACAATGACACTTTTATAAACCTTCAGCGACGAAAACACTTCTGTGTAAGGCAGACTTTTAAAAATCAAATAAGCTCTAGCCTTGCCCGTATATAAAGACATGGGGGCGCCATAAAGCGTGTATTGTTCAGACATGTTTTATCCTTTAGATGATTTAACCTAATACATAATCGTATTGGGATATATACCGGCTCTAGAATAAAACCCTTTCAGCTAATCGCCATTTCTTTGCATGATGATTAACTATAGATTTAACAGCCCTGTGCAGACCGAACACAAGTTTCAGCTTTACAGGTCAGCAACGCACTGTTATTTTTGTCTAGCAATATAGACTTACTTTATAACTAAGGAGATTTTTGATGATTGTTGTCACTGCCCACATAGCTTTGCAAGAGCGGGTAGCTGCCTAAATTTCACTCACTACCCGTTGTCTTGACGAGCGATGACTATTTATGGTCTACAAATCGACCCGTTATTCATTAGACAACAGGACTTACCATGTCTGGAAAAAATTACACCTTAGCTCAATTAGGTTGGAAAACGTTTTTTAATCAACAGTTAACTTTAGAAAACCTAGAGCAAACCGCCCCCTATAGGATCACCCAAGTTTTTAGAAATCGCGTCATTGTTTTAGGTGAAAACGGCGAACGTGAACTTAATTTGGCACAGTTTCCTCACTTGCAAACTTGCACTGTGGGAGATTGGTTACTGATACCCAAAATACAAAGCGATACACCTGTCATCTTAGATAGGCTGAGTGTTTTCCAACGAAAATCTCCCGGAGCCAACACCAACCAATTGATTGCAGCCAATGTGGACACGGCTTTTATTGTTAGCTCTTGCAATAACGACTTCAACTTATCTCGAATCGAACGTTATTTAGCCTTAGCTAAAGAAGCGCAAGTTGACGCGGTATTAGTGTTAACCAAAGCAGATTTGATTAACGAGCAACAACTATCCGATTATTTAGCACAATTACATGAGTTACAGTCTCATTTAGTTGTGCTGCCCATGGATGCCCTAAACAAGGAAAAAGTGCAACAGCTCAACGATTGGTGCAAAGTTGGGCAAACTGTTGTGCTGCTGGGATCTTCTGGCGTGGGTAAAACTACTTTGTCCAATTCGCTGTGTTCCATGGAAGAAGCCACCGCTGCGATCCGTGATGACGACAGCAAAGGAAGGCACACCACAACAAGCCGCTCTTTATATTTTACTCAAGCTGGTGGTTTAATCTTAGACTGTCCTGGCATGCGTGAATTACAACTCACCGATTGTGAAGAAGGAATTAAAGCGGTATTTTCGGATATAGAACGTCTCGCCAAGCAGTGTAAGTTTACTGATTGCCAACACCAGTCTGAGCCCGGTTGTAAAGTGTTAATGGCTCTAGACACTGGTGACTTAGCCCCCCGTAGACTCGCCAATTATCAAAAGATGTTAAAAGAACAAGCAAGGAATAGTTTGACCCTCGCTCAGTCTCATCACCAAGATAAAGTCTTTGGTAAGCTAATAAAAAATAGCTTAAAAATTAAAAAGTCGCGGCTAGATCCCTAAAAGTCGCTATGTTTAGTTCCACAACAGATTAGTGCAGCCTATGTTGCACTATTTTTGATTAGCTAAAGTCAGTAACTGACTCACAGTTTTCCAATTTCTGGCAGTGGTTGCTACTGCCAGTAATTTTTCTGCTTTTGCAGCCAATTTAGAGCGACCAATACCATCTGGCGCATGTAAGTAGAAAACATCTTCGATGAGTTCGAAAGATTCATTGTCTTTTTTTATGCATTTCATAGCATCAAAGTCTAGGTTGCGCGCTGGCTCTGCGAGGAAAAACATATGTAATGTTTTAGGATTAGATTGCGCATTGGGAAAAGGATTATTGGTCGCTGCTTGTTCAAATTGCGCAAGTGTCAAAAGCAAAATATGTGGCTGAAAACCAAATGTTTGTAACATCTCATTGGCAATCTTTTCTGATAACACTTGTGCGTTTGATTCTGAATTTTGCAACAGCACATTACCACTTTGAATATAGGTGTGAACATTTTGACAACCTAAACCAAGCAACATGTCCGCAAGCTGTTTCATAGGAACAATGTTTTTACCGCCAACGTTGATGCCTCTGAGCAGAACTATCCAATTATTCATCTGTGTTTACCTAATAAGTCGTCAAATATTGACTCAACGCTTCTAACATTTCTGCATGTTTAGGATTGGCTTCGGGTACATTGCAAGGCATTATTTCTTCAAGCATTGAAGCGTTAAACTTCATATCAGACAATTGCTCTTGGTCAATCACAAGATCAGCATGGCATACATCCAATTCTTTTGGAATTTCAAATAATCTATTAGGCCCAGTGTTCACAGCCATCAGACTTTTAACTCCCGCTATAGGTGTAGTGATATCTGCCATTGAGTGAGCAGCAAAAATAGGTAGGTTGAGCGGCGCACCTTGTGCAATTAATTCACGTACAGAAAAAATGACTTCTGTTAATTCAAATGCTGAGAAACGCGCCACACTGGGATATTTGTAAGGGTTGGGGCCTAGTGTTTTATATTCGCCATCTAAAATTTTAGCTAACCACTGTATACCCCAGATGTTGGCCATAGACTCTACACTTGAGTCCAGCGCTAATGCTCCAGAAAATAACATTAAACCTTTCACTGCTTTAGGATTTTGCAAAATATACTCGGAGGCCAAACCGCCACCTGTTGAAAAACCACCAACATAAACTTGCTTGCCTAATCCCTCAGAGAAATCAATCATTTCTGACACATGGACTCGCCAGCGATCGGCTAATTCGGTGTCTTGCATATCCTCATCGGCTTGTTTTTTACCATGACCGGGCAATAAAGTAACAACCACATTATGACCTTGCTGATGTATCGATTGCGCGATAGAACGCAGGAAAAATGGCGAATCACTTAAGCCATGAAACAAGACTACGACTTTGTCTGTGACTTTATTATGATGCAAAATATAAGGGGCGTTACCGTCATTTTTTAGACTATCAGCGCAGACCCTGAACACGTTCATTTGAGGCGATTTACAACCACGAGTTGCGCCAAGTTGTGCTTGGTAAATAGCGTTAAACTTATCAAACTCGTGCTCAATAGACTGAGAAGAAGCGACAAAAGACGTGGTACTAGCGGTTAAAAGCAAGAGTACAAAAAGTAACTTCATTTACATTTAGCTCAATTATTTAGTAGCCCCTACTATATCCAGTTGCGTCACGATTTACTAATTTGCAGGCATAAAAAATGGCGCTCTTAGGCGCCATTTTTAGTCAACACAAAATTTAAGCAAAATAAGCTTCTAGTTCGTCAGAACCACCGATTAACTTACCACCAATAAATACTTGTGGCCAAGTTTCGTTACCTGAAAGGGCTTTAAGTGAAGTGAAAGACACTTCTCTGCCCATAACTAATTCTTCATATTCAAAACCTTTTGCATCTAACAAGGTTTTTGCTTTAGCGCAGAAAGGGCAACCAGGCTTAGTTAAAATGGCTGTCGCTACAGACGCTTTAGCTTCTGGGGCAACATAAGCCAACATAGTATCGGCGTCTGATACTTCAAAGGGGTCGCCAGGTAAATCAGGCTCGATAAACATTTTGTCTACTATGCCGTCTTTAACCAGCATAGAATAACGCCAGCTACGCTTACCAAAACCGATTTCAGATTTATCGACTAATAAACCCATGCCACTAGTGAAATCACCATTTCCGTCAGGGATAAGTGTTACATTATCTGATTCTTGATCTTCTGCCCAAGCGTTCATAACAAAAGTATCGTTTACAGATACACAGATAATTTCATCTACACCATTAGCTTTAAATGTTTTAGCCAATTCATTGTAACGGGGTAAATGAGTAGAAGAACAGGTAGGCGTAAACGCGCCAGGTAAAGAAAAAACAACCACTGTTTTACCTTTGAACAATTCATCAGTAGTCAGTTTTACCCACTCGTCATTAACACGTGCGGCAAAAGTACATTGAGGAACAGCTTGTCCTGATTTATCTTCAAAATTTGGGTTAGACATATTGATCTCCGATCTAAGGTTAATAAACTAATTACAGCTAAGATACCTAGATTTCTTAATCATTTAAAATAATTAAAAACGATTAGGTCAATCTAATTAACTGATTAGAATAAGGTTATTCTTTGAAGAAATCGTCAGACTGCTCACTTAACATGGCTTCAATGTCTTCAATATCAAAATCTGGCAATTTTATTGTTTCTTCATCTTTGTTTGCACCACAAGGAATAGATTTTTCCTCATCCGCCCATTCACCTAAATCAATTAGCTGACAAGTTTTACTGCAAAATGGGCGAAAAAGATTACTTTGGATCCACTCCACTGGTTTTTTACAATTAGGACAATTGACTGTAGTTGGCATAGGATTAAATAGCCTCGAATGAAATAATGGAAAGGTTTAGCAACAAGCCAGTTTAAAATTTACTTTGCTGTCGACAGCGGTGCTCCCTTCCATGGTAGGAGTAAATAAAGTAAAACGAATAGCGTATCGATATTTATTGCCTGACAACATTGGGTAATACCCTTGGTCAGTTGACGTCAACACTCGGATTAACTCATTTTTATCTTCAGCAATACCTTGGTAAAAACCTTTTTCAGCTTCAACCGCGGTAAAACGTCCTCTTTCCCGCAAAAATGATAGAGTGATCTCCATCGCTTGTTGAATAGGTGTCAGTTCTTGTAACCAGCTGTTGATATCCTGTTGTTTAACTTCATTGGGTTGCTGTAACCAGTAATGTAAATTAGGTAAATCAAAACTACAGGTGCCACCAGGGATGGAAAATCTCTGTCTTATGGAGGCCAAAAATCGATCCTCTTTGAGTTCTGCGCCGACTTTTTTATTACTTTTTAATGACTCACGTAAACGTAGAATTTTTTGAAGGGCAAATTGTAATGCTTCGTCATCTATATTTGGATGTTGCGACCAAATAACCAGATTTTTTTCATGAGACTCAATGTCTTTTAATACGTCGTTACGCAAATCGATTCGTTCTGACAAATCAAGTAAAGTGAATAGACTGTCGAGAAAATTAATATATTGCCAATTTTCACTAGACGTCTTCCCTTGCTCGAGCTGCTTAAATAACTGCTCAAGCCTAAGGTAGGTACGTACCTTTTCATTGAGTGGAAATTCGTAAATTGCTTGAGACATGATCACCTGTTTACCTTGATTAAACTGCAATACCTGCAGTGGATAAACATTGTAAAGAATTTTTAATCAAATCAATAGGCTAAATTACACAAAGCTGACAACAACAGTAGTGTGACTCTAGTAAATAATGACGAGTCTTAAAAGATGAAAAGATTATTACCACAGTACGCTGCGCTACAAAGAGACAACAGAAAAAAAGCACTGGTTTCCCAAGTATTAAATCAACTTAACCTGGCAATTTTGATTCCTAGAGGCGATAGAGAATAACCCCAAAATTGTAGCACGACAGGTTAACCCGCCAATTTCTTAACTTTTAAAACTATCCACTAATATCTAGCCACTATTTACTATCTACTTTTCTTGTGCCGCCAAAAGCATATATTTTTTGTGCAGAACGTCGACCTGTGCGGTCAAGTTATCAGCATTGCCATTGTTATCAATCACATCGTCAGCTACGGCTAAACGTTGCTGTCTAGTTGCTTGGGCGCTCATAATCGCGCGGATTTGTGGCTCATTAGTTTTGTCGCGCAACAGGGTTCTTTGCAGTTGCGTCTGCTCATCCACATCGACAATTACCACCCTATCTACTTGTTGATACAATTTATTTTCAACCAACAAGGGCACACTCAATAGACAATATGCCGACTTAGCTCGCTGAGTCTGTAATAACATTTGTTCCCTTATGGCAGGATGCAAAAGCTGATTGAGCCAATTTTTGACTTCAGTATCTTCAAAAACCAAAGTGCGAAGTTTAGCTCTGTCCAAGCTGCCAGCTTGGTCTAATACTGACTCACCAAACTTAGTAACAATTGCTGCTAAGGCAGGAGTTTCAGGTTCGACCACTTCTCTGGCAATCAGATCTGCATCGATCACTTCAACCCCATATTTTGCAAACAAATCAGTGACAGTGGTTTTACCACTACCAATACCACCACTTATACCAACAACAAAGTTACTCACATCCATCCCTGCCAATTTAATTCTATTCCTCTGTGCAGCCCTCTGTGCGCCGCACCCGGTGTACTCTGTGGTTGAAAGTTTTTAATTGCTGAAAAGCCAAAGAATAAAGGATTTTGAAACACAGAGGGCGCAGAGAGCGCAGAGAAAAGCAAAGGAGAATGGCGGCTTTGCCTAAAAAAACAAAGCCATAAATTATTGCAATTAATTGTTCTTAACATTCTATTCCTCTGTGCAGCGAAGCTGCCCGACGCTCTGTGTGCGGCACCCGGTTTTCTGTGGTAGCAAGCTTTTAAATGCTCAGGGCAACATCCACTGCCAATACTGGGCAACAATCCAATCACCGTATAACAAAGTCAACCAACCGGCTGCAGCCAAGTAGGGGCCAAAGGGGATGGGCTGGCTTTTGTCTTTACCTTGCACTGTCAGCAAAGTGACACCTACAATTGCACCGACAAATGACGACAACAAAACCACCACAGGTAAATGTTGCCAACCTACCCACGCACCTATAGCTGCGAGTAGTTTGAAATCGCCGTATCCCATGCCTTCTTTGCCAGTTAATAATTTAAATACCCAATACAAACTCCATAAACTTAAATAACCAACAGCAGCGCCAATCAGCGCATCTTGACTGGATACAAATGGACTTTCGATACTCAGTAACAACCCTAACCACAACAGAGATAAAGTTAATTGATCGGGCAATAACATAGTATCGAGATCGATAAAGGTCATAGCAATCAGCAACCAAGTAGCGACAACAGCAGCAAAGCCAGCTAGGCCAAAACCGAAATGCCATGCAACTAAAGTCGATAACAACCCTGTTGCCAATTCCACTAAAGGGTAACGAATCGATATGGGGTTTTTACATTGACTGCATTTTCCCCTGAGTAATAGCCAACTTATTAAAGGGATATTCTCCCAGGCTCTTATTTTATGTTGGCATTTAGGGCAAGTAGAATCGGGTTTAACTAAATTAAAGGGAGGATCATTAGGCTTAGTGGTAGCGGGTATAGCTTCATTTTGTGACGCTGAATACTCAGCAATTTCGGCTTTCCATGAGCGTTCCATCATGACAGGCAAACGATAAATTACAACATTAAGGAAACTGCCCACCATCAGACTGACGATAAACACAAAACCCATAAAAAATGCCGAAGAGTCAGCCATCAACTGAAAAGATGTTTGCATAAAGTCGCTTATAAAAGATTAGTAAAAATTTCTAATGGCGGTAGCTTGCCAGAAAGGCTCGAATGAGTCACGGGTTTC
>TARA_R110000751_G_scaffold155796_1_pt1 | contig 191166 bp, 159 predicted proteins | sample TARA_R110000751 | Tara Oceans TARA_R110000751 (sample SAMEA4398001) | marine metagenome | biome: Polar Biome; feature: [MES] marine water layer (ENVO:01000295) within the mesopelagic zone...; material: water (ENVO:00002006), including particulate matter (ENVO:01000060) such... | reverse complement strand
CACGCCCACACGCCCACACGCCCACACGCCCACACGCCCACACGCAACTGAAGATAATATTACTCTTGACCTTACTGGACATACAAAGGGGCTATATTCCATAATTTTAGTATGCAATGGAGAAATACAGGATACTAAAAACCTCATAAAACAATAATTTAAAAATCATTATTATGAAAACATATTATAATTTACCGCAAGTAGCAAAATTCCCATTAGCAATCTCTGTTTTCTTCACTCTATTTTCTTTTACCCTTTATGGGCAAATAACAAATATACCCGACCCCAATTTTGAACAGGCTTTAATTGACTTAGGTATTGACAGCGATGGAATAGTAAACGGACAGGTTTTAACTAGTGATATTAACACAGTACAAGAATTGGATATTAGGTTTAAAAACATTAATAATCTAACGGGTATTGAGGATTTCGCAGCTTTGGAAGATTTAAATATTCGAGGCAACAACCTTACCAGTATAGACACCTCACAAAATACTCTGTTAAGGGTCCTAATATGTAACACAAACCCACTAACCACAATGAATCTTTCAAACAATTTGTTCTTGGAAAGTTTAGAAATCATAGGACTCCATCAACTAAATAATATAGATCTTTCCAATAATATAAATTTGGAAACATTAAATATGGTTGATTGTTGGATTGATGCAATTGATATTTCAAACAATGCAAACCTTAAAACGTTCATAGCGGGAGGAGTTTCCTTTTCTGAAATTGATTTATCAAACAATCTAGCGTTGGAGCATTTGGATGTTACTGGTGTTCATCTTAATGAATTGGATATTAGCAATAATGTTCTTCTCAAAGAGCTTTATTGTGGCAATTATGGTGGGGACATAGGTCAGGAAATTTCTGTTATAGACCTTAGCAACAATGTAGACTTAGAAATCTTTTATGCCGAAAATCTTTTTCTATTGGAAACTCTCGATGCAAAAAACGGCAACAATGCAATACTTAACATCACCCTGCCCTGCGAGTTTGAAGGTGTTCCATGTGAGCTTACAGAGTTGGACTGCGTAAAGGTTGATGACGAAGCTACCGCAACAAATGACGACCCTCCTTATGATAGTTGGTACATAGCAGCGAATTTTGTTTATTCCGAAGATTGTATATTGGGTATTTCTGAAAAAAACAACGAGTTATTTTCAATCCACCCCAACCCAGCAAAAAGCAAACTGTTTTTAAGTTCAAAAAACACCATACAAAACCTAAAAATCAAAATCTTCAACTTAGAAAGCAAACTATTAAGCACCCAAAGCATAGTGCTTCAAGACCAGAAAGCAATAGATGTCTCCCAACTTGTCAGCGGCATCTATTTTCTAAACATAGAAGATGAAAACGGCAACACAACAATCAAAAAATTCATAAAACAATAACCCATTCACAAACTCACAAATTCACATACTCAATACTAACATCTCAATACTAAAAAAATGGCATCAAATTCAGAAGTAGGCCACGCTAAAAATGTAGCGAACTTCCAAGACCTAATCGCCTTTGTAGAAGGCTATGGCCCCATCTACAACCCATCAAAAAACAGTCTAACCGCAGAACAGCTCACCGCCCTGCATGCCACGGCAAACGCCAGTCTGCAAAATGTTATCAACCTAAACACGGCATACAATGATGCTGTAAACAGCAGGGTAGAAGCCTTCGCAGACCTACGCCCCCTCAGCACCCGCCTTGTAAACGCCTTGGAGGCCACAGACGCATCCCAAGAAAAAATAGACGATGCAAAAGGCTACAACCGCAAGATCCAAGGCCAGCGGGCCACTAAAGAAGAACCCCTAGACCCAAACGTGCCTGCGCCCCGAAGGATCAGCACCAGCCAACAGTCTTATGATCAGCTCATCCAGCATTTCCAAGGTCTAATCTCCGTCTTGGCCTCAGAACCAAGCTACGCCCCAAACGAAACCGAACTGCAAATAACATCCCTTCAGGCCCGCGCCCAAGATTTAAGCAATAAAAACAACCAAGAGGCAAGCGCAGACACCGCAGTGAGCAACGCCCGTCTGGAAAGAAACAGAATTCTCTATCAAGAAAACACAGGTCTGGTAGACACCGCCCTCGATGTAAAAAAATACGTCAAGTCCCTTTTCGGAGCCTCCAGCGCAGAGTACAATCAAATAAAGGGCATCAAGTTTAAAAAGTATAAAGATTGAACCTCCGCCCATTCAGTTAATAATAGGGTTTACAGTCTAAACAGAAAGCAGGATTTTCATAAATAGCGCATCAACTTTTTATATTCTCGTTGCAACTTTTATACATTTTGCTTCCGCTTTAACAAATCTGCCCTCCGCTTTTTATATAATGGCGGGCGCATTAACAAATCTTGCGACCGCCTTATATATTTTAGCCTCCGCTTTAACACTTCTCACATTGGCTTTAACAATTCTTGTTTCCGCTTTAACAATTCTAGCGTTGGCTTTAACACTTCTTGCGTCCGCACTTATACTATTACCTTCCGCTTTCAATTATAATAAAAAGTACAATTCGTGTATGCGTGGTGCGCAAACAAAAAAAGAGGCTGAAATCAATCAGCCTCTTTTCATTTAAAATATGCTTGTAGTTTACGCCAAAGAAACTCTCTTAAAGCCTACAATTTCTACATCGCCATACGTTTTTACGTAATCTGCAACGCTCTTTTTGTCGTCCTTAATAAAGTTCTGGTCAAGCAACGCTTTTTCGTGGTCAAGCGTAGTGTTATCGCTGATGAAGCGCTCCAATTTCCCCGGAAGGATTTTGTCCCAGATTTGCTCTGGCTTGCCTTCAGCTTTCAATTCAGCTTTTGCGTCAGCTTCGGCCTGTGCCAAAACTTCAGGAGTCAATTGCGCTCTTGAAATGAATTTGGGAACGTTTTTAAGTGTCTTGCCCAAACGGCCCAACTCAATATTGTCTTTCTCGATAGCTGCAATACGCGCTTCAGTTTCAGATTCTACAAAAGCAGGATCAAAGTCTTTGTAAGAAAGAGTAGTAGCACCCATAGAAGCCACTTGCATAGAAACATCTTTTGTCAATTCCTCAGCATTATCAACAGCTTTTGAAAGACCGGTTAAAGCAGCAATCTTGTTTACGTGAACATAAGAACCTACAAATGGAGCTTCCAAAATTTCGTAGCCGCCTATTTCTATTTTCTCACCTATAACACCAGTTTGCTCAGTCAATTTTTCAGCAACGGTCATTCCGCCAAAATCTGCTGCCAAAAACTCCTCTTTTGAAGATGTATTCAGTGCAATCTCGGCCATTTTGTTTGCCATTTCAACGAAAGAATCGTTTTTGGCAACAAAGTCGGTTTCACAGTTTAATGAAATAGCCACACCTTTTGTGTTGTCGCTATTTACTTTTGCAGTAGCAACACCTTCGCTAGAGTCGCGGTCTGCTCTTTTTTCGGCAATTTTCTGTCCTTTTTTTCTAAGGATGGATATTGCTTCTTCCATATTTCCGTCTGCCTCAACCAATGCCTTTTTACAGTCCATCATTCCGGCGCCGGTGGCTTGTCTTAGTTTATTTACTTCTGCGGCTGTTATGTTTGCCATTTTTATAAATTTTTAGTGTTGAGACACAATATATTGTGTCTGTGCTTTTTTTATTGTGGTTTTCGTATGAGATGCACGTCCGTGCTTCCCTCATTAAGACGCACGTCCGTGCGTCTCTACTATTCTTCTTCGTTAAGAACTTCTTTCTTTGATTTTTGACGCACAGGCTGCTTTGCCTCTTTCATATCTTCTACGTCCTCTTCGTCAGTTGAAGGAACTTCGGCTTTTACTTTTTTAGCTTCTTTCTCCTTTTTGGGAGCTTTGGCTTTTTTTGCCATTCCTTCTTCATCATCGCTATCGTCATCACTACCAGCTTTTCTTTCAGAAAGCCCTTCAATAATAGCTTCAGAAACAAAACTCATAATGCTCTCGATAGATTTTGAAGCATCATCGTTAGATGGGATTACGTAGTCAATAACGCGTGGGTCACTATTGGTATCTACCATTGCGAAGATCGGGATATTCAATTTCATAGCTTCTGCAACCGCAATGTGCTCGCGGGTTGTGTCCACCACAAAAAGTGCTGCGGGAAGACGGCTCATATCAGAAATGGAACCTAAGTTCTTTTCCAATTTAGCACGAAGACGATCTACGGCCAAACGCTCTTTCTTTGAAAGGGTGTTGAAAGTTCCGTCCTGCTTCATTCTATCAATAGAAGCCATTTTCTTAACGGCTTTACGGATAGTTACAAAGTTGGTAAGCATACCGCCTGGCCATCTTTCAGTGATGTAGGGCATGTTTGCGTTCTTTGCTTTTTCAGCAACAATGTCTTTTGCTTGTTTTTTGGTAGCTACAAAAAGGATTTTGCGTCCACTGGCCGCAATTTTCTTTAGGGCGGCATTGGCCTCCTCGATTTTTGCAGCGGTCTTGTAAAGGTTGATAATGTGGATCCCGTTGCGCTCCATATAGATATACGGGGCCATGTTTGGGTTCCATTTGCGGGTTAGGTGGCCAAAGTGCACACCAGCTTCAAGTAAGTCTTTTACTTCTACTTTTTTTGCCATTTTGTTTTAGTTTACGTTCTGTGAAAGGATAGCAACCTGTTCCTAAATTATGGATTTGGTTTAGATGCTAAACTAACTCCGCCAAAGACGGATAACAGCTTTTTTAATTAATAATGAATATGAACTTTTCAACTTTAATTGGGTATCCCCAAAGAGATACCCAATCTAGTTGAGTAATATTAACGTTTAGAGAACTGGAATTTCTTACGCGCTTTCTTCTGTCCAAATTTCTTGCGCTCTACCATTCTTGGGTCTCTTGTAAGCAAACCTTCTGGTTTAAGGATGCCACGATTTTCATCGTTAAGCTCGCACATAGCGCGGGAAATTGCAAGACGGATGGCTTCTGCCTGTCCTGTGATTCCACCTCCAAATACATTTACCGAAATATCGAAAGTCTTCTCGTTATCTGTAAGTGTTAAAGGTTGTTTTACTTTATACTGAAGTGTTCCAGTTGGAAAGTAGTTTTCCAACTCGCGCTTGTTGATGGTAATGTTTCCTTTACCTTCTTTAAGGTACACACGTGCAACAGCGGTCTTTCTTCTGCCTATTTTGTGAATTGTCTCCATTACTTGTTGTCGTTAAGGTTAATAGTTCTAGGTTTCTGTGCTTCCTGTCCGTGGTTTGCATCTGCATACACTTTTAGGTTTCTGAACATTTCTGCGCCCAATTTGTTTTTAGGGAGCATACCTTTTACAGCTTTTTCAACAAGCCTTGCAGGGTCTTTTTTGTACATTTCGGTAGCGGTAAGACTACGTTGCCCACCGGGATAACCCGTGTGGCGAATGTACGTTTTGTCATTCCATTTGTTGCCTGTAAGTTTTACGTTACCGGCGTTAATAATAATTACGTTATCACCACAATCTACGTGAGGGGTGAAACTTGGCTTGTGCTTTCCACGAAGTAATTTAGCAACTTCGCTGGCAAGACGACCCAATGCCTGGCCGTCCGCATCTACTAGCAACCATTCTTTTACAACGGTATTCTTGTTAGCAGATACTGTTTTGTAACTTAATGTATCCATTAGTTTTTTGTCAATAGGTTAATAAATCATTGTTTCTCACCCTTTAAACAAAACGGATTTTGTCTAAGAGGGGTGCAAATGTAGTGTTATTTATTTGAAAAGCAAGGGGCGGGAAATAAATTTTCTTTGAAAAAAGATCACTTTGCTGAAAGAATAAAGAGCCAAGAACCAAGACTGGGAAATCATTCCTTCACAAACTTTTTCAAGGCCACATTTTTCCCCGAATACAACTGTACATAATAAACCCCTGAGGCCAAGCTGGAAACATCCACGGTTGGGGAAACGATGTCAACATCCAGTTGCAAAACTTTGCTGCCCCCCATGGTGTAAATGTTTATTTGGTCTATGGTTCTTTCTTGGGTGTTTAGTAGTAGGGTGTTTTTTGCTGGGTTGGGGTAGAGGGTTATTGCTGTTGCGAACGGGTTTTCTACTATTCCTAAGGTTTGGGCGTGTTTTATAATCCAGTAGTCTTGACCTCCACGAGAATTTTCGGATTTATCTCCTGAAATATTTGATTGTGAGTTTCCTCCCAAAATATAACTTCCATCTGAAGATTGCATAACTGAAGTTATACCATCAATTTCACTTCCACCAATAGTATTTTGCCATTCAATAATCCCAACGTTGTTTATTTTAACTAACCAACAATCGAAATTGCCTTGCCCGTTTTCAGTTTTATCCCCTGAAATAGTAGACCGGGAGAACCCACCTATAATATAACCGCCATCGGAGGTTTGGTTTGCAGAATATGCTTGGTCAATATCATTGCCCCCAATAGTATTTTGCCATTCTATTGTTCCGTTTGAAGCAAGTTTAACAATCCAGAAGTCGGATTCCCCTTCTGAATTTTCGGTTTTATCGCCTGATATATCTGAAGATGATCTTCCTGATAAAAGAAAGCCATTGTCTAAAGTTTGTACTATAGAATTCAAAACATCTGTCCCACTGCCACCTATAGTTTTGTCCCACACGATGTCTCCAGAAGAATCTAGTTTTACAATCCAGAAATCAAATCCTCCTTTTGAATTTTCAGTTTTATTTCCAGAAATATTTGAGTCTGAATATCCTCCTAGAATACAACCGCCATCATGTGTTAATGCCATTGTAGAAAATGAGTCATATGATGACCCCCCGATAGTTTTCTGCCAAATAATATTCCCTGAAAGGTCTAGCTTTAATAGCCAATAATCATCTTCCCCAATTGCGTTTTCGGTCTTGTCGCCAGAAATGTTTGACCACGAATCTCCACTTATAAGATAACTGTCATTTGAAACTCTTATTTGGGGAAAACTTTCAGAATCACTCCCGCCTATAGTTTTGTCCCATTCTACATTTCCAGAAGCATCAAGTTTCACAATCCAATAGTCATCTAAACCTCTCGAGTTTTCAGTTTTATCACCAGAAATGTCGGAGGTTGATTCCCCACAGGCAATGAATCCACCATCGGGAGTCAATTCAATAGAGTGAAGATCATCTAAAGCATTTCCCCCAATGGAATTCTGCCATTCAATATTACCTTCTGCATCTGCTTTTACAATCCAAATATCAAAAAATCCATTGGAAGCGTCAGTTTTATCTCCTGAAATATCCGATCCTGAAGCACCTCCAACAAAGATCTGAGTTGAAAAACAAATCTTTTTAGTTCAATTTGGATACAAATTTCTCGTCATAGGGCAAACCGCTTTTTGCGATTGCAAATGCCTGTTTCAGCAGTTTGTTAGCCACTGCAATAAGTGCCAGTTTTTTGCTCTTTCCCTTTGCCACAATGCGTTCATAGATCTCCCTACAAGCTTTGTTGTGCTTGCACGCCGAGAATGCGCACAGGAAGAGAAGGTTCCTGAGTTTCTGGTTGTCCACCTTTGATATTCTGCTCTTGCCCCGCACGCTGCTTCCCGATTGCCGGATTGTGGGGGTAATCCCCACATAGCTGCACAATTGGCCGGCAGTCTCAAATTTGTCAAAACCATCTGTTATAACAATGAGGAAGAGGGCCGTTTTGGTACCCAGGCCTGGAATTCCCTTCAACAATGTAAGTTGGTGTTGTTGGTCCTGCTTTACCAATAAAAGCAATCTTTCCTCCAGTGCCTTTACCTCCTTGTCCAAATGCTTGAGGTCACGCTTGAGGGATTGATGGACAAACTTGGAGGGAATGCCCAAAGTTTCCTCCCCGTGCAGCTTGTTCTTGGTGGCGGTGCGCTTCTTCAGATAGCTGTCCAGTAACCTAAAAAGCTGCAGACACTCGGCCTGTACATCCGTAAGGGCAGTATAGCAAGGGACATCATTTACCCTGCCGTACTCACAGATTGCCCTGGCATCGCTCTTGTCCGTCTTCACCTTGGCCAGCTTCATCTGGATGAAACGCTTTACCGATAATGGGTTTACTACCGAAACGACAACGCCGTGCTTAAAAAGATACTGTGCCAGTCGATAGTGATAATATCCGGTGGCCTCCATCACCACGAGCGAGCCCTGGGCAATAGCCTTTAAAAAAGAACTGAAACCCTTCGGGGTATTATCGAACTGATGATGGGCATCATCAGAGCACACCACATCAAAGACATCCTTACTGATGTCCACTCCGTAAATTTTGCTATATTTATTCATAGAAAAACAAATGACGAAAGGACAGTCTACTCTGGTTTCACCAACTTAAAAACGAGGTCAGGGCCTCAAAGATCTGAACGAAATTAAAGTAGAAAAGAGCGGGGATTATCAATGTTGACGGAATCAAAAGTTCCACTGGTAACCTTAACCTTACTCCGCTCTTTTGTTCTTTCTGATTTAATATTTAAAGTTAACTGTTTTAATTAAAATCAAACTTAAGATGTAACCACCGTCTGGTGTTTGTTTTATACTATAAAGTGTTTCATCTCCACTCCCCCCAATAGTTCGCTGCCAAAGAATGCTCGGGTCTTGGGCGTAAATAACAATTATATTAAGCAACAATGTTAAAACTGTAATGGTCTTTTTCATAATATTTTTCATTTGGGTCTTTGGGGTGCAATATTTTATTTATAAAAAATAAATTTTTGGAATTTGGTATTTGGAATTTGTTCTTTTGGGATTTTCGCCGCAAGGCGTTTAATGCGCCTCCAGCCAATTCTCCCCAACGCCCAAATCTACATCCAACGGCACGGTAAGTTTATAAGCGTGTTCCATTTCGTGCTTTACCATGGTTTTTAGTTTTTCAAGCTCAGGTTTGTAAACGTCAAAAACCAATTCATCATGCACTTGAAGCAGCATTTTGCTTTTGTAATTTTCTGCTTCCAACTTTTTGTGGATGTTTATCATAGCAATTTTAATGATATCCGCCGCACTTCCCTGGATTGGGGCGTTTACGGCGTTTCGTTCCGCGGCACCACGTACTACCTGGTTGCTTCCGTTGATGTCTTTTAAATAGCGTCTTCTTCCCAAAACGGTTTGCACATAACCATTTTCACGGGCAAACTGAATTTGTTCACTTATAAAATTCCGAAGTTTTGGATAGGTTTTATAATAGGTGTCAATCAAATCCTTCGCCTCTGTTCGGGACAGGTCGGTTTGGTTGCTGAGGCCGAAAGCTGAAACGCCGTAAATAATCCCAAAGTTTACGGTTTTGGCATTGCTTCGTTGCTCCCGTGTTACTTCACTTAAAGGCACATTGAACACTTTTGAAGCCGTAGAGGCGTGAATATCCTCGCCATTTTTAAAGGCCTCAATCATATTGTCCTCTTCGCTCAACGCGGCAATAATGCGGAGTTCTATTTGCGAATAATCCGCCGCCATTAAAACGTAATCCTCGTTTCTGGGGATAAACGCTTTTCGCACCTCGCGTCCGCGTTCGGTGCGAATTGGAATATTCTGCAAGTTCGGATTGTTGCTGCTCAAACGGCCCGTGGCCGCGACGGTCTGCATATAATCTGTGTGAACTCTGCCAGTCGTTGGTTCCACCTGCCCCGGAAGCGCATCCACATAGGTGCTTTTCAGTTTGGTGAGCCCTCGGTATTCCAAAACATCGCGGATTATTTTATGGTCTTTCGCCAAATAGGAAAGCACGTCTTCGGCGGTGGAATATTGCCCCGTTTTGGTTTTTTTCGGCTTGTCTATCAGTTTCATTTTTCCGAAGAGAATATCGCCCAACTGTTTTGGCGAAGCGATGTTGAAGGTTTCGCCAGCTTCTTCATAAATATATTTTTCAAGTTGAAGAATATCCCTGTCCAACGCTTCCGAAAGGTTTTGGAGGAAATCTTTGTCCAGATTGATGCCCTCCAATTCCATAGCCGCCAAAACCCGAAGCAACGGCACTTCAATCTCGTCAAACAGTTTTTGGGTATTTGCCTCACCCAGCTCTTTTTCGAAATGTTCCTTCAATTGAAATGTTACATCGGCATCCTCCACGGCATATTCGGTCTGTTTCTCAATTTCAACATCGCGCATATTGAGTTGGTTCTTTCCTTTTTTGCCAATCAATTCCGTAATGGAAACGGGGGTGTAATTCAAATACGTTTCGCTGAGAACGTCCATATTGTGGCGCATATCTGGGTTTATAAGATAATGCGCGAGCATGGTGTCGAACAATTTTCCTTTAACTGAAATGTTATATTTCGCCAAAACCTTGATGTCGTATTTCAAATTCTGACCAATCTTTTCAATGGATTCATCTTCAAAAAACGGACGTAGTGCTTCCAAAAGCTGTTGCGCTTCTTCTTTATTTTCTGGAAACGGAATGTAAAACCCTTTTCCCTTTTCCCAAGAAAAAGCAATGCCGACAAGTTCTGCTTCCAACGGATTCAAACTTGTGGTCTCGGTATCAAAACACACACTCTTTTGCTTCATCAAATTCTGAAGAAACAGTTTGGTGCCCATTCCGGCCTGTACGGTTTGATAGAAATGTTCGGTATTTTCAATAGTAGCACGGGAATTATAGCTTTTTATTTCTTCGGCTGCTTCGCCATCGCCGCCAAAAAGTGAAAATTGACCACTGCCTGCGGACGAAGCGGTTGTTTTTTTCGCGGTTTCAGAATTTGAAATCTGCGTCACTTTTTCCGCAGCGCCTTCTTCTGAAAACAGTTTTAAAAACTGCTCTTTCAATCTTCGGAATTCCAGTTCCTCAAAAATCTGCTGTACTTTTTCGCCATCGGGCATGGAGAGCTCGTAATCTTTTTCATTGAAAGTAACATCGCAAGTGGTGCAGATTGTGGCGAGTTTTTTGGACAGGAGTCCCAACTCGGCATTTTCTTCCACCTTTTCCCGCATTTTGCCTTTCAGCTTATGTGTATTTGCCAAGAGGTTTTCCATGGAGCCAAATTCCGCGATGAATTTCTTTGCGGTTTTTTCGCCTACGCCCGGTAGGCCGGGAATGTTATCACTGGCATCGCCCATCATTCCGAGATAATCGATTACCTGCTCGGGGCGCTCAACGCCAAAACGTTTTTGAACTTCCGGAATGCCCCAAATCTCAATGGCGTTGCCCATTCGTGCGGGACGGTACATAAAAATATTTTCGGTTACCAATTGGCCAAAATCCTTATCGGGCGTAACCATAAAAACTTGGTATCCCTGTTTTTCTGCCTGTTGCGCAAGGGTGCCGATAATATCATCAGCCTCCAAGCCTGAAAGTTCCACGCAGGGAATGTGCATTGCCTTAATTATTTCTTGGATAATCGGGATGGATTGACGGATTACGTCAGGCGTTTCATCTCGGTTTGCTTTGTAATCCGCAAACATTTCGGTGCGTTCGGTGCTTCCGTCCTTGTCGAAACAAACGGCCAAATGGTCGGGGCGTTCGCGGCGGATAACATCAAAAAGCGAATTGAGAAACCCCATAATGGCAGAAGTGTCCTGCCCTTTGGAGTTAATAGTTGGATTTTTTATAAGTGCGTAATACCCTCGAAAAATAAGGGCGTAAGCATCGAGAAGGAAAAGGCGTTTTTGGGTGGACATTTTGGATTTTTTAGACGAATTCCAAAACTACAAAACTTCTTCAATGGTGCGAAATTAATTGAATTGCAATTCGTATTTTTCCGCCCTAAAATATTTCAGATGAAAAAATATTCCCTAGTAATCCACGGCGGCGCCGGAACGCTCGTAAAGGGCTTGATGACCCCGGAAAAAGAGGAAGCATATAAAATTGCCTTAAATGAAGCGCTTGAAAAGGGCTATGCAATTTTAGAAAATAACGGGTCGGCGATGGATGCGGTGGAAACTGCCGTAAACCATTTGGAGGATTCCCCGCTTTTCAACGCGGGAAAAGGAAGCGTTTTCACCAACGATGGCACCCACGAAATGGACGCCGCAATTATGGATGGGAAAACGCTGGATGCAGGTGCGGTTTCATTGATAACGGGAATTAAAAACCCAATCTCCTTGGCGCGCGATATAATGGAAAAAACCGAGCACGTTTTTTTGGCAGGCGAAGGCGCGATGCGGTTTGCAAAAAGCTTGGGCTATACATTGGAAACCCCGGAGTATTTCTATGACGAACACCGCTACCAACAATGGCAAAATATAAAGGACAGCGACAAATTTCAGTTGGACCACAGTATGAAAAAGGAAGGCAAGTTTGGCACCGTGGGCGCAGTGGCCTGTGATAAAAAGGGGAATATTGCCGCCGCAACCTCAACCGGAGGGATGACCAACAAGCGTTGGGGCCGTGTAGGCGACAGCCCAATGGTTGGCGCGGGTACGTATGCTAACAATAAGACCTGTGCCGTGAGCTGTACGGGCAGTGGTGAATACTTTATCCGTGGCGTGGTGGCGTATGATGTTTCTTGCTTGATGGAATACAAAGGAATGTCCGTGGAAGAAGCCGCTTCCGAAGTAATCAACAAAAGAGTTTTGGAAATTGGCGGCGATGGCGGTTTGATTGCCGTTGATGCCGACGGAAACATTGCGATGCCCTTCAATACCGAGGGAATGTACCGTGCTTTTAAGACCTCCGAGGAAAAAAAGGAGATTAGTATTTATAGAGATTGATGCTTTCTTTCCCACCGCTTATTTCAACAGACAATATATAGCTAATCGCTACAAGGTTTCAACGTCTGTCATTTCCAAATGGATGGGCGAAATATGCACACGCTTCTCCTTAATGTCCAGTTTATCGCCGTTGGCCAAAATATGTGTTTTCAAATTTGTTATTGACATAGGGGAACCCTCCGGCACCACGTCACGATTATTGTGTATTAGCCTGCGTGGGTCAAAAAGAATGACCATCCCGGAGCCTATTACTTCGCAGTTGTTTCGGTTTTTGATGACCATACCTGTGTCTTCGGCAAGGCCGATTCCAATTTTCATGGGAAAACGGGCTACCGCCTCCGCCAGCCTTCCGAAGCGGCCACGGCGAATAAAGTGCGAATCAATTATGAAATTTGGAATGTAACCCATACCCTTGCCCATATTAACCGCGCCTTTAGTAAAGGCTTCCTGCACGCCACCGCCGGTAATCATTTCCTCGCTCATGCACATGGCGCCCGCGCTGGTTCCGGCAATTACGAATTCTTCATTTTCGTATTTTTCCTTTATAATTTGGTTCAGCGTAGTGCCGCCTATGTACTTCACTATTTTGGATTGATCGCCACCTGAAAACATAACGCAGTTGGCTTCTTTCATCAAATTGAGGAATTCGGGATTTTCAGCTTCCTCGCGGCTTCTAATATCCATGATTTTCACATTCTTGCAACCCAATTTTTGGAATGCAGAAAGGTAGTTCTCGCTCACTTCCACCGGAATACTGGATGCTGTGGGAATTACGATTATATGTGCATCTATGCCGCCACTTTCACGTACCACGCGTGCCAAAATACCCCGCTGTATATATTCCAGCGTATATCTTTCATTTTCTCCATTTCCTTTGTCTTCATTTCCACCTATGGGGATCAGTGTGCCTTTTACGCTCATGAATTTATTTGATTTGCGGGCAAAAATACGGTAATTGTTATAAAAATTAATCATATATTTATCAAATTCGAACTAAACTAACAAATCCATCCACTTATGCGAATTAGAGAAATCAACGCCATGCGGGGACCAAATTACTGGTCTATACGCCGTCATAAATTAATTGTAATGGTTCTGGATCTGGAAGAGATGGAAGAACTTCCTTCAAACAAGATTGACGGGTTTAATGATCGGCTTAAAATGATGTTTCCCAGCATGTACAGCCATCGTTGCAGCGTGGGGGAACCGGGCGGATTTTTCCAACGCGTGGAGGAAGGCACTTGGATGGGCCACGTTATTGAGCATATAGCCTTGGAAATACAAACTTTGGCCGATATGGATACAGGTTTCGGTAGAACGCGTGGTTATGGAGAAAAGGGCGTTTACAATGTGGTTTTCAGTTATATTGAAGAAAATGTGGGTCGCTACGCCGCCAAAGCAGCTGTTGATATTTGCAAGGCGCTTATTTCGGGAGATAGTTACGATTTGGAAGCAGATATCCAGCGGATGCGCGAAATCCGCGAGGATGAGCGTTTAGGGCCCAGTACAGGTTCTATTGTTGAAGAGGCTGAAGCTCGCGGCATTCCGTGGATTCGTTTAAATAAATACTCGCTTTGCCAACTGGGTTATGGCGCCAATCAGAAAAGAATTCAGGCCACGGTAACTTCTGAAACGAGCAGTATAGGTGTTGAAATAGCCTGCGACAAGGAAGACACCAAATATCTTCTGGAGCAAGCTGAGGTGCTCGTTCCCCGTGGTGATATTATTGGTCGTGAGAGCAATTTGGAGGCTGCCTGTAGATACGTTGGGTTTCCCTTGGTTGTAAAACCGGTGGGCGGAAACCACGGTCGCGGAATAACGGTAAACATTAAAAATTATGAAGATGCTTTAGTGGCATTCCACACCGCAAAAAATGTTTCTTCAAAAGTAATTGTTGAAAAATACATCACGGGCGAAGATTACCGCCTCTTGGTGATCAACAATGTTTTGGTTGCGGCTGCCAAACGCACCCCGGCAAATGTAGTGGGAGATGGAAAATCGACAATAAAGGAATTGGTTGATGAGGTGAACAAAGATTCCCGTCGTGGTTACGGGCACGAAAATGTACTCACAAAAATCACTATTAATGATTTAACCAAAACCATTATTGCCGTAAAGGGATATACTGAAGATTCCGTTCCTGCAAAGGGTGAAACTGTAATCTTAAAGGATACGGCAAACTTGAGTACGGGCGGTACGGCAGAGGATGTTACGGATATTGTGCATCCTTCTAACGTTTCCATGGCGGAGCGCATTTCAAAAATAATAGACCTCGACATTTGTGGAATTGATATAATGACCACAGACATAAGCAAGCCTTTGGAGGAAACGGGCGGAGCGGTACTGGAGGTAAACGCGGGCCCTGGATTTAGAATGCACCTTGCACCAACTACTGGTTTGCCACGAAATGTTGCAGCCCCGGTGGTAGATAAATTATTTCCGCAACAGGGAAATACGGGACGTATTCCTATTATTGCCACTACGGGTACCAATGGCAAAACTACCACCACGCGCCTTATAGCGCATATGGCAAAAATGAAGGGATACAGAGTAGGTTACACCACCAGTGATGGCGTTTATATTCAGAATAGATTGTTGATGAAGGGAGATTGTACGGGGCCCGCAAGTGCCGAATTCGTATTAAAAGATCCTACCGTGAATTTTGCGGTTCTGGAATGTGCCCGTGGAGGGTTGTTGCGTGCGGGACTTGGTTTTAAAAAGTGCGATGTGGGCATCGTTACAAATGTTGCGGCAGACCACTTAGGACTGAAGGGAATACATACCATAGAACAATTGGCAAAGGTAAAAGGGGTAATTCCCGAAACCGTTTTGCCGGACGGCTATGCCATTTTAAATGCTGATGACGATTTGGTTTATGAAATGCGAAGAAGTATCAATTGCAACTTGGCGCTTTTTTCTATGGATGAGGAAAATCCGCGGATAAAGGCACTTCAAAAATTAGGTGGCATAACTGCTATTTATGAAAATGGATACGTAACCCTGTGCAGGGGCACTTGGAAGATGCGTATTATGAAAGCCGAAAATATTCCGTTGACGTATGGAGGAAAAGCGACGTTTATGATTCAGAACATCCTTCCGGCCGTAATAGCCGCAAACGTTCGCGGAATAGGAATTGAGGATATGAAAGTGGCTTTGGAAACTTTCATTCCCTCCGCATCTCAAACTCCTGGTAGGTTGAATCTTTTTAAATTTGAAAATTTCAGTATTCTATTGGATTATGCCCACAATCCCGCCGGAATGCGCGCGCTACAGGATTTCACCAATAATTTGGAGGCAACCGTAAAAGTGGGCATCATCGCGGGTGTAGGCGATAGAAGGGAAGAGGATACCAATGAACTGGGAAGCATTGCAGCCGAGATGTTTGACGAAATAATTATAAGGCAGGATAAAAATCTGCGTGGAAAATCAGAGGAGGATCTAATTAAGATGCTGGACGCGGGGATTAAAATGAAGGATCCGCACAAGAAAACTACGATTATCCCTTCAGAAAAGGAAGCTATTACCCACGCAGTCAAAAATGCCCAAAAAGGTGCTTTGATTATTTGTTGTAGCGATGTTATTCCGGACGCGTTGGAACTTGTCATGAAATTTAAGGAACAGGAAAGCAAGGGCGAACTAAAATTCGCACAATAAAAAAATCATCGGCCCTTAATTTTAAAGTAAAATCAGGAGTTATTCAACTATAGCCCGCACTTCTAATGCGGGCTTTCTTTTATTGATTTTTCTTGAAGGAATTCTCCAATTAGAACTAGTGGTCTTAAGATTTAAAAAGAAAGGAGATATAAACCGTTAAATTAAAGTGAACTGCCATTTCAGATTTTTAAAACGTATTATCTTTAAAAATTCTTACATCTATGCGCTGGATTCTATTTATAATTTTCTACATACTTATTGATATATATGCCTTTCAGGCGGTACGCACCCTCGCCAGGAATTCTTGGATACACGGCGTATATGTTTTGCTTTCAATCTTGATTTTGGCTGCGCTGATATACCAAATCTCGAACATGGGAGCCGGAAAGGTTATGGACATAAACACCATGTATGTCTTCGGTATTTTTCTAACCTTTTTTGTCCCAAAACTTATAATAGTGGTATTTATGTTTGGTGAGGATATAGGTAGATTTTTTACGGGAATATTCATGAAAGTGGCCGGTAGCGATGAAGCTCAATTTATGGCTTCCCGCAGAAAGTTTGTAAGTACAATCGCCTTGGGCATTGCCGCTATTCCTTTTACATCGCTATTGTATGGAATGATTCAGGGGAAATATAATTACAAAGTGTTGAAATATGTGTTGGAGTTTGAAGATTTGCCTGGGGAATTTGAAGGTTTCACCTTAACACAGATCAGTGATATTCACAGTGGCAGTTTTGACAACCGAAACAAGGTGGAATATGCTATAAACCTGATCAACGAACAAAAAAGTGATGTAATCTTATTTACGGGCGATTTGGCAAACAATATTGCCGATGAAATGAACGACTGGAAGCAACTCTTTTCCACATTAAAAGCTCCCCATGGAGTCTTTTCGGTTTTGGGGAATCATGATTATGGCGATTATGTGAAATGGGAAAGCGATTCAGAAAAAGCTGGGAATCTTCAGAATTTAAAAAAGCTGCAAAAAGACATGGGCTGGAACTTGCTCTTGAATGAAAATCGCTATCTCAAAAAAAACGGACAAAAGATAGCTTTGATAGGTGTTGAAAATTGGGGCGAGAATGGATTTAAACAGGCGGGCGATTTGGACAAGGCCTGCCAAGGAATTTCGCATGACGATTTCAAAATTTTAATGAGCCACGACCCATCACATTGGCAGTCAAAGGTGAAGAAAGACCCGCGCCATTTTCATCTCACGTTGAGCGGTCATACGCACGGCATGCAGTTTGGCATTGAAATACCGGGAATATTAAAATGGAGCCCCATAAAGTACAGATATAAAAACTGGGCAGGAATTTATGAAGAGTTTGGAAGATTCATAAATGTAAATCGCGGCTTCGGGTTTTTGGGCTATCCGGGAAGGGTGGGAATCTGGCCGGAAATCACTGTTATCCAACTTAAAAAGAAACAGAATACCGTATAATAATCGGGAAATGTTATATTTGTAAATATAATTGTTCAACTAACACATTAGGCAAATGTCAAAATTTGGAGAATTAATTGAAACAAGAGTTCCGGTTCTGCTGGACTTTTATGCGGAATGGGACGACGCCTGCAAGGAAATGCACCCCGTGTTGAGAGATGTTGCGGCTGCACTTGGCGACAAAGCCCGCGTCATTAAAATTGACGTTGAAAAGAACAAAGAACTGGCCGAAGCACTTCGGGTTAAAGGACTTCCCACGTTAATGATCTATAAAAATGGCGAAATGAAATGGCGCCAAAGCGGGGAACAGGATGCCAATACGCTAATTGGTCTCGTAAACGAATATGTTTAGACCCTCTTAACCCCTCATTTATTTATCAGTACATTCCTTTATTTCATAAAAAAATATGGAAAAAAGAGTATTTTGATAAGTATTTTCTTCTTTTCCCACTCTTTCTTTTGGTTTATTGTATTTCCTACAATAAAAGTTAAAATTTTAAAATTTTATCGTTAAAGTGATTGTAAATTCGGATTAAGTCTTTTAATTTGTCCGAAAAATTTTACATTATCCCCAACTGCTATGAAAAAATCCTACACTCCTTCTTCCTTAATTGGAGGAATCGTTCTTTTCGTTCTTTTATTTTCCGCATCGGCTATCCAAGCGCAGGTGGGAATTGGGACAACGAACCCCAATGCCTCATCGGCACTTGATATTACATCAACAACCCAGGGTTTGTTATTGCCGCGAATGACAACTGCACAACGTAACATGTTAAGGGCTACTGCTGCTAATAGTCTAATGGTTTACGACACTGACTTAAAATCGTTTTATTATTTTGACGCAACGGCACTTCCTGCACCGGGAACTTGGGTGAAAATAAATGCAGCTGCCAATCAAAGGAATAATTATGTTTTGGTAAAAAGCGTGGCAGACCTGCCTCCTCCCATTAGTGGCACAATCACTTTGCTTTCCAATACATATTATGAAATTAATGGAACAATCACGTTAACAGGATCAATAAATTTGAACAATGCGTATGTGGGTGGTTTGGATGCCAATGAAGATGTGCTTTCCTTTCCTGGCGGAACAGTTTTTAAAGGCAATACTGGCGGCAGTATACGAAATATTACCATCAAGGGTAATAAGGCATTTGAAATTGCCGGTCCTGGAATGACCTCGACAAGCTCCTTATTAGTGCAAAATACAATTGTGGATGGTATGACAACCGGCGTGGGAAGTATATCTGGATTGGGTCTTTATTTTGGAAATATTGTTCAATTTTTGGGAAATACAAATGGTATAACTTATTCCAACATTAATAATTTACTCCTAAATAACCAAGCGTGGGACAATACAAATAGTGGCATTTATGAAAAATTTACGGGCAATTTTGATTTGATTGAAAAGGTTAGTGGGTTTAGCAAGGTACAAAGTGGTGCTACTGGCTTAGATGTTAGCGCAACCTCACCATTATTAAATGTAACTACGGGTGTTCTATTGGGAACGGTTTTTTCGGGTGCAGGCACCTATGTTAAACCTTATCCCGTGGCAAACACTTATCCAGGCTATAATTTTTCTACTGCTTGGACTGTAAACTCTCCGGGTATTCCGAGAGAATCTGATGATGTTGCTACTGGTGATATAAACCTATCAGCTGCTGTTGGAAGTGGTGTTGAAACTACTTTTAGTGGAGATAAAGTACCTATTAAGATTTCTGGGACCACCACCTCCAACAATTTATTTCGTTTTGAAAAGGACGGAAACAATAAGATTATTTATAGAGGTTCCAAGAAGCGGTATTTCCAAGTGAATGCCTCTGTTTCTTTTCAATCGGATGGCGAACCTACTATTATTTTATATATCGCAAAAAATGGAAGTATTATTACGGACACGAAAGTTTATGGTCGTGGAGCAAGTGGGTTTTTTGTAAGTAATTCAGGTATCTTAGCACTTCCCATAGTGGGAACAGTGGAACTAAAAAATGGTGATTCTATAGAGATATGGGCTGAACGGTTTTCAGGTTCAGGAAAAATGAATACTGTTTCTCTCAACTTAACCGCGCGATAAATTTATTGGCTTGCAAATCCGTTTTTTTTTCCAATAAACCCCAAAACCTTCGGCAAAACAAACCGAAGGTTTTTTTCTGCCTTTAAGCTATCGTGAAATACGATTACACTTCCGGGCTTTATGTTTTTCAGTACATTTTGAAGGCATTTTTCTGGAGAAGTATTGGCGTCATAATCATAGCTAATGATATCCCACATCACAATTTTAAAACCTTTGCGCTGAAGAATTTTTGCTTGTTTTGAAGTGATTTTTCCATAGGGCGGTCTGAATAATCTTGAATCTTGAATCTTGAATTTTGAATTGTTTCCCATCCGTCTATCAGCTTTGTCAACATTTTCAATATATTCGGAAGTGGCTGTTTTCCAACCGTTCAAATGATTAAAGGTGTGATTGCCCACCGAATGCCCTTCGGAAAGAATTCTTTGGAAAATTTCGGGATGCTTTTGAACATTTTCGCCTATGCAGAAAAAGGTGGCTTTTGCATTGTACTTTTTTAACTCATCCAAAACCCAAGGGGTTACTTCAGGAATTGGGCCGTCGTCAAATGTGAGGTAAATGGATTTTTCTTCACGCGAAAATGCCCAAATCCGTTCAGGGTATAACCGCTGAATGAATCTGGGCATTTTGACGAAATTAAAATTCAAAACGTTCTAGTTTACCGGTACATTTTCATCTACCTGCTTGGTTGGTTCAAGTTCCATTTGATCAATAAGGGATGAGTCTACCGGAATTTCAATGGTGGAATCCCGCTCAATATCTTTGTCCAAATCCATAGCCTCATCGGGAGAGTAGAAGTGGCGGAAGCGTTTTAAATAATCATTAAATTCCTTGGCCTCGGCTCTGCCGTACTGCTCTTCATCATAAACCACCACCAATTGCACCAAACTTCGGTAGCGTTCCATATCGCTTATAATATCTTGTGCCAGGGCACGCTGTTTGTTAAACTTCAGACTGTTGTAATATTCCAGATTTTCTTGGTATTTTTTGGAAACTTCCTCGTATACCTTTCGGGCTTTTTCAGGCTTGTCCAGTTCATAATAACCTATAACGAAGGGTTCCAGCAGGGAGTAGTATTCAAAATACTTAATAGGCATTTTCTCCATTGCCAGATCGAGGATTTTTTCTGCCTTGTCATTCTTTCCTTCGTTGATTAGTGCTTCTGCAAGGCGCGCAAGATTGCTTCGGTAGGTAATACCGTTTCTTCGCGTTTCGGTATCGTGGTAAATGTCTGGGCTACCGCTATTGCCCCAATCCCAGTCCATGACAATATTGTACATTTTTTCGGTGTCAATTCTACCCATATCAAATGGGCTTCTTTTGTTTAACGGGGTTTTTATAGGAACCAATTTATAGACCACGCCATCCAGTTGAAGATAATCTTTCATCCACAAATAATCATCATCGCCAAAACTGCCACCGCTAAAGTAAATAGGACGCTCCCAATTATTGTTGGCAATAATGTCCAGCATCATCATGCGGTTTTTATAGATAACATCGCCTTTTAGATTTATATCTATATAAGGAACAATCTTATCGGCATCTTTTGGATCGACAATTCCATTTTCTAATACAGTTTCCTTATCTACAGGAATGCGGATTACTTTTGAAGGAAATGTATTTACCATTTGCCCGTTTTGTAACTCCACTTGTGTGGCGGGACTGTCGCTGGCCACAAAATTCATCCAGGTTTTGATGTCAATGGTGTCTTTGTTGGTCTGTTGATAAAATAGATAATCGCGCGTTCCCCAGCGGTATTTGTCATGCGTTAATTGCGAAGGTATTGGGTCGCTGGTAAACGCTTTTTTCTTCATATCGTCAATATACCAATCGGTTTGGAACAAACTGGTGTTTACCACGCGTACATCCTGGCGGTAGCCTTCAATGTTTTGGGCATACCAAAGTGCAAAAGTATCATTGTCGCCAATGGTAAATAATATGGCGTTTTTATCACAGGAGTCCAGGTACATTTTGGCCATACTCTGTGCGGTGTAACGGTTGCTTCGGTCGTGGTCGTCCCAGTTTTGGGTGGCGAGCAAAACCGGCGCCGCCAAAGTGGTAATTACTAGTACAACGGGCAATGCTATTTTCGGTTTTAAGTATCCTTTTGCGAGGTCAAAAAGGGCATACACTCCGTATCCGATCCACATGGCAAATACGTAAAAACTTCCCACCAGCGCATAATCGCGCTCGCGAGGCTCAAAGGGTCTTTCATTCAAATAAACTTTCAGCGCCAATCCCGTAAAAAGGAAGAATACGAGCAAGACCCAAAAACTTTTTTGGTCATTTTTAAAGTGAAATACCAAGCCTATGATTCCTAATATCAGCGGCAGAAAGAAGTAGGTGTTCCGCGCCTTATTTTCTTTCATATCGGTAGTGAGGTGGTCTTGATTGCCCAACCGGAGTTCGTCTATAAATTTGATGCCGCTTATCCAGTTGCCGTGCATATCGGTGTATTGGCCCTGGACATCGTCTTGCCTTCCTGTGAAATTCCACATAAAATAGCGCCAATACATATAGCCAAACTGAAACTCGAGCATAAATCTCATATTCTGAAAAAAGGAAGGTTTTTGGATGTCTATATATTGTCCAAAATTCTTCAGAAACTTGTCGTAATCGCTCTTATCAACCAAACCTTGGTTATAAGCTTGCTTAAACTTGTTTACTTCCTCCACGAGTCGGGGCTCATTTAAAAATTCACTTTTAACTGAAAAATCCAATCCGCCCGTGAATTCCATATAGTTGGCATTATGCTCCGTGCTCCACATACGGGGCATAAAGGCTTTCTGCGAATCATCGGTGTTCTGTCCGGCGTTTTTATAATTGTTTACGATAACGTATTTGCCGGTAGCCTCGTCTTTTTCGTATTTCGGTTTTTCATCTTTATAGGGGTTGTCCTTGTCCAGCCCAACATAGGTTTCGGTGAAAAGAGGACCATAAAAAAGATGGGTTTCGGGATACTGTTCACGGTTGTAATACGCCAAAAGTTCGCGCGCGTTGTTTGGGTTGTTCTCGTTAATTACGGTTCCCGCATTTGCGCGAATGGGCAGCATCAACCAGCTTGAAAACCCAATGAATATAAACAGTACGCACAGCAAAAGCGTATTAAATTGCACAAATCCCTTTTTTCGGGTGGCTCGAAGTCCATAAACAAAAAGCACAATAAAAAGTAGTGCGGCAAAAATGGTCCCCGAGTTAAACGGAAGGCCGATGGTATTTACGAAGAACAGTTCCGAGGCACTGAAAAATTTCATCGTCATGGGCAGTAAAAGCTTGAAGATGAAGAGCAGGATGGCCACGGTAACAATATTGGCTATGATAAAGTTTTTTACCGTAACGGTTTTATAATGTTTGAAGAAATACAAAAACCCAATCGCCGGAATAGTAAGTAGGGCCATAAAGTGCACCCCGAAAGAAAGCCCAACGATAAAGGCGATTAAAATAACCCAGCGGTTCCCGCGCGGTTCCAGCATTTCGCGCTCCCAGCGGAGGGCGGTGTAAAACAGAACCGACATTAAAAAGGCCGCACTGGCGTAAACTTCGGCCTCTACGGCATTGAACCAAAAGCTATCGGTAAACGCAAATGCCAACGAGCCCACGGCAGCACTTCCAATGATTGCAATGGCACCAGTTTTTTCTATTTCATTATGTTTGGAAACCAAATTGGTTAACAGTATTGTTAACGACCAAAACATAAATAATATGGTAAATGCGCTGGCGAAAACAGACATTAAGTTAATGGTAAGCGCAATTTGCGAAGCTTCTGCGGCAAAAATGGAGAAAAAAGCGCCGAGCAATTGATAGAGTGGTGCTCCTGGAGGGTGGCCTACCTCTAAGTTACTGGCGGTGGTAATATATTCGCCCGCATCCCAAAAACTGGCGGTAGGCTCCACGGTTAACCAATATGTTGTCAGTGCAATGGCAAAGACAAGCCAACCCGTGATTTTATTCCATTTTGTAAAGTTAAAAGAACCCATAAGTGCTTAAAAAATTTTATGGGACGAATTTACTAATAATATAGATAGCCCCAAGTATGTAATTGAGGTAACGTACAATCTGCTTTGATATTTTTGCCAAAGACACAGTTTGAAAAATTCGAATTATTTTTTGCGATAAAATATTTGCACAACACAAAGTTTGTATTAAATTTGCCCCTCATTATGGAATTGGCCCATGGTGTAACTGGCAACACGTCTGGTTTTGGTCCAGAAGAGTCTAGGTTCGAGCCCTAGTGGGCCAACAAAAGTCTCAGTCTTTTTTAGATTGGGACTTTTTTTATTCCAAAATATTTAAGTCGAGAAGTTTACCCTGAGCGAAGCCGAAGGGAGCCCTAACGGGCCAACAGAAAAAATCCCAATTTTTCGAAATTGGGATTTTTCATTTTTAAACAACCGTTATTGATTTAATTTCGGTGGTGGTAATTTAGAATTATGGCATGCTTTAATTCTACAATTACAACAATGCCCGTTCATTTTCCATATCAATAACCTTCGCAACCGTTTTTACAAGACGGTTGTGGTTTTTTACGAACGGATTGGTCTCATCCCAAACATAACCAGCAAGCACAGCGCAAATCTGTTCTTTGATCACAGGATTTTCGGGGCGGTGGAAAAATATTTTCTGAAGATTGCCGGTGTACCATTCGCTAACGTACGTTCTAAAAACATCAACGCCTTTCATAATATAGCCCGTGTAATCCTGTTCCCAATCCACTTTTTCGCCATTTAATTGTTTGGTTATTAGTTTGGCAGCTTTCACGCCCGATTCTGTTGCAAACGTAACGCCCGACGAAAATACGGGATCCAAAAATTCAGCGCTATTTCCCGTAAGGGCATAGCCTTTTCCGTAAAGTTGTTTTACGGCTTTTGAATAATTTTTGATAATATGTGGCTCAAAAAGGAAGTCCAAATCTTTTAACCTATCGTAATAATAGTCGGAAATTTTCAGCATTTCCTTAAGCTTTTCAGCATTTGTCCCTTTAAAAGATTCAATAAACTCCGTTGGTCCTACAAAGCCAATGCTCGTATTTCCGTTTGAAAAAGGAATGACCCAAAGCCAAACTTCATCTTTCACCACATCAAAGGTAATAAGCGTTCCCTCTACACCTTCGGGGCGTTCGGTTTCTTTTACATGTGTGAAGATTGCGGAATTTGCTTCAAGGGTAGAAGGCTTGTCCAAATCCAGCAGTCGAGGCAAAACCCTGCCGTAACCACTACTATCAATAATAAACTTTGTGCGGATGTTATATTCGTTTCCTTCTTCGGTTTTAACGGTTGTTGTGGAATGGCCGTTTTCGTCAAATTCCACAGCAGTTACTTCGTGGCCGAAGGAAACATCCACACCTTTTTTCACTATTTCTTTGGCAAGCGTATGGTCAAAATCTGCCCGCGGAACCTGCCAAGTATAATCCCAGCCCGGGGTGTGTTTTTTCGAAAAATCGAAATTGCACACAATATCATCTTTCAAAAATCGAGCGCCTGCCTTAATTTCAAATTGCTGTTCCATCAAACAATCCAAAAGTCCAGTTTCCTCAAAATGGTCCATACAGCGCGGCAACAGACTTTCACCAATCACAAAGCGCGGAAATTTACTTTTTTCGACCACTTTGGAACTTATTCCGTTGTTTTTTAAGTAGGAAGAAGCAACACAGCCAGAAGGTCCTGCGCCAATAATTAACACATCAACAGCAATATCATTCATATTATTAAGATATAGATTGTTAAAAAATTCTAAATTTGCATTCTAAAGTTACCAAATTATTTAAGACCGAAAAGTTAATAAATCAATTGATTCAACTATAAATGCCAACATTACAAGGAAAACTGGAAACAGCCGATTTTGATAAAATCATTTTCAAAAACGAATCCGTCCAACTTCACAAAGATATAATAGAAAGAGTTCAAAACAGTTTCGACTTTCTGAAAGAATTTTCTGAAAATAAAATTATTTACGGGGTCAATACAGGTTTCGGCCCGATGGCGCAGTACAAAATAAAGGACGACGAGCGCATCCAGTTGCAGTACAACCTTATCCGCAGTCATGCTTCGGGAACTGGAAATGCTATTCCGGCACAATACGTCCGTGCGGCTATGCTTGCGCGCATGAACACGCTAAGCCTTGGAAACAGTGGCGTTCACCCTTCCGTCATTAAACTGATGGGCGAATTGCTCAACAAAAATATTATTCCACTTATATATGAACACGGTGGCGTTGGTGCCAGCGGCGATTTGGTGCAGCTTGCCCATTTGGCGTTAGTGTTGATTGGTGAAGGCGAAGTTTTTTACAAAGGAGAGCGCAGGAATACGGAAGAAGTTTTCAAAATAGAAAAACTTCAACCCATAAAAGTGGAGCTGCGCGAAGGATTGGCATTAATGAACGGAACGTCAGTAATGACGGGAATTGGCGTGGTAAACGTGCTTTACACAAAACGAATTATGGATTGGATGATTAAAGCTTCATCTGCCATAAATGAAATTGTAAAAGCATATGACGACCATCTTTCTTTTGAATTGAACGAAACCAAAAAACACAAGGGCCAGCGCCAAATTGCCGAAATGATGCGCAGTCATTTAAAGGACAGCAATCTTACCCGCAAGCGCGAACACCATTTGTACAACGGTTCAAAAAACGAAGAGGTGTTTGTTGAAAAAGTACAGGAATATTACTCGCTTCGCTGCGTACCACAAATTTTGGGACCTGTTTTGGACACGCTCAATTCCGTTGAAAAAATATTGATTGAAGAAGTAAATTCAGCAAACGACAACCCGATTGTGGATGTTGAAAAACGAAATGTATATCACGGCGGAAACTTCCACGGCGATTATGTTTCCCTTGAAATGGACAAGCTGAAAATTGTAGTTGCAAAAATGACGATGCTTGCCGAGCGTCAATTGAACTATTTATTGAATTCAAAATTGAACGATATACTTCCCCCTTTCGTGAATTTGGGAAAACTTGGGCTAAATTTTGGAATGCAGGGCGTTCAATTTACAGCTACTTCCACAACTGCCGAAAGCCAAATGCTCAGCAACCCCATGTATGTGCATAGCATCCCGAACAACAATGACAATCAAGACATTGTTAGTATGGGAACGAACGCCGCACTTATTACAAAAAAAGTGATTGAAAATGCTTTTGAAGTGGTTGCGATAGAGCTAATAACCATCATCCAAGCCATTGAATATTTGAAGGTTCAGGATAGCGTTTCTTCCGAAACAAAAAAAATGTATAATGAAATTCGGGGAATTGTCCCTGTTTTTAAGGAAGACGTAGCAATGTATCCATATGTGAATAGCGTAAAAGAATTTTTGATGGATTCTTCAAAATAAGAACGGAATAATTTTGTAAATTGTTCGACTCTCCTCAACTAACTCAAAAAATTATATAATTATGAAAACAATTTTTTCCTTCGCACTTATTCTTTTAATGGGCGCAACAGCAACTTTTGCACAGGAACTTGCTTTGGTGCGCGACAATGATTTGTTCGGCTACATCAACAAAACGGGTGAGTACGCCATCCAGCCACAATTTGAAAAAGCAGATAGTTTTTCAGGGAAACTTGCCGCTGCTATGAAAGACAAAAAATGGGGTTTTATCAATACCTCCGGCGAATGGGTTATCCAGCCGCAATACGACCGCGTAAAGGCTTTTAATTCTGGCTATGCGTTGGTAGAATTGGATAAACAGTGGAAGTACATTAACGCCAAGGGCGAGACCCTAAGCACTCCCGCAACCGATAAATACTATGATTTTGACGACGGTGTTGCCATTATCCGCAGCGGTGAAAAAATAGGTTTGATGGATACTAGCGGAAAAACAATTTTGGAGCCTAAATATGATGAAATAAAAGGCTTCAACAATGGTTATGCAAAATTCAAGAATGGTGAAACTTGGGGATTGCTGAGCAAAAAAGGCGAGGTATTTGTACCCGCAGAATATGATGAAATAGGCGATTACAGTAAAAACGGTATTTGGGCACGAAAAGGCGACAGTTTTGGCGTGCTCGTTAACGGAACATTTACCCCAATCAGCGGGGTGGACAAAATTTGGGATTTTACCAATGATTCCTCGCTAACCTACGCCCGAAGCAATAAAAAAATGGGTTTCATTAATGGGAAGGGAGAATGGGTAATACAGCCTGCTTATGATAAAGTACGTGCATTTAATGCTGGACTTGCTCCTGTAAATCTAGGGAAGGAATGGGGCTTTATTAATGAAAAAGGTGAAAAAGTAATTGAAGCCAAATACAGAGACGCCGAGATTTTTGCAGATAATGGCCTGGCTCCAGTAAAAGAAAAAAAACTTTGGGGTTTTATCGATAAGTCTGGCAAACTTGTAATTCCTATGGAATATGACATTTCAGTTGGCATGTTCGGCTTTTTGCAAAGCGGTTCCGAAAAAGGATTTCAAAATGGCCTGGCCCGCGTAAAGAAAAACAAGGAATGGGGTTTTATAGATGAAAAAGGTCAAGTGGTTGGCAAATGGCACCAAAACGCCGAGGTGTTTGTGGATACTTCGAAATAGAATATAAAAGAGTATTCAGTGGGCAGAAGCAGTTAGCAATAAAAAGTTGTGAGAAAAAATTAAATGGAAGATAAAAAAACGAAACAAAAATACGCATTAGTAACAGGAGGTTCGCGAGGTATTGGCCGCGCAGTTTGTATTCAATTGGCGAAAGATTTGGATTACAGCCTTCTTATAAATTACAACGGTAACAAAGAAGCCGCTCAACAAACCTTAAAGGAAGTTGAGGCGCTCGGCGGCAAAGGCGAAATAATCCAGTTTGACGTTACCGATACCGAAGCTGTTAATAAGGCATTTGACGTATGGCACGAAAACAACAAAGACGCTATCATTGAAGTAATTATTAATAATGCTGGAATCACCAAGGACGGCATGTTTATGTGGATGAAACCTGACGATTGGCACAGCGTAATCAACACCAGTTTGAATGGTTTTTACAATGTTACCAATGCGTTAATCCAAAAATTATTGGTAAATAAATACGGAAGGGTTATAAATATGGTTTCAGTTTCAGGTTTAAAAGGAACTCCAGGTCAAGTAAACTATTCCGCTGCAAAAGGAGCGGTTATTGGCGCCACAAAAGCACTGGCGCAGGAAGTTGCAAAACGGAACATAACCGTAAACGCAGTAGCCCCAGGATTTATAAAAAGCGATATGACCGCCGAACTTGACGAAATAGAACTGAAAAAAATGATACCAGCCAACCGTTTTGGCGAAGCCGAGGAAGTGGCCCACGTGGTGAGCTTTTTGGCCTCGCCCAAAGCTTCCTATATTACCGGGGAAATTATAAATATTAATGGTGGGATTTATTCTTAAGAAAATAAAATTGGTTAATATTTAACAAGAGATACGATATAAAATACACGTATAATAATTGCCGAAAATAACACGTGCTTTTTATATCTTTGCAAGGGTGATAAGCTAACTATTATGAATACAAAACTCACATTGACCATAGAGCAGGAAGTAATTGAAAAGGCAAAGGAATATGCCAAGGAAAAGAATCGGAGCCTTTCGTATATTATTGAAAACTATTTAAAAATGATTACCCAAGGGCAGAAAATCCCACAGGGCAAAAAACATGATTCCGTAGTTGAATCAATGAAAGGGTCATTCAAAATGCCTGCGGATATGGATTACAAAAAAGAGCTTCAAAAAATCCGGGAAGAGAAATATTTGTAAATGGATAAAGCGCTATTGGACACCGACGTTATATTGGATTTTTTTTTCGGCCGCGAACCATTTGCAACGGATTCGGCAGAAATCTTGACCCGTTGCCGGCAAAATAAAATGAACGGTTTTACAACTCCGGTAATAATTTCCAATGTGTATTATTTACTTCGGAAAACGGCAAAACACGAAATTGTAATAGAAAGAATAAAACAACTTTTAGATATAATAGATATTTTGCAAATGGACAGAAATGTTGTTTTAAGTGCCTTAAATTCAAAATTCAAGGATTTTGAAGATGCCTTGCAGAATTTTTCCGCGATAGAAAATGGACAAATAAACATAATATTGACCCGGAACGGAAAAGATTTTAAAAAAAGTGAATTAGCTATATTAACCCCTGAATTATATTTAAAGGGAATACAGTGAAGAACAACCCAAGATGAAAAGAGTAGTAATAACCGGAATGGGCATCTATTCCTGCATAGGCAAAAACCTGCAGGAAGTGAAGCAATCGCTTTATGAAGGAAAATCTGGAATTATTTGCGACGAAAAGCGGAAGGATTTCGGCTATCGTTCCTGTTTGACTGGCTGGGTAGAAGAACCCAATTTGAAGGACCAACTTTCCCGCAGGGAACGCGTTAGCCTTGGAGAGGAAGGCGCTTACGCCTATGCCGCAACTATTGAAGCCTTGAAAAACGCTAAAATAAACCAACAATTTCTCGACGAAAACGAAGTGGGCATTCTCTACGGAAACGATAGCACCGCAAAGTCGGTCATTGAGTCGGTTGATAAAATTCGCGAAAAGAAAGATACAACCTTGGTGGGTTCGGGCGCAATTTTTAAGGCGATGAATTCTTCTGTAACAATGAACCTTTCCACCATTTTTAAATTGCGAGGCATCAATTTCACCATAAGCGCGGCCTGCGCCAGCGGTTCACACTCCATCGGAATGGCCTATTTTCTTATAAAAAACGGGTTACAGGACTGTATCATTTCCGGCGGAGCCCAAGAGATTAATGAACTGGCAATGGGCAGTTTTGACGGGCTCGGCGTTTTTTCAACACAGGCTGACCCTGTAAAAGCCTGCCGTCCGTTTGATAAAGACCGCGATGGGTTGGTTCCCAGCGGTGGCGCGGCTACTTTAATTATTGAAAGCTACGAAAGCGCTGTAAAAAGAGGAGCGCCAATTTTGGGCGAAATTATAGGCTACGGCTTTTCTTCAAACGGCGACCATATTTCAACGCCAAATGTTGACGGCCCTGCCCGAGCAATGAAAATGGCTTTGGAACAGGCAAATATCCAGGCTTCGGAAATTGATTACGTAAATGCACACGCAACTTCAACACCAGTTGGCGACGCAAATGAGGCGCTCGCAATTACGGATGTTTTTGGGGAACACGGACCTTATGTGAGTTCCACAAAATCTATGACAGGCCACGAATGTTGGATGGCAGGCGCGAGCGAGGTTATTTATTCTATGCTTATGATGGAACACTCCTTCATAGCGCCAAATATCAATCTTGAAACGCCAGATGAGGCGGCTTCAAAATTAAACCTTGTTAACAAAACGTTAAATAGAAAAATTGATGTATTTTTGTCCAATTCTTTCGGGTTTGGGGGAACCAATTCCGCATTGATAATTAAAAAATGCACACATTAGAAATGAATAAAGAAGTTATAGTTGAGAAGATAAACTACTTTTTGGTAGATGAGTTTGAGGTAGAGACCGAAGACATTGAACCAAGGGCCAATCTAAAGGAAACTTTGGAGCTGGACAGCTTGGATTTTGTGGATTTGGTAGTTGCCATTGAGGCCAATTTTGGTGTGAAATTGACTGGTGAGGATTTCCTTAATGTTATTACACTTCAAGATTTTTACGACCTGATTGAAACAAAAATCAGCTGAAATTTGCAATAACTATTTATGGCGGGCGAGTGGGAAGGCAAAAGCAAAGGAACCGTTTTAGGGTATAAAATCTTTATATTTTTTATCAGAAAATTAGGTGTTCGCGCTGCATACGGACTGCTTTACTTCGTTGCTCTTTATTACGTATTCTTCGCCGGAAAAAGCACCCGATCCATATTTTACTACTTTCGTAAAAGGCTGAAATATTCCTGGACTAAGAGTGTTTTCAGCATTTACAAAAGTTATTATGTTTTTGGCAAGACCATTATTGACAAGGCCGCAATCTCCTCTGGCCTGCAAAACAGATTTACCCATGAATGTGACGGAGTCGAAAATATTATAGAGCTTCTCGACAAAAAGCAAGGAGGCATTATGATCAGCGCCCACGTTGGCAATTTTGAAATCGCCGAATTCTTTTTTGAGGAAATCGATACCCGATCGCAAATAAGCCTTGTAACCACCGATGCCGAACATCAGAACATCAAGGAATACATGGAAAAAGTAACCATGCGCTCCAATGTAAAGTTTATCTTGGTAAAAGAAGATATGTCGCATATTTTTGAGATAAACAATGCGCTCAGCAATGGCGAATTGGTCTGTTTTACAGGCGATAGGTATATGAAAGGACAAAAAGTGATGAAAGAATCATTATTGGGGAAAGAAACAAATTTTCCCGCCGGCCCATTTTTATTGGCCAGTAGGCTAAACGTTCCCGTGCTGTTCGTTTATGTAATGAAGGAAACCAACAAACACTATCATTTATACGCCCGTCAAGTGGAAGTAAAAAACCGCGATGCGCAAGGGTTGCTGAAAAAATATACCGAAAGTGTGGAATGGATGCTGAAAAAATATCCGTTGCAATGGTTCAACTATTTTGATTTTTGGGAAACGGACGATTAAGAAATGAAGGAAGTACTTATAATTTATTATTCCCAAACCGGGCAGCTTTTTGATATTCTGAAGCATGTTGCCACGACAATTTCAGATGAAAAAGTTAACATTTCCTATTGCGAAATACTTCCGAAGAAAAAATTCCCCTTTCCGTGGAAACAGGAAGAATTTTACGGTGCTTTCCCGGAAACCTTTCTTCAAATTCCAACACCTTTGGAAGCGATTCCATCAGAAATTCTTCAAAAAAAATACGACTTGGTTATTTTGGGTTACACTACTTGGTATTTAACTCCTTCCATCCCAATCAATTCATTTTTAAAATCTGAAGAGGCAAAATTATTGCTCGCAAATACGCCCGTGGTAACCGTTTCCGCAAGCCGCAATATGTGGATAATGGCGCAGGAAAAAGTGAAAAAATTATTGATTGCGAACCATGCAAAATTGGTCGGAAATATTGCTTTGGTGGACCGTAACCTGAACCACATCAGCGTTATCACAATCGTGCATTGGCTTATGGGCGGTAAGAAAACCAGAATGCTCGGTATTTTCCCAAAACCGGGAGTGTCGGACAAAGATATTGAAGCAGCCTCCCGTTTTGGAGTTCCCATTAAAGAGGCTTTGCTTCAAAATGAATATTCAAATCTGCAGCAAAATCTTTTGGACGTGGGAGCCGTAAAAGTTGACCCATCGCTAATAGCAACCGATATCCGCGGAAATATGGTTTTTACAAAATGGGCGAACCATTTAATCAAAAAAGAGGGCGAAGAAAGAAAGAAATGGCTCGTTTATTTTAAATATTATTTGTTATTTGCAATATGGCTTATAGCCCCAATAGTATTTATTGTATTTTTGCTCACTTATATCCCAATGTACCGTAAAATACAAAGGGACAAAGCCTATTATTCATCTGTTGCATTAAAGCAAGATTAATGAAGAACGTTTACATTACAAGGATTGCGAAGTTTTTGCCCAATGAGCCCGTGGACAATGAAGCCATGGAAGAAAAGCTTGGTGTCATAAATGGGAAAACCTCAAAAGCGCGCCGCATTATCCTTCGGAACAACCAAATAAAAACACGTTATTACGCCATCGACAAAGATGGAAACGTAACCCATAACAACGCACAGCTTGCTGCGGAAGCAGTTGAGGCTTTGTGTGATGAAACTTTCAACAAAAACGATATTGAATTGCTGTCCTGCGGCACCTCCAGCCCAGACCAGATTTTGCCGAGCCACGCCGCCATGGTACACGGTTTTTTAAAGAACGGCAACCTTGAAATCAACTCGCCTTCCGGGGCTTGCTGCAGCGGAATGAACGCCTTGAAATATGGCTACCTGGCCATAAAGTCTGGGCAGGTTAACAATGCGGTCTGCACAGGTTCCGAAAGAACTTCTTCTTGGATGAAGTCTGATATTTTTGAGGATGAAGTGGCACATTTGAAGGAAATTGAGGAACACCCAATTCTTGCTTTCAACAAAGAATTTTTACGATGGATGCTTTCAGACGGCGCTGGCGCAATGCTTTTGGAGAGCGAGCCCAAGGGGGAAATCTCTTTAAAAATTGAATGGATGGAAGGTTACAGTTACGCCTTCGAATTGGGAACGTGTATGTATGCCGGTGGCGACAAACTTGAAGATGGCAGCCTAAAGCCGTGGAGCGAATATCCCGCTGATGTTTGGGGAAAAATGTCGCTTTTTGCAATGAAGCAGGACGTGAAATTGTTGGGCGAAAATATCCTTCAAAAAGGTGTGGAAAGCATGAAAGATGCCATGGCAAAGCACAGCATCACCGAGGACGATATTGATTACTACCTGCCGCATATTTCTTCCTATTATTTCAAGGAAAATCTGTATAACGAAATTGAGCGTCAAGGCCTTCATTTACCTTGGGAAAAATGGTTTTTGAACCTTCAAAAAGTTGGAAATGTGGGCGCGGGTTCCATCTATCTTATGCTGGAAGAATTGGTGCATTCCGGAAAACTTAAAAAGGGTGATAAAATATTTCTGCAAGTACCCGAAAGTGCGCGTTTTGCATATTCTTACGCCTATTTAACGGTTGTTTAAATGAATCAATTCACCGAAAAAATAACGGATAAGGATTTCATCGGAAAATTGATTCCACAGAAAGCGCCGTTTGTGATGGTGGACAAACTGCTTCATTTTGAAGATAAAAAAGTAATCGCGGGATTGACCATTTCCGAAGAAAACATTTTTACGCAAAACAATAAATTTACCGCGCCGGGTTTGATTGAGCATATGGCGCAGACCGTGGCACTTTACACGGGCTATCAATTTTTTTTAAAGGAAGAAGATGCTCCCGTGGGCTATATCGGGGCAATAAAAAAAGCTGAAATCATTGAGCTCCCTTCTGTTGGAAATGAACTGAAAACCACGGTAAACGTGCTGCACGATATAATGGGCGTAACTTTGGTAACTGCCGAAACCGAATGCAATGGAAAAGTAATCGCCTCCAGCGAAATGAAAACCGTATTGGCCAATTAATGAAAGCTCAGGACGTTTCAAATATTGACATTGCCAATTTTTTGCCGCATCGCGAGCCGATGTTGATGGTTACTTCGGTGCTCGAAATTGACGAAAATTCAGTTTCCACTCAATTCCACATTACAGAAGATTGCGTTTTTTTGGATAATGGAAAACTTTCTGAAACCGGGCTGATTGAAAACGCTGCCCAAGCCGCTTCCGGCGTAGTCGGGCAAACTTTTTTTGAAAAGGACGATTTGGAAGGAACAGGCAATAAATTGGTTGGCTACATAAGCGCCATCAAAAAAGTGGAGATTTTTCAGCTTCCAAGGGTTGGCGAAACGATTGTTACGAAAGCAAAACTCCTTTCCAGATTTGACACAGGCGAAATGACAATGTGCAGCCTTGAGGCCGAAACCTTCCTCGATGAAAAATTAATTGTATCTTCTACCATGAATTTTTTAATCCATGAAGTCTGACTATGAAGAAAAAAGAAGTACCCCAGGACAAGAGTAATCTGGAATCTGCAAATTTCCGTGAGCTCTGTTATGCCGTTGATGAAAATGGCGAATACACTACCGAAAACAGCACAGGCTGGGAACCAAAAACCGTAGCATTAAACAATGCAATCGAGGAAATAAAAGAGCGCATTGCCGATGCAAAAAGCCGTGTAATTGCTGGCGAAACCAGCCCCATAGAATATTATATGGAACTCCACAAAATGGACGTGGGAATTTTGGCGAGCTACGTTGGTTTTTGGCAATGGAAGGTAAAACGCCACTTTAAGCCTTCAGTTTTTAAAAAATTGAGCGATAAAACTTTGAACAAATATGCTGAAACGTTTGACATTTCAATTGAAGAATTGAAGTCGATGGGTCGATGAGTTGAGGAGTTTATATGTTTATGAGTTTAAAAGTTTATAAAATTTCCATAGAATCCATAGAATCAAAAGTATCCACAGTATCAATAGAAAAACCAGAAACTTGAAACCAGAAACCATAATAGACTTCACCCACCACCAATCTGCACACTGCGAAAACGGCGTTGTTTCAAACTTGATGAAGCACAACGGTTTTAGCATTAGCGAACCCATGGTTTTTGGAATTGGGAGCGGTTTGTTGTTTTGTTATATCCCTTTGCTGAAGGTAAACCATGCGCCAGTAATTACCTATCGCGCCTTGCCGGGACATATTTTTAAAAAATTCGCAAAGCGCACGGGCGTAAAAATGAAGCGCGAAAAATTCAGCAATCCAAAAGATGCAAAAGCGCGTTTGGATGAAAATCTTGAAAAAAACAATCCCGTCGGGTTGCAGGTTGGCGTTTATAATTTGGTTTACTTTCCCGATGAATACCGTTTCCATTTCAACGCCCACAATATGGTAGTTTATGGAAAAGAGGGCAATCGTTATTTAATTAGTGACCCGGTTATGGAAGATGTAACTTCCCTTTCCGAAAAGGAACTGGAAAAAGTACGTTTCGCAAAAGGAGCCTTCGCACCTAAAGGACATATGTATTACCCGATTTCCTTTCCCGAAAAATTGGAACTTGAGACAGCAATTGTAAAAGGAATTAAAGATACCTGTAAGGCAATGTTGGCACCAGTTTCGTTTGTTGGCGTAAAGGGAATTCATAAAATCGCTGGTTTAATCCGAAAGTGGCCGAAGAAAAAAGGTGTTAAAACTGCAAACCATTATTTAGGACAAGTAGTGCGGATGCAGGAAGAAATTGGTACGGGCGGTGGCGGCTTCCGTTATATTTATGCGGCATTTCTGCAGGAATCTGGAAAATTACTTGGGAATGAAAAGTTAATTGAACTTTCAAAAGAAATGACAGAAATTGGCGATTTATGGCGTGATTTCGCTTTGGAAGCATCTAGAATCTACAAAAACCGAAGCGCCCAAACCGACAGTTATAATAAGGTTGCAGACCAATTGGATCATATTGCCGATTTGGAAAAGGTGTTTTTTAAGAAATTAAAGAAATCGATATAAAAAGTCCCCTTCGGGGGATTTAGGGGGCTTATGATACAAATAAACCAACTTTCAAAAAAATACAAAGGTGCCGAATTCTTTTCGGTAAAAAACCTTGATTTGAAAGTTGAAGAAGGCGAAATCTATGGCCTGCTCGGTCCAAACGGCGCTGGAAAAACCACGCTTATCTCCATGCTCACTTCTTTGCTAAAACCCACTTCGGGTTCTTTCACGATAAACGGATTGAATTTTAAGGAACACAAAAACCAATTGAAACAATTAATTGGCATCGTTCCGCAGGAATACGCACTTTATCCGACACTTACCGCTTTTGAGAATTTGGAATACTTCGGGAGTATGTATGGAATTAAAGGAGAAACCCTAAAAGAATCTATCAATGCGCATTTGGAAATAATGGGACTTTCAAAATTCGCGAATAAAAAAACCGATACGTTTTCCGGTGGAATGAAGCGACGCGTAAACTTGATTGCCGGAATTCTCCACCAACCTAAAGTTCTATTTCTTGACGAACCAACCGTAGGCGTGGACGTACAATCCAAAAATGTGATTATTGACCATTTAAAACTGCTGAACAAACAAGGAACCACAATAGTTTACACCTCCCACCATTTAAACGAAGCCGAATTTTTCTGCACCCACGTCGCTATTATTGACCGCGGGGAGATTATTGTAAAAGGAGTTCCTTCGGAATTGATAAAAAACCAACCCGAAGCCAAAAATCTTGAAGAAGTATTTTTGGCAAAAACCGGCAAAGCGCTTCGCGACCATGCATAAACTCTGGGCTTCCACATATAAGGAAATGCTTTTGCTAATCCGCGATTTGGGCGGAATCGCGATTCTTTTTATAATGCCGTTACTGTTGTTGATTGTAATAACCTTGGTGCAGGACAGCACTTTCAAAACCATTAGCGATATAAAAATCCCCGTGCTCCTGGTGGATAATGACAAAGGCGAAGTTTCAAAAAATATCATTGAAAACCTTTCCGAATCCAATTCATTTGAAATTCTTCAGAAATCTTCGGAAGAAGAAGCAAAGGAGGCTGTATTCTCAGGAAAATATCAACTCGCCATCGTAATTCCCGAGAATCTTTCCGCTTCGCTTCAAAAGAAAGTGGATCAAAATGTGGAAGGCATTTTATCAAAATTCGGGTTGGAAGAAGATACTTTGGCAGTTGCAAAAGAAGCGATTCCGCAAAAGGAAGTCCGTTTGTATTTTGACCCCGCAACGCAGGTAAGTTTTAAATCTTCCGTGAAAAATGGCATCGACAAAATGATTTCAGAAATTGAAACCCAAAGTATTTACAAAGCGTTTCAAACGGAATTGGGCGAGGACGATTCCGAATCTATTTTTGAAACTGAAAGCTTTATTGCTTTTAAAGAAATTCTTCCCACAAAAAACAATGAAGAAATCATCCCGAACTCAGCACAGCACAACGTTCCGGCGTGGACGCTGTTTGCCATTTTTTTCATCATTGTTCCGCTTTCAATCAATCTTTTAAAGGAAAAAAATCAAGGCACTTTTGTCCGTTTGCGCACCACTCCGGTGAGTTATGCTACCGTTTTGGGCGGAAAAACAATCGTTTATCTCGCGGTCTGTCTCGTTCAATTTACGTTGATGCTGCTCGTGGGAATTTTTCTTTTTCCCGCCATCGGCCTCCCGGGAGTTGACGTTTCAGGAAAGTTGCCAATGCTATATTTAGTCGCGCTTTTTTCGGGCCTTGCCGCAATAGGATTGGGGTTGCTGATTGGCACCGTAGCAAAAACGCAGGAACAGGCAGCACCGTTTGGCGCCACTTCGGTGGTTATTTTGGCGGCGCTGGGTGGCGTTTGGGTACCCGTTTTCGTAATGCCGAAATTTATGCAGTTTGTTTCCAAAATTTCCCCGATGAACTGGGGCTTGGAAGCGTTTTACGATGTATTTTTAAGAAATGTGGGTTTTGTTAAAATCCTTCCCGAAATTTCGTTATTATTGTTGTTCTTCCTCACAACAATCGTAATAGCAATAATCTATAACCGAAGAAAAAATGCCGTCTGAAAATAAAAATGAAATAAGCTTTACCTCAGAAATCCGGGTGCGTTTTACGGAAACAGACCCTTTGGGCATCGTTTGGCACGGCAATTATATCCAGTATTTTGAAGACGGTCGCGAGGCTTTTGGTCGCGAGCACGGCATTTCGTATTTAGAACAAAAGGCTAACGGTTACACTTCCCCAATCGTGAAATCTTCCTGCGAGCATAAACTCCCGTTGCGTTATGGCGATGTGGCAACTATAAAGACGACTTTCATTCCTTCTCCTGCGGCAAAAATGATTTTTCAATATCGGATTTTTGACCCAAAGGGAAGATTGGTATGTTTGGGTGAGACCATTCAGGTTTTTTTGAACGAAAAAGGAGAGCTTTCTCTTACAAAGCCTGAATTTTTTGCAAAATGGAAGGAAAAAATGGGTTTGTAAAAAATGAGTAAAACCTTCGTTTCACATAACAATATTTTAAGCAATCTCGGTTTTGACAGCGAAACCGTAGTTGAAAATATTTCCAAAGGAAAATCGGGCCTTGAAAAATTTGATGATGCTTCCATTTTGCCCGAACCGTTTTGCGCCTCGATGATTTCTTCGGAAGTGATAAAAAGTGAATTCAATAAAATTGGCAATCCTTCAAAATATACGAAACTGGAGCAAATGCTAATTCTTTCCTTAAAAAAAGTCGTCGATGCAACTGATATTCAGTTAAATGAAAAAGTTGGATTAATCATTTCGACAACAAAAGGAAATATTGACGTACTTGAAAAGCAAAGCAATTTTCCCGAAAGTCGCGCCTATTTAAGTGAATTGGGAAAAACAATCCAAAACTTTTTCGGTTTTAAAAATGAGGCAATTGTACTTTCAAACGCTTGTGTTTCGGGCGTTTTGGCTATTTCGGTTGCAAAAAGTTTTATTTCCGAAGGAAAATATGACCACGTTTTTATAACCAGTGGCGATTTGGTGACGAAGTTTATTCTTTCGGGCTTTAATTCGTTTCAGGCTTTATCGGCAGAACCTTGTAAACCTTATGATAAAAATCGTGTTGGAATTAATTTAGGCGAAGTCGCCGCAAGTGCCTTGGTTACTTCTTCCGAAAAGAACCTATCGCAGGAAGCCGTTGCAATTTTGGGCGATGCCACCTGCAATGACGCCAACCATATTTCGGGTCCATCGCGAACCGGCGAAGGGCTTTTCAGAAGTGTAAAGTCTGCGCTGAAGGAGGCAACCTTGGACGCTTCGCAAATAGATTATATTTCCGCACACGGCACCGCCACGCCTTTTAACGATGAAATGGAAGCTATCGCCTTCAACCGATTGGGAATGGAAAATGTGCCGCTCAATAGTTTAAAGGGCTATTTTGGCCACACTTTGGGCGCTTCGGGGCTGTTGGAAACTATTGTGGGAATGCACTTTATGAAGAAAAATATTCTTTTTTCTTCCAAAGGATTTTCCGACCTTGGGGTCTCAAAAAAAATAACGATTATTAAAAATAATACTCCCAAAAACCTGCAGATTTTTTTGAAAACTGCTTCAGGTTTTGGAGGCTGCAACACAGCGGTAATTTTTGGAAAAATAAACAACTAACCAACCATAAAATGTCAAGTCCAATTAAAAAAATGAATGCCGTTGAAGCTTTGGAAGAAGCGCACCGCATTGCCTTTGCGCCCTTTGTTTTCCAAGCTTCTGTTTCCCTTAGGAAACTTGGGATCTTAGATTATATTTTTGACCAGCGAGAAAAAGGAGGCCCAACTGTTGATGAAATTTCCAAAGACCTTTCCATAACTCCCTATGGTGTAGGGGTGTTGCTCGAAATTGCGGAAACTTCAAACATTGTAAGCAAAAATGGGGAAAATCAATACGAGCTTACAAAAGTGGGTTATTTTTTAAATTACAACACCACGGCTGGGGTGAACCTAAATTTTGCAAACGACGTTTGTTATAAAGGGCTGTTTCATTTAAACGATTCCATAAAAAACGGAAAACCCGAGGGGCTGAAAGAACTGGGCCAATGGAAAACAATTTATGAGGGGCTTTCGCAGCTAAACCCCGTGGAACAGCAATCGTGGTTTGATTTTGATCATCATTATTCTGACGATATTTTCGCGGAAGCTTTGGAAAAAATATTTGAAAGAAAGCCAAAAACGCTATTTGACATTGGTGGAAATACGGGGAAGTTTTCCATTAAATGTTGCAGTTTTGACGAAGACGTGAATGTGAAAATCGTTGATCTTCCGGGCCAATTGCAAATGGCAAAAGCCAATGCGGAGGCACACGGTTTCCAAAACCGGATTTCCGGCCACGCCATTGATTGGCTTTCGGAGAATCCGCAGATTCCAAAGGGCGCAGACCTGATTTGGATGTGCCAGTTTTTGGATTGTTTTTCTGAAGACGAAATTGTAAAGATTTTAGCCACCTGTGCCCAATCTATGGAGGATGATGCCGAATTGATAATCGTTGAAACCTTTACGGATAGACAGGCCTTTCGCGCTTCGCAATTCATTTTGGAAGCAACTTCGCTTTATTTTACGGTGCTTGCCAACGGAAACAGCAAAATGTATCCGGCCAGTATTTTTATGAAATTGATTGATAAGGCAGGCTTAAAACTGAAAGAAGACATCCAATTGGGTGAATATCACACAATGCTGGTCTGCGAAAAGAAAGCCGCTAAATCCCCGAAGGAGACTTTTTGAGGAAAAATTTGAAAAATTTTGGATGGACAATTTCACATAAAAAGCTATTGCAATATAAAGAACCAATCCATTTGGATGAATGGGGAATTGCTTTATAATGAAGGAAACGAACAAGAGGCACAAACTGAAAATTTTCCGACATTTATAAAAAACGCATATAAATTCTTGCAAACGGATTATTCCAAGTTTTTCAAAATGGACAATCTCAGCAAGCTCGCTTTTTTGGCTGCAGATGTTTTGCTGAAAAGTGAAAATTTAAGCGAAGAAGAGAATAATATCGCCTTAATTTTTTCAAACAAAGCTTCTAGTCTGGATACCGACCGAAAACACCAAGCCGCTATTGAAAATAGTGAGGAATATTTCCCCAGTCCGGCTGTTTTTGTTTACACCCTGCCAAATATTTGTTTGGGCGAGATAAGTATCAAACACAGGCTGTATTCTGAAAATAGTTTTTTTATCTTTGACCGCTTTAATGCGGAACACTTGCAACTCTACGCCAACAGTTTATTGCGAAGCGGAAAAGCAGAAAAAGTACTCTGTGGGTGGGTAGATTTTGAGGAAAACAATTATGAAGCCTTTCTCTATTTAGTAGAAACTGAAGGCAATTTTAAACATAACACTGAAGAAATAACCAGATTATACAATACATTATGAGCGAGTTAAAAGAAGAATTAAAGGCAAAAATCATAGAACAATTAAACCTTGAAGACGTTGCGGTTTCAGACATTGCTGATGATGACGCCCTTTTTGGCGACGGACTTGGATTGGACTCCATCGATGCCTTGGAACTTATCGTGATGCTGGACAAAGATTACGGCATCCGTTTGAGCGACCCAAAGGAAGGCAGAAAGATTTTTGAATCTGTACAGGTAATGGCAGATTATATTCAGGAGCACCGCACAAAGTAATTTCGTGTAAAATATTATGAGTAAAGGCATAGCCATAACCGGAATGGGTATTATTTCTGCAATTGGCAACAATGTAGCGGAAAATTATGACGCGCTCATAAACCAAAGAAAAGGCATTACACGCGTTGACAATGTTGAAACCATCCAGCGAGATGAAATTATGGTTGGCGAAGTGAAATTCACTAATGATGAATTGATTGCCCAACTCAATCTTCCGCCGGAAAATAATTATTCACGCACCGCAATGCTTGGTGTAATTGCCGCAAAAGAAGCCATTGCCAATGCAGGAATCACCAATATAAAAAAATACAAAACGGGCATCGTTTCCGGCACCAGCGTGGGCGGGATGGATATGACCGAAAAATATTATTACGAATACCTTACCGAAAAGGAACCGCAAAAATATATTGAAAGCCACCACGCAGGCGATTCCACACAAAAAATTGCAGAGCAATTGGGAATTGAACAAAGTTTGGTAACTACAATCAGTACCGCGTGTTCTTCAGCGGCCAATGCTATTATGCTGGGCGCACGCTTGATAAAATCAGGAAAATTGGATCGCGTTGTGGTCGGCGGCGCAGACTGTCTTTCAAAGTTTACCATCAACGGTTTTAAGACTTTGATGATTTTAAGCGATACTTTTAATACGCCTTTCGATGAAAACAGAAAAGGATTAAATTTAGGCGAAGCTGCTGCATTCCTCGTTTTGGAAAGTGATGCAGTAGTAAAAGCCGAAAACAAAAAAGTGTTAGCCTACGTAAAAGGCTACGGCAATGCCAACGACGCTTTTCATCAGACTGCTTCTTCGGATAATGGCGATGGTGCGACTTTGGCGATGGAAAAAGCCTTGAATGTTGCCGATTTAAAGCCTTCGGAAATAGATTATATCAACGCCCACGGAACAGCCACGGGCAATAATGACCTTTCGGAAGGACGGGCCATTCTTAGAATTTTTGGCGAAGAAATGCCGGAATTCAGTTCCACCAAAGCATATACGGGCCATACCTTGGCGGCAGCAGGAGCGATTGAGGCGGTTTATTCTGTTTTGGCACTTCAAAATAATATCATCTTTCCAAACCTGAATTTTAAAACCCCGATGAAGGAATTTTCAATGATTCCCCAAACGGAATTAAAGAAAAAGGAATTGAACACGGTACTTTCAAATTCGCTTGGTTTTGGAGGGAATTGTTCCACAGTTATATTTTCAAAAGAAGCGTAATGAAGAAGGTTTACATAAATAGCATCGCTTCCATTTCACCCCAAAAGACCTATGATAATAGTAGGTTTTTAGATAAAATTATCAATTACAACGATACCGTAATTTTTGCCCAAGACCCAGATTACAAACAATACATTCCGCCAGCTGCCGCCCGACGAATGGCGAAAGGCATAAAAATGGGTGTCGTTGCTTCAAAAATCGCGATGGATGAAGCGGGAATTGAAACTGTGGACGCCATCATCACGGGCACGGGAATGGGCTGTATGATTGATTCCGAAAAATTTGTGAGCGCCATAATTGACAACAATGAGCAGTATTTAACGCCAACCTCTTTCATTCAAAGCACCCATAACACCGTTGCAGGGCAGATTGCACTAGGGATGGAATGCAAAGCTTATAATTTCACTTATGTGCATTCCGCAATTTCGTTTGAATCTGCGCTGCTGGACGCGAAAATGCAGCTCGAAAATAACGAAGCCGAACATATCTTAGTCGGCGGTGTGGAAGAATTGGGCGCGCATACCACAAAAGTGCATCGATTGATAAACCACATAAAACCCGAACCGGTTTCAATTTCGGAGGTTTTGCACTCGAAAACCGAGGGCGCCGTTTTCAGCGAAGGCGCGAATTTCTTTGTCGTTTCAAATGAAAAGACAAAAAGCTGTTACGCCGAATTGATTGCCGTGGAAACTTTTAACACGCTTCAAAAAGAGAAGGTTTCAGAAGTAATTGAAACTTTTTTAAAGGAAAATAATTTGAAAGCTGCCGACATTGACGTTGTAGTTTTTGGAAACAATGGCGATGTGGATTTTGATGTTTTTTACGATCAACTTTCCGAGGGAATTTTCAGAAAAACACAACAGGTTTTTTACAAACATTTGGTGGGCGAAAACAATACAGTTTCTGCTTTTGGGGTTTGGTTGGCTTCAAAAATATTGAAAACCCAGGCTGTTCCCGAAATCGTAAAAATCAACAAAATCAATTCTCCCGAAATTAAAACGGTTTTGTGCTACAACCAATACCGCGGCCAAAACCACAGTTTGGTTCTGCTAAAAAAATGCTGAGGTTCTATTCCATAAACGCCCTTTTTTTGGTGATTTTTTCGCTGCTGGTGCTGTTTGGGTTTTTTGGGGAGGTGCCGGTTTGGCTCTATCTTTTGTTCGTTTTTATTTGGATTTTGATAACAGCAATCGGTTCATTCCAGATTCAATGGAACTATCATTTGCAATCCCTAAACCACAATTACCAAACTTCGGAAAATCATATTTCCATCACTTTTGACGATGGGCCAAATGCAGAATTCACGCCAAAAGTTTTAGCACTTCTGAAAAAATACAACGCAAAAGCCACCTTTTTTTTAATAGGAAAAAACGCCGAAAAGCATCCGGAAATAGTCCGTCAAATTATTGCCGAGGGCCATACCATCGGCAATCATTCGTATTCGCATTCTAAAAATTTTGGGTTTTTCTCTTCGGAAAAAGTTGCTGCTGAATTAAGACAAACAAATTCAATTTTAAAAAAAATAACCGGAAAGGATCTGAAACTGTTTCGCCCCCCTTTCGGCGTAACCAATCCGAACATTAAAAAAGGATTGAAGAATACGGGACATTATTCAATCGGGTGGAGCAAACGCAGCTTTGATACCACAAATATTTCCGAAGAAAAAATTTTAAAACGTATCACTTCCAACTTAAAAAAGGGCGATATCATTCTACTTCACGACAGCAGCTCAAAAACCGTTGCCGTATTGGAACAGTTATTGTTAACTTTGCCACCGCACAAATTGCAGTCGGTTCCGGTGGATCGCTTGCTTGAAATTGAAGCCTATGCGTAATTATTTTCTATTATTATTTTTTATTGCTTTTAGCAGTACGATTCAGGCGCAGGATGTTGCAATGAATGCTTCGGAAATTGCAGCTTTTAAGGAAAAAGTAATTGCTTCGGCAAAAGCCACCCAAACTATAAAAACCGATTTTGTGCAATACAAGCACCTCGATTTTTTGGCTGATGATGTAAAAACTTCGGGAAAAATGGTTTTTAAATCGCCCAATCTTGTAAAATGGGAATACACCAATCCGTACCAATACAGCGTGATTTTTAAGGAAGACCAACTGCTCATCAACGACGGCGGCACCAAAAGCAAGGTGGATATTGGCAACAGCAAACTTTTTAAAAAACTCAATCAGCTTATCGTAAATAGCGTTAAAGGAAATATGTTCAACGATGCCGATTTTACGGTCTCGTTCTTTAAATCTCCAAAATATAACAAAGCCGTTTTTATTCCCAAGGACAAAAAAATTGCGGGTTACATAGCTTCTTTCGAACTGCTTTTCAATAAAGATGACGCCCAGGTTTACGAAGTGAAATTGGTGGAGCCTTCGCAGGATTTTACCCGAATTGTTTTTAGCAATCGCACGTTAAACAGTACTATTAATGATTCGGTTTTTAGCAATTAGTTTCTTGGCAATTGTCACTTTGGCATCGTGTTCGTTAAAGACTACGGAAGACTTGCGACAAGTGCACTTCAATAAAGAAGCGGTTGGAAATCCTTATTTTTCAAACCCTGAAATTGATTATGTTTATAAGGCGAAAATTGAGGTTTACAAAAAGAATTTTGGCGGAATTTTGATCATAAAAAAGACGGGGCCCGAGAGTCACAGAGTAGTTTTCACGACCGAATTTGGCAGCAAACTGTTTGATTTTCAATTTGAAGGCGATACTTTTACGAAGCATTTTATAGTGAACGATTTGGATAAGAAATTTATCGTCAACATTTTAAAGGATGATTTTAGGTTGTTGGTAAACGAAAAAGCTCAGGTTTTGGCGGTTTATGAATCTGAAAATCATCGAATTTATAAAACCACAAGAGGTGACCGATTTAATTTTTATTTTTTGGAAGATGAAACGGAACAGCTTCAAAAAATCGTAAACACCACAAAAACAAAGGAGAAAGTGGAGATTGATTTTACTTCCCACGAAGGAAATATCGCAGATCTTATTTCCATAAAACACAAGAATATCAAGCTATCGATAGACTTGGAAAAATTTAAAAATGAATAATATGCTTATCGAAGAATTATATAAAGTTACCGCCACGGAAAACACTTCCGAAGGAATTTTGGCAAAAGTCCATTTAAACAAGGACCATGCTATTTTTAAAGGCCATTTCCCCGGAAACCCAGTGATGCCGGGCGTTTGTATGATTCAGATTATAAAGGAATTGACGGAGGAAACAACCGGGAAAAATTTGTTTTTGGCCGTTTCGTCGAACATAAAATTTATGGCGATTATCAATCCTGAGAAAAACCCCGATTTGCAGCTGTCCATTGATATTGCTCAGGAAAACGGCGAAGTGAAAGTGAAAAACACCACATCGTTTGAAGACACTGTGGCGTTGAAATTGAATGCGACCTTTAAAATTGTAGATAAAACCTAACAAGTCTCAAAGACCTGTTAGGTTTGGACTAAGACTTAAAAATTATGAATAAAACTATAATTCTATTGCTATTTTTTATATCCATCATAGGAAAGGCGCAGGATTTAAAAATCATTCGTGCCCAATATCCCGAAGCGGTAAAGAGTAGTGAAGCTGCTTCAAAACTTGAAGCGGAACTATCCACAATTGATAATTCCAGCAAACCCGTTTTACTGGCTTACAAAGGCGCGGTTTTAACGCTGAAGGCGAAATTCGCAAAAAAGAAAAGCGATAAAAAAGATTTTTTTAAAGAAGGCGTGGCCTTAATTGAGAGCGCCGTAAGTGCTGATGCTTCAAATGTTGAAATTCGTTACATACGGCTGAGTGTGCAGGAAAACTCACCGAAATTTCTTGGCTATCACAAAAATATTGAAGAAGATAAAGAGTTTATTTTGAAGAATTACGGCTCAATTTCTTCCGCAGAATTAAAGGAAACTATAAAGGATTTTGTGATGAAGTCGGAGAATTTTGAACAGCAGGAAAAAATTCAGTTTAATTAATTGATGTTTTGATTAAACAAAATGAGCTAACCTTTTCCTATTTTTAATTCCTAAAACCTATATTTGCTTTGCGCCTTCTGTGTCTTTGCGGTGTAAAGTTAACCACAGAGACACAGAGTTTACAGAGACCAAAATTCCCAAATGGACCAAAAACTACTTTCAGAAAAATTCAAGACCCTGAAATGTTGCGTAATTATTCCTACCTATAATAATTACAAAACCTTGCAGCAGGTTATTGAGGGCGTTTTGGTTTATACCGAAGATGTGATTGTAGTAAACGATGGTTCCACGGATGCTACTTCTGAAATTTTAGTTCGATTTCCGCAGATTCAGCAAATCCACCTTTCACAAAACAAGGGGAAAGGCAACGCGCTGCGCCAAGGGTTTAAGCATGCCGATAGTTTGGGTTTTCATTACGCGATCACTATCGACAGCGACGGGCAGCATTTTCCGGAAGATATTCCAACTTTTATTGAAGCCTTGGAAAATGAAACGAACAAAGAAGTTTTGCTTATCGGTTCGCGAAATATGACCCAGCACGGCGTGCCGAAAAAAAGCAGTTTTGGCAACAAATTCTCCAATTTTTGGTTTTGGGTGGAAACGGGCATTCGCTTGCAGGACACGCAATCCGGCTTTCGCTTGTATCCACTTTTCGCGATGAAAAAGCTGAAATTTTATACCAAAAAGTTCGAGTTTGAAATAGAGGCCATCGTAAAGGCAGCGTGGAGTGGAATTGAAGTGAAAAACATCCCAATCCAAATTCACTACGAATTGGAAAATCGCGTTTCACATTTCAGGCCTTTCAAGGATTTTACGCGGATTAGCATTCTAAATACGTGGTTGGTATTGGTTACGTTTCTGTATATAAAACCGCGAAATATCCTCAGAAAACTAAAAAAAAAAGGTCTCAAACGGTTTATAATGGAAGACTTTTTGGGCAGTGACGATTCTGCCGAAAAAAAAGCATTTTCCATCGCGCTTGGCGTATTTATTGGGCTTTCGCCACTTTGGGGGTTTCATACGATTGTGGTTATTTTTTTGGCACTCCTCTTCAATCTGAACAAAGTAATCGCCTTTGCATTTTCAAACGTGAGCCTGCCGCCGTTCATTCCGTTGATACTCTATTTTAGCTTAAAATTGGGCAGTTGGCTTTTGGGCGAAAATTTTGTGCTTTCCATGAGCGAAATTGACCCCAGTTTGGAGTTGGTAAAATATTTAAAATCCTATATTGTTGGCAGTTTTGTACTTTCAGTTTCAGCGGCGCTTTTTTGCGGCCTGCTGGGTTATTTGTTTTTAACGCTATTTGAAAGGAAAAAGATTCTCGACAATGGGTAAGTGGTTTTTCAGAACATTTCAATTTTTGCAAAAGAACCGAATTGGCAGTGCCTTGCTGCTGCTTTTGGTGCTTTTTGGTTTGGTGTTTTTGGTTTCCAAAATTCGTTTTGAGGAAGATATTTCAAAATTGATTCCAATCAACGAAGATGCCCAAGAGCTTCAAAAAGTTCTCAAAACCGTCAACTTTACGGACAAGATTATTGTAAACATCCAACGCAGCGATTCTTCTGAAATTGAGGATTTAACGGAATATGCTTCGGAATTTATTGACAGTCTGCAAGCCAATTCCAAAGAATACATTAAAAACATCCGCGGAAAAGTAAACGAAGACGACCTGCAGCGAACGATGGATTTTGTATATGAAAACCTGCCGTTGTTTTTGGAGAGGGAAGATTACAAAACCATTGCCGAAAAACTTCAAAAAGACAGTATTGCCGCCAGAACCGAAGCCAATTACCGCACGCTCATTTCCCCGTCGGGCATTGTTTCAAAAGATATTATTTTAAAAGACCCGCTCGGACTTTCGTTTATCGCTTTGAAGAAATTGCGCCAACTCGGCGTTACCGACGACTTTGTTTTGAAGGATGGTTTTTTGGTGAGCAAGGACGAAAAAAACATTCTACTTTTTATCACTCCAAAATTCGGCAGCAGTGAGACTGCGGACAATAGTAGGTTTGCCGAGCAACTTTATGCGCTTCAAAATTCCCTCGATAAAAAATTTGCAGGCAAAGCGAAGAGTGAATATTTTGGGGCTGCGCTTATCGCCGTTGCAAATGCGAAACAGATTAAAAGCGACATCCAGTTTACCGTCGGCATTGCGATGACGCTGCTCATCTTGATTTTCATATTTTTCTACCGAAAACTTTACGTGCCCATCATTCTTTTTGTGCCAACCATTTTCGGAGGATTGATGGCAGTGGCATTATTGTATTTGATTCGCGGAGAAATTTCAGCTATTTCCCTCGGAATCGGTTCGGTTTTGCTGGGCGTAACGCTGGATTATTCGCTGCATATTTTAACGCACATCCGCAACAACGAAACGCTCCAAAGTCTTTACAACGATGTAACCGAACCCATTTTGATGAGCAGCTTGACTACCGCTTTGGCGTTTCTGTGTCTGCTGTTTTTGGATTCGCAGGCCTTGCAGGACTTGGGCATTTTTGCCGCCGTAAGTGTGTTGGGAGCCTCGGTTTTTGCGCTTTTCTTTATTCCGTTGGTCTATAAAAATCCGCTTTCGCGAAAGCAGCAAATCAACGTTTTGGACAAAGTTGCGGATTATCCATTTCACAAAAACAAATGGTTGCTGATTGGTTTGGGCTTGATGTTGATAGTAAGCATTTTCACGTATCACAAAGTAGAATTCAACAAAGATATTTCCAAACTGAATTACGAACCTGCGGAAATAAAGGCCGCGATGCAGCATTTGGACGAACTGACCGATATTTCCTCAAAATCGGTTTATCTCGCCACCTACGGAAAGTCGGTTGAAGGCACGCTGCAGTTGAACGATTCTATCCACGAAACCTTGGAATTGCTGAAAGGAGAGGGCAAGATTAGCAGTTTTAGTTCCATTGGCGCTTTGGTGCATTCGCAACGCGACCAACGGAAGAAAATAGCGCAATGGCAGCAATTTTGGAGTGAAGGTCGGAAAGATAGTTTGGAAACCAATTTGATTGACAGCGGGGAAGAACGAGGTTTTAAATCCACGACTTTCAATAGGTTTTACACATTTTTGGATGAAGATTTTGAAACGTTAAAGCCCGAAGATTATCAGCAAATCCCTTCCGTGCTTTTGGAAGATTACATCACGACCGAAGCAGATTTCACGACAATTACCACCCTGATAAAGCTTGAAAATGAGAACGCTTCCGAAATAAAAAGCGCTTTTAAGGAAATTCCGAACACCATCGTCATTGACCGGCAGGAAATGAACGAGACCTTTTTGGGGAATTTGAAAAACGATTTCAACAGCTTGATTGGCTATTGTTTGCTCGCCGTACTTTTTATACTTTTCCTCTTTTTCCGAAGTTTTTCACTCACGCTGGTTACCGCCGTTCCTATTTTTCTCACGTGGTTTTTAACCTTCGGGATTATGGGGCTTTTCCATATTCAATTCAACATTTTCAACATTATTATTTCCACCTTTATCTTTGGTTTGGGAATCGATTATAGCATTTTTATGACCAAAGGGCTGCTGAAGGAACTGCGCACGGGCGAAAAAGTAATGGCCACGCACAAAACCTCCATTATGCTTTCGGTGTTGACCACCATTCTCGGCGTTGGCGTATTGGTTTTTGCGAAACATCCAGCGCTTTATTCCATCTCCATCGTTTCAATCATCGGCATTTTTTCAGCAATGGTTACCGCGTTTACGGTGCAGCCTTTGCTTTTTAAACTTTTTATCGGTAGCTCCAAAAAACGCCCAATCACGCCGCGAATGTTCGTGCATTCCCTCTTTTCCTTTGGATATTTCGGGCTGGGCGGAATTTGTCTTTCACTTTATAGCGTTACATTAATGCCGCTTTTGCCAATCAGCAAAAAAATTAAAATGGGCTGGTTTCACAAAGTGATTGCAAAATTTTTCAAGTCGGTGCTTTATACCAATCCGTTTGTGAAGAAAAAAATAATCAACGAAAGTGGTGAAGATTTCTCGAAACCTGCCGTAATTATTGCAAACCACACATCGTTCCTCGATATTTTGGCGGTAGGAATGTTGCATCCAAAAATCTGTTTTTTGGTGAACGATTGGGTTTACAATTCCCCAGTTTTTGGGAAGGCCGTGCAACGTGCCGATTTCTATCCGGTTTCCAGCGGCATCGAAAACAGTTTGGAGCCACTTCAGAAAAAAATAAAACAAGGCTACTCGCTGATGGCTTTTCCCGAGGGAACCCGCAGCTTGAGCAATAAAATAAAGCGTTTTCACAAAGGGGCTTTTTATTTGGCGAACGAATTTGACTTAGACATACTCCCCGTTTTGATTCACGGCAACAGCGAGGTAAACCCAAAAGGAAGTTTTATTATAAAGGATGGAAGCATTACGGTTGAAATTTTACCGAGGATTAAGGCCGAAGACAATTCCTTTGGCGAAAACCATACGCAGCAAGCAAAAAAAATAGGCGCGTATTTTAAAAGTGAATTTTTAAAACTTCGTGAAAAGATGGAAGGCCCGAGCTATTTCCACGGCATCGTTTTGGAGGAATACCGCTATAAAGGCGATTCACTTTATAGAAATGTAAAAAACGATTTAAAGGAAAACGCCGAAATCTATTTTGAAGTGATGCGTCGTTTGGATAAAAGCGGAACCATTGCCCACATTTCGGAAGATTCCGGGCAGCTCGATTTTCTGTTGGCGCTCGATGGGCCGGACCGAAAGATTTTCAGCTACATTGAAGATGCCGAAACGCGAACCATACTGCAAAACAGCTACATTACCCAAAAATACGGAAAGCTTCATTTTACCGATGCTGTTTCGGAAACCTTGCCTTCAACTGTGGAAACAGTGATTATTTCCTCAGAAAAAATGGCTCTGGAAGTCATTTCACAAATGCCAAATCCTTCAATTAAAACAATCGTTTTGTTAAAAAAATGTGTTTCTTCACAAACCGAAAATATTAGTACCTTAGGCTACCAAAACGTGTACGGAACTGCGAATATTAGTATCTTTAAACCATCGGGAAACACAGCGAAATGACGGAAAAATATGATGTAGTTATCATTGGTAGCGGGCTTGGCGGACTAGTTTCTGCGATTATCCTTGCCAGGGAAGGATATAGTGTTTGCGTGCTCGAAAAAAACCAACAGTTCGGCGGCAATCTCCAAACCTTTGTGCGCGACAAGACCATTTTTGACACTGGTGTCCACTACATTGGCGGTCTTTCCGAAGGACAAAATCTGTACAGATATTTCAAGTATTTGGATATTTTGGACGATATCACCCTCAAAAAGATGAACGAGGACGGGTTTGATGTAATTACTTTTGATAACGATCCAAAAGAATATCACCACGCCCAAGGCTACGAAAATTTTAAAAGAATATTGCTCGAAGAATTTCCCGAAGAGGAAAAAGCAATAGAAGCCTACTGTAAAAAAATGCAGGATACGTGCAGCTTTTTTCCGCTTTATGGTCTAAAATTAGGAAAGCCCTATTATGAAAACACATCGCTTTTTGAAGTAAGGGCAAAGGAATTTATAGATTCCATAACCGAAAACGAAAAACTCCGTGCAGTTTTGGGCGGCAGCAATCTGCTCTATGCGGGCGAAGGGGAGCGAACGCCCTTTTATATGCACGCACTTTCGGTGAATTCGTATATTGAAAGTTCGTACCGTTGCATTAATGGCGGAAGCCAAATTACAAAAGCATTGTTGGCACGGTTACGTGAAAAAGGCGGAAAGGCATACAAACGTCACGAGGTAACAAAATTTGAAACTGAAGATGGCGTAGTAACAGCCGTGCAGACTGCAAACGGCAAAACCATTTACGGCGATATATTTATTTCTAACGTAGATCCAAAAATGACGCTGGAAATGATTGGCTCTGAAAATTTCAGAAAATCATATACCAGCCGGATTGAGAATATCGAAAGTACCATTGCTGCTTTCAGTCTTTATTTGGTGCTGAAACCAAATTGCTTTAAATATCTTAACCATAACTACTACCATTTTAAGGATTACCGTTCCATTTGGGATGTACACAATTATACCCAGGAAAGTTGGCCCGAGGCATATATGCTATCCATGGGGATTAAGAAGGATATGGAGGAATATGGCGATAATATTACGGTAATGACCTATATGCGTTTTGAGGAAATGGAACCGTGGGTTGATACGTTTAATACTGCAGTCCAAAAAAATGATAGAGGACAGACTTACGAAGAGTTTAAAGCCTATAAAGCCGAAATAATCATCAAGGAACTAGAGAAAAAATTCCCGAACCTTCGCGATTGTATTGAAGCGGTTTATACTTCAACTCCCTTGTCCTATCGCGATTATATAGGCTGCAACAACGGCTCCATGTACGGTTATGTGAAAGACGCCAACAACCCCTTAAAATCTTTCGTTTCACCACGGACTAAAATCAAAAATCTTTACTTTACGGGGCAAAGTTTAAATATGCACGGCATTTTGGGCGTTACCATTAGTGGCGTGGTTACGTGTTCGGAAATTTTGGGCGGCGAATATTTGCTGAACAAAATCCTAAAAGCCACAAAGGAAGAAGAAATTACCTAATATTTTTTGAAGATGGGACATATCAAAACAACACCGATTGAACGAGTCCGAAATATTTCAAAAGAGGATTTCATCAAGAATTACTTCAAACCCCAAAAACCTGTGCTTATTGAGGGCTTGACTGAAAACTGGGCGGCTTTCCAAAAATGGAATTTGGACTACATCCAGCAACACGCCGGCGACCAAATCGTGCCGCTTTACAATAACGAGCCCACCAAAGGCAAACAAAATTCCGCAGAACCGGCCACGGAAATGAAAATGGCAGATTACATCGAACTTATAAAAACCAAACCCACCGACCTGCGCATTTTCTTTTACGATTTAAAAGTGAAGCTTCCCGAACTGCTGAAAGACTTTGAATATCCCGATATTGGCCTAAAATTTTTCAAAAGACTTCCGGTGCTTTTCTTCGGCGGCGAGGGTTCCAAAGTACTGCCGCATTACGATATGGATTTGGCAGATTTGGTGCATTTTCACTTTCAGGGTACGAAAAGTGTGACGCTGTTTTCGCCCAAACAGACAAAGTTTCTGTATAAAATTCCGTTCGCCGTGCACAATTTGGAAAGCATCGATTTGGACAATCCCGATTTTGAAAAATATCCCGCCCTGCAATATCTGGAAGGCCTGCACGCAATTATGAAACACGGCGATGCGCTTTATATGCCCAGCGGGTATTGGCACTACATAAAATATTTGGACGGCGGTTTCTCGATGACGCTTCGGGCGTTTCCACGGCATTTGGGGCGTTTTGGCAATATGCTTTACAACGTGTTCTTTATGCGCCATTTTGAAAATGTGATGCGTAAATCCTTCGGACAAAAATGGATTGATTATAAAGAAGGCCGCACATTTTCAAAAACCAACAAGCGCGCTGCAAAACTGAAAAAACAAGTTGGTTGAGATGAAACATTTGGAAAAAATATTCGCGTGTGCGCTACTATTGTTTTTTCTAAATTCATGCGGGGTTTCAAAATCCATCCACAATCGGCCCGATGTAAGTAGTTACGATGCAACAATTCCCGAAAAAGTAAAAATCAATGATTCCACTTTTATTGCGGGAGACAATTTTCTTTTAAAAAATAAACAAGGCCAATGGGAACTTTACGTGGAAGGAAATCCGTTGCAAATTGGCAAAATTACTGGCAGCCTCACGCAGGATTTGATGCAGAAACAGGAAGCCATTTTTTTCAATAAAGTGGAAGATTTGGTGCCTTCAAAAACGCAACAATATTTGTTGCGGAAATTTTTGGCGTGGTATAATCGCAAAATGTATCTGCACATTCCCGAAGAATACAAAGCCGAAATTTATGGGCTTTCGCAGTTTTCCTCTTCCAATTTTAGTGAGATTGGCGAGCCTTATTTGCGGTTGCTCTATCTGCACGGCGCCCACGATATTGGCCATGCTTTGAAGGATTTGATGCTTGTGGGCTGTTCCTCATTTGCCGTTTGGGGCGATAAAACCGTGGACGGCGAATTGCTGATCGGCAGAAATTTCGACTTTTACGCAGGTGATGATTTTGCGAAGGAAAAAATAATTGCCTTCGTAAACCCTTCCGAAGGCCACAAATTTATGTCGGTTACTTGGGGCGGAATGATGGGCGTGGTTTCCGGGATGAACGACCAAGGGTTGACGGTAACGATAAACGCCGGAAAATCTGAAATTCCGTTGGTTGCGAAAATGCCCATTTCCATTGTAACGCGCGAGATTTTGCAATATGCGTCAACCATAGACGAAGCGATAGAAATTGCAAAAAAGCGCGAAGTTTTTGTTTCCGAAGCTATTTTTGTGGGCAGTGCAAAAGATAAGAAAGCCGCGATAATTGAAGTGGCACCGGATAATTTCGGCGTTTACGAAGTTGAAAATACCGACGAACTTATTTGCAGCAACCACTTTCAAAGTGAGGCTTATAAAAACGATGAGCGCAATTTGAAATGGATTGAAGAAAGCCACTCGATGTACCGTTTTGAAAGAATGGAAGAATTGATTTCAGAAAACAAAAAACTGAATGTTGTAGATGCCGTTGCCATTCTTCGGAACAAAAAAGGATTGGACGACAAAGAAATTGGTTTTGGGAATGAAAAGGCTTTAAACCAACTTTTGGCGCACCACGGCATCGTTTTCAAACCTGAAAGTTTGGAAGTTTGGGTTTCTTCCAATCCGTATCAATTGGGCGAATTTGTGGAGTATGATTTGGATGAAGTTTTTGCAAATAGACAAGGAAATCCGGCAACCAAAACCATTTCAAACCCAAAGGGAAATATAGCTGAAGATACTTTTGTGCATTCAAAGCAATACAAAGATTATGAGGAATACCGAATTTTGGAGCGGGAAGTGGAAGCGGCAATTGAAAATAGGGAAACTATTTCAGCAGAAAAACTTGCCGCATTGCAACAAAAAAATCCCGAGTATTGGAAAGCCTATTATTTAATGGGAAAGTATTACTTTGAAAAAAATTATGATGCCGCCGCGAAAATCGCTTTTGAAAAGGCATTGACCAAGGAGATTACAACCGTTCCAGATAGAGAGAAGATCGAAAAATTTCTTCAAAAATTGAAAAACTAACTCTGTGTTCCCTGTGCCTCTGTGGTTAACTTTACACCACAAAGACACAGAGGGCACAAAGAAAAACTCAAAATGATTCCAGAGATAGAGAAAGCTTCAGCAGCAGAAATTAAAGCATTTCAAGAAGAAAAATTGAAAGAGACTCTTCAATATTTGGATGAAAATTCTCCTTTTTATAAACGCTTTTTCAAAGAGAACAACATTCAGATTTCAGAAATAAAAACGTTGGAAGATATTCAAAAGATTCCGGTTACAACAAAAGACCATCTTCAAAGATTCAACGATGATTTCATTTGCGTTCCAAAAACTGAAATTATAGACTACGTAACTACTTCGGGCACATTGGGCGATCCCGTAACCTTCGCTTTGACCGATGCAGATTTGGAACGTTTGGCTTACAATGAAGCAATTTCCTTCGCCTGTTGCGGGGTTGGAAAGGAAGATACGCTACAATTAATGACTACGATGGACCGCCGTTTTATGGCCGGATTGGCGTATTTTTTGGGCGCGCGAAAGCTCGGTTCGGGCATTATCCGCGTGGGTTCGGGCATTCCGGAGTTGCAGTGGGATTCCATTTTGAAATTTAAACCCACCTATTTAATTACCGTTCCTTCCTTTCTCTTAAAATTGATTGAATACGCCCAACAGCACGAAATTGATTTGCAGAACACGGGCATTAAAGCCGCAATCTGCATAGGCGAACCCATCCGCGAACAGGATTTTTCACTGAACATTTTAGCAAAAAAAATAAAAAAGGATTGGGATATCGAACTCTTTTCAACCTACGCTTCCACTGAAATGAGCACGGCCTTCAACGAATGCGAAAAGCACAACGGCGGCCACCACCATCCCGAACTTATTATTGCAGAAATTCTTGATGAAAATAATTTGCCAGTTTCCGAAGGGGAAGTGGGCGAGTTGACCATCACAACTTTGGGCGTTCAGGCTATGCCCTTGCTGCGTTTTAAAACGGGCGATATGGTCCAAGGCTATAATGAACCGTGCGAATGTGGGAGAAAAACCATGCGGTTGGGGCCGGTTGTAGGCCGAAAAAAGCAGATGATAAAATATAAGGGAACAACGCTTTATCCGCCCGCGATGTATAATATTCTGAATGATTTTTCGGGAATAGAAAGCTATGTGATTGAAATTTTCCACAACGAACTGGGCACCGATGAAATTTTGATAAAAATAGCTTCGGAAAATACTTCCGAAGAATTATTGCTGGAAATAAAAGACCATTTCCGGGCAAAACTTCGCGTGGCGCCAAAGGTTGAATTTGCTACTTCCGAAGAGGTTGAAGCACTTCGCTTTCCGCCATTGAGTAGAAAACCTGTTGATTTGATTGATCGAAGATTATAATATCAATCTTCGATGGAAATACTTTCACTCATAAGTTTCCAAGTATATTTTTTTTCGCTTTTCCTATCCATATCAAAAACAGAATAGTACCGCACGAGCCGCGTGCTATCTTTGGGATCGTTCATTATGGGGGCAAGTGTGTCCGTCATATTGCTTTTATGAATATCAAAGCGGTTTACGGGTTGTTTCCAAAGGGAGTCTTTCCAAACAAAAACATAGTATTCGTTAAAATTGGTATCCTTCAACTTTGCGTTTACTAGTAAAACATCGTTTTGAAAATTCTTAAGTTTTAAAATTTGTAATTGGGCACCAATACTTTCAGGAATAATTATCTCTGGTAATTGCTCATTTTCAAAACCAATCAGCGTGGTTTTGGTTGAAGTGTCAACCTTCCTTACAAAAACATAGAGAGAATCCTGATTACCAATAAAGTCGGCTTTAAAGGCGCCTTCGGGTAAGTCAGGTTTTTCAATTACTACAGTAGAAGGTTCTTGAATGGGTAATTCTGACGGGGGACTCTTCTCACTGATTTTTTTACAGCCAAGAATTAGAAACGGTATCGCAAAAAGCAAATACTTCATTTAAATTTTAAAAGTTATCACCGGCATATTGGCGTGGTTCACCATATCTTCACTAATACTGCCATTGAAGAAGTGCGAAATGCCTTTGCGACCGTGGGTGCCCATTCCTATGAGCTGTGCATTGATATGTTTGGCAAAATTGAGTATTCCTTTTTCTACGGAAGTGTCATTGTAAATGTTTAAGGTATAGTTTTCAACGCCCATTCCCCTAACAAAATTTTCCATAATGTTTTGTGCCTGAACAGAAGTTTTAAAATCTCCCGGGGTGTTCACAAAGAGTAGGTGCATTTTTGCTCCAAGTTTTTTTGCAAATTTTTGTGCCTTGTCCAATGCCCCACGGCCCTCTTCTGAAAAGTCTGTAGCAAATACAAAATCTGTAACGTTGAATTGCTCATGATTGTTTTTAATTACCAGGACCGGTATTTTGGAAGTTCTGACCACTTTTTCAGTATTACTTCCTATAAACATTTCCTTAAAGCCGCTGGCCCCACTGGAGCCCATAACAATTAAATCTATTTTGTTCTTTTTGCAAGCCTCTTCAATATCCTCGTAAATTTCGTTGTGGCCAATGGCTTCATTTACCGTAGTTCCTTTCAGATACGGTTTTGCGCGCATTTCACTAAAACGTTTTTCAGCCAATTTTATAAAAAACAGCGATTCGGGAAGCGTCCCTGAATCACTTGAAGTGGCCAAGTGCAGCGGCATTTCCATAGAATGGAGGACAAATATTTCACTTTTATGCTTTTCGGCGAGTTTGAGAGCTACTTTCAAAGCATTTTCAGCTTGCTCGGAAAAGTCGGTTGGGACGAGGATACGTTTCATAAAATTGGTCGGTTTTGTGTTTTTTGGAAGCATTAAAGTACAAAAATAAATCGTTTGCGCTTGGTTTTTATAATATTAAAAAATGTAGTATATTTGCACCGAATTTGATATGAAACTATCTGAGGGGACTAAAGTCCCCTCTTTTTATAGCTTAAAATGATGCGTGAAAAAGTAGCAGAACTGCTGGAAAATGCGCTGGAAGAAAACAAATCACTGTTTTTGATCGACCTAAATATTTCTGAAGACAACCAAATAAGGGTCATCCTGGACGGCGATAAGGGCGTTACGGTTGAAGATTGTATTGCGGTAAGCCGCGCCATAGAGCACAATCTGGACCGCGAGGAGTATGATTTTTCCTTGGAGGTGATGTCAGCCGGCGTTTCAGAACCGCTCACATTGCCCAGGCAGTACAAAAAAAACATAGGCAGAAACCTAAAAATAAAAACCAAGAACGGCGAAAAGTTGGAAGGCGAATTGACCGCCGCAACAGAAGATAGCTTTACCTTAACATGGTCAGCGCGTGAGCCCAAACCTGTTGGCAAAGGAAAGGTAACCGTTCAAAAAGAGGCAACCTTGCCTTACAAAGATATTATGGAAGCAAAAGTGATGATAACATTTTAATTGATATGGAAAACTTAGCACTAATCGAATCTTTTTCGGAATTTAAGGACGATAAACAAATAGACAGGGTAACGCTTATGGCGATACTTGAAGAAGTTTTCAGAAATGCCCTGAAAAAAAAGTACGGGAGCGATGATAACTTTGATATTATTGTAAACCCAGACAAGGGCGATCTTGAAATATGGCGAAACCGCGTTGTTGTGGCCGATGGGGAAGTGGAAGACCCGAACGAGGAAATTTCATTGAGCGCTGCCCGAAAAATTGAGCCTGATTTTGAGATCGGCGAGGATGTTTCGGAAGAAGTAAAACTTATAGATCTTGGTCGCCGTTCCATCTTGGCATTGCGCCAAAACCTTATTTCAAAAATCCACGAGCACGACAATACTATCATTTACAAGCAGTTTAAAGATCTTGAGGGAGAAATTTACACTGCCGAAGTTCACCACATCCGTCACCGTGCCGTTATTCTTTTGGACGATGAGGGCAATGAAATAATTCTTCCGAAGGAAAAACAAATCCCTTCAGATTTCTTCAGAAAAGGAGACAACGTGCGTGGAATTATTGAAAGCGTTGATTTAAAGGGAAACAAGCCGACCATTATTATGAGCCGCGCAAATCCGGTTTTCCTTGAAAAACTCTTTGAACAGGAAATCCCAGAGGTTTTTGATGGGTTAATTACCGTAAAAAAGGTGGTGCGTATTCCTGGCGAAAAGGCAAAAGTAGCCGTAGATTCTTACGATGATCGTATTGATCCTGTAGGTGCTTGTGTGGGTATGAAAGGTTCTAGGATCCACGGCATCGTTCGTGAGTTGGGCAATGAAAATATTGACGTTATCAATTACACAAACAACCTGAACCTATATATAACGCGTGCTTTGAGCCCGGCAAAAGTAACTTCCATCAAGATTGACGAAGAGAAAAAACGTGCCGAGGTAATCCTTCGCCCGGAAGAAGTGAGCAAGGCTATAGGCCGCGGCGGACACAACATTCGTCTTGCGGGACAGTTGACAGGTTATGAAATTGACGTACTTCGCGAAGGCGCAGAAGAAGACGTAGAGTTGAGCGAATTCTCCGATGAAATAGAAGGCTGGATCATCGAGGAATTCCACAAAATAGGTTTAGATACCGCCAAAAGCGTATTGGAGCATGACATCAACGATCTGGTAAAACGTACCGATCTGGAGGAGGAGACAATCCGCGACGTTATAAATATATTAAAAGAAGAATTTGAAGAGTAGTTGAAACTTTAACTACTTTTATACAAATTTTTTAAAAAGACAAAACAGGAAAAAGCATTTATGGCTGAAGTAAAAACGAAAAGACTAAGTCAGGTATTACGTGAGTTCAACATCTCGTTGGATCGTGCCGTGGAATTTTTGGGTTCCAAAGGGTTCGATGTGGACGCAAGTCCCAATACCAAAATAACGGGTGAAGAATACGAAGTTCTTTTTGAAGAGTTTGAAACCGACAAAAGTAAAAAAGTAGCTTCCAAGGAAGTGGGCGAGGAAAAACGCAAGGAGAAAGAAGAACTTCGTTTGGAACGCGAACGCGAACTGGAAGAAAAGCAGAAAAAAGAAGAAGCTTCCCGTGTTATCAGGGCTGAGGCCAAACTAGAAGGTCCAAAGCAGATTGGTAAGATCGATTTGGATGCTGGCAAGTCTAAAAAGGAAGAGGTAAAAACGGAACAAAAACAGGATGAGCCCAAGACAGCTGAAAAGTCTGAACCTGCCACCGAGAAACCACAAGCAGAGAAAAAGGAGAAAGTAGAAAAAACCACTACCGTACTGGCTGCCGAAGCTACAGAGGAAACTTCTAAAGAGAACAAAATAGAAAAGGCAGTTGAAAAAGCTGAGGAAACTCCAGCTGCTGCCAAAACTGAAGAGCCGAAACCCGCCGTTGCTAAGGAGGAGGCCAAAAGTGATACGCCCAAAGACTCAGATACGGTTACCACTCAATATCGAAAATTGGAAGGGCCGAACTTTACGGGCCAAAAAATAGATCTTACCCAGTTTAAGAAACCCGAAAAGAAAAAAGATGCCAAATCTGATGACAAAAAAGACAAAAAAGGCAAAAGGCGTCGTATAAGTAAGGAAACTCCCAAAAGTGGAGGCAATAATTTCAGGGACAATCGCGGCGCAGGCAGAAAGGGCCGAAGCAGCACCCCAAAAGAGGAGCCTAGCGAGGAAGAAGTACAAAAGCAGGTACGCGAAACCTTGGAAAAACTTCAAGGAAAATCTTCCAAAGGAAAAGGCGCAAAATACCGACGTGAAAAGCGTGACACCCACCGCCAAAAGTCTGAGGACGAACTGGCACAGCAAGAAGCAGACAGCAAGCTTATCAAGGTAACGGAGTTTGTTACCGCCAGTGAAATGGCTACAATGATGGACGTTCCTGTTACTAAGATTATTTCGGCCTGTATGAGTTTGGGAATGATGGTTACGATGAATCAGCGTCTGGATGCTGAAACCTTAAGTATTGTTGCTGATGAGTTTGGTTATGAAGTAGAATTTGTAACCGCAGATATTGAAGAATCAATCGATCAGAAGACCGATGCGCCCGAAGATCTTGAGCCAAGAGCGCCGATTGTTACGGTAATGGGTCACGTAGATCACGGTAAAACATCGCTTTTGGATTATATCCGAAAAGAAAATGTGATTGCTGGTGAATCCGGAGGAATTACACAACATATTGGAGCCTACGGTGTAGAACTGGATGGCGGACAGAAGATAGCATTTCTGGATACTCCCGGTCACGAAGCCTTTACCGCAATGCGGGCCCGTGGAGCGCAGGTTACAGACCTTGCAATTATTGTGGTCGCGGCAGATGATGATATTATGCCACAGACCAAGGAGGCTATCAGCCACGCACAAGCGGCAGGTGTGCCAATAGTGTTTGCCATAAATAAAATAGATAAACCTACCGCGAATCCTGAAAAAATTAAGGAAGGATTGGCCCAATTAAACCTTTTGGTAGAAGACTGGGGTGGAAAAATTCAATCGCAAGATATTTCTGCGAAAACAGGAACAGGAGTAAAAGAATTACTTGAAAAAGTATTGTTGGAAGCCGAGTTGCTTGAATTGACCGCAAACCCAAATCGTCAGGCAAATGGTACGGTTGTGGAAGCCTTTCTAGACAAAGGCCGTGGGTACGTTTCTACGGTACTCGTACAGGGCGGAACATTAAGAGTAGGCGACTACGTTCTGGCAGGCCAGCACAGCGGAAAGGTGAAGGCGATGCAGGACGAACGGGGAAATAACGTTAAGGAAGCCGGTCCATCTACTCCAGTTTCTGTACTAGGTCTGGATGGTGCGCCTCAAGCTGGTGATAAATTCAACGTGTTCGAGGATGAGCGTGAAGCAAAAACAATCGCCACCAAACGAACCCAATTACAGCGAGAGCAATCCGTTAGAACACAGCGCCATATTACACTGGATGAAATCGGAAGACGTATCGCTCTAGGTGATTTCAAGGAATTGAACATTATTCTTAAAGGAGACGTGGACGGTTCTGTGGAAGCATTGACGGATTCGTTCCAAAAGCTTTCTACTGAAGAAATCCAAGTTAATATAATCCATAAAGCAGTTGGACCAATTACTGAAAGTGACGTGCTTCTGGCTTCGGCCTCTGATGCAATCATTATAGGTTTTAACGTTCGTCCTATGGGCAATGCGCGCCAAATTGCAGATAAGGAAGAAATAGATATCCGAACCTACTCCATCATTTACGACGCAATCAACGATGTGAAAGATGCGATGGAAGGTATGCTCTCCCCAGAAATGAAGGAAGAAATAACAGGTACGGCAGAAATTCGCGAAACTTTCAAAATATCGAAAGTGGGAACTATTGCTGGATGTATGGTATTAACCGGAAAAATATTCAGAAACTCTGGCATCCGTCTTATTCGTGAGGGAGTAGTAGTCTATACTGGCGAACTGGCTTCTTTGAAACGATTCAAGGATGATGTGAAGGAAGTTTCAAAAGGATATGATTGCGGTATTCAGATTAAAAACTACAACGATATTTATGAGAATGATATCATTGAAGCATTCCAGGAAGTTGCTGTGAAGAAAAAGCTGAAATAAGCTATTTGAAGTATATAATTTAAAACGGCCTAAGAATTAATCTTAGGCCGTTTTTCGTTGTAAAAAGGTTCCGTTCGCTCAAATAAGGATACTATGGAGAATAGATGGGTTTGCCATTTGTGAGCCGAAATGAAGGGTTGATTTTCTATCAAACCTACAGGAAATTCCAATTTTTATTTTCGTCTTTCAGGCTTTAAAATAAATGCAGATGAAAAGCTTTTCTGAATTGCTATAAGGGCTCTTTCGGCTTCTATTCGCGATGCAAAATTTCCGGCCCAGACCTTATAGTTGGGGGTTTCGTATTCAATAGAGGCGGGCCAGTTGCCATAGCTGCCCCTGTACTTTCTTAAAATTTGGTTCGCTTTGTCCAGTTCGCCATAGTAAAGTTGAATAGTATAGCCATCAGAAAGCTTATTTTCCTTTTCCATGTCTTTCTTCAGTTCCAACAATTCGGTAATCTTCGGATCCGTGTTCACAGTGAGTGAGCCGTTCTGTGCAAAACTTTTATTACATAAAAAAGTGATTAAAATGCTGGCAATAAAAATCTTGGAATAGGTTTGTAAATTCATATGCGTATAACTTTTCTGCAAAGGTAAAACTTAATAACTGTGTATGTCCTCAAAATATTATTTAGAACAAATATAAATTAATAGTTAACACTTTGTTTGCATTTTCAAAATCGACTTTATAATGTACTTTTGCTGCTTTATTTGTGGTTTAGGATTAGCAATAGAATTACATTCGTTCCTAACTATTTCTGTACCAAACCATCGACCGTAATTTAATCATTAGTATGAAATGGGCACAATAAGAAGTTTCGAAACCAGCCGAAATAACTTTTTTGCAAATTCCATCTGATCAATAAAAAACTATATAATCAACAGATGAAAAAGGTGAATTTTATACATCTACGCTCAAAATTTGCACTTCTTTTGTTAGTGTTTTTACTAACTTTTTCAACTACTCTATATTCCCAAGATGCTCCAGCCGCTGATGCTACCGCAGATGCCGGAGGAGATGTTGCTGCGGGTGAGTCATTGTTTAAGGCCAATTGCGCCGCTTGCCACAAATTAGATCAAAAGGCAGTGGGGCCGGCACTTAGAGGTGTTGGTGAAAAATTTGATCGCGACTGGCTTTACAAGTGGATACACAATAGTCAGGCGCTCATCGCCGCTGGAGATGCCCAGGCCGTGAAGCTTTTTGAGGAAAACAACAAAGCTGTAATGACCGCTTTTCCGGCATTATCTGAAGCAGATATCGATAATATTCTTGCCTATACAGACCAGCCAAAGGCAGCGCCGGTTGCTGCTGCGGGTGGAGAAGCTACAACTTCTACCGCTGGAGAGGGTGGCGGCTCAGTTTCCAACACTTTGGTGATAGGTGCTTTGGCGCTAATTTTCTTACTGTTGGTAATTATGCTTTTCTTGGTTACCAATACCTTAAAAAGAATTGCAGCCGCAAATGGAGTTGTTTATGAAGAAAAGGAAAAGCGTACACCACTTTGGAAAGCATTTGTACAGAACCAGTTTTTGGTCGTGGTGTTTTCAATATTCTTATTGCTTGCCGCGGGATATTTCGCTTATGGCTATATGATGCAGATAGGCGTGGACCAGGGTTATGCGCCCGTTCAACCCATTCATTACTCGCACAGAATTCACGCTGGTGATAATCAGATAGATTGTAATTTCTGCCACAGTTCGGCCAGAAAAAGCAAGCATTCTGGAATTCCTTCGCTGAATGTTTGTATGAACTGCCACAAGAACATTTCCGAAGTTGCCCCAGAAACGGCCACAGAAGAATATTCAAAGGAATTCTACGATGGGGAGATAGCCAAGTTGTATAAAGCCGTTGGTTGGGATCCCGAAAATCAAGAATACACCGGAAAAACGGAGCCCGTAAAATGGGTTCGTATCCACAACTTGCCAGATTTCGCATACTTTAATCACTCCCAGCACGTAACTGTTGCGGGTATTGCTTGCCAGACCTGTCACGGAGAAATTCAAGAGATGGAAGTTGTAGAGCAGTTTGCGCCTCTTACAATGGGATGGTGCATCAACTGTCACCGTGAAACCAACGTAAATTTGGCGACCAATGATTATTACGCCAAAATTCACGAAGAGCTCTCTAAGAAGTACGGCATCGAAAAAGTGACAATTGCCGAAATGGGTGGATTGGAATGCGGAAAATGTCATTATTAATAAAATTTTAAAGGAAAATTACACATAGCAATATGGCATCAAACAAGAAATACTGGAAAAGTGTTGAAGAGCTGAAAGAAGACAGCGCAATTGTGAAGGCGCTACAGGACAATGAGTTTGTAACCGAAATACCTACGGACGAATTCCTTGGCGATAAAAAAACATTGGAATCTTCCTCAACTACGCGTCGTGATTTCTTAAAATACGTGGGCTTTACTACGGCAGCCGCTACTTTGGCCGCCTGTGAGGGCCCAGTGGTGAAGTCTATTCCATACGTTGTGCAGCCCGATGAAATCGTTCCTGGTGTGGCAAATTATTATGCATCCACAATGGCCGATGGGTTCGATTTTGCCAATGTTCTGGTGAAAACACGCGAAGGACGTCCCATTAAAATAGAAAGAAATGATTTAGCCGTGAACGGCGGAGGAAGCGCAAATGCACGTGTGCACGCTTCCATACTTTCCTTATACGATAAAAATAGATTGGTAGGGCCGATGCTAGACGGCGCTGCAGTTAGCTGGCCTGAATTTGATACGGCCGTGGCGCAGAAAATGAACGATATGGCGGGGAAAGACATTGTCCTTCTTACCCAGACTTTTGCCAGTCCTTCTACTTCCAAATTAATTTCAGAATTTACAGCCAAATATCCAAACGTTCGCCACGTAGTTTATGATTCAGTATCTTGCTCAGGCGCTTTGGATGCTTTTCAAAATAAATATGGAACCAGAGCACTACCCGATTACGATTTTTCAAAAGCCGAAGTAATCGTATCCGTGGGTGCAGATTTTCTCGGAGATTGGCAAGGTGGAAGTTACAGCAAAGGATACGCACAAGGCAGAATTCCGAAGAATGGAAAGATGTCTCGACACATTCAATTTGAGGCCAATTTAACACTAACTGGCGGAAAGGCAGACAAGCGAGTGCCAGCCACCCCAACGCAACAAGTACAAATTCTCAAGGCACTTACCGGTGGAAGCGCCTCGGGATTGCCAGCAAATATTGCCGATGCCGTAGATAAGGCAAAAGCACAACTTCAAAAAGCTGGAAGCAAGGCGCTTTTGGTAACTAATTTACCGGATGTTGCCTCGCAGACATTAGCATTGAACTTTAATGCCAATAGCGAAGCGATTGACGTAAACAAGCCGTTACTTATAAGACAAGCCAGTAACAGCGAAGTGATGAACGTAGTAAATGGCGTAGTTTCCGGCACGGTTAAAGGTTTAATTACTGTTGGCGTAGATCCTGCCTATTCTTTGCCAAATACAAAAGAATTTAATGAAGCCTATCAGAAGCTCGAAATGAGCCTGGCTTTTGCAATGAGACTGGATGCAACCGCCTCTATGGCAAAAATGGTTGCCGCGACTCCGCACTATCTAGAATCTTGGGGTGATGCGCAAATAAAAAAGGGAACCTATAGTCTTACCCAGCCAACCATCCGTCCACTTTTCAATACACGACAGTTTCAGGATTGTCTTTTGCAGTGGACAGGTAATTCACAGAAATACTACGATTATCTAAAGGAAACTTGGACGACCTCAATTTTATCAGGCGGTTCTTGGAGCCAAGCCCTTCATGATGGCTTTATTGCCAGCAATGCTGAAGTGAAGATGGAGGAAGTAAACCCAACGATGGAAGGTGCTGGCGTTATGGAAGAAGCCACTTCTAATGGAGCTCTTTCATTTAGTATGCAAGAAGGTGGTTATGACCTTACTTTATACACATCAACTGGTCTGGGAGATGGGCAGCAGGCTAACAACCCCTGGTTGCAAGAATTTCCAGATCCAATAACTAGGGCCTCTTGGGATAATTACCTTACTGTTTCGGCAGCCGATGCCGAGGCTTTGGATCTCGTAAATGAGCACGTTTCAAACGGTGCCCTGAACGGAAGTTACGTTAATGTGAAATCTGGTAATATTGTAATTGAAAACGTTCCCGTAATCATTCAGCCTGGACAAGCCAAAGGTTCTGTTGGTCTGGCGCTCGGTTATGGTAAAACCGCTGCTATCCAAGAAGAAATGCAGACGGGGGTGAACGCTTTCCCATTATATCAGAATTTCTCCAATATTCAAAAAGTATCAATTGAGAAAGCTAGCGGTATGCACGAGTTTGCTTGCGTACAGTTGCAAAGCACTATGGCCGGCCGTAGTGAGGATATTATCAAGGAAACCACCCTTGAAATTTTCAATACAAAGGATAAATCGCAGTGGAATTCCATTCCCGTGACGGATTACGATCACAGTCCTATTTCGGTCCGTGATAAAAAAGCTGATATTTGGAGCCCCTTTGAGGATACGGTGGGCCATCACTTTAATCTTTCCATCGATTTGAATGCCTGTACCGGATGTGGTGCCTGCGTTATTGCTTGTCACGCTGAAAACAATGTTCCAGTGGTGGGTAAAGAAGAAGTGAGAAAATTCCGCGATATGCACTGGTTGCGTATTGACAGGTATTATTCTGCTGGAGAGACTTTCAAGGAAGAAATTGAAACTCTTGAAAACCTACCTGCCTTCGATACCTATAAGGTAGTTGAAGTTCCGGCTTATGAGAATCCTCAGGTGGCATTTCAACCTGTAATGTGCCAGCACTGTAATCACGCCCCGTGTGAAACCGTTTGTCCAGTTGCGGCAACATCACATGGTCGTCAAGGGCAGAACCAGATGGCATACAACCGTTGTGTGGGTACGCGCTATTGTGCGAACAACTGTCCATATAAGGTTCGTCGATTCAACTGGTTCTTATATGCTGAGAACGATGAGTTTGATTACAATATGAATAACGATCTAGGACGCATGGTTCTTAACCCAGATGTGAACGTTCGCTCTCGCGGAGTTATGGAAAAATGTTCGCTTTGTATCCAAATGACCCAAAAAACCATTCTGGACGCTAAGCGCGAAGGAAGACCGGTAAAGGACGGCGAATTTCAAACTGCCTGTTCAAATGCCTGTGAAACTGGCGCGCTCGTATTCGGGGATGTAAATGATAAAGAATCTGAAGTGTTAAAGTTGAAGGATAACGACCGTATGTACCATTTGTTGGAAAACGTGGGTACTAAACCGAATGTTTTCTATCAGGCTATCATCAAAAACACTTCCGAAGCATAAAAAATTAATAAAAAACCAATTATTTAAGAATTAAATATGTCGTCACACTACGAAGCACCTATAAGAGAGCCTTTGGTTCTGGGAGAGAAGTCCTATCATGACATCAGTGTAGATGTTGGGGCACCCGTTCTGGGAAAGGCCAATAAATCTTGGTGGATTGTTTTTACCATTGCCCTAATAGCATTTTTATGGGGATTGGGTTGTATCATTTATACAGTCGCCACCGGTATCGGGGTTTGGGGATTGAACAAGACCATTGGTTGGGCTTGGGATATTACAAACTTTGTTTGGTGGGTAGGTATTGGTCACGCCGGAACTCTTATTTCAGCGGTGCTCTTGCTTTTCCGTCAAAAATGGAGAATGGCCGTTAACCGTTCTGCGGAGGCCATGACTATTTTTGCCGTGGTACAGGCCGGTCTGTTTCCTATCATTCACATGGGCCGTCCGTGGTTGGCCTATTGGGTACTTCCCATACCTAACCAATTTGGATCGCTCTGGGTGAACTTCAACTCGCCATTGCTCTGGGACGTATTTGCTATTTCAACGTATCTTTCGGTATCTCTTGTATTCTGGTGGACAGGATTGCTTCCTGATTTTGCTATGATTCGCGACCGGACTACCAGCCCATTTCAGAAAAAAATATACGGCATTCTAAGTTTTGGATGGAGCGGCCGTGTAAAGGACTGGCAGCGTTTTGAAGAAGTGTCCCTTGTTTTAGCTGGTTTGGCAACGCCTTTGGTACTTTCAGTACACACTATTGTATCGTTTGACTTTGCTACTTCAGTAGTTCCAGGATGGCACAGTACAATTTATCCACCGTACTTTGTTGCGGGTGCAATCTTCTCTGGATTTGCGATGGTGCAGACGCTCTTGATCATTATGCGGAAAGTTTCAAATCTTGAAGCATATATTACCATTCTCCATATTGAGTATATGAACAAGGTAATCCTTCTTACAGGTGGTATTGTAACTACAGCATATATTATTGAATATTTTATTGCCTGGTACTCTGGTGTGCCGTATGAAAACTACGCTTATCTATCGTTTGGAGCTGCTACAGGTCCATACTGGTGGGCATTCTGGGCACTTATAACCTGTAACCTTATTGTGCCGCTAACCCTTTGGGTGAAAAAATTAAGAAGAAATATTGTCTGGACCTTTATTGTCGCATTAATCATTAATATTGGTATGTGGTTCGAACGTTTTGACATTATTGTTATCGATTTGAGTAAGGACAGATTGACCTCTACGTGGGCGATGTTTCAACCCACTTTTGTTGACATCGGTACATTTATAGGAACTATCGGCTTTTTCTTCGTGCTGTTTCTTCTTTACGCCCGTACCTTCCCAGTGATTGCTCAGGCAGAAGTAAAAACAATTTTGAAATCATCCGGAGAGTCTTTTAAAAGATTGCGAGCCGTGCACGGCGATGACCACAGCCACGTGCAGACTGTAGAGTCTTATCCAGCTGATGCGGGACCTTCCGCGAATGTGGAGGATAAGAATTTTGACTCTGCATTCAATGAATTGGATGAGGATTCTGAAAATAATGAAGTAGATTATGAGGCCAATAAAGGAAAAATTGACCAGCTTCTCAATGGTGTAGGTACCTTTGATCCATCTATCCAAACCCAGGATGACCTGAAGAAAATTAACGGGGTGGGGCCAGTAATGGAACAAAAACTTCACCAAATTGGTATATTCACTTTTGAACAAGTAAGCAGAATGACCGACCGTGAATACGATTTATTGGACGAGATAATTAGTGAATTCCCTGGTAGGGCCAAACGAGATGATTGGGCTGGACAGGCACTAATTTTAAAAAACAAGAACTAATTATGGCTTCTAAAAAGATACACGCAATTTATACTGACGACGACCTGTTGATGCAAGCCGTTAAACAGACGCGCGCCGCAAATTATCACATCTCTGAGGTTTTCACGCCATTTCCCGTACACGGTTTAGACCATGCTGTGGGATTGGCACCAACCCGACTTGCGATAACTTCCTTTTTGTACGGTCTTACGGGATTGACAGTTGCAGTTTTGATGATGAATTATATAATGATTGAAGACTGGCCCCAGAATATTGGAGGAAAGCCAAGCTTTACCTTTTATCAAAATATGCCGGCGTTTATTCCTATTATGTTTGAGCTTACCGTATTTTTTGCGGCTCACTTGATGGTTATAACTTTTTATATGCGAAGTAAACTTTGGCCATTTAAAAAGGCGGAGAATCCAGACCTACGAACCACAGACGATCATTTTCTAATGGAAATTGATGCCGAAAACCACGACGTTGAAAAACTTACAAAGTTTTTGTATGACACGGGTGCGTCGGAAATTAGTCTAATTGAAAACGAGCAAGACCATTAATATGAGAACATTTAAAAACATAGGAATAGCCATTATTGCCTCGGCAACCTTGGTTTCTTGTTTTAACGATAAAAAACCGAACTATCAGTACTTTCCCAATATGTACGAACCGGTGAGTTATGAAACTTATGGTGCATATCCCGTATTTCCAGATGAACAGGAAGCAATGGTTCCACCAGATAATACTGTGCCGCGCGGTTATACACCTTACGATTATGAAAATAGCACAGAAGGTTTGGAACGTGCAAAAGCGGAGTTGAATAGCCCATATGAAGTAACAGAGGAGAACCTGGCTACTGGAGCGCAACTATATACGCTATATTGCGCAGTATGTCACGGCGATAAGGGTGATGGAAAGGGTATTTTGGTGACAAGGGAAAAGTTCTTGGGAATACCTAGTTATGCCGATGCCGGCCGTAACATTACAATGGGGGGAACTTATCATGTGGAGACTTACGGTCTAAATGCCATGGGTTCTTACGCTTCGCAAGTAAATGAGAAGGAACGCTGGCAGATTGCTATGCATGTTATGAATCTTAAGGCCTCTTTGAAAGGTGAGCCTGGAATTTTGGAAACCGCAACCGCGGCGAAAGATTCAACGAATGTTTCCGAAGAAAAAAATATGGACGCAGTTACAGCCTCCGAAGTTGAAAAAAAGTAAGAAAATTAAAGAGAATAGCTAAAAGATATGTACACGCTACCTAGTAAATTAAAACTGTTTTCTATCATTATTATGGTTCTTGGACTTGTGGGAATAGCCTATGGTTTTCTTACTGCTCCAAAAACCGTGGAAGACGTTAAGGAAATTATGGCTAAACAGGATGCCCATCATGGCGAAGGGCATGCGGCTGAGGAACACACCGCTAACTTTGTGGATGTTGCCCGCGGCGAAGAAGGCTATTCTGAGGCCGCCATGGAACACGCCACTGATTTAAAACCTGAAGGTCACGGCGTAGCTTCGCACGAAGAGCACGTGTTGCATCAATTGCAAACGAGACCTTGGTCGGCAACATTTGTTGCGGCATTCTTCTTTATGATGATTGCACTGGGGGTATTGGTATTTTACGCAATTCAATATGCGTCACAAGCAGGATGGTCTCCAGTATTGTATAGGATAATGGAAGGTATTACTTCCTATTTGTTGCCTGGTTCTGTTATTGTATTTTTAATTGTAGTATTTGCGGGATCACACTTTTTTCCGTGGCAGAATGAGGAACTGGTTGCAAGCGATAAAATTCTGCAAGGCAAATCGGGGTATCTTAATTTTCCCTTCTTTGTAATCCGTGGGGTTATCTATTTATTGGGTTGGAACTTGTACCGTTATTTTTCTAGAAAATACTCCTTGGCACAAGCTGAAGCCAACAATTACGACCCATACCGTAAGAACTTCAAGATAGCAGTATTTTTCCTGATATTCTTCATTGTTACCGAAGCTACGATGTCTTGGGATTGGTTTATGTCTATGACACCACACTGGTATAGCACTCTATTTCCTTGGTATGTGTTCTCCAGCATTTTCGTGTCGGCAATTACGGTTATCGCTTTGGTGACGATTTACTTAAAGAGCCTTGGGCTTATACCTTTTGTAAGTGATAAACACTTACACGATTTGGCTAAATATATGTTTGCATTCAGTATATTCTGGACCTATTTATGGTTCAGCCAGTTTATGCTTATATGGTATGCAAACATTCCCGAAGAGGTAACTTACTTTATAATAAGAATCCAAGAATACAAATTGTTGTTTTTCGGAATGCTTATCCTTAATTTTGTATTTCCTATTCTTGTTTTGATGAATAGCGATTATAAGAGAATACCTTGGTTTGTAGTTATTGCCGCAGTCTTTATTCTGGTAGGACACTATATAGATATTTTCTTGTTGGTAATGCCGTCAACTGTAGGCCACAACTGGTATTTTGGTATTCCAGAGATTGCAGCATTGTTGTTCTTTTTGGGGCTATTTATTTTTGTTGTAGGCACCGGTCTTGGCAAAGTATCATTAAGACCGAAAAATGATCCATTTATCAAAGAAAGTGAAAACTACCATTTTTAATCATTTAGTTTAAAGAAGATATTAAAAGATGACCGCATTTTTAGTTATAATAGTAATCCTACTTTTTGGAATCTCTGTTTGGCAAATGAACAGGATATTTCAACTGGCAAAGACCAAACCGTTACACCATCCCGATATCGCTACCGATAAGGACAATAACCAGCAGGGTTATTTAATGATGGGCTTTTTGGCATTTATCTATATTTTGACCATTGTATCTTTCTGGTTATGGTATGATACCCTATTGCCTGAATCGGGTTCTGAGCACGGTTCCAAAATAGATAACCTAATGTTGATTTCCATGATAATTATTTTCTTCGTGGGAATCGTTACACAGGCCATTCTTCATTATTTTGCCTTTATTTATCGTGGCAATAAAGTGGAGAGAGCTACTTTTTATGCAGATAATGATAAGCTTGAATTTATTTGGACAATCATTCCAGTAATCGTGCTTGCCGGTCTTATTATCTATGGTCTTTTCACTTGGACTGATATTATGAACGTAGATAAGGATGACGATCCGCTTATCGTGGAGCTTTATGCCCAACAATTTAACTGGAAGGCGCGTTATGGTGGAAACGATAACACCTTAGGAGAAGCCAACGTTCGGTTAATTGAAGGCGTGAACCAGCTAGGGGTGGATCCAGCAGATCCCAACGGGCAGGATGATAAAATAGTTACAGAACTACACTTGCCAGTGGGTAGAAAGGTGTTGATAAAAATGCGTTCGCAAGATGTACTTCACTCGGCATATATGCCGCACTTTAGGGCCCAGATGAATTGCGTTCCTGGTATGATTACCCAATTTGCATTTACACCAACGATTACTACCGCCGATATGAGGATGAAAGACCATATTGTGGAGAAGGTGGCCAATATTAATAATATTAGAAAAGATAAAAGTGAAGCACTTATTGCAAACGGTGAAGAAGCTTTGGAACCTTACGAATTTGACTATGTTCTTTTGTGTAATAAAATTTGTGGTATAAGCCATTACAATATGCAAATGAAAATAATAGTAGAATCAGAAGAAGATTATAAGGCTTGGTTGGCAGAGCAACCAACACTTGCAGAACAACTCTCAAAATAATAATATTAGCTTAAATAGATATGTCAGCACACGCACAGGTCCACGCAGTAGAAGATCATCACGATGATCACGGGCATCATCATAAACAAACCTTTATAACTAAATATATATTTAGTACAGATCATAAAATGATCTCTAAACAATATATGATAACCGGTATTTTTATGGGTGTCATAGGTATTTTGATGTCCTTATTTTTCAGGTTGCAATTGGCTTGGCCTGACCATAAGTTTACAATATTTGAAATTTTCTTGGGCAAGTGGGGAACGGATGGAGTAATGGATCCCAGTGTTTATTTAGCATTGGTAACCATTCACGGTACCATCATGGTTTTCTTTGTTTTGACGGCTGGACTGAGTGGAACGTTCAGTAACCTTTTGATTCCCTTGCAAATAGGTGCGCGTGATATGGCCTCAGGATTTCTGAATATGGTTTCATATTGGTTATTCTTTATTTCGAGTTTTATTATGCTGTGCTCCCTGTTTGTAGAGGCAGGACCTGCATCTGCAGGTTGGACTATTTATCCACCACTTAGTGCCTTACCGCAGGCCATACCAGGATCTGGGGCAGGGATGACACTTTGGTTGATTTCTTTGGCCATTTTCATCGCATCATCCTTATTGGGTTCACTTAACTTTATAGTTACAGTTATAAACCTTCGAACCAAGGGAATGTCAATGACCAGGCTACCGCTTACAATTTGGGCATTCTTTATTACCGCAATGATAGGTCTTGTATCCTTTCCGGTTCTATTTTCTGCGGCTTTGATGCTGATAATGGATAGAAGTTTCGGCACATCCTTTTTCTTATCAGATATCTATATAGCGGGTGAGGTATTACATCACCAAGGCGGTTCGCCGGTTCTTTTTGAACACTTGTTCTGGTTTCTTGGACACCCAGAGGTATATATCGTGATTCTCCCGGCAATGGGAATCGTTTCAGAAATTATGGCAACCAACTCTCGAAAACCTATTTTTGGTTATCGAGCCATGGTAGCATCATTATTGGCGATTGCCTTTTTGTCAACTATCGTTTGGGGTCACCACATGTTTATTTCAGGAATGAATCCATTTTTGGGCTCTGTGTTTACTTTTACAACCCTGCTGATCGCTATTCCTTCCGCTGTAAAATCTTTTAACTGGATTACAACTTTGTGGCGTGGTAAACTGCAAATGAACGTGGCTATGCTATGGTGCATTGCTTTCGTTTCCACCTTTATAACAGGAGGATTAACAGGAATTATTATGGGAGACAGCGCCTTGGATATCAATATTCACGATACTTATTTCATCGTAGCTCACTTCCACTTGGTTATGGGTATTTCTGCAGCCTACGGATTTTTGGCAGGAGTTTATCATTGGTTCCCCAAAATGTTTGAGGGAAGAATGATGAATAAGAAATTGGGCTATATACATTTTTGGGTAACGGCCATTGGAGCCTATGGAATTTTCTTCCCAATGCACTTTGTGGGCTTAGCTGGTCTTCCCCGTAGATATTATAGCAATACAAGTTTTCCGTATTTCGATGACTTAGCGGACATCAACGTGGTGATGACTGTTTTCGCGATAATTACAATCGCGGTGCAGGTAGTTTTCCTATACAACTTTATCCACTCTATGTTCTATGGAAAAATGGGTCCAAAAAACCCTTGGAATGCAACCACTCTAGAATGGACTACAGAATTAAAGCACATCCACGGAAACTGGGACGGTCCAATTCCACATGTATATCGTTGGGCTTACGATTATAGTAAACTGAATAAGGATGAAACTGATTTCGTTATTGCGGGTCAGGATTTTATTCCGCAGAATGTTCCGTTACAAGCCAATGAAGATGAACTGGATCATTAGCCTTTTTCAATATACAAACTTTAAAAACCCTTTCGCTTTCGAAGGGGTTTTTTAATACGTATAGATTGCGTAGTACTACGTAGTGGTAATTAAAGCCGTTTGCCGTATCTTTACACTTGAGTTAATAATATGTAGGAAGTGAGGAATCTACTATTTATTTCAAAAGCCATACTGAAAAGTATGGCTTTGTTTTTTAAAACGTCTTCCAAAGGATTACTATATTTGTGGAATGAACGAACACCTCGATCCAACCGGAGAAAATCTCTCGCCACAGGAACTTGATATTGAGAAAAAACTGCGCCCCCTTAGTTTTGAAGACTTTACCGGGCAGGATCAGGCCTTGGAAAACCTTCAGATTTTTGTCCAGGCTGCAAACCTACGCAGCGAGGCGCTGGACCATACACTTTTCCACGGACCACCCGGCTTAGGGAAAACAACCCTTGCATACATTCTCGCCAATGAACTGAATGTAAATATTCGCGTTACCTCAGGTCCGGTTTTGGACAAACCCGGGGATCTTGCAGGACTGCTTACCAACCTTGAAGAACGCGATGTCTTATTTATTGATGAAATCCATCGTTTAAGCCCTATTGTTGAAGAATATCTTTACTCTGCAATGGAAGATTACAAAATTGACATTATGATTGAATCCGGGCCCAATGCCCGTTCGGTCCAGATCAACCTAAATCCTTTCACGCTTATTGGGGCTACTACAAGGTCCGGTTTATTGACGGCTCCCATGCGCGCCCGGTTTGGTATTTCTTCAAGATTGCAATATTACACCACAGAATTGCTCACAACTATTTTACAGCGTAGTGCCGGAATTCTGCAAGTGCCCATTACTATGGAAGCGGCAATCGAAATTGCGGGCAGAAGCCGCGGCACTCCGCGAATCGCCAATGCCCTTTTACGACGGATCCGAGATTTTGCGCAGATTAAGGGAAATGGTAAAATAGATGTTGAAATTGCAAAGTTTGGACTCGATGCGCTCCACGTGGACGCGCACGGCTTGGATGAAATGGACAATAAAATCCTTTCTACCATAATTGAAAAATTCAAAGGCGGCCCAGTAGGAATTACAACTATTGCCACAGCGGTTTCTGAAAGTACTGAAACTATTGAAGAGGTGTACGAACCTTTTTTGATCCAGCAGGGCTTTATAATGCGAACGCCACGCGGCAGGGAGGTTACAGAAGCGGCCTATAAACATCTGGGCAAATTGAAAGGCCCTACACAGGGAGGCCTATTTTAAAAAAAATTATCCCTGAACTGAATCCGGCGAATCCTACCAACGGTGAATAACAAAACCAAAAATACAGCCTTAATAAAATCCGAAGCCAAGCGCCTCGGTTTTTTGTCTTGCGGAATAAGTAATGCTGAATTTTTGGAAGAGGAAGCACCCCGTCTTGAGAATTGGCTCAACAAAAACATGAACGGCGAAATGACCTATATGGAAAACTATTTCGACAAACGGCTGGACCCAACAGTGTTGGTGCCCGATTCCAAAAGTGTCATTTCTTTATTGCTGAATTATTTTCCTTTGGAAACGCAGCCTTCGGACACCTATAAAATTTCAAAATACGCTTACGGTACCGATTACCATTTCGTCATAAAAGACAAATTGAAGCAATTGATGCAATTTATTTCCGAAGAGATTGGCGAAGTCCATGGCCGTGCCTTTGTAGATTCGGCACCGGTCTTGGACAAGGCCTGGGCTGCAAAGAGCGGTTTGGGCTGGATTGGAAAGCACAGCAATCTGCTCACAAAACAATTGGGCTCGTTCTATTTTATTGCGGAATTGATCGTCGATCTCGATCTGGAGTACGACACGCCCGTAACAGACCACTGCGGCAGCTGCACCGCCTGTATTGACGCTTGCCCCACAAATGCAATCGTTGCGGACAGAGTTGTGGACGGCAGTAAATGCATTTCCTATTTTACGATTGAATTGAAAAACGAAATCCCAACTTCGCAAAAGGGAAACTTTGAGGATTGGATGTTCGGCTGCGATATTTGTCAGGATGTTTGCCCGTGGAACCGATTTAGCAAGCCGCATAGTGAACCTCTTTTTAACCCTCACCCCGAGCTTCTGTCCATGACTAAAAAGGATTGGGAAGAAATCACCGAAGAGGTTTTTCAGCAATTATTCAAAAAAAGCGCAGTAAAGCGCACGAAGTTTTCCGGACTCAAACGAAATATTGAATTTCTGAAAAAACAATAATCTTTTTTTTCCCTTACTTTGGAGAGGTCGGGGGAGGGCTTACTGATAAACAACGGTGTGCGGTTTACCAATCTGAAAATTGGGAAACCCAAAATCGTCATTTTCAAAAGCATTCGTTTTCAAAATGTTCTTTCCCTGTCCCGGAATTTCTGGGTAGTACGCAAAGGATAGCTGAAAGGAGCTGAACACCAAATAATCGTTCCGGATAACCCAGCCCAAGCCAAAAGAGGAGTAAATATGGTTGCTTCCAAAACGTTTGTATTTGTCAGAAAGCATGCCGGCAGAGATATTCACAAAGGGATTGAAGCGAAACCCCAAGAAATCCCAAGGAGAATAAAACTGGGTCTGCAGGGCGATTACGTATTTTGAAACGCCTGTGGTCCTCCCGTCAAAACCGTGAATGTTTCCGTTTCGTCGGTCAAAATATAAGTTGCCGTAAACGCCGTTGAAATCAGGATTTTCATTAAGGCTCAATCTATCGGCGACGGAATTCAACCTGTTGAACCCCAATACAATCTGTGGTTTTATGAATTGCCGCATTTTCCATTTGTCGCTCAAGGAAACTAAATGTGAAAAATAATTGGCCCGAAAACTGAACGTTGCCTGCTCGCTTTTGGAATGGTTGAAAAAACTTCCTAATTCAAAATTCAGGCCCAGAAACCCCCATGTGTAGTAATTTCCGTAAGCCGCTTTTGCCCCAAGATACAACCGGTCCGTTTGGTTTTTATGTTGAATTCCGCCGGTAATGGAATAGATGGTTCCCACCGGAACGTCCTCAACAATGCCGTCGTTAAAAATATAGCTGTCCTCAACAAACTGCCGGGAGGCAATACCGATGCTTCCCAACAAAAAGGTTTCGTCAGAAAAAAACCGGATGCTGTCATATTCAATACTCGGTAAGCTTTTATAATCCACCAGCAGGGCCCGCGCACTCACAATGAGGTTCGTGGTGCGCTCCTTTTCAGAATTTCCCTTAAAAATACGGAAGGAATGGCCGCCCCAATAATCCTGTGCAATAAATTTGAAATTTTGATTGACGAACGCTAGCGTATCATTTTGAAGGGCTCTTGCCAAATAGCGTTCCTGCAAGAATACACCGCCTGCCCAACGGGTTAACGGCGAAAAGAATACTCTGTCGATGGATATTGCCTTCTCGTAAAAACTGTCATAGTCGATCGTATAGCGTCCCCCGGCACTCACGAAGGTATTTTTGAAATTGGGAATCATATAGCTCGCCTCAAAAGCGTCGCTTCCGTCCTCAATTCTTTTTGAATATCCCACCCGAAACTGATGCCCGGTGCCAATGAAGTTGCGCTCCCTCAGCTGAAGCTTGGTTTGTGAACTTGAAATTTCGGCTTTGGGAATAATGCTCCACGAGTCCAAAACAGTAACGGTTACATCTACAGAATCTTTACTTTCGGATACAAACTCTGGCACAATCCTAACCTTCCTAATATAATTTTGCGACCGTAACAATCGCGCCGATTCAGCTAGAAGCAGGGTGTCCAAGGGTTTATTTTTCTTAAGCAGCAAAAAATTTCGGATTGCCATTTTTGTTGATTTTACGTGGATACTATTACCCGTTTTTTCAAGCCAGCTATTGGCAACCTCGGTGCTGTCCGCAAACGAAAAACCGAAAGGATCCTTGGTTTCAATTATAATATTCCGAATAATTCTGCCCTCAAATTGTTGGTAGGTCGGTTTCTTTCTTTCCTTTTTGGGCTGTCTTTTGGATTTATTGGCAGTGGGTCGAAAAATCCATCGATGTATCATTTTCGTGAATTTTCTTTTTTCGGAATAGGTTTTAATTTTTTTATATAATTGCGTACTGTCCTGCACGGCGTTCCTGTCCTGGGCTGAAAGCCTTGGGCAGGATAACATCACAAATAATAGAACGAGACAGCAAACTGGTTTCAATTTTTCTTTTTTTTAAGCAATTCCTTCTCAAATGTATTGAAACCTATTTGGATTTTATTGGGGAAGTTTCCTAATTTTTTCCGGCAATCTAATCCTCAATTTATATTTTCGATTCTTTCAAAACACGTACCTTTGGATTTTACTTTTCGAATGTGCTAATTCGGAGGGATCCCATAAATAAGCAAAAGAATTATGAGCAAACAGAGCAGACGCAGAGAAGCCCTATTATACCACGCCAAGCCAAAGCCAGGCAAAATACAGGTAGTGCCAACCAAAAGTTATTCTACCCAAAGAGACCTGTCCCTGGCCTATTCCCCTGGGGTTGCGGAGCCGTGTCTTGAAATTGAAAAGGATAAAGCCAATGTGTATAAATACACCAATAAAAGTAATCTCGTTGCGGTAATTTCAAACGGAACGGCAGTGCTGGGATTGGGAAACATCGGTCCCGAAGCATCCAAACCCGTTATGGAAGGAAAGGCATTGCTTTTCAAAATATTTGCGGATATTGACGTTTTCGATATTGAAATAGATACCGAAAACATTGATGAATTTATTGCAACCGTAAAAAATATAGCGCCAACTTTTGGCGGAATAAACCTAGAAGATATAAAAGCTCCCGAAGCCTTTGAAATAGAAAAGAGACTAAAAGAAGAACTTGATATTCCCGTGATGCACGACGACCAGCATGGTACGGCCATCATCTCTGCGGCTGCGTTATTGAACGCTCTTGAACTCACGGAAAAGAAAATTGAGGAGGTTCAAATTGTTATCAGCGGGGCCGGGGCGGCAGCGGTTTCCTGTACCCGGCTTTACAAAGCATTTGGAGCTAAAAGTGAGAATATTGTTATGCTGGACAGTAAGGGTGTAATCCGTAAAGATCGCGAAAGTCTTTCCGACGAGAAGGCAGAGTTTGCCTCCCACAGAAAGATAGACACCTTGGAAGAGGCGATGAAAAACGCCGATGTTTTTGTGGGACTTTCCGTTAAAGATATTGTCACTCCCAAAATGCTGGAAAGCATGGCGCCTACCCCCATTGTATTTGCCATGGCCAATCCCGATCCGGAGATAGAATATGATCTGGCCATAAAAACCCGAAAGGATATCATCATGGCCACGGGCAGAAGCGACCATCCCAATCAAGTGAACAATGTACTCGGATTTCCTTTTATTTTCCGGGGTGCGCTGGACGTGCGCGCCACAAAAATAAATGAAGCCATGAAAATGGCAGCTGTAAAAGCCTTGGCAGATCTTGCCAAGGAGCCAGTTCCAGAACAGGTGAATATAGCCTACGGCGAAACCAAGCTTACTTTTGGAAAAGATTATATTATTCCGAAACCTTTCGATCCGCGGCTTATTGCCACCGTTCCACCCGCCGTGGCCAAGGCAGCTATGGAAAGCGGCGTGGCCACGACGGAAATTACCGATTGGGAAAAATATCAGGATGAACTTTACGAGCGCATGGGTAGCGATAATAAGATTATCCGACTGTTGCTGAACCGCGCCAAGCTGGATCCAAAACGTATCGTTTTTGCCGAAGCCGATCATTTGGACGTTTTAAAGGCGGCGCAAATTGTTTTTGAAGAAGGGATTGGCATCCCGGTTCTTTTGGGAAGGAAAGATATTATTCTTGAACTGATGGAGCAGATAGATTTTGATGCAGATCTTGAAATTATCGATCCTAAAAATGATGAAAATTCTGATAAACTTCAATACTACGCCCAAAAACTTTGGGAAAAGAGAAGAAGAAGTGGCATCTCGCTCTATACCGCGGAAAAATTGATTCGCGAACGAAACTATTTTGCGGGAATGATGCTAAATGAGGGCGATGTGGATTGTATGATTTCCGGGTATGCCCGTTCCTATCCGTCAGTAGTAGTTCCCGTGTTTGAGACTATTGGTAGATTTGAAGGAGTTACCAAGGTGGCCACCACCAATGTTATGCTTACCAAGCGGGGTCCTTTGTTTATTTCAGACACTTCAATAAATATTGATCCTACGGCCAAAGAGCTCGCCAAGATTGCCCAAATGACCAATTATACTATGAAAATGTTTGGGCTGCAGCCAGTAATCGCTATGATTTCGTATGCGAACTTTGGTTCTTCAAAAGATCCACATGCTACCAAGGTTCGCGAGGCTGTGGAATTGATTCATAAAAGTAATCCAGATATGATTTTGGATGGGGAACTTCAGGCAGATTTCGCATTAAACCCTGAAATGCTTCAAAAGAAATTTCCGTTTTCGAAATTGGCGGGCAAGAAGGTAAACGCACTTATTTTTCCCAATCTAGATTCTGCAAACAGCAATTATAAATTATTGAAGGAGCTGAACGGCGTGGAATCCATTGGCCCCATTATGTTGGGAATGCGCAAGCCTGTACACATCTTGCAGTTGGGTGCCAGTGTAGAGGAAATGGTAAATATGGCGGCCGTAGCGGTAGTGGATGCGCAACAGAAAGAGAAGCGCGCGCGGGAGCAGAAAAATAGGTAATTCCGAAGATGCGCTGGAGCTAATATTTTCACAAAAACCCCACTGGCTGTTGCAAATAATTATACTATATTTGAGCCTTTAAGTTTTCGTTAACACATGATAACCCATATACAGGGCAGACTGGTTGAAAAAAACCCGACCGACGTAGTGATAGATTGCAATGGTGTAGGGTACTTTATCAATATTTCCCTTCACACATTTTCTGACCTACCCACAAGTGAAAATGTTAAGCTGTTTACCCATTTGCTGGTTCGGGAAGATGCCCATACGCTTTATGGTTTTTCCAGTGTAGCGGAACGTGAAATTTTTAGATTGTTGATTAGTGTCTCTGGAGTAGGAGCAAGTATCGCACGTACTATGTTATCGTCTCTGGCCCCAGAACAGGTGCTGGATGCCATTGCTCAGAACGACATTGCGACAATTCAATCGGTAAAAGGAATAGGAGCCAAGACTGCGCAACGCGTGATTTTGGATTTAAAAGATAAGATTTTAAAAGTATACGGTTTGTCGTCTATTTCTACCAGCTCAAGCAATACGAACAAAAATGAAGCGTTATCTGCTTTGGAGACGTTGGGCTTTGTTCGCAAACAGTCTGAGAAAGTAGTGGATGCCATAGTAAAGGAAAATCCGCAGGCTTCGGTAGAAATGATTATTAAACAAGCTTTAAAAAATTTGTAAAATTTGAAGGCAAAAAATTACGTTTACAAGAGTGGCTTTTTTAAGCTTTTAGCAATTATAATTTTCGTATTGTTCAGCAATGTCTCGCTGGCGCAGGACTCCACAGCCGTTGGGAATGAAATGGGTAGAATGGACCTTCCCACTCCCGTCAGTATCCAGGACCTTTATACTTACGACCCCATAACCGACAGGTATATCTATACCCAAACATTGGGCAGTTTCAATATTACCTACCCCATAATTCTTACCCCTCAGGAGTATCAGCGACTTATCCAGGAGGAGCAGATGAAGGCCTACTTCAAGGAAAAAATCGATGCAGCCGATGGTAGAAAGGCAGGTTCTGAGGAACAACAAAAGAACCTGTTGCCAACCTTTTATGTGAATTCAAATTTTTTTGAATCCATTTTTGGCGGAAACACTATTGAAGTAATACCGCAAGGTTCCGTTGAAATGGATCTTGGATTGCTTTATACCAAACAAGACAATCCACAATATTCACCGCGAAACCGAAGTAATTTCTCCTTTGACTTTGACCAAAGAATAAGTTTAAGTCTATTGGCTAAAGTAGGGACCAGACTTCAGGTTACCGCAAATTACGATACTGAAAGCACCTTCGATTTCCAAAACCAGATAAAGTTGGAATATACCCCAACGGAGGATGACATCATTCAAAAAATTGAGGTGGGTAATGTGAGCATGCCATTAAATAGTTCGTTGATTCAAGGGGCGCAAAGCCTTTTTGGAGTTAAGACGCAACTTCAGTTCGGAAAAACAACCATCACAGGGGTTTTCTCGGAGCAAAAATCGGAAACACGCACCGTTACCGCTGAAGGAGGTGCAACCATTACCGATTTTGAACTCTTTGCTTTAGATTACGATGAAAGCCGACACTTCTTCTTGGCACATTACTTTCGCGATAATTACGACCGTGCCCTTAAGCAGTATCCGTTCATAAACAGTAATGTTCAAATTACGCGAATGGAGGTTTGGGTAACCAACAAAACCAGCCGTACCGAAAACGTTCGAAACATTGTGGCCTTGCAGGATATAGGGGAATCGGACCCGATGAATATAGGCTTAACAACACCTCCCGGAGGTTTCATCAGATCGGGTAGAAATGCTTACCCAGATAATACGAACAACCTCTTCAATCCTTTTGGCATCAACGGGGGAGAGCCCTCTTTGTTAAACCCGTTAATTAGAGATGTGGCCAGCGTGCGCCAAGGCTTTACGGGCGTGCAAGTAAATGAGGGGGTAGATTATGTAACCCTTGAGAATGCCCGAAGGCTGGACCCAGGGGAATATTCATTAAATTCCCAATTAGGTTACATCTCCTTGAACCAACGATTGACGAATGACGAAGTTCTTGCTGTTTCCTATCAGTTTACCGTGAACGGAAAGGTGTATCAGGTAGGTGAATTTTCCAATGATGGTGTTGAAGCCAATGGAGGAACCGTACCCGGAAATGGCGGTACCAATCCTCCCGGGGAAGAAACAGGCCTCGCGCAAAATCTGGTTGTAAAACTTCTTAAGAGCAGTATTACCAATGTCAATGAGCCAATTTGGGACTTGATGATGAAAAACATCTATCCGATAGGTGCCTATCAGCTCGAGAAGGAAGATTTTAAACTGAACATTCTCTATACCGACCCTTCCCCATTGAACTATTTAACAGAGGCCGGAGCAGAGCTTCCGCCAGATGTAAAGGATGAAATTCTGTTGAAAGTTTTCAATTTAGATCGATTGAATTTTAACAACGATCCCCAACAGGGCGGCGACGGTTTCTTTGATTTTCTTCCGGGGATTACCGTGGATGCACAAAATGGTAGGATTATTTTTACAACGGTTGAACCTTTTGGGGAACATTTATTTGAAAAGCTGGATCTTCCAAGTACATCGGCTACCTATTCCATGCCTTCTACTTATAATCCAAACCAGGCCAAGTACGTGTTTAGAACGCTTTATACCGGCACCAAGACACAGGCAGAACAGTTGGAGAGTGAAAAGAATAAATTTCAGTTAAAGGGAAGTTATAAATCTACCGGAGCCGATGGTATTCCCATTGGAGCTTTCAATATTCCGCAAGGTTCCGTTACCGTAACCGCCGGCGGAAGAACCTTGGTGGAAGGTGTGGACTATACCGTAAACTATCAATTGGGACGAGTTCAGATTTTAGACCCTTCGTTGTTGAATAGCAATATCCCGATTTCGGTGAGTACGGAAAACAATTCACTTTTTGGGCAGCAAAGCAAGCGTTTTACAGGATTGAATGTCGAGCATAAATTCAGTGATAAATTTTTGATAGGCGCTACCTATTTGAACCTTAACGAACGCCCGCTTACGCAAAAATCTTCCTATGGTGTGGAGCCCATAAACAATTCTATTTATGGCATTAACTTAAATTATTCCACTGAAGTACCTTTCCTTACCCGATTGGTAAATAAACTTCCAAATATTGATACCGATGTGGAATCGAATATTTCGTTACGTGGGGAATTCGCCTATTTAAAACCCGGTGCCCCGAAAGTTTCAGATTTCGATGGCAAAACCACGGTATATGTGGATGACTTTGAAGCTTCCCAAACCGGAAACGATATAAGTTCTCCCTCAAGTTGGTTCCTTTCAAGTACACCTGTTGGTTTTGGTGGTGAATTGGCAAATGATAATTTAGCCTATAATTACAATAGGGCGAAACTTGCTTGGTACACAATTGATCCAATATTTTACAGTAGTCAGCGTCCGGAAGGGATTAACGACGAAGATCTTTCTTCACCTTTTACCCGTCGTGTTTTTAGGGATGAAATTTTCCCCAACCAAGACATCATTCAAGGACAGACACAAGCCTTATTTACATTAGATTTAGCATATTATCCATCCACTCGTGGTGAGTATAATTATAATCCTGCTGCGGCCGGAACCAATACGCTCCCCAATCCTCAAGATAGGTTTGGCGGAATTATGAGACCTCTTACTACCACCGACTTTGAGCAGTCTAACGTAGAATATATCCAGTTTTGGATAATGGATCCGTTCATTTATGATGAGAACAGCGGAAACCCTGGAGGAAACATTAATTTTAACTTGGGTAGTATTTCTGAGGATGTTTTAAAAGACGGAAGGAAACAATACGAAAATGGCTTGCCGGAAGATGGAGGTACTAACAATACTACTGCCACCACATGGGGTAAAGTACCAACCAATCAATCCTTGGTTTATACTTTTGATACTGAAGGACAACAGCGAATAAATCAGGATATCGGTTTGGATGGGCTTGATAACGCTGCCGAGGCGGCCAATTATGGCGCTTTTGGAGGTCTGCCAGATCCTGCAAATGACGATTATCAATATTTCCTTCAGGCCGAAGGAAATATATTGGATCGCTACCTGAAATACAACGGAACCCAAGGCAATTCCCCGGTGGAAGTTACCAACACCAACCGAGGAAGCACCGCACAGCCCGATGTTGAGGATATCAATCGTGACAATACCATGAACACGATTGACAGTTATTTTGAATATAATGTGCCTGTATTCCCGGGTATGGGACGTGAAAACAACAGCTACATTTCAGATGTGAAAGAACTGGAGGTAACCACGCAGAACAATGAGGTTATACCGGTTCGTTGGGTGCAATTTAAGGTTCCAATAAACAATCCAGACCAAGCCGTCAATGGAATCTCAGATTACAGATCCATCCGGTTTATGCGTATGTTCCTTTCCCAATTTTCGGAGAATACCGTGTTGCGTTTCGGTACTTTAGAATTGGTTCGCGGAGATTATAGAAAATTTCAAAAAACATTGGACGAGGTAACCCTCGAAGATCCTTCAAATGACAACACTCTTTTTGAGGTGGAAGCTGTAAGTATCGAGGAAAATGAGAACCGCCAGCCCATTCCTTATAGACTTCCTCCCGGGCTTGTACGCGAGGAGTTGAACAACAACAATAATATTATTCGTGAAAATGAACAATCATTGGCCTTGCGCGTGTGCGGTTTGGAACCCAATGATGGACGTGCCGTCTATAAAAACTTTAGTGTGGACATGCGCCAGTACAAAAATCTGGAAATGTTTATCCACGCGGAATCCTTGCAAAATGAAACAGCCTTAGGAGATGGACAATTAGTGGCATTCATGCGTTTGGGGAATGACCTTACCAACAATTATTATGAAGTCCAGATTCCGTTGAATCCAACCAATTTTGGAGCTACAAGCGCGGAGGAAATTTGGCCGGTTGCAAACAGACTTAACTTACCATTGGAGTTATTGCAGCAAGTGAAAACCCGAACTCCCTTAAATTCAACCGAAGTGGTTTACTATACACAGTCAGAACTGGAAGGTGGCCTGTCTGGTGGAGAAAATGAACTTACAATTGGTATAAAGGGAAATCCAAGCTTTGGAAATGTTAGAACCATTATGCTTGGTGTAAAGAACAGTACAACAAATGATTTGTGCGGTGAAGTATGGTTCAACGAGCTTAGAATGTCTGAACTTAAGAATGAAGGCGGATGGGCTGCCGTGGTTAGTATGGACGCGAACCTTGCCGATTTCGCTACAATCAGTGCTACAGGTAAAAGAAGTACCGTAGGTTTTGGTTCCATAGAACAGGGGCCTAATCAGAGAAGTCGAGAAGATCTTCAGCAATATGATGTTGTTACAAATGTAAATCTGGGCCAGTTGCTTCCTAAGAAGTGGGGAATTCAGTTGCCGTTCAATTACGGGCGTGGGGAAGAACTCATAACTCCGCAATACGACCCCGAATTTCAGGATATCGAGCTCGACACCCGACTTGACAATACGGAAGATCAAGCTGAAAAAGATAGGATAAAGGAACAAGCCGTAGATTATACAAAACGGCAGAGCGTAAACTTTATTGGGGTGCGTAAAGAAAGAACTGGTGACGGCAAACCACAGGTATATGACGTGGAGAACTTCACAGGTTCCTTCTCCTATAATCAAACCGATCATCACGACTTTGAGGTTGAAGATGCCTTGGAGCAGAATGTTCGGGTGGGCGCTACCTATAATTATAATTTTACAGCGAAGCCCGTGGAGCCTTTCAAAAAGAACGATTCGTTGTTTACTGGTAAATATTGGAGATTTTTAAAGGATTTCAACTTTAATTACCTGCCTACAAATATTTCCGTGAGTTCAAACATTACCCGGCAATACAATGAGCAAAAATTCAGGGAAATAAACTTGTTGCCAGGCAATATTGGTCTGCCTACCCTTTACCAGCGCAATTATCTTTTTGACTGGCAATATACCATCAATCATAATTTAACGAAATCCCTGCGCTTCAATTTTACTTCTACAAATAATAGAATTGTAAATAATTATTTGGACGATAATGGTTTTATAAATAATGATATCGGTGTCTGGGACGGATTCTTTGACGTTGGTAACCCTAACCAGCATTTCCAGTCGTTACAGGTGAATTATGATTTGCCTTTCAGCAAATTCCCGTTCCTTAAATTCCTGAGAGCAACATATTCCTATACCGGAGATTATCAATGGCAGCGAGGAAGTGAACAGTTCAATGAAATTGAAATTGAGTTGAGCGACGGACGCCGAAACGTTTACAATCTTGGAAATTCTATCCAGAATGCAAGCACGCATCAAATTAATTCCAGTCTGGATATGAACGGTTTCTATCGTTATATAGGCCTGACCAAAATTAAGAAAAGCAAACCCAGAAAAGCTGCAGGTGAAGCAGGCGACGGTGGAGGTGGAGATGAAAAAACCTCTGGCGAAGAAGGTAAAGCCGGTAGAGAAAGTAGAATTAAAGAGGAAAGGAACAATGCACTTTCCAATAGCAAAAGCGGCTCTCCAAGTGTTTTGGGTCGCGGTGCCGAAGAAGCGGGAAGTTTGAATGCCGGCGACAAAGCCATTAATTCGTTAATTGGTCTTGCCACGATGCTCAAAAAAGTACAGTTCAATTACCAAGAAAACAATGGTATTTATTTGCCGGGTTATTTGCCATCCATAGGTTTTATTGGAACATTGAAGCCTTCTACCGGTTTCGTGTTTGGAAGCCAAGCTGATGTTCGGGAACTTGCCGCGCGCAAAGGGTGGTTAACGCTCTATCCAGAGTTCAACGAGCAATATACCGAGGTGGAGAGTCGTCAAATGGATATTCAGGCTAATCTGGAACCTATAAATGATTTGACAGTGGATGTTAACGGAAGCAGAATTTATTCTGAAAACTATGCCGAAAATTACATTGTCCAGAATGATTTATACCAATCATTAACCCCCACTACCTTCGGAAACTTTAATATTTCAACGGTACTAATAAAAACGGCCTTCGGTGCGAGCGATGAAAATGGTTCCGCAGCCTTTGACGATTTCAGAACAAATAGAATTACCATTGCAAACCGTTTGGCACAAGAGCACTATCAAGGCAGACCAATTCCAAGAGATACTTTGGGATACCCTATCGGTTTCGGTAGAAACAGCCAGGACGTATTGCTACCGGCATTTCTTGCCGCCTATAAAGGCAGTAACGCCTCCAACGAAAAAACGGGTATTTTCAGGGATATCCCGCTACCAAATTGGGATATTAAGTACACCGGTTTGATGAATATTCCTTGGTTCAAGAAAAATTTCAAACGTTTTTCATTGACACACGGCTACCGTGCAGGATATACTGTAAACCAATTCCAATCTAATCTGGATTATGACCCCAATAACACTGAGGCCGTGGATCAGGCAGGTAACTTTAAGGTGAAAACCTTACTCACAAACGTTAACTTAACGGAACAGTTCTCTCCGCTACTGCGTGTGGATTTTGAAATGAATAACTCAGTAAAAATTTTGGCAGAAATGCGTAAGGACCGCGCACTCTCCTTAAGTTTTGCGAACAATCTACTGACTGAAATAAAAGGAAACGAGTATATCATTGGCTTAGGATACAGAATAAAGGATTTGCGTATTGCCACTAACTTTGGCGGAAAAAAGTCTGTTATAACTAGCGATCTGAATTTTAAAGTAGATCTTTCCAGAAGAGACAACATAACGATTATACGGTATTTAGATATTCTGAATAATCAGACCACTGCGGGGCAAACTATATATGGGGCACAACTGTCTATTGATTATGCGCTGAGCAAAAACTTAACAGCCCTGTTCTATTACGACCATACCTTCTCTGAATATGCTATTTCAACGGCGTTTCCACAAACTACTATTAGAAGTGGATTTACGTTGCGTTATAATTTCGGAAACTAAACAGAAAATTGACTTATTTAATTTATTATGAATATACCAGCAAATTTAAAATACACAAAAGACCACGAATGGGTCCAAATAGAAGGCGACATTGCAACCGTAGGGGTTACGGATTTTGCCCAAGGAGAATTGGGTGATATAGTATATGTTGAGGTTGAAACCGTAGGTGATACCCTGGATAAGGATGAAGTATTTGGAACCGTAGAAGCCGTAAAGACCGTTTCCGATTTATTTCTGCCACTTTCCGGAGAGATCATTGAATTCAACGAAAGCTTGGAGTCTGAACCCGAAAAGGTAAACACAGATGCCTATGGTGAAGGTTGGATGATCAAATTGAAAATTTCTAACCCCGACGAAATAGCAGAACTTTTGGACGATGCCGCTTATAAAGCAATTATTAGCGGGTAAACGGCCGTTGCGTCTAGCAATACTTTACAGTTGTGTAATCACAGTCCTGTTTTTTATTCCTAGCGGCGAGCTACCCAAAACCGATTTTTCTGAAGCAGATAAGTTAATCCACGTCTTGGTTTATTTTGTATTGGCCAATCTATGGATACTCTACCTTTATGTAAAAAATGGGCATCATTTATATAAAAGGGGTACACTTATTCTTCTGTTTTCCATCCTGCTTTATGGCATAATAATTGAGATATTTCAAGGACTCTTCACTGTTTCGCGAAGTGCAGATATACTCGATGTAGCCTCAAATTTAGTAGGAAGTTTACTCGGTATCTATTTTTTCAAAAATGTAAAACATAAATTAAAAGCTTAAAATTTTGATTAAGTTTTAAATTGAACGATAATTTCTATATTTTAGCAACTAGTTAAAACCACTATTATGGAACCCAAAAAAAATCCGAAAGCAGATGTAGGCCGCAGAAGCATGCTGTTTTTCCAATTAGGAATGGTGCTTATGCTTTTCTTGGCATGGCAAGCAATTGAATGGAAATCTTATGATAAATCCGATACTGACTTCGGGCAACTTGACGTAGGCGAAGAACTGGAGGAAGAAATTCCCGTAACACAGCAATTGACTCCACCGCCGCCACCGCCGCCACCGCCACCGGCACCCGAGGTTATTGACGTAATTGAGGATGAGGAAGACGTGGAAGAGACCATAATAGAATCTACTGAAACAAACCAAGAAGAAAAAATTGTTGAAGTAAAGGAAATTAAGGAAGAAGTAGTTGAAGAGGAAATAGCCGACGTGCCATTTGCCGTTATCGAGAATGTACCGGTATATCCTGGATGCGAAGGTGAAAAAACAAATGACGCAAAGAAAAGATGTATGTCTTCCAAGATTAGTGAGTTTATCAATAAGAAATTTGATACTAATCTAGCCTCCGATTTAGGATTGGAAGGAAGACAGCGTATTGCGGTTCAGTTTAAAATTGATAAGAGCGGAAGAGTGGTTGATGTGCGCGCACGTGCACCACATCCAAGATTGGAGAAAGAAGCAATGGATGTTGTACAATCACTTCCGAATATGACCCCTGGAAAGCAACGTGGTAAGCCAGTTGGTGTACTATATTCCCTTCCTATAGTTTTCGATATTCAGTAATCACGAATAATATAATTAAAAAGCCCCGTCCTTGCGAGCAAGTACGGGGCTTTTTGCGTTTTGGCACAACAGTTGCTTTTATAAAAGTGTAACCATTTAAATCACTGTAATTATGAAAAAAGCTGTCAAAAATTTCGCAAACAAAAGGGAGGATAAAAAACAGATTAATATAAAATGGAATTCACGTCTGTTTTTTCAATTAGGTGTTATACTTAGTTTACTTGCCGTTTTTTTTATAATGCAGACTAATTTTGAAATAACAAAAAATACTGCAGAGCGGCACATTCCGACCACTTTGGAAGAACCAGCGATGATAGACTATGTTTTGGACATCGAAAAACCGAAGCCAATTGAACCCATCAAGCAAAAAATACAAAAGCGCGTGCCTGTTCAAAAGGTAGTGAAGAGTAACGTGTTTGATGTAAAGGATAACGAAGCGCCGGTGGATGAAACACCAATTGCCGATACTGATATGCCAATAATAGATGCGCCTATAATTGAGCCTCAAGGCCCAGAAAAGCCTTTGGAGCCTGCAGTAACTAGGACTGTCCTGAATGTTGAGTTCGTACCTGTATATCCTGGTTGTGAGGCGCTGGGCAGCAATGCCGAAAAAATTGAATGTATGTCTTCTAAAATAAATGCCTTTATTAATAAAAACTTTCGAAAGGAAATTTTGGAAAATCTGAATCCTAATGAAGCGTATCGAATTTATGTGAAATTCAAGATCGATTCAAATGGGTATATCGCCGACGTTATGGCTAATTCACACAACACAAAATTAAAGATGGAAGCTCAACGCGTAATCAACAATTTGCCTGTCATGAAGCCTGGGAAACAAGGAGACAAGAACGTGGATGTAGTCTATACCGTACCTATTGTATTCAATATTCATTAAAAGTTTCAATCAAAATTAAAAGCTCCCGAGAAATGGGAGCTTTTTTTGAATCCGGTCATTCCAAAAAAACTGTATCTTTCGGGTTCAAACAAGCAACCTTTCGATGAAACATTTTATATTTCTCTTCATATTTTGTTGTTCCCTTATTTCTTCAGCTCAAATTACTTCGGCACAATATGAAAAATATCCCGTTTTTAAAGAATGTGAAAACACTGACGTGGATGCTATGGAAAGCTGTTTTAAAAGGGCTCTGCAACAATTCATTTATGAAAATTTTCAAGTTCCGAATAAGGTTTTTGCCGAAAATTATAAGGGAAATGTAAATGTGCTTTTTGAGGTAACGAAGGAAGGGGAGTTTAAGGTGCTTTACGTAGATGGCATATATGAGGAATTAAAAACAGAGGCCCGCCGAGTCTTTGGGGCGCTCCCTAAAATTCAGCCAGCCACCTATAACGGTAAACCGGCTTATGTACAGTTTACGCTGCCAATTGCCATTCCATTGGTGGTGCCGGGGGAAAATATTGTCCAAAATACTGAATTGGAAAAAAAGAACGAAAGGGAACAATTAGTTGAAGAATATGAGGCCATTGAAAATCTGCCCTACAATAATGAAGAATATCGCAGCAATATAAATATTCCACTGTCGCACCACAATTACAGTTTGTTCGATCCAGCACTCAACCGTGTGGGGCTGAACAATCACACGGCCCAAAAGCCCTATATTTATTCTGAAGTGAACAAATATTATGATTTTGAAGCTGCGAATAGGGAAATTTTAAAAAACAAATCGTCGTGGTTTGGACGAAAACTTTGGAACGAACATCTAATTACCATAAAAGGGAAAGACTATTGGCTAACCTTGGATGCGGGTGTAGATTTGCAGGCCGGTAAAGATTTTGACGCAGATATAGATACCTATAATAACACGCGCTTAGTTTATACTCAGGGGGGAATCGGAAAACAGATCGGGTTCTTCGGTGTAATTTATGAAAGTCAGGGGCGCTTTGCAGACTATTTTAATCGCTATGCGGAATCCATTCGTCCCGACGGCGGTAATCCGGCCATTATTCCAGGAAGGGGTATCGCAAAACGGTTTAGAACAGATTCATATGATTATCCCATAGCTACGGGTCATATTTCATATACGCCTTCAAAGTATTTCAATATCCAACTAGGCCATGGCAAAACTTTCCTGGGGGACGGATATCGTTCCTTACTTACCAGTGATAATGCAAGCTCCTATCCGTTTTTCAAAATAAATACTACCTTTTGGAAACTGAAATATACCAACACGTGGATGTCCCTACGCGATGTGCGCCCCGAGGTAACGGAAGACGGATCCTTCCGCACAAAGTATATTGCCAATCACTATTTAAGCTATAACATTACCAAAAGATTGAACATAGGTCTTTTTGAATCCGTTATTTGGCAGAATGATAATGGTAGAGGCTTTGATGTAAATTATCTGAATCCAATTATATTCTATCGGGCAATCGAATTTTCAACAGGTTCCCGCGGCGGTAATGCCCTGATTGGCCTAAGTACAAAATATAAGGTAAACGACAGAGTGAACATTTATGGACAACTTATAATTGATGAGTTTTCTTCCGGTGATGTTTTTGGGGGAGAAGGAAGCTATAAAAACAAAACCGGTTATCAATTGGGTTTGAAATATTACGATGCATTTGGCTTAAAAAATCTCTATTTGCAGACAGAGTATAACAGGGTGCGGCCCTACACCTATTCCCACAATACGGTTGTATTGAATTACGGTCATAACAACCAATCCATGGCGCATACCTTGGGGGCCAATTTTTCTGAATTCATAGGAATAGCCCGTTACCAAAGAGGAAGAATGTATGCCGATGCAAAATTTATAGTAGCAAAGCGTGGTTTTGAATTCAATACTCCCGAAGATTCATTTTTCTACGGTGGAGATATCTATGGAACGGAAGACGACCGTGTTTCCGATAACGGAAATGAACTGGCGCAAGGCAATACTACAGATTTCTTTCACACCGAAATCCAGGCCGGATATGTTATAAACCCGGCTACAAATCTAAAAATTTATGGAAGCTTTATTTTCCGAAGTTTCACCCCCGAAGTTAATACAGATATGGTGTTCAAGAATGAAACGACCTGGGTCAACTTTGGCTTGCGAACAGATTTGTTTAACTGGTATTATGATTTTTAGAGTGTTTTAATTTTTCTCTTTTTCCTTTAACTTTTTTTCTATTTCCTTGTATTTTTTCATGGCCTCCTTATTTCTTGTTTCCCGATCCTCGGCGTCCTTGCCTAGTTCTTTGGCTACTTCTTTATAGACCATTCTTAGGAAATTTTCGGTGTTTATAAAACCGGACCCATATCCCTCTCGATCATATTCTTCGGTCAAATCGGTCATTTTTGCTACCTCTTCCTCGGTTTTTTTGTTTACATATTGGCTATACACTCTTTTGTAAATCGTATTGAGCATTTCAGCAGTTTTGCGCAAATCTTTAAAGGTGCCTTCATCTCCGTGTCCGGGAATAATTTTGGTGTCCTCATTAATTACCATCATGGCTTTCTCCAATCCAGCGATGTATCCGTTTAAACTTCCTCCGTTCTCGATATCTATAAAAGGATATTTTCCGTTGAAGAAGACATCTCCGGTATGCAGGACATTGCTTCCCATAAAATAAACCATCGCATCGCCGTCGGTATGGGCGTTGTGGACGTGAAAGACAAAGATCTTTTCTCCATTAAAATAAAAGGTAAGATCCTCTGTGAAAGTTATCATGGGAAGTGCGCTCTCGGAAATCCTTTTGGTTTCCTTGGCAATAACCTCCTGCAGGCGCCGTCTCACGTTTTCCTGAGAGAAAATTACCGTACCTGTTTCCGCCATTGCTGGATTGCCGCCCGTATGGTCGCCGTGAAAATGCGTGTTTACCAAAAAACGCACTGGTTTATCGCTAACGCGCTTAATTTCATTTTGAACCTGTTCAATGTTTTCGGCATATTGATCATCAATCATAAAAATGCCATCACGCCCAATACTTAGGCCAATATTGCCGCCCTTGCCTTGCAACATATAGACATTATTGGTTAGTTTCAAGACTTTGGTGTGTGTTTTTTTTCCGTCATCCGTCTGTGCAAAAACGGTAAGAACAGAAAATAAAAAAATGGCGTTTAGGATAATTTTTGATAACATAAATTTTTGGTTTGAAAAATTGGTTCAAAATACTAAAAATGCTGAAATAATAGCGCAAGATTGTCAATAATATATTGGGAAAAAATTTTAGGAAGCGTATCTTTGCGCAGCCTAAAAAAAATAGCTTGTCCGTTTCCCATCCACAATCAATTAGCCCATCCCTTATCAGGAATTTTACCGAAATTACCAAACTTCGACTTTCGGTAAGTGTGGTGTTCTCATCGGTAGCCGGTTATTTGTTGGGCGCGGATTCCATAGATTTTTATGTCCTCTTTCTGCTATGCGTTGGCGGATATTGTATGGTGGGCGCATCCAATGTTTTTAACCAAATTATCGAAAGGGATTTGGACGCCTTAATGGAGCGTACAAAAAATAGACCATTGCCGGCAGGCCATATGACGGTGCGTACCGCATTTATTCTGGCCAGTATATTGACCGTATTGGGAATTATCGTACTATATACCATAAATCCGATTACTGCCATGTTTGGGGCTATATCTATTTTTATGTACGTGAGCCTGTACACGCCATTAAAAACCAAAACCCCGCTCTCGGTATTTGTAGGCGCATTTCCCGGGGCCATTCCATTTATGTTGGGCTGGGTAGCGGCTACGGGCGAATTTGGCATTGAGCCAGGAACCTTGTTTATGATTCAATTTTTTTGGCAGTTTCCCCACTTTTGGGCCATTGGGTGGTTTCTTTTTGACGATTATAAAAAAGCCGGTTTCTTTATGTTACCAAATGGAAAGCGTGATAAAGGCACCGCAATTCAGGTTATTTTATATACCATTTGGACAGTACTCGTATCTTTGATACCTGTTTTGGGAATTACCGGGAAACTTTATGTAACGCCCATATCAGGAACTTTGATTGGCTTGTTGGGAATTGGGCTTCTATACTACGCGATAAAATTGTACAGAGATAAAACATCAACGGCCGCAAAACAGCTTATGTTGGCAAGTGTAAGTTATATTACATTGCTTCAAATAATTTATGTAGCAGATAAATTTTTAAGATGAAATTGAGCCAGATCCATTGTATGATGTTGAATGGGGTTTTAGGCTTTGCGCATTCCAACCGTGAATTAACGAATTAAGAAAATAAAGAAATGGATTTAACACAGGGAAGTAATGAACTAAAGATAGCCAGGGCTAAAAAGAATATGCTCTGGTTTGGTATTATTAGTCTAACCATGAGTTTTGCGGGACTTACAAGTGCCTATGTGGTAAGTAAGGAAAGGCCAGACTGGATATCAAGTTTTGAGATTCCGCAGGCTTTTTATATTGCACTTGTTTTAATGATTGTGAGTAGTTTCACCTATCACTTTGCGCTTCGGGCCATCAAAAAAGAACAGAATAAATTAGGGATGTCGCTTTTGGTAAGCACCCTCATATTGGGAATTTTGTTTGTGGTGTTTCAATTTGTAGGGTTCTCAGAGATAATTCAGAATGGGTATAATTTTACTGGACCCACAAGTAGCATCACCACCTCCTTTATCTACTTGGTGGTATTGTTGCACGTAGCGCACGTTCTTGCAGGGCTTATATCCATAGGGGTTGTAATTTATAATCATTATAAACAGAAATACCGCAATGGCAAAACCTTGGGGGTGGTACTCTCTGTAACCTTTTGGCACTTTGTGGATATTGTGTGGATTTACCTGTTTTTATTCCTATACTTTGTGAGATAATTATAATTCCCGATCGGGACGGCCGTCGTATCATTTTAGTGGAATTAGAGAGGTGATTCTATAAATCTTTCCATGATGTTTCGTTAAATAAAAATTAAACGTATTTTTGAACCTTTATTTAAAACCAAATTCTTTTTATGGAAGCTACTGTTGTTAAAACAGGTACCGAAGACAAAACCTGGGGTGGCGGAAACCAACCGTTGAAAGCAAGTTATGGCAAAATGATGATGTGGTTTTTCATCGTTTCCGATGCCTTGACCTTTTCAGGTTTTCTTGCCGCTTATGGATTTTCAAGATTCAAGTTCGTAGATGCCTGGCCTATTGCCGATGAAGTATTTACCCACTTTCCCTTTCTTCATGGAGTAGAAGCGCCTATGTATTATGTGGCGTTTATGACGTTTATTCTTATCTTTTCTTCCGTAACTATGGTATTGGCCGTAGATGCGGGACATAAAATGAAACAGAATAAGGTTATTCTCTATCTGTTTCTTACCATCATTGGAGGGCTTATATTCTTGGGCTCACAGGCTTGGGAATGGGCTACTTTTATTAAAGGCGACTACGGAGCAATAGAAACCAAAGGAGGGCAAATAATCCAGTTTTTGGATAAAGATGGAGAACGCGTAGCCATAAGGGATTTTGCGGCATTAAACGATGGAGACCGCATTCCGCAGACTCGGGAAAATGGCCTGTGGTTCGCGGAAGATACCGAATATCTGCCAACGGTTTCCTTTGAACAAGTGAAGGCTGGCTTCCTCGCGAATGATAACTTATTGGTACGAGTTCAATATAAGGATGAGCACGATAGACATATAGTGTTATCTAGGGAAGAATCCATAGCAAAAGTAGTTAACGATGGCCAAATGGTGGTAGAAGGCGCAAATCTTCGCCATAATGAATATGGGCATCCACTGTTTGCAAACTTCTTCTTCTTCATAACAGGTTTTCACGGTTTTCACGTGGCAACGGGGGTTCTTATAAACATTATCATTTTTTTCAATGTTATATTAGGCACCTACGAACGCCGAAATAGCTACGAAATGGTCGAGAAAGTTGGGCTTTACTGGCACTTCGTAGACTTGGTATGGGTCTTTGTATTTACATTCTTTTATCTTGTTTAGATTTTCAAAAAATTTAAAAAATGGCACACGAACATAAATTAGCAATCTTTAGAGGCGCTGTAAAATTCAAGTCAAACGTCAGCAAAATTTGGGGCGTTTTTATATTCCTTTCCATCGTTACCATTATTGAGGTGGCCTTGGGTATCCTTCGTCCAGACTTTTTGGTGGACAATCGTTTTCTAGCTCTAAAGCTGCTTAACTGGATCTTTATTATTCTAACAATCGTTAAAGCTTATTATATTACCTGGGATTTCATGCACATGCGTGATGAAACTACAGGGCTGCGCAGGGCGGTAATCTGGACGGCTATATTCTTGATTAGCTATTTGGTGGTTTTGGTGCTTATTGAAGGTGATTATATCTATGAGGTATATAAAGCAGGATTTATAAAATTCAATTTTTAATTTCTTCTGAAATATAATTGAAGCCCTCCCAGAGGGCTTTTTTTATGCGCAAAATTTTCAAAATTAACATCCAAAACATTGTCCAGCCTCCATTTACCCTGTATTTTTGCAGACCTACTTTCAGCGTTTAATAAGTAGTTCAAATTATGCAAAAAATGAAGAAGTATATAGTTCTCGGCATTCTGTTTTTGCTTCCTATTACAGCTTATGTATTCTTTGCTTCGGGACAAAATAACTTTGCAACCTTACCGCTCCTCACCCAGTCTGTGGCAGAGCTCAATAATTTTGAAACCTTGGACGGCAAGCCTGTACAGCTTGAAAATCGTATCACCGTTTTAGGTTTCTTCGGAAAGGATCTTAATGCACATAGAGCCTATGCCTATAATTTGGCGCATAAAATCTACGGAAAAAATCATCAGTTTAATGAATTTCAGTTTGTTATCCTTTTGCCTAAAGGAACTGAGGCCCAAGCCAGAAATATTGAAACGAAGCTGAAACAAATTGCGCCCACCGATGCGTGGTTCTTCGCCTTTGGGGAAGAGCAGGACATACGCAGGGTTTTTGAATCCTTAAAATCTGATATCTCCTTGGATGCCAATATTTCTACGCCATACGTGTTTATCGTGGACAAAGAAAGAAATCTTCGTGGTCGCGATGACGATGACGACGAAGGGATTATGTACGGTTTCGACTCCAGTAATATTGCCGAGATAAACAACAAAATGAGCGATGACGTAAAGGTGCTTTTGGCAGAATATAGAAGAGCATTAAAAAAATATAATTCAAACCGAGAGATATAAATTATGGAACGTTCAATTAATTAGGAGCCCCCGTCTCGGACAATTAAATAGCAATCTTATCAAAGTATTCCTTAAAAATGAAAAAGAATTATTCCTATATCGGCATTTCCTTTATAATCCTGGTTTTTGGAATTTGGGCCGTGCCGAAGATTATCGACAAACTATCTAAACCAGATCTGGAAACAATTGGCACAGTGCCACAATTCAGCTTTACCGATCAAAACGGAAAAACCATTTCCAACAAAGATTATGAAGGCAAGGTGTACGTGGTTGAATTTTTCTTCACTACCTGCCCCTCCATTTGTCCCATTATGACGGAGAATATGCTCAAAATCCAGAATGAATTTTTGGGCAATCCTAAAGTTGCAATTGCCTCTTTTACCATCGATCCGGAACACGACACACCGGCAGTCTTAAAGGAATATGCAAAAACGAAGGGCATAACAAAGCCGCAATGGCATTTATTGACGGGTCCAAAGGAAGAAGTTTTTAAACTCGCCAATGAAGGCTTTAATCTGTATGTAGGCGATGCCCCTGAAGTAGAGGGAGGTTTTGAGCACTCCGGCTTCTTTGCACTTGTAGACCAAGAGGGAAACATCCGTTCCCGCAAGGACGAGCACGGAAACCCAGTTATATATTACGACGGCTTGGAAGACAAAGGAATACAGATGTTAAAAGAAGACATAAAAAAACTCTTGTAACCCATGCAAACCTCCCCACAAAGCACTAAAAATTATAATGTGTGGATTTGGATACTCTCCATCGCCATTCCCTTGGCAGTGGCCGTTTTATTCACAGTGAAAATTCCCGGTGCGCCACGCCTTGGCTTTTTACCGCCCATTTATGCAACCATAAATGGATTGACGGCCATAATTCTGATTGTTGCCGTTTACCAAATAAGAAAGGGAAACCGAAAACTACATGAACGCCTGATGAAAACCGCCATCGCCTGTTCGGTACTGTTTCTAGGGATGTACGTCGCCTACCACATGACCTCAGATTCCACGCCGTTTGGTGGGGAAGGGATTGTGAGATATGTGTACTATTTCATACTTTTAACGCATATTTTACTGTCTATTGTCGTTATTCCCTTTGTATTGATAACCTTTGTGCGGGGAATTTCGGGACAGTTTTACAAACACCGAAAAATTGCGCGCATCACCTATCCGCTTTGGTTATATGTTGCGGTAAGCGGAGTGATTGTTTATTTAATGATTTCACCATATTATTAAATAGAATAAAGAGAGAAGAACAGAGAAAAAAGATAATTGTGAAAGCTAACCTTTTACTTTTTTTTTAAACAATGAATAATAAATGAAAGCAAAAATTCTTTTCGTTATATTGATTATATTTCTCATCGCGACAGTTCCCGCTGAAGCCCAATGCGCCATGTGCCGTGCCGTTCTGGAAAGTGAGGAGGGAGGACAGGCTGCCAAGGGAATTAACAACGGTATTGTCTATTTAATGATCTTTCCTTATCTATTGGTTGGCGGTATCGGCTATGCCATTTATCGCAGTCGCAAAAAGGCCCGCAGGGAAAATAAATTATAGTTTTTCCACAGAAGCTGTAACACTTCCCGTCCCTAATAGTCTTATAAATACTTGAAACCATCAAAGTTTCCAAGTCTTAACAAGAATTTCACATTTGGAAGGGGATTTCCCCTTTATTTTGTAAATCAACAATTTTCAGGATGATAACTATTGAAAACCTTCACAAGTCATATCACATGGGCAAAAATTCGCTCCATGTTTTAAAAGGAATAAACTTTACGGTTTCTGAAGGTGAAATGGTCTCCATCATGGGCTCTTCCGGTTCGGGAAAATCTACGCTGCTCAACATCCTCGGCATCCTTGACGAAGCAGACGAAGGCACCTACACGCTGGACGGCACCTTGATCAAGAACCTGAACGAGAGGGTGGCCGCCCGTTACAGAAACAAATTTCTGGGTTTTATCTTTCAATCCTTCAATCTTATCAATTATAAATCGGCTTTGGAAAATGTGGCCATGCCGCTCTATTACCAAGGTGTAAAACGAAACATTCGTGTGGAAAAGGCAATGCACTATCTCGAAAAAGTAGGTCTTGCCGATTGGGCTACGCATCTTCCCAACGAACTTTCCGGAGGTCAGAAACAACGTGTGGCCATTGCCCGTGCGCTTGCCAGTGACCCAAAAGTATTACTTGCCGATGAACCTACGGGCGCACTCGATACCAAAACTTCTTATGAAGTGATGGAACTCATCCAAGGCATCAATGACGAGGGAAAAACCATCCTCATTGTTACCCACGAAGACGATATAGCGCATATGACCAAGCGTATCGTAAACCTAAAAGATGGAATTATTATAGACGATTCCGTAGTAACCCAAGTACGGGCAAAAAGCGAGGCCTATGTTTAATATTGAACGCTGGCAGGAAATTTTTGAAGCAATTCGGAAGAATAAATTGCGAACCTTTTTAACGGGGCTTTCCGTGGCGTCGGGCATTTTCATATTGGTCATTTTGCTCGCCATTGGGCAAGGTATGTCAAACGGAGTTGCAAAGGAATTTGAAAACGATGCCACCAACCGCATTAGTGTATGGACAAACGTAACTTCGGTTGAATATAAGGGATTGAACCCCGGCCGGATAATAGAAATGGACAACCGCGATTACGAAATGGCGGTTAACAAGAACAGCGAGAAGATTGAGCTAAAATCTGGCGTCTATAGCAGATGGGGCCAATTGACAACCTATAAAAAAGAAAGCGGGAGCTATAGGGTAGAAGGTGTTCGGGGAGATTATCAATTTCTTGAAAATGAAACTTTGGTCGTAGGCAGGTACATTAACCAGAACGACTTGGATTCCTTTGAAAAAAACGCGGTAATAGGCAATCAGGTCTATCTCGATCTTTTTTTGGGAAAAGAGGCGCTCGGCGAATATATTGACATTGCTGGAATAAAATTTAAGGTGGTGGGCGTTTATACGGACCCGGGCGGCGAACGGGAGGAAACCCGAATATTCATTCCGTTGACTACTGCACAGCGTGTTTACAATGCCGGCGATAAACTTCGGTCGCTTGCCTTTACCCTTCAGAAACACGATAAATATGAAGACGCTCTGGCTGCTTCCGAAGCCTTTTCAGCAGAACTGGAAGCTGATCTAAAAGCAAAACACACCATTGCCCCAAACGATGAAAGGGCTGTAAATGTGAACAACACCCTGGAAAACGCCAAACGTTTCTATGATCTCAACAATATGATCCGTTGGTTTTTTTGGGGAGTGGGCATTTGCACCATTATTGCCGGGATTGTGGGCGTTAGCAATATTATGCTCATCATCGTAAAGGAACGCACAAAGGAAATCGGCATCCGCAAGGCCATTGGGGCGCAACCTTGGTCCATTATTGGAATGATTCTTCACGAGTCTATATTCGTAACTGCCATTGCGGGGTTTGTAGGCCTTATCTTCAGCCTGATATTGCTTCAGTTAGTGGGGCCATTCATAGAAACAGATTACATACGCAATCCGTCCGTTGATTTTTCCGTAGCCATCACCACGGTAATCATACTCGTTGTGGCGGGAGCCGTTGCCGGTTTTTTTCCTGCGTATCGAGCCGCAAATATTAAACCCATAGAAGCTTTGCGCGATGAGTAAACTATTCAGCAGGGACAGTTGGGCCGAAATTATTGAAGCCCTTAGCAGCAACTGGTTCAGAACCGTGATGACGGCTTTTGGAGTTTTATGGGGAATTTTTATCCTCGTCATTCTCCTAGCGGCAGGCAACGGCCTGGAAAACGGCATTAAGCAGGGTTTCAACGGGATGGCCACCAACTCAATGTTTATGTGGGCACAGACTGCCTCGCAACCTTACAAGGGCTTGCCCAAAGGCAGGCGGTACAACTTTAAGACCGATGATGTGGAAGCCATAAAGCAGCAGGTTCCCGGCTTGCGCTTCGTTTCGCCCAGAAATCAACTGGGAGGTTTTCGCGGAAGCAACAATGTAGTGCGTGGCCTTCAAACCGGTGCTTTCAATGTTTATGGCGATTATCCCGAAATTATCCAACAACAGCCAATGGATATTACTTCGGGCCGTTTCATAAATTATTCCGATATAAATGAAAAACGAAAGGTGGCAATTATCGGCAGCGGGGTTCAATCTGCCCTCTACGAACCCAATGAAGAGGTAATCGGTTCCTATATAAAGATCAATGGCGTTAATTTTTTGGTCATCGGCACCTATAAAAAGAAAGGCAATAACGGCGATCCCGAAGAAATGCAGAAGGAAATCTACGTGCCATTCACCTCTTTTTCACAAGCCTTCAATATGGGCGACATTGTGGGATGGATGGCGATTACCGCAGAAGACGGCTCTTCAATAACCAATTTAAAATCGCAAATTTTTGACGTTATCAAAACACGCCACACCATAAATCCGAACGACGAAAGGGCGGTGGGAAATTTTGACCTATATCAAGAATACAGCAAAATAAACGGGTTGTTTACGGCACTTAACTTTGTGGCCTATTTTGTTGGGATTTTGGTGCTCCTTTCAGGAATTATCGGCATTAGCAACATCATGTTAATCGTAGTAAAGGAACGCACCAAGGAAATTGGAATCCGCCGTGCCTTGGGCGCCACCCCGTGGAGCATCCGTGCACAAGTATTGCTGGAATCAATTTTCTTGACCATCATTTCGGGGATGGCAGGTATAGTCCTGGCCAGTGCGGTTTTATGGTTCGTTAACTATCAACTCGGCAAAATGGATACAAGCGAAATGATGTTCATCAACCCTTCCGTAAACATCGGCGTAGTGTTTATCGCATTGACTATTTTGATAGTTTCTGGGCTATTGGCAGGATTGATTCCCGCGCAGAACGCCATAAAAGTGAAACCTGTGGAGGCCTTGAGAACGGAATAAAATTTATAAATAGAAAAAACCATCAATTAAAAGACTATAATTTCAACAATCAAGAAAATGAAAAAATCAAAAACCATAATAATTCTCGTAACCATTGGTGTATTGTTTACAGTTTCTATGTATTGGCTATATTCAAAAAATATTGAAGATCCAATCGTTTATGAAACCGAAAAACCTGCAATGGGCTCTATCGTGAAAAAGACAGTGGCTACGGGTAGTATTGTCCCTAAGGAAGAAGTGCTTATCAAACCGAACATTTCAGGAATAATAGACGAAATATTCGTTGAGGCAGGCGAAATAGTAAAAGCCGGCGACCTTATCGCAAAAGTAAAGGTAGTACCGAATGTCTCTTCCTTAAACAGTGCCAAGAGCAATATTAGCAGCGTTCGCACTCAAGTGGAGACTGCCCGCTTGGCCTTAGAGAACCAAAAGAGTATTTATAACCGCCAAAAGCAATTGTTTGAAAAAGGTGTAATCTCTGCCAATGAATTTGACAATGCCCAATTGGCCTATAACCAAGCACAGCAAAGGCTGAAGCAAGAAGAGGTTAGTTTAAGGGCGGCAAGCCAAAATTATGATATAGTGAGGACCGGAACTACCAGTGGGATGGGGGCTTCGGCAAATACCGAGATTCGTGCAACGGTTTCGGGAATGGTGCTGGACGTGCCTGTAAAAACCGGAAACCAGGTAATTGAGGCAAACAATTTTAACGACGGAACCACTATCGCAACTTTGGCCGACGTGGACAAAATGATTTTTGAAGGAAAGGTGGACGAAAGTGAAGTAGGGAAAATCAAGGAAGGCTTGCCTCTGAAAATTACCGTGGGAGCCCTTCCCGATAAAACCTTTGATGCCGAACTTGATTACATTGCCCCAAAGGGAGTGGATGAAAACGGCGCAATCCAATTTGAAATTAAAGGAACTATGAAGAACCTGGATACCACTTCTACTTTTATCCGGGCAGGACTTAGCGCCAATGCCTCCATTATTTTGGCCAAAGCCGAAAATGTGCTGACCATAAAAGAGGCTCTGGTACAGTTTGATCCCAAAACGCAGCAACCATTTGTTGAGGTAATGGTGGGCGACCAAAAATTTGAAAGAAGAGATGTGGAACTGGGCGTTAGTGACGGCATAGATGTAGAAGTAAAGAGCGGTATTTCCAAAGACGACAACATAAAAGTTTGGAATCAACTAAAACCAGCACCCGCAACGGGAGGCAAAGGCTAAATCTTTGTGTTCTCTGTGAAACCTTCGTGTCCTCTGTGGTTAAAAGGGGCAAGAAATTCAATTAAAAAATTATAAATTTTGTAACGCAATGGCAATGCAAAAGACTCATTCATCAATAAATCAACCTATGAAGAACATAGCAATCGCTTTCCTTTTTTTGATATTCAGCCTTTCCCTTCAGGCCCAGGATAAAAAATGGACCCTGCAGGAATGTGTGAACCACGCGCTGGAAAATAATATTTCAGTGAAACAGAGTGAGTTGGAATTGGAACTTACTGAGGCAGATAAACTGGAGGCTATAGGTAACTTTTTGCCCTCTCTAAATGCAAATGCCAGTGCCTCAAAAAATACGGGGTTAAGTTTAAACCCTACCAACAATCAGCTGGAGAATACTACCTTTGGCTCTGCTTCGGCTGCTATAAACGTGGGGCTCACGCTTTTTGATGGCCTCAGGAACGTGCGCCAATTGCAAAGGTCCAAGCTTTCGGAACTCGCGGCACAATATCGTTTGGACAAAATGAAGGATGATATTGCCTTGGCCGTAGCAAATTCCTATTTACAGGTTTTGTTGAATAAGGCTAATCTGGAAGTAGCAAAGTCACAAAATATTGTGACACTGGAGCAACTGGATCGCACCAATAATCTTGTAGATGCTGGCGTACTTCCGCGTGGCGACCTTTTGGAAATCAAAGCTACCGATGCTTCAGAAAAGCAACGTATTGCCGTAGCGGAAAACACCGTTAAAATTTCGTTGATTAGTCTTGCACAATTACTTCTTATTAAAGACTATTCAAATTTTGATATAGCAGAAGAAGAATATAAAATAATTGATGGGGGAATTGCAGAGAAGGATGTTTCAGAAATTATTGAAAGTGCAAAAGAGACCCGCTCTGAAGTGCGGATTGCCCAAAAAAATGTAGATCTCGCAAGAAAAGATTTGCAAATTTCCAGAGGCGCATATTACCCCACGCTTTCTGCATTTTTTGGCTATAATACGCGTTATGCTGACAATGATCCTCTAGAACGCCCCTTTATCGATCAATTATATCTTAATGATGGTATTGGGTATGGGCTACAGCTGAATGTGCCTATTTTTAATGGTTTTGCCGTAAGGAGTAATGTTAAAAGAAATAAAATTGGTTTAAGGAATTCGGAATATCAATTGGAGCAAGCCCAGCTCGATTTAGAATCAAATGTTTACCAAGCCTACGTAGATGCCAAAGGCGCACTGAAAGCCTACGAAGCGGCCATCGTTGCATTGGAATCGCAGGAATTGGCGTATCAATATGCAAAGGATCGCTATGATGTAGGGTTAACAAATGCCTTCGATTTTAGCCAATCAAAATTGCGCTACGACAATGCAAAAATTGAAGAGAACAGAACTAAATTTGAATACATTTTTAAATTGAAAGTATTGGAGCTCTATTTCGGTGTTCCAGCTAGCGAATTAAAATTTTAAATATGAAGAAAAAAACACGCTATTGGGTTATTGCGATAATAGTATTGCTTATTATTTTTCTTATAGTTGGAAAAAAAGCGGGATGGTTCGGAAAATCTGGTGATTTCAAGCAAGTTGAGGTAACTCAAATAGCTGCAATTGATATTGTGGAAACCGTTGCGGCAACCGGAAAAATACAACCTGAGGTGGAAGTGGCACTTTCGTCGGAAGTTTCCGGAGAGATTATAGAGCTTCCCGTAAAAGAAGGCCAAACCGTTGAAAAAGGCGAGTTATTGGTTAAAATTAACCCCGATCTTATTCAGGCGGCCGTGAGCCAATCGCAGGCCGGGCTGCAAAATGTGCGCGCGCAATATACACAGGCCCAGGCGAGTGAAAAAAATGCCCGATTAAATTATGAAAGAAACAAGGCACTTTTTGAAAAAGGCGTTATCTCCAAATCGGAATGGGACAAATCTGTAGCCGATTATGAAATGGCGCAGGCCAATGCCAAGGCAGCCTATTATAACGTGCAGAGTGCTTCGGCAAATGTAAAGCAGTCTGTGGACAACCTTTCAAGAACAACCATTTATGCGCCCATGAGCGGAACCATTTCAAAGCTTTCTGTAGAATTGGGCGAAAGGGTAGTGGGAACCGCACAAATGGCGGGTACCGAGATTGTACGTGTTGCCAATCTTCAAAATATGGAAGTGGAGGTAGATGTAAATGAAAATGACATCGTAAAAGTTTCCGTAGGCGACTCTACCATTGTAGAGGTAGATGCTTATCTAAAACGTGAGTTTACTGGCATCGTTACTGAAATAGCAAACAGTGCTGAAAGTTCGCTAACGGCAGACCAGGTTACTAATTTTAAGGTAAAAGTTCGTATTCTTCCCGAATCCTATAAAGATCTTACCGAGGGCAAACCGGAGAGCTTCTCGCCTTTCCGTCCGGGAATGACTGCCACTGTAGATATTATTACAAACAAAAAGAAAAATATCATTGGAGTGCCCATAAGTTCTGTTGTTATAAAGACAGATACGACCGATTCCAAAAAATCGTACGTAGCGAACGAAACCGCCAATGGAACGGCTGAAAAATTTGAGGCGGTATACGTAAAAGAAGGAGATGAAGCTAAGTTGCGCGTCGTAAAGACCGGAATTCAAGACGATTCAAATATAGAAATCATCTCAGGGTTAAAGGTAGGCGAAACCGTAATTACCGGCCCTTATAACACGGTTACTAAATCGTTAAAGCAAGGAGATAAGGTGGAGGTTTCTTCCACTGAAAATGAAAAAAAGGATAAATAATGGCAATTATTTTGTGTCTTGAAACTGCGACTACCAATTGTTCGGTTGCGGTGGCGATTGATGGGGAAGTTAAGGCGATCCGTGAAGAAAACGATGAAAAATTCTCCCACGCTGAAAAGCTTCATGTTTTTATTGAAGAGGTTCTAAATGAAGCCAATATTAATAGAAAGGAACTAGATGCCATTGCCGTCAGCAAAGGTCCCGGTTCCTATACAGGCCTCCGCATTGGTGTGTCTGCTGCCAAAGGACTTTGTTTTGCATTGGATGTACCTTTGATTTCAATACCTACCTTGGATGTCTTAGTGCAACAGGTAGAACAAACAGGTGGATACATCATTCCGCTACTCGATGCCCGCCGGATGGAAGTTTATGCGGCCGTTTACAATGCGGCCAAAAAACAGATTCGCGAAACGAAGGCCGAAATATTAGATGAGAATTCTTTTAGCAATTATTTAAAGGAAGGCAAGACAACATTTATTGGTGATGGGGCAAATAAATTCAAGCAGTTATGTTCAAATGGGAATGCGGTTTTTTTCGACCATAAATTTCCATCTTCCGCGGCAATGGCAACTTTGGCAGAGGCCAAATACGAAATAAGCGACACCGAGGATGTCGCTTATTTTGAACCCTTTTACTTAAAGGAATTTATGTTAGGATAGAACCACTTTTTATAGAAGAGAATCAAAATAGGCTATCGTTTTGATCAAATCTGCTTCCTTATCGAGGTCTATATCGTTTTCCTTTATGTACTTTTTCATCTCACTTTTTTTGCTGTCCATCATTTTTAAAATTCTTGATTTGCTGTTAGGCATTTCTAAAAAGTTGCCATCTTTTACCAAATAATAGGTTGTTTGCATAACAAAGGAAGGAGGAGTGTCTTGCTGGTATGAGGTCTGCGCCTTTCGGGCTTGCCTAAATTCTGCTTTATCTTTTTTATACAGATCATAGGTCTTTCCATCATTCAATATTTTGAAATAGCCTCCTTTTTCGTTGGAGCCATTTAGGGGAATAAAGACATATATATCATTCAATATTCTTACAAAAATGTCTGGCGACTTGAGAAGGGCGCTATATGTTTCATCTGAAATATTTTTCTTTATTTCTATTTCATCCGCATAAGCATTATATCTCATCGGGACGTTATCCCTGATTAATTGATCATCCTGAAATATTTTACCTTGTAAAAAATTCGGGTTAGTATATGCCTGATATTTAATAGCATTAAATTGCGCTTCGGCAAGACCGAAGGCCAAAGCTTTTTGGTTTAGATCAATAGTTCTATCATACACACTGGTATAAGCGCTTTGCCCAGATTGAGCAAACAGCGAAACTGTCATCAAAACAAGAGAGGCTGTGAATATTAATTTTTTCATTTTATATTATTTTAAGATGTTTTATAAAAATATGAATAATTCCTACAAATTTAAGGATTTATTTCTTTAAAGTTTCCAAATTAAAATGGTGAACATCGCGTTGTGGATAAGGTATGGAGATTCCAGCAGCTTCGAGTCTCATTTTTCCTTCCTCCAGAATTAACCAGCGCAGGTTCCAGAAATCCTCATTCTTGGCCCAATAACGAAGGGTGAGGTTTACAGAGCTATCGCCCAATTCGGCAACGGCGACCATTGGCATTTTGTCTTCAAGTGTTAAGACCGTTTCCTGTTCCGACACCAAATTTAAAAGAATTTTCTTAGCTTGCTTAATATTGTCGTCATAGCCTATTCCAAAGGTCAAGTTTTCGCGCCTAATGCCTTCTTCGGTATAATTTATAATATTGTCATTGCTCAGCTTTCCATTTGGAATTATGGCAAGCTGGTTTCCAAAGGTGGTCAACTTTGTATTGAATATCGAAATCTCCTTTACCGTCCCGTCAACACCTTGGGCACTGATAAAATCGCCTACGCGAAATGGTTTTATCAATAAGATAAGGACACCTCCGGCAAAATTGGCCAGTGATCCTTGCAGCGCCAGTCCCACGGCAAGTCCCGCGGCACCAATAATCGCAACCAAAGAGGCAGATTCAACGCCCAGTTGTGTAATGACCAATACGAAGAGGACAATTTTAAGCCCCCAATTAATAAGGCTGGCAATGAAGTTCTCCAGCGTAGGGTCATATTCCTTTTTGTCAAAAAATCTCTTTATAAAACCATTCAGGATTTTTATCAGCCACAGTCCTAGGAACAGCATTAAAACTGCCCCAATAACATTAGGTAAAAAATCTATTAGTTTTTGTCCATACTTTTCAATATAAATATCCAAGTCTTTGAATTTGTCCATAAAGTTTATTCGTTTTTGTTTAATGATTCAATTGCAATTTTTGGATCCTTTATCGGGAGTTTGCAAGTATTGTTTTTGCAAACATAAATAAGGGTTTCGTTGGGCACAAATCTATTTTGGAATAGCGGCCCGTTGTTTTCTTCTCTGCTGCCCGCAATTATTTTATTGGGAAGATATTGTTTGTTTATGTTTTTTACTTTTTCATCTACATCTTCTCCTATAATTACTACCTCGTAAAAACCGTTTTTAAAGTTCAGCAATAGGTCCAGCCAATTGGAAAATCCGTTGGGATACTGCATAATCTCTGTTGAGACATTCTTTAGCATTTGCTGCGAAATTGCTTCAAAACCGGTATTTTCAAAGTATTTTGAGAGCAGAAATAGGTTTTTTGCCATCGCGGAATTTGAGGCTGGAATTACGTTATCGCGATATTCAAAGTTTCGGCTCACGATGGCCGGGTCCTTTTTTGAAGTGAAATAAAACATGTGTTTTTCCGAATCAAAGAAATTGTCAATCGCATATTCGGTCATTTTCTTTGAAAGATGGAGCCATTGTTCATCCAGCGTGGTTTGATACAGAGCTATAAAAGCTTCAATTGTGAAGGCATAATCCTCCAAAAAACCGTTGATACTACTTTTGCCGTCTTTGTAATTATGAAACAGTGCTCCGTTTTCCTGCAGTTGATTTTCAGCAATGAACTTTGCATTTTTAATGGCGCTGTTTAAATACGCTTCTTTTCCAAAAACTTTATAGGAGTCTGTGTACCCTTTCAGCATAAGCGCATTCCACGAGGTAAGGGTTTTGTCGTCCAAACGCGGTTTTGGCCTTTGGTTGCGATAGGCGCGCAGTGTTTCTTTCCAGCTTTTCTTTTTCTGCTGAAATACTTCGGAAGTAAGCCCAAATTCCCGCTCAATCTCCGCATCCGTTTTTTGGCGTATGAGCACGTAATTGTCTTTTTCCCAATGTCCGAAACTGTTTACATTATAATATTCCTTGAATATTTCGAAATCGTCTTTTAGCAACCGCCGCAATTCTTCCGAAGTGAAAACATAGAAAGCGCCCTCTTCCAGGGCTTCCTTTTCATTTTTGCTGTCTGCGTCGAGCGAGGAGTAAAAACCGCCTTCGCTATTGGTCATTTCACGTTCAATAAAATTTAAGGTTTCTTCAACCACATCCTTATAAAGCGGATTTTGCGTAACTGAAAATGCATTGCTGTAAAGAGTGACGAGTTGGGCATTGTCATACAGCATTTTTTCAAAATGGGGCACGTGCCATTTTTCATCGGTACTATAGCGCGCAAAGCCACCGCCAATCTGGTCATAAAGACCGCCGAACGCCATTTTATCCAAGCTCAGGGTTACGTATGCCAGTAGCTCATCATCTTTTTCTGAAACGGCCTGTCTTAATAAAAACTCCAGATTATTGGGCATCATAAACTTCGGAGCGCCTTTGAAGCCGCCATTTCTTTCATCAAATTGGTTGGACCATTTCGATACAATTTCCGCAATCGGAAAATTTTTAAAGTTGACGGCTTCGGTTTTTAATTCGATGAGGTCCATGGTTTTAATGCCCTTTTCCAGTCGGTTGGCGTAGGCAATCAGTTTTTCGGGCTCGCTTTTGTAAACTTCCTGTATCTGCTCCAGCGCATTTATCCAGTCATTTTTTCTGAAATACGTACCGCCCCAAACAGGTCGCCCATCGGGCAAGGTTACCATGTTCAGTGGCCAGCCGGCACTGCCGGTCATCAATTGCACGGCATTTATGTAGGTTTGGTCCACATCTGGTCTTTCTTCCCTATCTACTTTTACGGAAATATAATGTTGGTTCATCACGGCGGCCACCGTGCTGTCCTCAAAACTTTCGTGCTCCATAACGTGGCACCAGTGGCAAGCGGCATAGCCAATACTCACGACCATCAGCTTTTTTTCCTTTTTGGCCTGTTGTAGGGTTGCTTCGTTCCAAGCCTTCCAGTGTACCGGATTGTGTGCGTGCTGCAGCAGGTAGGGGCTGGATTCCGAAATTAAGTCGTTTGTAAATTTGTGTGTTTCCAAAGTATTTTTTGTTGAAGAATTGCAACCGATCAGAATTTGCAGTGTCAAAAAAACCAGTATCGATCGCATAATAACTTTTCAGAAAAACAAAAATACGCTTTTGGCATATCAAAAGCGTATTGAGTCTAAGCGATAAAAATTTTATTTCACTTCAAAAGTGATCTTAACATTTACGCGAAACTGGGTAATGTTGTCCCCGTCCACAACGCAAGTTTGTTCATTTATATAGGCGGAGCGTATGTTTTTTACGCTTTTGGATGCTTCCTTTACTGCGTTTCTTGTAGCGTCTTCCCAGCTTTGGCTGGAGTTTGCTAGCACTTCAATTACTTTTAATACTGCCATAATTATTTTTTGGTTTTGGGTTAAAATTCAGTGAACCCCCAAATTACAATTATTAAGCGCTAATTTTCAGAAAATTAAGTTAAAAGAGAAGTTTCTAAATCTTATCCGTTAATGGCCACCACTTGCTGTACTTGGCCGCGTAGCATTTCCTTCAGCATGGTTTCAATGCCGTTTTTAAGAGTGATCGTGGATGACGGGCAACCGCTGCAAGCCCCTTGAAGAATTACCTTCACCGTTTTGGTCTCTCTATTGAAAGAATCAAACATAATATGGCCACCGTCGCTTGCCACGGCCGGTTTCACATATTCGTCGAGAATGGAGATTATTTCCTTTTCAAGTTCGGTATAAACTTTTAAATTTTCTTCGGAAGTATTATTTGTAGAAGAATTGTTGCTGTTTGTAGCATTTAATATTTCGTCATTGAGAACCGGTTTGCCCTCTTCAAGAAATTTTTTGATAAATTCCCGCAACTCCGACGAGATGTCGTGCCATTCCACGAAAGAATGAATCATTACCGAAATATAATTCGCACTTATGAAAACTTCCTTCACAAAAGGAAATGAGAACAACTCCTTGGCCAGGGGCGAATGGGCGGTTTCGTGGATACTTTTAAATTCAAAAGTTCCGGATGCCAACGTTTTATTGGCCACAAACTTCATCACGCTTGGATTGGGGGTGGTTTCGGCATAAACACTTACCGGAACTTTTTTCACCTTAGGTTGTTCCGAGATCACGGGATTGCCGGTATTCAGATATTCAAGGATAGAATCGGCAACTTCCTGCTGAACGTCTTCCCATTCCACAATATCATACTTTTCAATGGCGATAAAATTTTGTGAAATAAAGACCGTTTTCACAAAAGGCAGATAAAAAAGCTGTTGGGCGAGGGGACTGGGTTTTGCCTCATCGACATTATTGAATTCATAACTGGATGATTGCGTTAAGAAAGAATTAACAATAAATTTAACAATTTTGGGGCTTGAAGTATTTGAAATTTCTATGTTAAATTGTGACATCCCTTTGAATTTTGTGCGAAAATATGAAAAGAAAAACAATGTATTCAATATATTTGGCAACTTAACAAATCCTTATCATATAAAGGTCCGAGGTTTTGGTAGATAAGTATTAGTTGAAAAAATTTAATATTTGGCGTGCGGAAAAACTAATTTGGGGATGCCACGCTGAACAAAAGCCTATTTTTTTAAGAATTTCAACCAATGGTATTCATAAAAATTTCTTAATTTCCCCCGATTTTATGTTTTTAACGTTATGAAAAAAAATTACTCCCCGAGACTGTTCCTCTTATTGTTTGCATTATTTTCGGTTGCAATTTCCTTTGGACAGGGTACTACTTGCGCTGCCATTGAACCATTTTGTGCTGGAAATCAAGCATTGATTTTTCCCAATTGTAACAATGTTGATCCTAATTGTAATGCGACCGCAGAACCGGGTCCCGACTACGGTTGTTTGTTCACTCAGCCCTACCCGGCTTGGTTTTATTTGCAAGTAGATCAGGCTGGAAGGTTGGATTTCCAAATAGTTCAAAATACTTCCTTCGATGTTAATGGAAATCCTACAGGTACAGGTTTGGACGTTGACTTTATTGCTTGGGGGCCATTTGCCCAAGGCGATGATTTGTGCGATTATACACAATTACAATCATTTAATGAAGTTGATTGTAGCTATTCCATACAACCGGTAGAGAGCTTTACCATTCTCAATGCGCAGCCCGGCGAAATATATGTTTTGTTAATTACTAATTACAATCGGAGTCCGGGCTTTATAAAATTGGAACAGACCAATGCCGGCAATCCCGGCAGTGGTACCACTGACTGTAGCATTTTAACCACTCAAACCGGTTGTGAGGGAGATCAGTTTACGCTGGATGCAACTGCCCTAGGCGCCACAAACTATCTTTGGGAGTATGATGATGGTACTGGCTACGTTACTATATTCAACGGTAATTTCCCCACAATTAACGTAACCGGTGCTGGAGATTATAGGGTTACAATAACCTTCGGAGCGGGAACGCCCCAAATTCGGGAATTTGAAATAATAACCTATCCCCAACCCGTCATAGCCAATCCGCCACTGGATATGGATATTTGCGACAACGGTTCAAATCCCGGAGTATTTAACCTTGAATTGAACAGTCCAATAGTTTTGGGAGGACAAAACCCAAATTTCCAAATTACTTATCATCATAGCCAACTAGAGGCCCAAGGAGGAGCTAATCCTATAAATCCAGCCAATGCTTATCCTATTGTCGGTGCATCGGAAACCATATGGGTTCGAATACAGGATCCTTCGGGAACTTGCTATGCAATAGATTCTTTTGAAATCACCTTTGCCTCCGCTACGGCTACCCAGCCTGTAACACCATATTACGTATGTGATCAAGATGAGGATGGCCAGGAAATAGTAAATCTGCAACCGCTTTTTAATACAACTATTTTAAACGGGCAAAACCCATTGCAATATGGCGTTAGTTATCACGATAATCCTACAGATGCTGGAACTGGGAATAACCCGCTGCCACAACCGTACACGGTTACCGTTAGCCCTATGACCATATATGCTCGGGTGCAAAGTAACAGTGATCCAAGTTGCTTTGATACCACCGATTTTGAGATAATTTTGGATGTGCCTCCAGCTATAAACATGAATCCCGCCCCACTGATAGTCTGTGATTCGGACAATGATGGTATAACTGAATTTACCTTGCATGATGCAGATCCAGATATTACCAATGGCGACCCTACTTTAGTGGTTTCCTATCACCGTACTTTTTCAGATGCCCAAACCGATGAAGGTGAACTTTTTGATCCTTATGACAATAACTTAAATCCTTACAACGACAGTGTTTGGGCACGGGTTGAAAGTCCAAATACCAGTTGCTACGCCATAGTGGAATTGCCATTGGAAGTGCGGGACAGCCCAGTGCTTACCGAGCCCACGCCCTATCGAATTTGCGATGACAACAACGATGGATACGAAATTTTTGACCTCATCACAACCAAACGCGATGAAATCTTGAATGGTCTTGATCCGTTACTGTACGATCTCTATTTTTATGAAATTGAACAAGACGCTATTGATGCTGGAAACTCCGCTTTGACCCCTACGCCCGATTTTTCATTGGCCATAGGCAATCCCGGTGCCTATCAAAACGCAATCCAAAATGTCCAGACTATTTATGTTCTTGGGGTAGGCACTGCGGCCAATACTTCCCCCAATAATGGCGCTCAAGGATGTTTTGATATAGTAGAACTGCAACTTATAGTGGATCCAATGCCCACGGCCATAGAACCTGCAGATTATCACCTTTGCGACGATACTTTAAACGGCAGTACTCCGAATGATCAAATTAGTACTTTCAACCTTAACTCCCGTGATGGAGAAGTTTCAGGAGGTCTTCTTGGTCTTACGGTTACATGGTATGTAACTCCAGCAGATGAAATTGCGGACAACCCAATACCAAACCCCGCCGAATATCAGAACATCACCAATGCCCAAACTGTCGTTGCAAGGCTTACCAATGGCTTTGGTTGTAAGGATCTCGCTACCTTAACACTGGTTGTTGATCCATTGCCTACCCCAGGACAACCACAACCTTTGGAATTATGTGATGAAGGTGGAGGTTTTGCAGAATTCGATCTTAGCCAACGCATCGCTGCAATCGAGGGGAATGAACAAAACGTAACAGTAAAATTCTACCCTACCCAGGCAGAAGCAGAAGCCGGTGGTCCAGGAGAAATACTTGCTCCATATTTATATACCAATATTATTCCTTTCAATGATTCGGTCTGGGCGAGACTGGAAGGTAATATTACGGGATGCTTTGCTCTAGTGGAACTGGAGCTTATCGTCATTCCATTACCGGACGACCCCGATGGAAACTTTTTGGATCCGTATGAACTATGTGATTTGGATGGGAACGGACAAGGAATTTTTGACCTTACCATTCAGGACGATGCTGTATTTGGAATACAAGATCGAGCCGATTTTGCACCCATTAGGTATTATGAAGACATTTTGGATGCCCAGGCTGGGAACAATAATTTTATCGATCCCGCCAATGCATTTCCAAGTGCTGGCCAAACTGTATATGTACGTTTGGAAAGTTTGATTACGGGCTGTTTCAAAATAACTCCTTTTGACTTGGTAGTAAGCGAATTCCCAACACACGGCCCTGCTGCCGATCTAGAGGCCTGTGATGACGAGGTGAATGGCAGTACCAGTACGGACGGCAAATCTACTTTCGATTTGACGCTGAATACGCTTCCAATTCAAGATGGGGATACATCCCTTACAATATTGTATTATGCAGATGAAAACGATCAGACCAATAATATCCCAATTGACAATCCAGCGGAATATCAAAACGAGATAGTTCCACGGCAGGAAATTTTTGTTACCGTTACAGGTCTGAATTTGTGCGAGGATAATTTCAGTTTCTTTATAACTGTGAATCCAAACCCGGAAGCGGTACAACCAACTCCTTTATATGCTTGTGATGTTGATAATGATGGGGATGCCTTTTTCGACCTTGAAAGCAAAACGGCAGAAATACAGGGTGGAGATACCTCTTTGATAGTTACCTATCACGATAATCCACTAGACGCATCAACAGGAGCCTTTCCCCTTAATAGTCCGTACGAAAATATCATTCTTTATAATCAGCCCATCTACGTACGGGTGGCGTTCGCTAACCCGCCAGCGGGCACCGGTTGTTTTACCGTTGTCATCCTGGATTTAATAGTAAACCCTACGCCCGAGGTCCCTCAGGATTTGCCAGATCTTATAGCTTGTGATGATGATGACTTTGCCCTTTTCGATCTTACCGAACAGAGAGATGGTATATATGGAACCCAATCTCAGGATGATTTCACCTTAACCTATCATCTTACCGAGGCTGATGCCACTGCCGGTACTCCTTTGATTGCACAGCCAGATAGATATACCAATGTTACCAACCCACAAACTATTTGGGTGCGTTTGACCGATAATGCTACGGGCTGTTTCAAATTAGGTAGTTTTGATTTGGTTGTAACCACTGGCTTGCCAATAAACGATCCGCAACCTTGGGTGAAATGTGATGATTTAGGAGAACCATTTGATGGAAAAACTATTTTTAACCTTACCGAAAAGAACAGCGAGATAACAATTGATGAACTTACGCAGGGTGTATGGTACTTTGAGACCCCGGCTGATGCCCAAAATAACGAAAACGCAATAGACCCAGATACGGCGTACGAAAATATAACCAACCCGCAAATAGTTTATGTGCGCGTCGAGGATAGTAATACAGGTTGTATTTCATTCACCACCCTTACATTAAGAGTGGTACAAAATCCAAATCCTGTTCCTCCCACCCCTATAGAGCTTTGCGATGATAATTTTGGAGTCCCATTTGATGAAACAGAGCTTTTTGATCTTACCATTCGGGAATCGCAAATACTTAATGGAAATGTTTGGACGCTCGGTTATTATGAAAGCTATGACGATGCCGTAAATGAGAATGGCGAAATAGTAGCGCCAGAACTTACGGCCTACGAAAATACAAGCAATCCACAGACTATATATGTACGGGTTACTGAGCCATCTTCTCTATGTTTTGAAATAGTAGAATTACAACTTATCGTGAACCCTTTGCCAGATGATACTGCTGTGGTTTCCGACTATATAATCTGTGCTGCGGATGATAGTGAGATAGGAATTTTCAACTTGGAGACGAAAGTGGATGAAATCTTAGGTGAACAAACAGATCCACCATTTACGGTAAGTTTCCACTTAAACGCGGCCGACGCACAGAGTGGCAACCGTCCTATTGTGAATACCACCGCATATCAAAATGTTGATGTGAACAATAATCCGATAAACCCGCAGACCATTTATCCGCGCATAACTAATACTGAAACAGAATGTGCAATAGGTGGCGTTCAAAGTTTTGAATTGATTGTTCAAAGAGGTGCCGTTGCGGTTACCCCTGCCGAACCTTTCGTAATCTGCGATAATGTAGCTCCGAATGATGGTTTTGCCGAATTCGATCTTGAAGATTTCACTAGCCAACAGGTTGCCGACCTTCACGCTGAAATATTAGCTGGTCAAGATCCTGCGGTGTATGAGGTCACTTTCCATGAAACCCTAGAGGCAGCAGAAGCGGGGAGCCCTGTTATTAGCTTTCCATATACAAACATTATCAATCCACAGCGAATTTACGCTAGAGTAACCAATACTGCCAATCCCTACACTCCCCAGTGCTATGCCGTGGCGGAGATTATTCTTAAAGTAGAGCAATTGCCCGAAGTGTTATTGGATGGCGACTACCGCCTGTGTGTCGATGAAAACGGAAATCCAATTGCCGAAGAAGAAGGAAGTCCATCACCTCCTGTTATTGACACCGGTTTAGATCCAGCATTGTATACCTTTGTGTGGGAATTTAACGGAGTTATTGTTGTAGGCGAGAACGGCCCTTCCATCATTGCGCTGCAAGGTGGGGAATATACGGTTACATATACCGAAATAGCAACTAACTGCGAAGGTTCCGCAACTGCAACTGTTACGGTTTCCTCCCCACCGTTTACCTATGAGGCCAATTTGGTAACAGGAGCCTTTTCCGACAACCCGATTGTTGAAGTGATTGCAACGGGTGATGGTACGTATCAGTATCAGTTGGACAGCGGGCCTTTCCAGGACAATAATATTTTTGAAAACGTAGATCCTGGTAATCATACTATAACCATTAAGGATATTTATGGTTGTGGAAGTGTTACGATAGAAGTTGGCGTTATAGACTATCCACCTTATTTTACGCCGAATGCGGATAGTTATCACGATACTTGGAACATAATCGGTATCGCCACGGGCGATCCTACCGCTAAAATCTATATTTTTGACCGTTTCGGAAAACTATTGAAACAACTAAGTCCACTAGGTACAGGATGGGATGGGACATATAACGGAAAACCGCTTCCATCTAGCGATTACTGGTTCCGAGTGGAATATACCGAAAACGGAACGAATAAAGAATTTAAAGGACACTTTACCCTAAAACGATAAATACCGACTATGAACATTAAAAAAATTCCCCTAATCCTACTTTTGATAGTATCGCTTTATGGCTTTTCACAAGATGGTATTCCTGTTTATTCAGAATATTTAGCGGATAATTTATATATATTACATCCATCAATGGCGGGTGCCGCCACGCATAATCAACTGCGTTTGTCCGCACGCCAGCAATGGTTTGATCAGGACGAGGCCCCAAATCTGCAGACGCTGAACTTCAATGCGCGTTTGGGAGAGCAATCGGGGGTGGGCGTTATCTTCTATAATGATAAAAATGGATATCACTCCCAAACAGGTGGGTACTTAACCTATGCCCACCATATTATGTTTTCGAGAAGTGAAGCAGATTTAAATCAGTTGTCTTTCGGTCTTAGTGTAGGTTTGACCCAATCCCGTTTGGATGAGACCCAGTTTGACCTTACGGATTTTGATCCAGTTATTAGCGGAATCATTCAGAGCACTTCCTATTTTAATGTTGATGCAGGCCTTTCGTATAACTTTCTTGATTTTTCGGCGCATTTCACCGTAAAGAATCTCATCTTCCAAAACAGATCGATCTATACCGAGAAGTATGAATCTAATAACCAAAGAAGGTACCTGCTTTCGGCCGCGTATGCCATAGGTCAATATGGAGCGGACTGGAGCTATGAGCCCTCCTTTCTCTTTCAATGGAGTGAGCGTACGGGAGAACAGGCCGTGGACTTAAACTTTAAAGCCTATAGAAAGATGGATTTCGGCCAGTTATGGGGCGGATTGTCCTACCGAAGAAGTCTGGATGGCGCAGAATATCTAAATGGAGAAGAGATAAAGGCTCAAAAGCTACAGTGGTTTACGCCTATTTTGGGTATAAACTATAAAAACTTTATGTTTGGTTATAACTATACCTACCAATCTGGAAATGTTAAGTTTGAAAGCGGTGGCTTCCATCAAATCACTCTAGGTTACGACTTTTTGGGCGGCAGGCCAGAACCTTATGACTGTAACTGTCCGGCAATCAACTAAGCACATTTTTCATATAACCTAAAAATAGCCCGAGCTTATAAGTGTCGGGCATTTTTATGTGAAATGATTTTTGAAATGATAAAGGCTGGCATGAATACCTTTGCTTCGGTTAGCTATTTTTCATATTATTCCAAAACTTTTCACTTTTTGATATTTTCTGCATTGCGATATAAAATTTTTCAAAATAAAGGGCGCATTACCCAAATATGTGTTTCAATTACTCAGCGCTCTTTTTGGATGAGTGAAGTATTCTTTTTTCACAAAAGTGGGAGCTGTTTCAGAAAATCGTAATTTTAAGCATTGCGGTAAAGTGCGTATGTTTACTGTTTTAAAATTTAAATGAAAATCCCTCTTTTTCTTTTTACGGCGTTTGTGATTCTTTTTTCCGTTGCGGCCTATTCGCAGGGAAATCGGCAATTGGATAATAAGTCTTTTATGCTAAAGGGGGAAGTGGTGGATGGGGAAACCAACATGCCGATCGCCAAGGTGAATGTTGAAATCTTGGGCGGCCAATACACAACTACAAATCTTTCCGGACGCTTTGCCATCTCTGCGAAAATCGGCGATGAACTTATTATAAAAAGTGATGACTTTGTAACGGTATATTATGCCGTAACGAAAAACGATTTTATCACCGTTCGCGTGGAAAAGGCCAAAGAAGAAATTGAATCATCCGTGGCAAAAGGCACCAATCTTAAATCACAGGCTGGGTTTAATGTGTATTTGGATTCTGCCAGATTTTTTCTGAAAAAGGATGCCCAAAAAAGTATTGAATATGTAACCCGCGCATTGGAACCGGGGCGGGATAAAACCATTTCCCAGAAAGAAAACAGTCAGGCCTTTGAGACCTTAGGCGATATAAATTTGTTTTGGAAACAGCCCGACCTTGCGATTGATAATTATAAACGGAGCCTTCAGAATACGCCGAATAGTGATGTCTCGATAAAATTGGCAAAGGCATTTGCAGAAAATAAGAACTATCAAGAAAGCATTACTACTCTTCAAAATTTAATAAAACAAACCCTCTCAGCCCGCCAAGGGGTTGAAGTTTACGAAAGTTTGGGCGATACCTATAAAGCTACGGGCAACGCCATAAAAAGCGTGTTCAATTATCAGATGGCGCTGGATATAGCAAAGGAAAGCAAAATTAAACCTAAAATCACCAACCTAAATTCCAAGATAGGAGAGGCCTACGCGCAAAGTGGTGCCCTGAATGAAGCCGAGGAATATTTTGACAATTCATTAAAGCTGGCCAAAAAGGAAAATAAGCAGCGTGCCGTTTCCGAAAAAAATAAAGTTGCGGATTTTTATAACCAAAACCGCGAGTACGATAAGGAAATACAGCTTCGGGAAGAAACCCTGGAAGAATTGAACGCAATGGGAAAGGCCGCCAAAGTTGAAGACGAGGCCCTTACGCCACAACGCCAAAATTACAAAATAGCAAATGCCTTTGTGGCGCAGGAAAAGTATGAGCAGGCCATTCCGTACCTTGAAAAGAGTATTGCAGAGGCCGATAAAAATGAGGATCTGGTGGTACAAAAAGATGCCGTGCGCAAGCTCTCGGAAATTTATCGGGACATCGGGGAGTTCGATAAGGCTACCGAAAGCTATCAACGCTATGTAGAGGTTGTAGATGAGCTTTATGTGAAAAAGGAACAGGAAATTAGCCAAGCCGCGCGTTTCAACAGAGAAATTACGCAGAAGCAAAACCGCATTATAAGCCTTGAAAACGAAAGGAAGCTCAACGAAAGCCGATACAAGCTCGCATTTGAAAACCAAGAACTTGTGGAGAGAAATGCCACGATTCAAAAGTGGGTCATCATTTCGCTTGTGCTTATTGTGCTATTGTTGATTTTTGCCGCCTACACCCAATATAAAAATGTGAAACAGCAAAAATTTGCCAATAATCTTTTGGCGTTAAAGTCGCTTCGGTCACAAATGAATCCGCACTTTATCTTTAACGCCCTAAACTCGGTAAACAGTTTTATTGCGGTGAATGACGAGCGCGCGGCCAATAAATACCTTACGGATTTTTCATTGCTGATGCGATCGGTTTTGGAAAATAGCGAAGAGGATTTTATTCCCTTGGAAAAGGAAATCGAACTGCTGCAACTTTATGTGAAGTTGGAACATTTCAGATTTAAGGATAAATTCAACTATAAATTTTCGGTAGATGAAACGATTAATTTAAACGAATTCGTCATTCCACCCATGCTGCTTCAGCCTTACGTGGAAAATGCCGTGTGGCACGGGCTTCGGTACAAGGAGGAAAAAGGTTTGCTGGAGATTGATTTCAAAAAAATAGATGCCAAAACGGTTAAAATAATTATTCAGGATGATGGTATTGGCCGTACTAAGTCGAAAGAATTCAAAACCGAAAACCAAAAAAAGCAGAAGTCCAAGGGAATGGGCAATACGCAAAAAAGAATTGCTATCTTAAACGAAATGTACAAAGACAAAGTGGACGTAACCGTAGCGAATGTTTTTGAGAACAGCGAAGGAACCCGCGTGGAACTGATTTTAAAGAAAGATTGATGAAACTAAACGCAATAATAGTAGAAGACGAGGAAACCAGCAGGGAAATCCTTAAAAATTATCTGGCAAAGTATTGTCCCAGCATCGCTCTAAAGGGCGAGGCGGGGAATGTGGATGAAGCCCTGGTTCTGATTCGAAATAATGATTTGGATGTGGTTTTTCTCGATGTGGAAATGCCCTTTGGCAATGCGTTCGACTTGTTAGACAAGGTTGGCGACCGCCAGTTTGAAACCGTTTTTGTAACGGCGTACAACCATTATGCTATTGATGCGCTGAATGCACATGCTTCCTATTATTTGCTGAAGCCCATTTCCATAGATAGGTTGATCGAGGCCGTTGATTATGTATCAGAAATAAAAGCTAAGGAAAACAGTCTTCAAAATTCAATTTTAAAGCCACTGCAAACACAAGTGGCTGGCAAAATAACCATTCCGCTGCAAAACGGGTTCGAGGTGCTTCAAATGGAAGACATACTCTATTGCCAGGCCGACGATAACTATACGCAGATATATTTGAAGAAAGGAAAACGGTTAGTAAGCAAGACGCTAAAATATTTTGAAGATTCCCTGTCAGAAAACGGTTTTGCTCGCGTTCACAAATCTTATTTGGTAAACGTGAACGAAATAACCGAATACAAAAAAGGAAAGGGCGGGAGCGTGGTTCTCTCAAGTGGAAAGGAAATAATGGTAAGTCCTTCACGAAAGAAGGATTTGCTGGCTTATTTTGGGTAAGAATTTATTTGGAAAAGCAAGTGTGATGACGTATATTTAGGACTCAATTGGAAGCCGTATAACCTTCTCGATTTAGTGCCTTTCCAATAGATTTAAGATTGAATTTCTTCAACTCTAAGCCGACCCTATGCCGTCTATATGCCGACCCTATGCCGTCTCTAAGCCGACGTTATGCCGACTCTAAGCCGACGTTATGCCGACTCTACCTCATAGATACTCCCTAAATACCCTATTAAAACGTCACAATTAAGTTATTCTAATTTTACAAAGAACTACAAATTACAACCGATGATATTAAAACCCGTAAATGGAAAACATCCAGAAATTCCCAAAGATTGCTTTATTGCTGAAAACGCCACTATTGTTGGTGATGTGGTAATGGGCAATGAATGCAGCGTTTGGTTTAACGCTGTGATTCGCGGCGATGTGCATTTCGTTAAAATGGGCAATAAGGTAAATGTGCAGGACGGTGCGGTTATTCACGCCACCTACAAAACTTCTCCCACCACCATTGGCAATAATGTTTCCATTGGCCATAATGCCATTGTGCACGGTTGTACTATTCATGATAACGTGTTAATTGGGATGGGAAGCATTGTGATGGACGATTGCGTGGTGGAAAGCAACACCATAATAGCAGCCGGGGCAGTGGTGTCAAAAAACACAAGGGTTGAAAGCGGAAGCATTTACGCGGGGATTCCGGCAAGAAAAATTAAGGATATCAGTCCAGAGCTTACCAAAGGCGAAATAGAACGTATCGCCAATAACTATGTGATGTATTCTTCTTGGTTTAAAGAGTGAATTAGAACTCTTTTTTCTCCACGGAAATTTTTTCAGAATAATTTTTCAGGAGAAATTTTAAGGTGTCGGTTTCGGCATTTGTAAAAAACTGAAGTTTGGGCGCGGTATTCTCGTCCCGAAGCATATCCATACTTTGCAGTACGGTTTTGGTTTGTCTGGCCACTGCCTCCCCCGAATCGATTATTGTTACGTTATCGGGAAGGATCGCTTTCAACTGCGGGATTATATAGGGATAATGGCTGCAACCCAAAACCACATAATCTACATTTGCGGCAATCATCGGCTTGGTATGTTTCTTTAATAGCGAAACCATTTCGGGACCGTCAAGATTCCCCGCTTCAATTAACGGCACCAGACCCTCGCCTATAATTTCGACCACGTTTATATCTTTGGTAAATTCCCGGGTAGTTTTGCTGAAAAGGGCGCTGCTCAGGGTTCCTTTGGTGGCCAGAATGCCGATGCTTTTCGCGGTGGTCTGTAGCGCGGCGGGTTTTATGGCTGGTTCTATTCCGATAATTGGAATGTCATAATTTTTCCGAAGAGTAGCAATGGCATTGGTAGTAGCGGTGTTGCAGGCCACTACAATTATTTTTGCGCCCAACGCCAATAATTTCTCGGTGTTCTTAATGCTCAAATTTGTAATTTCCTCTGCGGTCTTGTTACCGTAGGGCGCATTTTTGCTGTCCGCGAGATAAATAGTATGTTCCAGCGGCAGAAGTTTGTTGATTTCCTTCCAAATGGAAGAACCTCCCACGCCCGAATCGAATATACCAATGGGATTGTTTTTTTTCATATCGTAAATGTAGCCAATATGTTCAAAATGGCACATAAAAAAACTGCCCGCAGAAGCGGGCAGTTTTTAAATTTCTTTGAAGAAAGAATTACATTCCCAATTCTTTTTTCACATCGGCCATTAGATCTTTTCCGTCGGCAAGGATTACGCCGCTACCCAAAGTGGAATCCAACACATACTGGTATCCTTGTGCTTTTGCAACTTTTTGAATAGTATTCTGGGCTTTTTCAAGAATAGGCTTAAAAATATCCGTTCTTTTTTTGTCTAAATCCTGAAGCGCTTGTTGTCTATACGCTTGAATGTTGTCCTGCATTCCTTGAACTTCCTGAAATCTTTTTTGATTCTCTTCATCAGTTTTACTCGCAGCTTCAGTGTCATACTGTTTCATCTTGGTTTCTAGCTCTTTTGCCATTGCCTTGATTTCAGTATCATAAGTTTTCTGCACTTTTTCCAATTGGCTTTGGGCCGCTTTATATTCGGGCATAGCCTCGATTAGTTCCTGTGCGTTAATGTGTGCAATTTTGGACTGGGCGTTCATAAAACTTGTTGCTCCCACGAATAGTGTCATTGCAATTAAAACTATTTTCATTTTTCTCATTGTAAGTGTATTTAATTTAAGTGTTATCTGTTTAAGGGTGTTGATTACTTGTTTTGGAAATTAAATTTATTCTTGGCCATCACCTTCCTCACCATCTTTTCTTCCTTCTGAAGCATTGTTTCTGTTTTGGCGGGCATTCAGGATGGAATCTCTTCGTTGCTCTCTTTCTTCGATCAAACGTTGTCTGCGTTGCTCAAATTCAGCTTTTTTCGCGGCGCGGATGGAGTCGCGTTCTCTCTGGCGCTGGGCCATCATTTCCTCGCGTTCTGTCTTTTTTGCTTCTACTAATTTTTCGCGCTCTTCCTGCTTTTCTTGGATTGCTTTTTCTCTTTCGGTAATAGCGCCTTCCTCTTCAGATGAAAGTGCCTCACGTCGCTCAATTTCGCGCTGCTCTTTTTTGTTGGCTGCCTGAACTCTTCTTCCTGCCCGCTCAATGCTTCGCAGTACTAAGTCACTAATATCGTTTCTCTTTGCTGCGAAGAGCATCACTACGTCTGCAGATTTGTCAAAGATGAAATCGTACTTTTTATTCTCTGCAATTTCCTGTACTATATTGAAAACTTGATCTTGAATGGGCTGTACCAATTGCCTTCTTTGGATCATCAAATCGCCATTTGGCCCAAAACGATCCTGCTGGTATTGAAGCATTTCGTCTTCCTTGATTTTTATCTCCTCTTCGCGCTCATCAATAAGTTCTTTGGTAAGCAGCACTCTTTCATTTGCAAGGTTCAGCTTCATTTGGTCTATCTCTTTCTGCTTCTTTTCAATGTCCTGTTTCCACCGTTGTACCTTGCCTTCCAATTGAATGGATGCTTCCTTGTACTCGGGAACACTTTCCAGGATATATTCCATATCAATATATCCTATACGAACGCCTCTTTGAGCTTCAGCCATAAAGGTGAAGCAAAAAAGGAAAAAGGTAAAAAATAGTATTTTTTTTGTCTTCATATTATTTGGTTATTGTTTAAGAAAATATCGTGCCAGTTTTTAAAATTGTTGCCCAATGATAAAGTGGGTCTCCCATCCGTTCTTCTCGGTTCCGCCTAAAACTGGGTCGAAGCCATAGCCAAAATCGATACCTAAAAGTCCGAACGCAGGCATAAATATACGCAATCCTGCGCCAGCGGAACGTTTCAGTTCGAAAGGATTATAATTTCTGAAGCCGTCATAAGACGCTCCCCCCTCGGCAAACCCAAGCACATAAATGGATGCCATCTGGGCCAAAGTTACTGGATATCTTACCTCTAACGAAAATTTATTGTAAATCGTATTTCCGTCCTGATCAGAAAGAGACTGGTTGGGATACCCCCGCAATTGTATCACTTCACGGCCATCCAAACTATAGGCGCCCAGACCGTCACCTCCTACGAAAAATCTTTCAAAAGGTGGCACTCCTCGGTCTTGATTGTAGGCTCCCAAGAAACCGAACTCAGTATTCGTTCTAAGAACCATTTTTCCCACAAGTCTCGTGTACCAGCTTCCCTTAAATTTAATTTTATAGTATTCAAGCCATTTGAAACGTTCTTGGTCTATCTGTGAAATTCTTTTGCGGTCATCAATATACTCCGGGTCGTCCTGTGGGGTTTGCTCGAGTAGCGCTCTTTCATTGGAAAGGGCCTTATAATCTACATTGTTAAAGGCAGAATAGGGAAGCGTGAGCTTTGCCGTAATGCTAAAGTCGGATCCCTGTGTAGGATAAATAGGATTGGTGGCGGTGTTGTTTCGGCTTATGCCGATAGTATATGCCAGGTTGTTTGAATAACCATCGCCAAAGGTAAACAGGCCTGTGTTGTAATTATTCAAATTATAGTGCTGGAAGCTGATGGCATTGGACCATACAAAGTAGTCATCTGGCCACTTTACCTTTTTGGCAAGACCTACCGAACCTCCGGTAATGGTAAAGCTTCTGGATTTATCTGCCCGTCGGTTACTGTAATCGTAAAAATTCTGAATGGTGTGCGAAAACGATGTGGACAATTGTACCGGTTTTCTTCCACCTAACCAAGGCTCGGTCAACGATAGGCTATAGGTCTGGTAATAACTACTGGCTTGGGCCCGGATGGATAGCTTCTGGCCATCACCCATTGGCAAAGGTTTGTATGAACTTAGGTTGAAAATATTTCGAAGTGAAAAATTGTTGAATGAGAGCCCTAACGTTCCTACAAATCCCCCACCGCCATAGCCTCCCTGAAGCTCTATCTGGCTGGAACCTTTTTCTACGACCGAGTATTCCAAATCAACCAAGCCGTTATTTTCATCAACTTTTTTGAAGTTGGGGGAAAGTTGTTCCGGATCAAAGAAACCCAATTGGCCCAATTCGCGAATGGTTCTTACCACATCGCGCTTGCTGTATTTTTGGCCGGGACGCGTTCTTAATTCTCTATAAATTACGTGATCGTTGGTACGGTCGTTTCCTACTACGGTTACGTGGTCAAAATAGAACAGGTTGCGCTCCATGATACGTATTTCGAAATCGATGGTGTCATTGCGCACGGCTACTTCCACAGGATTTATACGCGCGGCGAGGTATCCGTTGTTTTGGTAAAGGTTGGTAAGGTCGTTGGCCTCTGGATCGGTATCGTCTTGAATGCGTTCTTGCAGCAATACACCGTTGTAAACCTCACCGCTTTTAATTCCAAGTATTTGACGTAATTGGTTGTCGGTAAACACACTGTTTCCGATGAATTTAATATCGCCAAAATAATATTTGTCGCCTTCTTCGAGTGTAATATCCAAGGCTACATTCTTTTTGTCGAGAACGCGCAAGGTATCGCTAATAACGCGGGCATCGCGATAGCCGTTTGATTTATATTTTTTTAGGATGGATTCTTTGTCTTCCTCAAAACCTTCTTCGGTATATTTTGAACGTTTCCAAAAACGGATAAAGTTTTTGCGTTTTGTTTTTTTCATGGAACGCCGCAGTTTACCGTTGGTAAATTGCTCGTTTCCTTTAAAATTAATTTCCTTGACTTTTACGCGTTTTCCCTTATCGATTGTAATAACCATATTTTGTGAACCCTCTACACCCGTTGAATCGGTCTGTGGGATGGTATTGATGGTCACCTCGGTATTAAAAAAACCGTCCTTTTTATATTTGTTTGTGATGTAATTTTTGGTGGTAGTGAGAAGGTTTTCTGTAATCTTGGTCCCGGCCTTAAGATCATTGTCCTTAATGATCTCCTTTTTCTTTGCTTTTCGTATTTTCTTGCCGTTTATTTCAACTTCATTGAGTTTTGGCAGTTCCACGATATAGAGTTCTAAATCTACATTGTCGCCTTCAATATTGGTAACATAAAATGCGATGTCGCTAAAGAGATTTTGTTCCCATAGTTTTTTGGTTACTTGGCTCAATTTTTCACCCGGAATGTAGATGCGGTCACCTTTTTTTAGACCGGTAAATGCAATCACGGTCTGTTCGTTAAAGCTTTGGGCTCCAGTGACCTTTATTTCATTTATGGTATATTTTCTTCCGCTGTCGAGTTCTTTTTGCTGTGCCTGTAGTGTAAAAACGGAAAGTATTGTAAATAGTAAAATACAATAAGATTTTCTGTATGTATGCAATAGGGAACTATTGATTAAGTTGTTCACTGGTTTTTCCAAATCTTCTTTCTCTGTTTTGATAATTTAATATTGCTTCAAAAAGATGGTTTTTTGTATAATCCGGCCAAAGTGTTTCAGTAAAATACAACTCGGCATACGCTATTTGCCAAAGTAGAAAATTACTAATGCGCTGCTCGCCACTAGTGCGGATCAATAAATCTACATCTGGTAAATTTTGCGTGTAAAGATGATTATTAATTACCGTTTCATCAATATCATGCGGCGAAATTAGGTTATTTTTAACTTTAAGACTAATCTCTTTTATTGTTTTTGTAATTTCTTCCCTTGAACCGTAACTTAATGCGAGCGTAAGGGTCATTCGCTTGTTGTTCTTGGTTTTAGCAATCACGTCAAGCAACTCTTTATGTGCTTTTTTGGGTAGGGCTTCAAGATTGCCGATGGCATTTAGTTTTATGTCGTTGTCGGTAAGGGTTTTTATTTCTTTTTTAAGGGAAGAAACTAGCAGTTTCATCAATAGTTCTACCTCCATCTTTGGGCGGTTCCAGTTTTCTGTTGAAAAGGCGTAAAGCGTTAAAAAGGGAATTCCTATTTCCGCACTTCCCTCTACTATTTCGCGAACTGCCTTTGTGCCATTTTCATGCCCGATGGAGCGGAAAAGACCTTTCTGTTTTGCCCAGCGCCCATTGCCGTCCATAATTATGGCAAGGTGCTGGGGGAGTTTGTCTTTGTCTATTTGGTCTTTGTTGTCCATTCTCACTTAAAAGTTGCAGTAGCAAGGCTTTCTTCCGAATGCAAAAGTAACGGTTATGCCAGTAAAAACATACCAATCGTCGCTGTTTGTATTTCCAAATTTTAGCTCTTCTCTCTCTGCCAGTCCCTTCACGGGGTTGCTGCCATCCAGATTATCCGTAAAGGTGTAGCGTGCGCCAATTTCAAAACCCACCATTGCGTTTTGGCCCATATTGGCTTTATATCCTAGCACTATCGGAATTGCCACACTGCTGGCGCCGTCATAATCGGTTATTGCATCATTTCCTCTTTTATATAGGGCATCGTACCAGAAATAAGTAAGCCCGGTATATAAATAAGGAGTGGATATGGCTTTCTGTGCGTGGACGTTAAATTCCCAAAAGGTGTATTCAAGGCCTATGGAAACCTCCTTCACCGTATTTTCAAAAGAATAGCCACGCTCTTTTCTGCGGTTGTTGGAACTTTTGGAATCGTCTCCTTTTATTTTTGCGATCATTACAGAACCTCTAAAGGAGTGCCGTGCACTTCGGTTCCATTTAAAAATGCCGCCGGCGGCAAAGGTGTTTGGATTTATGAAATTGGTTTTCCCAACATCGCCAATGTAGTTTGCGCCCCCGATAATCCCGCCTATTTCATAGGTCTGGGAATGTGCATAGAATGCTGTTGAGAGTATTAAAAATACGGTCGCGAAATACTTCATATACTTTAAAAGTTTGCAAATATAACAATAAACTTGGCTTGACATTGTTGCGAGCCAATTTGTCTCAGTTGATTAACAAATTTTGATGGATTTTATTGTTTAGTTCCGCTTGTCTTCGCCCCACAAAAGTTTTTTGCGCAAGGTTTTTATGAAACTATCATCGTGCAGCTGTAATAATTTGATGGTAAAAGGCGCTTTTTTAATGATAATTTCGGTCTCGTTCGCAAGGGTCGCGATGCGGGAATCCATGGAAACCAAGAAAGTGTTTTCGCGTCCCGAGACTTTTAATGAAATGGTACTGGAATCTGGAATGACCAAGGGCCGGGCATTTAGGTTGTGCGGAGCAATGGGCGTAAGTACCATATTGTTTGCATCAGGAGCTATCACTGGGCCGCCGCAACTTAAGGAATAGCCGGTTGAGCCGGTAGGTGTAGCTACAATAAGACCGTCAGACCAGTATGAAGTAAGATATTTATCATTCACCAAAGTTTCCACCTTTATCATGGAAGTGGTATTCCTTCGGTTTACGGCTACTTCGTTTAAGGCGAAGTTTAAAGGTTGGATTTCACTGCTCTTCGGAAAAGTTTCTACGGTGAGCAGGCTCCGTTCCGAAATGGAATATTCCCCCTCCAGTATCTGGTTCAGGCTTTCGGTCATTTCCTCTTTTTGAATAGTGGCCAAAAACCCTAATCTGCCCGTATTGATACCCACGATCGGTATGCCTAAATCACCTACGAAGGTTACGGCTTTCAATATGGTTCCATCTCCACCAATGCTGAAAAAAAGGTCAAAACTGGAATCTAATTCGGTAAAGGTGGAAAGGGCGGAAAAGTTTTTTGTGATATCCTGATTTTGGTTAATGATGCCCAGAAAGTTCTCCTCAATCACTACTTCCGCCGCTCTTTTCTGCAGTGCATCGAGCAACATCTGGATATAGATTTCAGAATTTTCGTGATAAAATTGTCCGTAAATGCCTATTTTCATATAAATGCTGTTGGTGTTATCGTTTGTGCTCTTTCCCTACAGTTATATATTAAGGTATTTGTCCAAATATTCAGACCGCTCCTTTAAATCTTCCAAAAACTTATCCTCTTCGTGATGGCTGATTACATTGTACTTGTATCTTCTAAAAGTTTGTACAATGCTGTTCATTGCGGTGTGGCCCACTTTTACCGTAATCTGAACGCTGTCGTTTTCAATTTTTGAAATAAACAGCCCAAAAATACGGGTTCCGTTTGATTCTACAATTTGACAGATTTCACTAAAGGAATAATCCTGGATTCCCTTTTCAACCACAATAATTCCTCCCGTTTCGTTCAAGAAAGGCGTGTTGTTGAAAAGACTCATTATATCGCCCAGTTCATAATATCCCAAATAGTTGTTATCGGCGCCCAAAACCGGCATAATGTTACTATTGTGAAGCGCAAAGGCCTCCAGAATGTCCAGCCAATTGGTGTCCTCCAATACGTGGAAGGGCTCCAAGGCATATTGAAAATCGTTAAGTGTTTTGGAATTGTCAAAGCAGTAAGCATCATTTTCAGAAACGCTACCTATAAAATGTCCGTCCTTTTCCACGGGTACGTGCGAATAGGTAAGTTGGTTGAAAACCGTCTGTACATCTTTTACTTTAGAAGAAATGTCGAACGGTTCAATATCGTTAATGATGTAGTTCAAGGTTTCCATTGCAATAAATTTTTAACGCAAATTACTTAAAATAAAGGTTCATTAGCGTTTGGAAGGTTTGTATTTTTGTTAAAAAAAGCCCCTTAAGCCCCCGAAGGGGGAATTGGAGCACAAAAATACTGATAACCGATAACAGAAAACTGAAACCTTTTTTCATGACAAAACTAAGCGTAAACATAAATAAAATAGCCACGTTGCGCAATGCGCGCGGCGGTAACGTGCCCGATCTGTTGCAGGTTGCAAAGGACATTCAGGCGTTTGGCGCACAGGGCATCACCATCCACCCAAGACCCGACGAACGCCACATACGCTACCAGGACGCCTATGATCTAAAAGCCATTGTTACTACGGAATATAATATTGAGGGCAATCCGATGGATAATTTCACGAAAATGGTTTTGGAGATAAAACCTACCCAGGTTACCCTCGTTCCCGATGCCGTGGATGCCATTACTTCCAACGCGGGTTGGGACACGGTGAAACACAAGGATTATTTAAAGGAAATTATTTCTGAATTTAAACGAAACGGGATCCGCACCTCCATATTTGTGGACCCAACCCTAAAGATGATTGAAGGCGCCGCCGAGACCGGAACCGACAGAATAGAACTTTACACCGAAGAATTTGCAAAGCAATATTCCTTGGGAAATAAAAAAGCCGTAAAACCTTATACGGAATGTGCAGTTCTCGCAGATAAACTGAATTTGGGCATCAACGCGGGCCACGATCTTTCCTTGGAGAATATTGCGTTTTTTAAGGAAAACATTCCGCATCTATTGGAAGTGAGCATTGGCCACGCCCTTATCAGTGAGGCGCTTTATGATGGGTTGGAAAAAGTGATTTCGGAATATTTAAAAAAATTGAATTAATGGTCTTACATTCCCAAATTTTAGGCTCCGGCAAACCTTTTGTAATCCTTCACGGCTTTCTCGGCATGGGCGATAACTGGAAAACCCTCGGCACGCGCTGGGCCGATGACGGCTATGAGGTTCATCTGTTGGACCAGCGCAACCACGGCCGCAGTTTTCACAGCGATGAATTTTCGTATAAAACAATGGCCGAGGATTTAAAAAAATATTGCGATGAGCACGATTTAAAGGAAATAATCCTGCTCGGCCATTCCATGGGCGGCAAGGTTGCGATGCAGTTTGCCGTAACCTATCCTGAAAAGGTTTCAAAACTGATAGTTGCAGATATTGCGCCCAAAGCCTATCCGCCGCATCATCAGGATATATTGAAAGCGCTTTCGGCCTTAGATTTTTCAACCATAAAATCACGCGGCGAGGCAGAGGATATCCTTTCGGAATATATAAAGGAGCAGGGCACGCGATTATTTCTTCTGAAAAATCTATACCGAAAGACCAAAAAAGAATTGGCGCTTCGCATAAACCTACCCGTACTTTCTGAAAAAATTGAAGAAGTAGGCGTCGCTCTTCCCGAAAATACTGTGTTTGAAGGCGATACACTTTTTTTGGGCGGTGAAAAAAGTGGTTATATTGAACCGATGGACGAGCTTTTGATTAAAAAACATTTTCCAAAAGCCGAAATAGGCACCATTTCGAACGCCGGACATTGGCTGCACGCGGAAAATCCCGACGAATTTTATGATAATGTTATGAATTTTTTATAATATTGTAAGAAGGTTTCTTATGCGTGCATAATAAATGCCTTTAAATTAATTCCTTACTAATTAAACTCAAGAATTAACTCTAAAAGAAATACACAATTATGAAGAAAGTATTAATACTTGCCGCTTTTGTACTTGCAAGCGCGGTTACTTATGCGGGCGGTTACCGCGTAAGTTTACAGGGCAATAAAGCCCTGGCGATGGGCCATACGGGCGTTGCGGTTATAAACAGTAGCGAGTCCGTGTTTTTTAACCCGGCCGGACTGGTTTTTATGGAAGACAAATTTAGTGTCTCCGTTGGAGTGCACGGTGTGTTTTCAAACATTGCCTATCAAGACACAGAGTCTGGCGCAAACGCCCGTACCGATAGTCCTGTTGGTACGCCGCTTTATCTGTATGCATCATATCAAGCAACAGACTGGTTAGCGTTCGGCCTTGGGGTTTATACACCCTATGGAAGCTCTGTAGAATATGAGGATGACTGGGCCGGATCGCACTTGGTAAATAATATCGATTTACAGGCCATATACATTCAGCCTACAGTTTCCTTTAAAATCAATGAGAAGTTGAGTATTGGTGGTGGCCCAATCTATGCCACTGGTTCCGTTAACTTTAACAGAAACCTTAATCGAACGCTTACCGATCTTGACGGAAACCGCGCCAATGTTACCGTTGACGCTTCCGGTGTTAGCAACTGGGGATGGGTGGCCAGCGCAATGGTTAACCTTACTGATAATTTGCATATTGGGGCAACCTACCGTTCGGAAATTATTTTGGAAGCAGAAGATGGCGACGCCGACTTTTCAAACATTCCAAATTCACCGTTGACGCCTTTTGCCGATACTACTTTTGACGCCTCATTACCGATGCCAGCTGAAATGACCGTGGGAATGTCCTATGAGTTTTGTGAAAGCTGGACCTTCGCTTTTGATTTCAACAGAACATATTGGGATGTGTACAATTCCTTGGATATTGATTTTGCAAACCCCGTAATTCCAGATTCAAAAAACGCGCGTAATTACAAGAATGCTTCTATCTATCGTTTCGGAATGCAGTATGACGCTACCAAGATGTTTACCTTAAGAGCCGGTTATTATTTTGACGAATCTCCCGTTCGTGAGGGCTATTTCGCACCTGAAACACCACGTAACGACAGCAACAACTTTACTGCAGGTCTTACCGTGAATATTGGAGACCACCTTCAGATAGATGCATCCTTCCTGTATTCACACTTTAAGGAAGTGGATGCGTCCTATGACTATTACTTCGAAAATGGGGTAGCAGTTCCTTTTAAGGGAACCTACAAAACCAATGCTTTCGTTCCAGGATTGGGGCTTACTTATAAATTATAATCGAAAAAAATCTTAAAGATGAAAAATATACTTAAATATACTTTTGCAGTTTTGGCCGTTGGCTTTGCAAGCTGCGAGCCCGAATTTGATACTCCTGTAACAGATGATGGTTTTTACAGTAGCGGTACGGCAAACCTTTCAAACTATGTTGCCGTTGGAAATTCCCTGACCGCGGGTTACGCTGATGGCGCACTCTATATTACGGGCCAGAAAAACAGCTACCCAAACATTATGGCAGAACAATTTGCCTTTGTGGGCGGTGGTGAATTTACCCAACCGTTGATGAATGATAATCTCGGCGGTCTGTTATTGGGCGGAACGCAGATAACTGAAAACAGATTCGTTCTTGCCGTTGACGCAAACGGAAACCCAGGGCCGGTTCGTTTGGAAGGAACCCCAACAACCGATGTCTCAAATAAATTAAGTGGGTCTTTCAATAATATGGGTGTTCCGGGCGCAAAGAGTTTTCACTTGGTAGCTCCAGGTTATGGTAATGTAGCTGGAGTGCCTACAGGTTCAGCTAATCCTTATTTTGCACGTTTTGCCAGTAGTGAAAATGCAACCGTAGTTGGCGACGCCGCTGCGCAAAACCCAACTTTTTTCAGTCTGTGGATCGGAAATAACGACATTTTGGGCTATGCAACTTCAGGAGGCTCTGGAGTTGACCAGACAGGAAATTTTGATCCTGCGTCCTATGGGCCAAATGACATTACAGACCCAAATGTTTTTGCGTCTGTTTATAGTCAGCAGGTAGATGCTCTTACTGCAAGTGGCGCCAAAGGTGTTTTGGTGAATATTCCGGAAGTAACTTCCATACCTTATTTTACTACCGTTCCAACAAATGCAATTCCCTTGGATGCTGCCACAGCGGCACAATTAAATGCACAGTTTGCTGCGTATAACAATCAAGTATTGCCTGGTTTGGCCGGAATGGGCGTTATTTCTCCCGAAGAAGCTGCGCTACGTATGATTAATTTCTCGGCGGGACAGAATTTTCCAATTATGACCGATGACGATTTAACAGATTTAACTACAATCCTGCAAGGACCTCCTTTCAATCTTCCAGTTCAATTGGCAGCGTTATTAGGTCAATTGCGACAAGTAAAATCTGACGACCTTATTGTTCTAACGGCATCATCGGTATTGGGAACCACACCCGATCCCAACAATCCTCAAGGCGTGATCGGTGTTTCCATTCCCTTGAGCGATAAATACGTTCTTGCAGTTTCTGAGCAGGCTCGCGTTACGGCTGCAAGTACTGCATATAATGCAACCATTCTAGCGCTTGCCGGCTCCAAAGGCTTGGCCTATGTTGATGCCAAAGCGGCTCTGGCCAGAGTAGCCAATGGCGGTGTCGCTTATGACGGTGGCGTGCTTACGTCGCAATTTGTAACGGGCGGAGCGTTTTCTTTGGATGGCGTTCACCCAACCCCAAGAGGGTATGCCTATACCGCAAACTTGATTATTCGTGCAATTAACGAAACTTACGATGCAACCATCCCAACGGTGCACGTGGGTAATTATCCTACTATCACTGCCGCAAACAATTAATAGCTAAAAGATTAATTTGAGAAAAACCGTCCTCATTTGGGGGCGGTTTTTTTATCTTTAGGTTCAATTTAAATTCCTTAAAAATGAAACTTATCATAAAATTATTGCTCACGGCACTCGCGGTCGTTATTCTTTCCAAAATCCTGCCCGGCGTAGCTGTAGAAGGCTATGGTTCGGCCATAATAGTTGCAATTGTGATTGCACTATTGCGGCTTATAGTGAAGCCAATTTTGGTGCTGTTGACGCTGCCCATAACCATTATTACCTTTGGGCTTTTCCTGCTGATAATCAATGCTTTCATTATAATGATGGCCGACTATTTTGTGGGCGGGTTTGCGGTGGCTACCATTTGGTGGGCGCTACTTTTCAGTTTGTTGCTTTCGCTTTTTCAATCCCTTCTTTTTTCGCTTATAAAGGAAGATTAGCAAATTGCTGAACAACAGTTTGTAATTGTTTGTTGTGTTGTCTAAAAAGCCGTACTTTTGCAACCCGAAATTCAGAAGAGAAAAAATGAACATTACAAAAAAAGACATTGATAAACTGAACGCCGTGCTTACGGTAGAGGTTTCAAAAGAGGACTATTCAGGTAAAGTTGAAAAGGTTCTTAACGATTATCGTAAAAACGCCAATATTCCCGGGTTCCGAAAAGGGCATGTGCCTATGGGAATGGTAAAGAAGCAGTACGGAAAGGCTGTATTGGTGGAAGAAGTGAACAAGCTGCTCCAGGATGCACTCCACAAATTCCTCAACGAAGAAAAACTTGACGTGCTGGGCAACCCACTTCCGAAGAATGAAGCGGAAATCAATTGGGATGCAGACGATTATTCCTTTGAGTTTGAATTGGGCCTTGCACCAAAGTTCGATGTGGATGTAAAGGGCAAAGAGGTGGTTCAATATAAAATCATTGCCGATGATGAAATGCTTAACAACCAAGTAAAGACCATCCGCAAGCAATACGGCAAGTTGATTTCCAAAAAAGAAGTGGAAGAAGGTGATGAAATTACCGGAACTTTTACTTCAAATGAAAAAGAAATAGAGAAGAAAACAACCCTTTCCACAGAGGAGATTGCCGGTAAAAAGCAATTGGATAGCCTAATTGGGGCAAAAGTTGGCGACACGGTTACTTTGAAAACAAAGGGAATGTTTGCCGATGACCACGACAACCAAAAGTATTTTGGCGTTTCGCATGACGATGCCCACGGTTTGGACATTAAAGTTTCTTTCAAAATTGAAGAAGTGAACAAACGTGAAATGGCCGAATTGAACCAAGAACTGTTCGATAAATTGTTCGGGGAGGGCGTGGTTACTTCCGAAGAGGAATTGAAGGCCAAAATAAAGGAAGATGCCGAAGGACAATTTGCACAACAAAGCGACCAAAAATTATTGAATGATGTAGTTGAGACCTTGATTGAAAACACAAAATTCGATCTTCCGAAGGAATTTTTGCAGCGCTGGATTGCAATGACTGGCGAAAAAAGACTGTCAGAAGAAGATGCAAAAGCCGAATACGAAAGAAGCGAAAAGGGCCTGCGCTACCAATTGATAGAAGGAAAACTTCGTGCGGAAAACAATCTGCAGGTAACTTTTGAAGAGTTGAAAGACTATTCAAAAAATATGATAAAAGCGCAGATGGCACAATTTGGCCAAACGGACCCTTCAGATGAGGAATTGGAATCAATCGCGGCCCGCATTCTTTCAAATAAGGAAGAAGTAGAACGTCTGAGCGAGCAGTTGAACACCAACAAATTACTTAACTTCTTTAAGGAAAACGCAAAATTGAAGACCAAAGAGGTTACCTACGATCAATTCATTAAGGAAGCCTACGCCTAATTCAGCGAAGAAATAGTTATCTTTAGGCGTTGAATTATTTAATTTGACGCCTTTTTAATTCCCGCGCAGATGGGAATCTTAAGGCTTTCTAAATTAATTTTCGTAAATCTAAAAAACGAACAAACATTTATGAACTACAGTAACGAATTCAGAAACTTTGCTATAAAAGATCAAGGCATCAACAATATGTACTACGACAAAATTATAAGTAGTATGTACCCTACCAATTTGACGCCAAATATTATTGAAGAACGCCAGATGAACGCCGTGGCAATGGACGTTTTTTCGCGGTTAATGATGGATCGAATCATATTTCTCGGCACGGGAATCAACGACCAAGTGGCAAATATTGTGCAGGCACAACTATTGTTTTTGGCAAGCACCGATGCCGCTCGCGATATCCAAATTTACATCAACTCTCCCGGCGGTAGCGTGTACGCGGGCTTGGGGATTTATGATACTATGCAATTCATAAAACCGGACGTGGCAACCATTTGCACCGGAATGGCAGCTTCCATGGCCGCCGTTCTCTTGTGCGCCGGTGAAAAAGGAAAGCGTAGCGGATTAACGCATTCACGCGTGATGATCCACCAACCTTTGGGCGGGGCCCAGGGCCAAGCGAGCGATATTGAAATTACCGCCCGTGAAATAATTACCTTAAAAGAAGAGCTTTATAAAATCATCGCCAAACACACGGGACAAACCTATGAAAAAGTGTATGACGACAGCGATCGAGATTATTGGATGAAGGCCGATAAGGCTTTGGAGTACGGCATGATCGATGAAATATTGACACGAAGCTAAAAAACAGATTTTTTTGAAAAAAGATAATATGTCGAAAGAAGATTTAGAATGTTCCTTTTGTGGCCGCAAAAAGTCGGAAACCAACTTGCTCATTGCGGGTCTGGATGCCCACATTTGCGACCGTTGTATTGAACAGGCCCACGGAATTGTGGTTGAGGAGGCGTTGCATTCAGGAAACACAGATCTTTCCAAAGATTTAATGCTGAAAAAGCCAAAACTCATCAATGCATTTTTGGACGAATACGTAATAGGGCAGGAGCATACCAAGAAAGTAATGTCGGTTGCCGTTTACAATCACTACAAGCGATTGTTACAGCCAAAGAGTGATGACGATATTGAAATACAGAAAAGTAATATCATCATTGTGGGGCAGACCGGAACCGGAAAAACCTTGATTGCAAAAACCATAGCTCGAATGTTGAACGTTCCCTTGGCTATCGTTGACGCTACGGTTTTAACCGAAGCTGGTTATGTGGGCGAGGACGTGGAGAGTATTTTAACCCGTTTGCTCCAAGCCGCAGATTACAATCTCGAAAAAGCAGAAAACGGAATTGTATTTATTGATGAAATTGATAAAATTGCCCGTAAGAGCGACAATCCGTCAATTACCCGCGATGTGAGTGGCGAAGGTGTACAGCAGGCGTTATTGAAACTTTTGGAAGGAACTACGGTAAACGTGCCGCCAAAAGGAGGCCGAAAACATCCGGATCAAAAATTTATTGAGGTAAATACGGAAAATATCCTCTTCATTGCTGGTGGTGCCTTTGATGGCATTGAGCGTCATATTTCAAAAAGATTGAATATGCAGGCTGTCGGATTTTCAGCATCCTTAAAGGAAAATCAAATGGAAAAGGATAATATGCTTCGCTATATTATTCCGAAGGATTTAAAGGATTTTGGCTTGATTCCCGAAATAATCGGCCGTCTTCCCGTGCTTACTTATATGAATCCTCTAGATAAGGAAACATTGCGTGCAATTCTTACCGAGCCTAAAAATGCCATTATAAAACAGTATAAAAAACTGTTTGAAATGGATGGAATCGATTTTGTGATTACTGAAGAGGCATTGGACTTTATCGTTGATCAGGCCATTGAATACAAGCTGGGCGCACGTGGACTCAGGTCGCTTTGCGAAGCCGTGTTGACCGATGCCATGTACGATCTCCCGGGAACGGACGAAACAAAACTGCACGTAACTAAGGAATACGTTGAAGAAAAGATGAGCAAATCAACAATCAAAAAGTTGAAAGCGGTTTCTTAAGGATCGAAGTTTTTATAAAAGCAAAACCCCGATGAAAATCGGGGTTTTTTATACTTACTAATTAACACTTAAGGGGTAGCGAGCAAAGATTTATTCTTGTTGTAAAGAATTTTATTGTGCATTTGCTCTTTCTTGCTCTTTAAATTATAACCGGCTACTTCACCGTCATTTTTAGCTGCATTTGTAGATGCACATGACGAAAACAAAACGGTAAAAACTAAAAAGCAAACTATGTATAAAACTTGTTTCATTTTGAAATATCAATGATTTTGATGCCTCAAAAGTACCATGGAACCACAGTGCCCACAAAAGTTTTAGTTGAACTTACATAGAAAGTCGTTGAAATACATTTTTTGGAAAAAGTAGTCGTTAAAGTGTTTGAAATATACGATTTACAACCCCTTGGAAAACTAGAAAAGTATTAAAAGGAACGATTGAGCGTTAACAATTCTTCCAAATAATCCCGCGTGTTGGAAAGTCTGGGCACTTTGTGCTGCCCGCCCAATTTGTTTTTTTCCTTTAACCAGTCATAAAAAAGCCGTTCCCGCGCGTGATGGATTTTTGGGGCGTTTAAAGTAGTATTGTTGAAACGTTTCGCCTCATAATCGCTATTTACTTCCTGTAAAGCAGAATCCAAAAGTTGGGTAAACGAGTTAAGATCATCGGGCGGCGATTTGAATTCAATAATCCACTCGTGCGCGCCTTTTTCTTTTCCATTCATAAAAATGGGCGCGGCTGTATAATCCACGATTTCGGCGTTGGTAAGTTGCGAAGCCTTTCGCAGTGCAGTCTCGGCATTTTCAATAATTAACTCTTCGCCAAAAACATTGATGTGGTGTTTTGTTCTTCCCGTAACTTTTATGCGGTATGGATCCGTTGAGGTAAAACGAACGGTATCGCCAATTTTATAGCGCCAAAGACCCGCATTGGTAGTAATGACGATGGCATAATTTTTCCCTTCTTCCACCTCGCTCAGCGGAATTACCTTTTCGTCCGGAGTACCGTATTTATCCATAGGGATAAATTCATAAAAAATTCCGTAATCAAGCATCAACAGCAACTCCTTGTTTTCGTTTCGGTCCTGGATTGCAAAAAAACCTTCCGAAGCATTGTAAATTTCATAATACCTAAAATCACTTTTGGGTAGCAATTTATTATATTGGTCAATGTACGGATCAAAATTTACACCGCCGTGAAAATATACCTCCAAATTTGGCCAAACTTCAAAAAGATTATTTCTGCCGGTAGTTTCAATAACCTGGTTCAGCAATACGAGCATCCACGAGGGCACGCCGGCCAGACTGGTAACATTTTCCTTGATGGTTTCATTAACTATTGCCTGCATTTTGGTTTCCCAATCGCCCATTAATGAAACTTCGTTGCTGGGCGTACTGCTAAACTCGGCCCAAAAAGGCATATTGTCTATCAAAATTGCGGAAAGGTCGCCAAACACGGTTCCGTTTTCTTCATACAATTGCTTGCTTCCCCCGAGCCGTAAACTCTTTCCCAAAAATAATTGGGCATTTGGATTGTTGTTTAGGTACATGCACAGCAAATCCTTACTCGCTGCATAGTGGCAGTTTTCGAGGGAATCGTTTGTAACGGGAATGAATTTACTCTTGGCATTGGTAGTGCCGCTGGATTTGGCAAACCATTTTATGGGCGTGGGCCAAAAAATATTGCTTTCGCCGCGGCGGGCGCGTTCAATTCTGGCCTCATTTTCTTCGTAAGTGGTTACGGGCACCCTTTCGGAAAATTCACGGTAGGTCTTTATGGTTGAAAAATTGTATTCGCGGCCAATTTCAGTATATTTTGCTTTTTGGAGTAAATTGAAAAGCAATTCTTCCTGAACCTCAATAGGATACTTCAAAAAAAGGTCTATTTGATGAAATCTTTTTTTAAGGAACCAAGAAGCAATAGAATTTACAATGGGGATTGGCATGTTTTTCTGCTATCTTTATGCTATAAAAATAACGATTTTATAATTACGACCTGCCTGCTGGAAGGTAGGTTTTTAACTTTTTTTGAAGTGATGTTTTCACGGCGTTTCTTCAGAAAACAGTATCACCTAAATATTTTTGAGTAAATGAATTACGAAGGAGTGCTAACAAAAATGCAGACTGAAAATGGATCGCCCATTCAGTATTACTTGGTTTTTGAAAATGATTTTTTGCATATGAACCAGTTGCTGGATAAGAAAGTTTCAATCAATTTTCTGCGCTATCAATGCCTGAATTGTAGCCTTCAGAAGAAAATTTACCGTCAAGGATATTGCTATGATTGCTTTTTTGAAATTCCACAAGCGGCCGATTGGGTGATAAGTCCCGAAAAAAGCAAAGCGCATCTCAATATAGCGGAACGCGATTTAGAATTTGAAAAACGCGCGCAGCTGCAACCCCACGTGGTCTATCTTGCCAATAGCAGCAGTGTAAAAGTTGGTGTAACTCGCAAAAACCAAATCCCCACGCGCTGGATTGACCAAGGCGCACACGAGGCTATTGAAATTGTGGAGGTTCCCAACCGCTATCTGGCAGGAATTACCGAAGTAGCGCTAAAGGATCACGTGAGTGATAAAACCAATTGGAGAAGCATGCTAAAAAACGATGTAAAGGATGAAAATTTGGTGGAATGGCGCAACAGGCTGAAGCAATTTATTCCCGCTGAAGCTGCCGAATATTATTTGGAGAATAATACTGAAACAAATCTACTGTTCCCAGTGATGAACTATCCCGAAAAGCCAAAATCCTTAAATCTCGAAAAAAATCCATTTTATGAAGGAATTCTAAAAGGAATTAAGGGACAATACCTGCTGTTTGAAGACCAAACCGTTTTCAACATTCGGGGAAATGAAGGTTATGTGGTTTCAATTACCGTAAATTAATTTCCCGTTTTTGTAGTATCGGTCTTCTTTTTCTTTCCGCCCAAAATGCCACCCAGTACATCTTTTATAATTTGGGTATTCTGTTGTTGGGTTGTTTGCTGTTGGTTTGTATTGGTATTCGTTTTAGTGGAATCTTGCTTTGTTCCTCCGCTTAAAATTCCTCCTAAAATATCCGTGCCCTGATTTATCAATTTGTCTTTTTGTTTTGCCAGCAACTGTTTGGTCAACGCATTGATGGCTGTTTCTGCGTTTAAAGAAACCTGCGGATTTGTAAATGTTCCTTTCAAGCCAATGGGCAATGCCACGCTCATTGCATCAGCTTCCTGCGGGCTTAAATTTTGAAGCAATTTGGTAACATCGTTGCCCAAATATTTTGCGGGCACGTCCATCGTTACATTATAATCAATGGATTTATCCAGCCCGTGCGTTCCGGCAACGGCAACATTGATTCCTTTTATATCAAAATCAAAAGGTTTCACTTCTATTTTTCCATTGTTGAAGGTAAAATTCGTGCTCACGTCCCGTAAACTCAAACGATCCAAATTCAAAAATGAAACTTTATTACCCAAAGCCGCAAGTAAGGGAGCTTGTTGCGGATCCACTTCGGCAGTGATAATTTGGGCTAAGGCAGTGCCGGCCAGCGTGGAAAGTTTTGGCGAAAGATCATTCGTCAGTTGTCCGTTCAATTCAAACTTGGTATTTAAACTTCCCTGCAATGCTTTTGCAATCGGTACCAAAAATTGAAACATTTCCAATTCCTTGAACGATTGGTCAATATCAATTTTGCTCAAATCCAAAGCCATTGCGAAAGTAGGAGTTTCAGTTTTGGTTGAAACATTTCCTGAAAGCGCAATATTTCCGCCGAAAATATCGGAGGTGAAATTGCTGATTGTTATAGTTTCGTTTGCAATCGCCGCGGTTCCTTTGGCATTTTTCAGTTCCAAATTGTCATAGATTACTTTATCCGCATTAAAATCTAAAGTAGCATCCAGAAAATCAGGAATTTTCACAGCTTCTGAAGAGGCCGTTTTTTGGGCAGCAGTTCCTTTTTCTTTGGAATTATTTTCCGAAACAGAATCTTCCGAAGCCATAAAATCATTCACGTTAAAAGTATTTGATTGTACCTCGAAGCGTCCTTTCAAATCCTGTTTGCTCATCAAAAATGGGATGAGATTCTGTATGTTGCCCGAAGCCTTAATATCGGTTTGACCCGTTTTCGCGTTCAGTTCTTTTAAGGTAATCGAGCCGGGCTGCATGGCGAGGTTGGCATTGGCCACCTTCAACTCGTTTTTAAAACCTGCGTCATAATTAAAATTGGTAAGGCTTGCCGTTCCGCGGGCGTCAATTTGGTCGTATCGCTCCTTTTCAACCGATTCCATATCGAAATTTGCGATAACATCTGCTTTGAAAATTCCGCTGAGTTTTTGTTCCATTTCAACGGGTAGCACTTTTTCAATATTTGCCAAATTCAACGTTCCCTGCATTTCCATATTTACCAATGGATTTTCGGTCATATTCTTGATGCTTCCATTCATTCGGAAAGGTTCGTTGTCAATTCTAAAAGTCAATTTTGGAATGTTGAGGTAGGTGTCGTTCAGTAGGCCGGTTTCATTTTTTAACTGTGCGTCGATAGTAATATTGTCAACGGTTTTTGGCAAATCAGGATATTTAAAGGAAGCATTGTCACTCGCAATTTTTATATCCATCGTTGGTATGTGCGTGCTGTCCACAATTCCTTTCAGCATCCCGTTTACGGTGAAATTTCCCGTAGTTTTTACATCGTTAATTTGCTTTACGTAGGTTTCGGGGATTACGGCCAAAAAGTTTTTAAAATCTGAGGACGGCGTTTTAAAAGTAAGGTCCACTTGGTTATTGGTTTCGTTCACTTTTACGTAACCGTCAAAGGTGAGTGGCAGTTCGTTGATTTTGGCCTCGTTTTCAAGGAAGGTATATTTTTGGTTTTTTAAATCGAGTTTAAAAATTGCGTCGAGGGAAATTCTGTTTTTGGTCAAATATTCGGTGCTGTCAATTTTAAAAGAAGCGAATGCTTCAGTCTTTGTGTCCAGATTGCTTATTTCCTGCGAAAGGTCGCCGCTGCCTTCGTGCTGCACTTCGGTGAGCATCAAATATGTATTTGTGGCCTCGTCCAAATAATTGATGCGCGAATTGGTTATTTCATAATTTTTCAAATCAAAAGTGAAGCCGCCAGCGCTCTCTTCCCCTTCGGTGACTGCGGGCGCGTCATCTTTTATGGCAATGTCGTAATTTGCATTTCCCAGGGAGTCAATCTTTATATTCACGAAAGCTTCGTCAATTTTCACTTCGTCAACTTTTATGGCTTCATTGCTTTTTTTGAATAGCTGCATAATGCCCATATCCATTGAAAGTGTCTTGCCGCTCGCCAGCGTATCGCCCTCAAAAGGTGCTTTGTTGATTACGCTGAAATTATTCAACTGTAGCGACGCATCGGGAAAACTGCTGAAAAGACTCAAGTCAAGATCTTCCCAAGCCACGGTGGCGTTGAGGTTTTCGTTGATGGTCCGCTTCAGCATTTTTTCAAGGCTTCCCTTAAAAATGAAAGGAGCCGCGATCAGCAATAGAATTAAAATTCCGAGAATAATCCCTATTATTTTGAGTGCTTTCTTCATAAAAAATTTGAAAATTTCTTTTGTGATAATTCCTTTGGAAACAGCTTATTAAAAAGCGGCATTTCCGTAAAATTTATATCTACGCACAAATTTACTTGGTAGTCTTTTTCTTTTCCTTAATTTCGTCTTAAATGTTAAAATTTGGATACGCTTCAACCTTCCCATAACGTTTATCTCTCGCTTGGCAGCAATATGGGCAACCGTTTTGAGCATCTTCAGAATGCGGTGAATGCGCTTTTTGAAGAGGTGGGAAGTATTGTGAAAATTTCCTCGGTTTACGAAACCCCGGCAATGGGTTTTGAGGGCGACCCTTTTTTGAACTGCGCTGTTTGGTTGCAAACGGACATGAAACCGTCCAAGGTTTTAAAGTCTATTTTGGATATTGAAAAAAAAATGGGGCGCAAGCGAAATGTTTCAAAAACCTATACCTCACGTCCTATTGACATCGATATTATTTTTATTGATGGGGAAATTTTACAGACCGAAAAATTGATAGTTCCCCATCCCGAAATGCAAAACCGAAAGTTCGTGCTACAGCCCTTGGCAGAAATAAATCCAGAATTGATCCATCCCATTTCGAATAAAAAAATTATAAAGCTTTTGGTTGAAACCGTCGATAAAAGCCTGCTTCAAAAGCAATCCAAATGGCTCAGCAGCCCGATGAAGTCTTATAACATTTCACAATATAATTACATCGCCATTGAAGGAAATATCGGGGCTGGGAAAACGAGTTTGGCCACAAAAATTGCAAACGACTTTAATGCCAAATTGATACTGGAGCGTTTTAAGGACAACCCATTTCTGCCAAAATTCTACGAAGACGCCGCACGTTACGCCTTCCCTTTGGAAATGTCTTTTCTCGCCGATCGTTATCAGCAATTGGTTGACGATATTACACAGTTCGATCTTTTTAAAGAATCGGTAATTGCAGATTATGACGTAAATAAATCGTTGATTTTTGCAAGCATCACCCTGCCCGAGGAGGAATATGCGCTTTACAAAAAGCTTTTTCGGGTAATGCACAAAGATGTGCCCAAACCGGATAGGTATATCTATTTGTACCAAAATACGGAGCGTTTGCTGGAAAATATAAAAAAGCGCGGCCGCAAATATGAGCAGAGCATTGAGGCTGCCTATCTGCAAAAACTGAACACGGGGTATTTGGAATTCATAAAAAACCAACATTCGGAAAATATTAAGATAATCGATATTTCAGAAATGGATTTTTTGAAGAACCGGGGAGATTATTTGAGGATTTTGGAAGAAATTGTTTCCTAAGAAAACAGGAGTTGCCAATTGCAACTTATCCTTTTTTTGCAGCAAACTGAAAACTGCGACTGCCTACTAAATTTGCTTACCTTTGCAAAAAATAATAAATGAGCGCACAAGACAATTACGATAGAGGAAGAGGTTCCAACAAACCCGGAAAGAATGCACGAAAGAAAAGTATGGCTCGTGGCAATGCTCCCCTGAAATCTGAGAGCCCAAATAGAAATACCGGAAGGCAGCAAGACCCCGCGAAACCTAAGTTGAAATTTGATAAAACCGGAAAGGAAATTGGCCGCAGGGAGAAGCCTGTTAGGGAGGTAAAAAAGAGCAATCCCGAAGATGGAATCCGCCTAAATAAATACATTGCGAACAGTGGCGTATGCTCCCGCCGCGAGGCCGACACTTACATTGCCACTGGATTGGTTACCGTAAACGGAAAAATTGTTAACGAGATGGGCTACAAGGTCCAATTAACTGATGACGTCCGTTTTGATGGCCGCCGTTTAAACCCGGAACCAAACACTTATATTTTGCTGAACAAACCAAAAGGTTTCGCAACAACAGATAGCAACGCAAAGGGAATGACCGTTATGGATTTGGTAGCAAATGCAACCACTGCCAAAATAAAACCTTTCGGCCGTTTGGGCAGGAATGCAACTGGACTTTTATTGTTCACGAATGACGATGAGTTTGTTCAGAAATTTACCAAAAAAGGTATTCCGAGGTTATTTCATATAGAACTTGACAAAAATCTTAAAGCAGAGCATCTTAAAAAAATAAAGGAAGGCTTTACCATTGAAGGAAAGGAAATTACCGTTGAGGAAATAAGTTATGTTGATAATTCACCCAAAAGCGAGATAGGTTTAAAGATAAAACATACGGGAAACAGCATCATTCGCACCATTTTTGAACATTTGGGTTATGACGTAGTCCGCGTGGATTGTGTTACCCTGGGCCCATTGACCAAAAAGGATTTGCCACGGGGCCGCTGGAGAACACTTACCGAAAAGGAACTCAACATGTTCAGCATGATTTAATGCGAACGAAAAATTACTGTCTAATATAAATTATTGGAATTTTTTTGGCACTTTTGTATTGTAAATATTTTAACAGCTAGTATTTTTGAAATGGTTGGTTTTTGAAAATTTCAGAAACACAAATTCTAAATGGACAACACATTTTTACTTCCAGCAGCTGCCTTGCAGCAGATTATAGGCATTAGTCCCACTTTAAACGCTATGCCTATTCGCAGATAAACTTCAAGTTAATTTTTTGTTATACTCTCCTTTTTTCAGGGAATACGCGACAAGAATTTTTAATTTACCCCTTCAACCAAAAAGATAAAATGAATACCAAATACATAGATTTAATTAACCAAACGTATTATTTTCCCCAGGAAGAATTTCGTTTGGGCGATAACGGGCTTGAATTTCACGGTGTAGATTTAATGGGGCTCGTAGAGCAATATGGCGCACCACTTAAATTTACCTATCTCCCGAAAATTTCAGAAAATATCAACTTGGCAAAAAAATGGTTTGCGGAGGCTATTGAAAAGAACAATTACAAAGGCACTTACAACTACTGCTATTGCACGAAAAGTTCGCATTTTAAGCACGTTTTGAACGAAGCCTTAAAAAACGATATTCACATCGAAACCTCTTCGGCCTTTGATATTGACATCGTGGAGCGTTTAAAGAAAACAGGAAAAGTAACCGACAAAACCTATGTAATTTGCAACGGTTTCAAACGCGAGCGTTATATAGAAAACATCGCCAGGTTAATCAATAATGGTCACGAAAACTGTATCCCGATTATTGATAATTACGAGGAAATAGAATTACTGTCAGATAGCATTGAAAATCATTTTAATGTAGGTATCCGTATCGCTTCCGAAGAAGAACCAAAGTTTGAATTTTATACTTCCAGATTGGGGATTGGCTATAAAAACATCATCCCTTTTTATGAAGAACAGATAAAAAATAATGAACGCGTTGATCTAAAAATGCTGCATTTCTTCATTAACACGGGCATTCGCGACACGGCGTACTATTGGAACGAATTGGTAAAATGTTTAAAAGTATATGTTCGTCTAAAAAAGATCTGTCCATCATTGGATAGTTTGAATATTGGGGGCGGGTTTCCGATAAAAAACTCCTTGGCCTTTGAGTACGATTATCAATATATGGTCAATGAAATATTGAACCAAATAAATATAACCTGTGCGGAAGCTGAGGTACCAGTGCCGCATATTTTTACCGAATTTGGAAGTTTCACTGTGGGCGAAAGCGGGGGTGCCATCTACGAAATTTTGTACCAGAAACAACAGAACGACCGTGAGAAGTGGAATATGATAAATTCGTCATTCATCACAACTTTGCCGGACACTTGGGCCATCAGCAAACGTTTCATCATGCTCGCCATTAATCGTTGGCACGATGAATATGAAAGGGTGCTATTGGGTGGACTGACTTGTGACAGTGATGATTATTACAACAGCGAGCAAAACATGGCGGCTATTTATTTGCCAAAATTCAGAAAGGAAAAACCTTTGTATATTGGCTTCTTTAACACGGGGGCCTATCAAGAAACCATTGGAGGCTTTGGAGGTTTGCAGCACTGCTTAATTCCTTCGCCGAAACATATTTTGATTGACAGAGATAAAAACAATAAAATAACAACCGAACTTTTTTCAGAACAACAAACAAGCGAGCAATTGCTAAACATTTTAGGTTATGAGCACTAAGACGTACGCAGGCATCCCGCAAAAATATGCGGCCCTGGAAACATCAAAAATTGTATTGATCCCCGTTCCCTATGATGGAACCAGCACTTGGCAAAAAGGTGCAGACAAAGGTCCCGAAGCATTTTTGGACGCTTCGGAAAATATGGAACTGTATGATATTGAAACCCAAACAGAGGTTTATAAACAAGGGGTCTATCTTGCCGATGCAATTACTGAAAACTCCTCTCCGGAAGCCGTAGTTTCCGAAGTACACAAAGTAACCAAGGATTACATTAAAAGAAATAAGTTTGTAACCATTTTTGGTGGTGAGCACAGTATTTCCATAGGTACAATTAGAGCTTTCAATGAATGTTTTGACAATTTAACGGTGCTTCATATTGATGCCCACGCCGATTTGCGCAAGGAATTCCACGGAAGTAAATGCAACCACGCGTGCGCAGTCTATGAAGCTAGCCAGACCACAAATTTGGTACAGGTAGGTATTAGAAGTATGGATGTTGCAGAGACTACCGTAATGGATGAAGAAAAAGTATTCTTTGCCCACGATATGGCAAAGGATGAGTACTGGATGGATAAAGTTATTGAAGCTTTGGGCGACAATGTTTTCATCACTTTTGATTTGGATGCCTTGGATCCTTCAATTTTGCCATCAACGGGAACTCCAGAGCCGGGCGGACTATTTTGGTACGAAACCCTGGATTTTCTAAAGCAGGTTTTTGATGAAAGAAATGTGGTAGGTTTTGACATTGTAGAGCTTTGTCCAAATCCGGAAGAAAGAGCCTCCGATTTTGTAGCGGCAAAGCTTTACTACAAAATGTTGACCTACAAATTTGCAGGCACGGACGAAGAAGACGAATACGAAAGCAATTTTAACGAAACCAAAAAAGGCGTTTCAAAATTTAATACAGAAGAAGATGAGTACTAGCAAAGGATCTATTTCCCAATTTATTGAAAAATATTATTTACACTTTAATGCCGCCGCCCTCGTGGATGCCGCGAAAGGTTATGAAGCACAGTTGAACCAAGGTTCAAAAATGCTCGTTTCCCTTGCCGGTGCTATGAGTACTGCTGAATTGGGAAAGATTTTTGCCGAAATGATCCGTCAGGATAAAGTGCATATTATCTCTTGTACTGGCGCAAACCTTGAGGAAGATATTATGAATCTCGTAGCGCATAGCCATTACGAGCGTGTACCGCATTACCGCGATTTAACACCGCAGGACGAGTGGGATTTGCTTGAAAGAGGAATGAACCGCGTAACCGATACTTGTATCCCCGAAGAAGAAGCTTTCCGAAGAATCCAAAAGCACATTGTAAAACTGTGGAAAGAGGCTGAAGCAAAGGGTGAGCGCTACCTTCCGCACGAATATATGTATAAACTTCTCTTGAGTGGCGTGATGGAAGAACATTACGAAATAGATCTAAAGGATTCGTGGATGTACGCCGCTGCCGAAAAGAATCTGCCAATTATCTGCCCAGGGTGGGAAGATAGCACCATGGGGAATATCTTTGCCAGCTACGTTTTAAAAGGCGAATTGAAAGCTTCAACCATGAAAAGCGGCATTGAGTATATGACCTTCCTTGCCGATTGGTACACTGAGAATTCGAAAAAAGGAATTGGGTTCTTCCAGATTGGCGGTGGAATTGCGGGAGATTTCCCAATCTGTGTGGTTCCGATGCTTTATCAGGATATGGAAAGAACTGACACTCCGTTTTGGAGTTACTTCTGCCAAATCAGTGATTCCACTACAAGTTTTGGAAGTTATTCGGGCGCCGTTCCCAATGAAAAGATTACTTGGGGTAAATTGGATATGGATACTCCCAAATTTATTATAGAAAGTGACGCCACCATTGTGGCACCGTTAATTTTTGCTTATCTGCTTGATATGTAAAAAATTGCGTTAAATGTTTTTTAACCTCAGACAAATGTCTTAAATTTGTAGACAAATGTATTTATTATGGGTTATGATGAACAGAATATCGCAATTAACGAAGTAAATGAATCGCTAACCGCCTATGTGAAGCATATCGGCAGTATATCGCGAAGTATCTCTTTTGCAGATTTTTTTCTCGATAAAATGCTTATCATTCAAGCCATAAGGACAGGACTGCCATATAAAATTTTTCAACAAATAAAAAGGTTTACGCCCTTTACAGACGAAGATTGGGCAGAATATCTAGATTTGTCCACTAAGACCTTGCAGCGGTATCGCGATGATAATGATTTTCATTTTAAATCTATTCATACTGAAAAGATTTTTGAACTGGCTGAGGTTACCAATTTTGGAATCGAGGTTTTTGGCTCTTCCGAAAAATTCTATAGCTGGTTAAATGTGCCTTCGTTTGCATTAAACGGTTATAAGCCCGGTGAGCTTTTAAAAGATTCCTATGGTAAGGAAATGGTCATGGCAGAGCTTAACCGTATAGAGCACGGTATTTTTGCGTAATGAGGGTTTTTAGGCTATCCAGAAAAAAATACGCCAATGATCTAAGTGGAAAGGGTGCTGCCAAATTTGGGAACCGCTGGAACAGTAAAGGCGTTGAGATGCTGTATACTGCCGAGAGTAGGGCGCTTGCAATGGCAGAAGTAATTGTACATTTAAGCATAGCTTCCCTCCCCGACGACTATATGATGATTGAAATAGAAATTCCTAGAAACGTCGAAATAGAAACTTTGTCCGCCCGACGTTTGGCCACCGGTTGGAATACAAACCCGCCCAAGCTAAATACACAAAATATTGGCGATGAATTCATACGGGCCAATAATAATTGCGTGCTCAAAGTGCCTTCGGCCGTGGTGAAAGGGGATTTCAATTATTTGCTCAACCCGAATCATAAAGACATTAAAAAGATTAAAATTATAGAAATCACCGACTTTCCTTTTGACGAAAGGATTTTTAATTAGAAACACACATCCCAAAAATTATATGGAACCTAAAAAGATTGAAAATATTGAACTTAAGTTTTTAACCATAAAAGACTATGAAGCCCTGAAAAAGGCAACTATTCAATCTTATGGGGGTATGCCAAATAGCTATTGGAAGATCAACGAAATAGGAAACCTCATAGACATCTTCCCAGAAGGACAAGTGGTTATTATGGCCGATGGCGAAATTGCCGGTTGTGCGCTCTCCATTATTGTTGACTTTGATGAATTGGGAGAAAAACATACCTACAAAGACATTACAGACGACCCCAATTTTAAAATACACGACCCCGAAGGCGATGTGCTCTATGGAATAGATGTTTTTATCCGTCCAGATTTTCGGGGATTGCGTTTAGGACGAAGATTATACGATTATAGAAAGGAACTTTGCGAAAACCTAAATCTGAAAAGCATCGTTTTCGGGGGAAGAATGCCAAATTATCATTTACACGCAGATAAACTTTCGCCAAAACAATACATTGAAAAAGTAAAGCGCAAACAGATTGACGATCCCGTTTTAAACTTTCAAATTTCCAACGACTTTCACCCAGTGCGCGTATTAAAAGGCTATTTGGAAGGCGACAAGGCTTCGGGGGAGTTTGCGGTTTTAATGGAATGGGACAATATTTACTATACCAAACCCGAGAAAAAACCAAAGCCTTCTGCGATAAAAAGTATTGTTAGGTTGGGGTTAATCCAGTGGCAAATGCGTAGCTATTCCGGCATGGAGGAGTTGATGCACCAAGCAGAGTATTTTATAGATTCTGTGGCTGGGTACCGCTGCGATTTTGCTATGTTTCCAGAGTTCTTCAACGCTCCGCTTATGGCAAAATACAACCATATGAGCGAGCCAGATGCCATTCGCGAATTGGCTAAATATACTAAGGAAATTACTGAAAGACTTTCACAGCTTTCAATTTCGTACAATATCAATATTATAACTGGGAGTATGCCCGAAATGGTCCGCGGCAAGCTTTACAACGTAGGTTATTTATGTCGTCGCGACGGAAGTGTGGAACGTTACGAAAAGATTCACGTTACGCCAGACGAAGAACGCGTTTGGGGAATGGTAAACGGTAATTCCCTAAAAACTTTCGATACTGATTGTGGAAAAATTGGGGTGCTGATTTGTTATGATTCAGAATTCCCCGAACTCTCAAGATTGCTTTCTGATGAGGGAATGGACATCTTATTTGTTCCATTTCTTACAGATACTCAGAACGGCTATTCTCGCGTAAGACTTTGCGCCCAGGCACGAGCTGTAGAAAACGAATGTTATGTAGCTATTGCAGGAAGCGTGGGCAACCTGCCCAAGGTGCATAACATGGATATACAATACGCCCAAAGCGCAGTATTCACGCCTTGTGATTTCTCTTTTCCCAACAATGGAATTAAAGCCGAAGCAACCCCAAACACCGAAATGATATTGGTGGCCGATGTCGACATAGATTTGCTTCGGGAACTGCACACTTTCGGAGCTGTTCGTAATTTGAAGGATAGAAGAAAAGACTTCTACAGATTGGAAAGAGTAAAAAAATAGTTGCTGTCCTGCAAGGTTTTTAAAATCTTGCAGGTTTCAAATTTGTTGGAACAATGATTTCCCAAATCGCAACTCCTATAACAACAATATATTCCATAGCAACTAACCAAAGCTTTTCATCAAAACCATTTTCGCCATAAGCAGAATAGCTTAGCATTACCATAAAACTCCAAACTATCGGAAATTTATATTTTGTAAAAACTGAAAGTAAAAGTGGAGTGGCAACGTACCACGGATGCACAGTGGTGGAAAGTAAAAAGTAAAACGAAATTGCAAAAAGCATCCCGGTCATCAATTCCTGTGGCGTTTTATTTTTTCTGAAAAAAGCGATCGCCAGAACAAAAAGTAATACTAGAACAGGCAGAATCTTTCCAGTAGTTTCTATAATATTCCATCCTACAACTTGAAACCCAATCCAGCGGATTATGTAGTACATACTCGCATTGAATTCAAAATTCTGGAACCAAAGTCCGATGGTCGAGGAGAAATTCTGAATAAATTCTGAAGAAAGAAAGGGTAGAAATGTAAGTACTACGGTAAATCCGATAACTGAATAAAATCCCACGAGTTTTTTAATCGAAACCCCAAAGATTTCTAAAACCTTTTGGGTTTTTTCATTAGTGAAATATTTCAAAAACAAAGGCAAAAACAATAACGGAAGCAATTTCACGGAAACAGAAATTCCAATCAAAACGGCTGCCCAAAACCATTTTCCTTTGAATAATAAATATAGTGCCCAAACAAAAAAGAAAAGCATTACCCCTTCAAAATGAAGATTTCCAGTAAGCTCAATGATGATAAAAGGATTTAGAAAATACCAAAAGATGTTTTTAATTGGAAGGTTCAACTTTTCTAAAAGTTTCTTTCCGAAGTAAAGAATTCCAACATCTGCCAAAATAATCAGCACGCGCAGCACAATCACGGAGCCCATAATACTTTTCCCCGCAAACAGTGCGGCAACTGCAAAAAACAATTGGTTAATTGGTGGGTAATTGCTGAAGTGACTTGCATTTAGAGCACCCATTCCGTCAATTAATTGTTGGGATTGTTCAATTGTCACTCCGAGCGCAGGCGAGGAGCTCGGTGTGAACAAGTACGGACTAACCCCCTGAATCAATAACCGCCCATCCCACAGAAACCGATAGAAATCCTGTGAAAGATTCGGAATTGCAGGAATAAGAATTAATCTAAAAACAATTCCTAAACTGGCTAAAAACCAAAAATAGTCCCGAGACTTCGGGATAAATTTTTCAATAAAAAGATAAGTGATGATGAAAAGTGCACCGTAGAGTGAAATGAGTTTTGTAAAATCACTTCGCTCCAAATCATACCCAAAACTGATGTAAAACGCGACTGATAGTATCGCAAATAGAAGCGGGATCTTATATAATTTAATGAAATTCAAGTTTCTAATTTATAAGATTCCTGCCTTCGCAGGAATAATTAATCCTGCCATTCGGCAATAAAAAGATTGGTGTCGCGCCCGCCGCCATTATTTCTATTTGAAGAAAAAGCTAACTTTTTCCCGTCATTCGAAAAAACTGGAAAAGCATCAAAAGTCCTTCCGTGCGTAACGCGTTCCAGGTTTTTTCCATCAATATCAATTAAATACAGATTAAACGGGAATCCTCGTTCCGCTTCAAAATTACTGGAGAACAAAATCTTTTCGCCCGAAGGATGAAAGAACGGTGCCCAATTGGCGTTGCCCAAATGAGTCAATTGGCGAAGCTCGCTGCCATCGGCATTGCAGATAAACAGCTCCATTTCAGTGGGCTGCACCAAACCTTGGGCGAGCAAATCTTTATATTCCTTAATTTCTTTCTCAGTTTCGGGGCGCGATGCACGAAAAATCAATTTTGAACCATCCGGTGAAAAGAAGGCGCCGCCGTCGTAGCCCAATTCGTTAGTAATCTGTTTTACGTTTTTTCCATCGATATCCATAGTGTACAATTCCAAATCGCCACTGCGCATGGAAGTGAAAACAATTTTATCGCCTTTGGGCGAAACGGTTGCTTCGGCATCGTAACCCGGTTCGTTAGTGAGTTGGGCAGTTATATTTCCTTCCAAATCGGCAACAAAAATATCGAAGCTGTCATAAACTGGCCACACGTATTTGCCATCCCTTTTAAGTGGAACTTCTGGGCAATTTTCATCTTTTAAATGTGTGCTTCCGTAAACAATATGTTTTCCGTCCGGCAGAAAATAACTGCAAGTAGTTCGGCCTTTGCCGGTGCTTATCATTGGGGGTTGTTTGTCTTTAAAAGTTTCCTCAGCGTTCATCAAAAACATTTGGTCGCAGTTTACGCCCCAGTTTTTATAGTTGCTTTGGAAGATGAGCTTGCTGTCGTCAAAGCTCCAATACGCTTCGGCATTATCTCCACCAAAAGTAACTTGACGGATACTTTTGAAATGCTTTTCTTCGGGATAAATTAGCGTGTCATTTGTAGCGGGATCCAATACTACGGTCGTGGTTTTTTCAGCTGAACCGGCCGATTCATTTTCTGCTCTTTTCACTTCCTTTTTACAACTCGCAAATACTGAAACGATAAGCAGGGTATAGAATATTTTCATTTTTAATGTACTTTTGAGCAAAAGTAATGATATGCGTGCAATTTTAGTAATATTAATAGCAATAGTAGTTTTTTCCTGTAAAGAAACGCAGGTGAATTCCGTATCTATGAAAGAAGACGTTGCCATCTTGGCCAACGATAGTTTAAACGGAAGAAAAACTGGTTCTGATGGCGAAAGGAAGGCTGCAAATTACATAGCCAAGCGGTTTGAAGATTTAGGATTGCAACCCAAAGGTTCGGAAGGATTTTTTCAAAAATTCACTTATAAGGCCAGTAAAAATCCACATCAGGAAGCTGAATTTACTGCAGAAAATAACGATAGTACCGAGACGGGACAAAACGTGATTGCATATTTAGATAACAAAGCGGAAAATACCGTAGTAATCGGCGCCCATTACGACCATTTGGGAATGGGCGGCGAAGGTTCGTTGTATCGCGAGGGGGAAGCAATACACAACGGTGCGGACGATAACGCGAGTGGTGTTGCGATGATGCTGCATTTGGCAGATTCGCTTCAAAAGAAAGGTTCCCCGAAAAATAACAACTACCTTTTCATTGCTTTTTCTGGGGAAGAAGAGGGGTTATTGGGTTCAAATTATTTCGTTAAAAATCCAACTATTGATACTAAAAAAGTAACTTATATGCTGAATATGGATATGGTGGGAAGGCTTAATTCTGAAAATACTTTAGCAGTTTACGGCGTGGGAACTTCGCCTATTTTTAAACAAGCCGTAAATGCGAATGCCAGGGAATTAAAAATTGCCGAAAACGAAAGCGGTGTAGGTCCGAGCGACCACACTTCGTTTTATTTGGCAGATATTCCCGTGTTGCATTTTTTCACTGGGCAGCACGAAGACTACCATAAACCCAGCGATGACGCTGAAAAGGTGAATTTTGAGGGAATGAAAATAGTTTCAAATTACATTTTCAGCATAATAAAAGATTTGGATAACCAGCCCAAACTTCCTTTCAAAAAAACCAAAAATGAAAGCGAAGTGGTGCCAGAATTTAAAGTGACGTTGGGCGTGGTTCCCGATTATCTTTTCAGCGGAAAAGGGATGCGAATTGATGGTGTAAGTGAAGACAAACCAGCCCAAAAAGCAGGACTTCAAAAAGGCGACATTGTTGTAAAAATGGGCGATTTTGAAGTAACCGATATGATGAGCTATATGAAGAGTCTTTCAAAATTTGAAAAGGGGCAGACAGCAAAAATAACTATCGAAAGGGGTGGGGAATTGAAGGAGATTTCCGTTACATTTTAGGATTTCTTCAAATAAAAAAACCTAACAAGACTCTAAGTTCTGTTAGGTTTAATTTCGTACTGAGTACAGACAAGATCTGCCTTGTCACAGTACGGCCAAGGCATTCCTTAGGGCAGATAAAGCCAAGGCATGCCTTGGCTTATCGATGTTACATCATCCCAGGCATTCCACCGCCCATGCCGCCTGGCATTCCGCCGCCGGTATTTTCTTCTTTAATATCTACCAAAGCACATTCCGTAGTAAGAATCATTCCTGCTACCGAAGCCGCATTTTCTAACGCGATACGGGTTACTTTTTTAGGATCGATGATTCCCGCTTTTAGCATATCAACATAGGTTTCGCTTTTGGCATCGTAACCGAAGTTCTTCTTGCCCTCCAAAACTTTATTGATAACTACTGAACCTTCGCCACCAGCGTTTTCAACGATAGTGCGCAAAGGAGATTCAATTGCTTTAGCTACTATGTTAATTCCAGTTGCTTCGTCAAGCGTATCGGTTGTAAGCTTTTTAAGCACTTCAATAGCGCGAACTAAAGCTACGCCTCCTCCGGCAACAATACCTTCTTCAACAGCCGCGCGGGTTGCGTGAAGTGCATCATCAACTCTATCTTTTTTCTCCTTCATTTCCACTTCAGAAGCAGCACCAACGTACAGAACGGCAACACCGCCAGCCAATTTGGCCAAACGCTCCTGCAATTTTTCTTTGTCGTAATCGCTAGTTGTAGATTCTATTTGAGATTTTATTTGGTTCACACGACCTTTGATGTCGCTCTTGTTTCCAGCGCCATTTACAATTGTAGTGTTGTCTTTATCAATTGTAATTGTTTCCGCAGAACCCAACATATCGATTGTTGCATTTTCCAAAGTGAAACCGCGTTCTTCAGCAATTACAGTTCCTCCAGTTAAAACTGCGATGTCTTCCAACATTGCCTTTCTTCTGTCACCAAAACCTGGCGCTTTTACTGCTGCAATTTTCAATGAACCGCGAAGTTTATTTACTACCAAAGTAGCCAAAGCCTCTCCGTCAACATCTTCCGCGATAATCAATAAAGATTTTCCTTGTTGTGCCACTGGCTCAAGTATAGGAAGCAAATCTTTCATTGAAGAAATTTTCTTGTCGTAAAGCAATACCATTGGGTTTTCCAATTCGGTCTGCATTTTTTCGGTATCGGTTACGAAATAAGGAGAAAGGTATCCACGGTCAAATTGCATACCTTCAACAACATCAACATAAGTTTCAGTTCCTTTTGCTTCTTCAACAGTGATAACGCCTTCTTTTCCAACTTTTCCGAAAGCTTTCGCAATCAAATCGCCAATTACATCGTCGTTGTTTGCAGAAATGGAAGCCACTTGCTTTATCATTTCTGAAGAATTGCCAACTTTAGTAGATTGGCTTTCCAAATTTTTAACGATAGCTTCAACAGCTTTGTCAATACCGCGTTTCAAATCCATTGGATTTGCGCCAGCGGCTACGTTTTTAAGACCTTCTTTTACGATTGCCTGTGCAAGAACGGTAGCGGTTGTTGTTCCATCACCAGCAAGATCGTTGGTTTTTGAAGCTACTTCCTTCACCATTTGCGCGCCCATATTTTCAAGTGGGTCTTGCAGTTCAATTTCTTTTGCAACGGTAACCCCATCTTTTGTAACCTGTGGCGCACCGAAGGATTTACTGATAATTACGTTACGGCCTTTTGGGCCCAAAGTTACTTTTACTGCGTTTGCCAATGCGTCAACGCCGCGTTTAATTGCATCGCGGGCATCTACATCAAATTTTATATCTTTTGCCATAAATCTTAAATTTTTTCATTCCTGCGGAGGCAGGAATCTTTTGGTTAATACTTATAATTTCTAAATTTTTTGCTTTTGAAGAAATTCCAAAAATAAAATTCCAAATTCCAAAGTTTGGAATTTGGTGCTTGTATTTTGGAATTTAAATTATCGCGAGTATGTCGTCCTCGCGCATGATGAGATAGTCTTTGCCGTCAAATTTCAATTCGCTGCCGGAGTATTTTCCGTAAAGAACGGTATCGCCGACCTTCACGGTCATTTTGTGGTCTTCTTTGCCTTTGCCCACAGCTACTACTTTTCCTTGTTGTGGTTTTTCTTTTGCGGAATCTGGAATGTAAATACCAGATGCGGTTTTAGTTTCAGCCTCTTCTGGCTGAACCAATACGCGATCTGCGAGTGGTTGAATTTTTAATGCCATTTCAATTTTATTTTTTAGTTGTTAAACTTAAGTTTAAATGTTTGCTTGCTAATTGGCAGAAATTGTGCCACTGCCCATAAACTGACATATTCCAAAATAAAAATGCCAGCTTGTCAGAAGCTGGCATTTTAAATCTAATAAAAATATTAGGGAGAAAATTAATATTAACAAAGAATATAGGCTTTTATTGGGCAATTGAGTTAAAGAAAAATTAACTTTTGATTTGAAAATTTTGGTTATTCGGCGTTTTTTTTTTTAACTTAAACGAAATATTGCGATTGTCACACGCAAATTAAGTATGATTTTATGTGTTGTTTACATCAATAAATGATAAAAACATCTCTTTATATTATTATCAAAAGCTGTGTCTTTCAATCTTAAAACCAAAGAATTAATCTTTCTAGAATTGCACAAAAACTAATTAAAATGAAAAACCTCTATTATACAATCCTTTTTACAATATGCTTTTCCTTTTTAGGGACCATGTGGCTTACGGCACAGATAGTCAACATACCGGATCCAAATTTTAAAGCGGCGCTTCTCGCTGACGGTAATATTAATACCAATGACGATGGGGAAATACAGGTTAGCGAGGCAGAGGCTGCGGTTGATGTTAGTGTTGTTGGCAACAATATTAATGATTTAACAGGTATCGAAGCATTTATCAACATAACTTTTTTAGAATGTTCCAATAATAATTTAACATTCATTGATATTAGCAACAATCTTGAACTTGAAATTTTTGAATGTTATAATAATCAACTCACAAATATTGATATAAGCCAAAATATAGCACTATATCAATTTGAATGCAGGTTCAACCAACTTACGAGTCTGGATTTGAGCAATAACCCCAATATTGTGCTCTTATCAATGGGCAATAATAATATTTCAGAGTTGGATTTGGTTGATAACAATGCCTTGCTCATTTTGGAATGTGCCGACACACAATTGGAAAGTCTTGATTTGAGCCATAATACTGGTCTCACCTCTTTAATCTGTAATGATAACGATGCCTTGACATATATAAATCTTAAAAATGGTAACAATGAAAATTTGGTTTTTGATGGGCCTTTTCCGAGCAATTTTGAAAACCTACAGAGCTTAGAGACCATTTGTATAAATGATATTAATAATACAGCACTGATAGATGAAATTACTGCGCAAGTAGGCCATCAAGTAGATTTTACGGAAGATTGTACCCTAGGTATGGCAGATGCAGATTTCAATGAAATAAGAATATATCCAGTACCCATTGGAGATAAATTATATATAAGTGCCATAACACCAATCGTACAAATGAATGTTTATAATTTATTGGGGCAAAAGGTGCTTTCAATAGCTCAAAAGAATTCCATTGTGGAAGTAAGTGTTGAAAAGCTGCCTATAGGTGTATATGTAGTAATGCTACAAGACACTAACGGACGTGTTAGTGCCAAGAAAGTAGTAAGAAGATGAATTTAATTTAAGGAATTATGAAAAAAAATGTATTGATACTTTTGGCGGTGGTAACTTTTTTAGGCTGCTCAAAAAAAGATGATGGCCCAAAATTGCCCCCCATTACCCAAACGGGTGCAAATACTTTTGGATGTTATATAGATGGGAATCTCTTGGTGCCCCGTAGTGGAACAGGCACTTTTAACTCTCCTGATTATGGAATGGTATTGGAAGCAGGCCCAGGGCCGGGTGATAACGTTTTGTATCATGAACTTAAAGTATATGATTATAAAAGTGGAAATGGAGCGCGCTTTACCTTGCATATTTTAGGCCTCTTGGATAATGGCGTTGGTACTTACGCTATCAATGAAAGTAACTGTGAAGGAAACATTTTATCTAACCAAAATACTAATCTTTTTTGTCGGTGGTGGAATGAAAATACACAAACTTATAAATGGTATTGCTCCGTTGAGAACGGCGGTACTTTGGAGGTTTTGAGGAATGAAAACGGCATACTGTCTGGCACTTTTAATTCCAGAATGGTCAATCGCGATGATCCCACAGAGTTTATAGAAATAACAGAAGGTCGATTCGATATTAACGGCTATACTTTATTGGATAAATATTTTCCTTAAAAAAATGGGTGCCTTTGGCGAGTCGCCCAATATTGAAAAATAAAACAAAATAAACGCAATTCCATAGAGTAATATGATTCAAATCATAATCTGGGGAGTAATTTTAACCTAACTTAAGCACTATTGCAGATTTCATTTTAAAAATCAATTGAAGAACCCTTAAAGTATTGAAATTATGAAAGCAACAATTATAATTTTGGCCCTTATTTTAATGGCCCCGGCAAGCTGCTCAAAAAAAGGTGATGACGGTTTTAAGCCCACCCTGCCGCCCATTACCCAGACCGGGGAGAACACCTTTGGGTGCTATGCCAACGGAGTATTGATAACTCCACGGGATGGCTCTGGAACTTTTAACTCGCCTGATTATGGGCTGAGATTTGTCGCAGGTCCTTCTCCAGAAAATATTATATATAATGAAATATTAGTCCATGATTTTGCTAGTGAAAAAACAGCGAGCATCACATTGCACATCATTGATATGGATTCCCTAGGAATTGGAGAATATATTGTAAACGAAAGCAATTGTTATGGAAATGTGGATAGCCCCAATACCAATAACGTATTTTGCAGAATATGGGTCGAGGAAGAAAATCTTTACAAAAGCTATTGCTCCCTCCCAAACTCGGGGGTTATTACCATAACAAGATATGATGATTGCATCATATCCGGAACTTTTAGCTGCAGGGCGGCAGCTTTTGAAGAACCTACGGATATCATTGAAATCACTGAGGGGCGTTTCGATATTAACAGGTGTGCATTGCCTGGCAATTTTCCATAAAAAACAGAAGGCACCATTGCAGTGGCACCTTCTTCTGTCAATAAATAAAATCAACATTTCGCTATTGTTCCATATACTAACACTTCAAAATTATGAGAAAATCACTACTTTACTTTGTTTTTGCACTGGATTTTAACAACCGTCCATGCCTCCAAACTTTTTAAGTTAAAATTTTATTTACCGATATTTGAAAATAGCCTTATAAAAAAACATTATGAAAACGACTCTTTTAGCATTTTTACTTTTGGCCATAACATTTTTGGCCTGCAACAAAGACGACGACGGCTTCACGCCCACCCTGCCTCTAATTACCCAGACCGGCGAGAATACCTTTGGGTGCTATGCCAACGGCATTTTGATAACCCCACGGGATGGAACGGGGACTTTTAACTCGCCGGATTATGGGCTGAGATTTGTCAATGTGCCTGGCAATTCTTATGATATTGATGTTCACGATTTCGCAAGTGAAAAAACAAGCAGCATTAATCTTCATATTGTTGGGCTGGACTCCATTGGTGTTGGTGAATACATTGTTGATGAAAGCAATTGTAATGACGGGATAGACAGCCCCAATACCAATAATATATTTTGTCGGATATGGGTTGAGGAAGAAAATCTTTATAAAACGTATTGCTCCGTTGAAAATTCGGGGGTTATCAATATAACACGATACGATATTGATAGCAGGATAATTTCCGGAACTTTTAGCTGCAGGGCGGCCGCCTTTGAAGATCCAACGGATATCATTGAAATTACTCAAGGTCGTTTCGATATCAAATGGGATGCGCTTCCAGGAAATTTTCCTTAGAAAAATGTTGGGGCATCACTGCCATGATGCCCCCTCTTTTTAAAATAAACAATACTAATAACGCAATTGTTTCATCTATTCATCTACAAAATTATGAGAAAATTTTATTTTTCCTTCGTCTTTCTATTTTTCTTAACGACTTTCTTAACGACCGTACACGCACAGGAACCATCCCTGTAAGCGTGGACAGTATGTTGGTCAATATAAGCAAACGGGATTTTACCTCAGGCGTGCTTTACGATCGGGTTTCCTCGTGGGCGCATTTGCAAGCCTATAATGACACCGTCCGCGTTGCGCACAAAGAACAATTTGAACAAGCCTTGCTGGAGTTGTATAGGGCCTCCCTGAAAAACAAATTCAAGCCACTTCAAGAATTTCGTCAATTTTATACCCCCGATAGTCTGCAAAATGTGGTGGATATCGGCATCATCAACGCCTCTTTTCATACGGTAAATTATAACGAAAAAAATGAGAATCAAGGTGGGTTGCGTATCTCACAGGGGCTGTTCGAGAAAATTGAGAACGGCCAGTCTGCCTTTCTTCCACGTCATGTTTTTATGGCTTCGCCTTTAAAACTCAACCTAAAAGGCGAAAACGTGGTTTTTCGTTTTGGTGAAAATTTTCTGTTACAGTCAACCGAGGGTAAAGACATTATGCGCCTGACAGCCAATTTTGGTACGGATGCCGATTATATTCTCATTGAAGGGGGTGCCGCCCGTACCCAAAAAATTGAGATAGACTATGCTGAAGATGGTCTCAAGACGCTCGTGTTTACTGCTACCTTTGCCGATGGTTCAAGTTTGACCACCCATGGCGTTTTCAATTTTAAGTTGGCTGCGCCACCGGCACCTGTAGGTGCCATAGCGGACGGGTTCATTAAAGCGACAATTCCCTTTCAGGGCTATGAAGAAAGCCAAGCACTGTATGGCCGTGTGGATTACCGTATTTTTTACCATACGAACAACGGCAATAATGAGAAAACCCTTTTAAAACCCATAGTGGTCATTGACGGTTTTGATCCTGGCGACAAGCGGAAGATACAGGATTCGGACCCGCATCCCGAACAATCGGATGAAAATCATGAGTCTATTTATGAATTTATGTCCTATTATGTAGGGCAGAATAGGTTTTTCTTGGTACCTCAGTTAAGATCTTTAGGTTACGACATAGTCATCGTCAACCATCCCACCTATCCAGAAAATCTTGTTCAACAAAACCCGCCAATAATAGACGGCGGTGCAGATTATATAGAGCGCAACGCCATGGCACATGTGGCCTTGTACCAAGCTTTAAATGATACCTTGGCTCAAAACAATAGCGCAGAGCAATTAGTTATAGTGGGTCCCAGCATGGGCGGACAGATTTCCCGTTATGCCTTGGCCTATATGGAAAAGCACAACATGCCCCACAACACCCGTCTGTGGGTAAGTGTGGACAGTCCGCATTTAGGCGCCAACATCCCCATGGGCGCACAATCGCTCCTCAATGTGCTGAACGATTTTGCTGACAGCGCAGAAGCACAGGACTTTGTGGAAAACCAATTGGGCTCCGCGGCCGCCAGACAGCAGCTCATCGAGCAACACAAAGTAGATTACATTCCGATACCTATACCACCTTTCTATTTGCCGTTCCATAGTTACATCCTTGACGGAAAGACAGAATCGCAGGGCTTTTCCCAAGACCAAGGCCATCCTTTTTTTATTCAATATTATGATGCCTTGTACAATAATGGTTTACCAAATAGCGAGGGCTATCCACAAAACTTACGGAAGATCGCTATTGTGAACGGTTCCTTGACAAATTCCATAGATTTTCAGAATCCATTTGTTTCTGGAGGCACAGATTTCAACAGCAATGGCCCAACGCCCAGTAGTTACCGATCGCACGGAGCACAGACCTTTAAAATAGAGGGAGATGCCAATGTTATAGGTCATATTGTCACGTTGGAAACATATAATTTGCCGTCTATGGGAAACAACCATAAACTGTCCTATTTTAAAAAAAAGAAATTTGGTGGTTGGACTTATTACGATCAATATATTACCAACAACAATTCCAGGGGCAATATGGACAATGTGCCGGGCGGGTGGTTTCCTACACAACGTGAGTTGGCCAAATCAATCGAGGATTCGACTCCTTGTGATTGGGTAGGTATAGAAGATCCCAATTGGGGCGGTTATATATGTGTTAACGATTGGTATGTTATAAATTTGGCCCACGTAAGTTCCTTTATACCGACTGTCAGTGCTTTGGGTTTTAAAGACCCCGATTTCAACTGGCATCAGGCATTCAAAAGAAACTTGGTCTGTCCCGGAAACAAAGAAATCCCCTTTGACACTTACTTTGGCCCACGCAACAACGAACAGCACACCTCGTTTACCGAAAAAAGCGTCAATTGGTTATTAGAAGAACTTGCAGGCAATCCTCAACCGCCCACAGTCCCTTTAGACCCTGAAGATATGAGCGGCCCGACGGTTATCTGTGGCACCGATACGGTTACTTACAGTTTCGACTTTTGCGAGAGCCTTCCCGTTATAGCATGGGAGGTTTCAAATAACCTAATAAAAACAACTCCTTTAACTAACTATAACCGTAGCATTATTGTACAACCCGTGCATGCATCAACCAATGGTTGGGCATACGTAAAAGCCATTTTCGCAAGCCCAAATGAGCCAGTGCAAAAAAATATTTGGATCGGTCCGCCCAAGGTAAATTTTGTTGAGGATGTGAACATAACGCAAATAAATCATACTATGCCTATTGTTCCTCCAGATAGTTGCGATGAGTTTGGGCTGAAACTGAATATTTCTCCTTCCTTTGGCAATGTGCAGCAAATGGAGTGGGAAAAAGTATCCACAAATTATCAATGGTCCCAAGATCCGCCAGGCTACAATGATCCTTATGTTATTATTGCGCCTTTGTGTGAAGATCCCGTTCAGTTCAAAGTCCGTATGCGTAATGAATGTGGCTGGTCCAATTGGCAACAAATAGAAGATACGAATTCCGAATGCCAGACGAATTGTGGAGGAGGCGGTGGTGGAAGCGGAACGATCACTAGTGATTAGTTTATAATTTATCCCGTTCCCGTTGATACTACCCTCCACGTGAATATGATTGGTACAGATCCTACTGACCTTTTAATTGCAGGGGATACGCTTACTATCCAACTCTTTAACAGTTCGGGCACGATGGTTAAGAACATCAATATTATTGCCTGTCATAATTCCATTGATGTATCAACTCTTCCTGCTGGGCTCTATACGTTAAAAATTATTTATAACGGTACTCCCGAGAATCATCAAATTGTAATAAATTAGAATTGAACAAAAATGCCAGCTCGATAAAGCTGGCATTTTTAAATATTTTATAAAGTAATTATTCTGCTGGATCTGTTGTGGCAGGTGCAGGAGTTTCGGTAGTGGGAACCGCGGGAATGGCACTCTCGTCAAACGTTTTTGACTGTACGGTGTTGCCGCCCATGATAAAAACATTTGAAAATAAAATCAACGCCAGCATAATGGTTGCAAGGGTCCAAGTACTTTTATCAAGAAAGTCGCTGGTTTTCTGCACCCCGCCAATCTGTGCGCCGCCGCCACCGCCGAAAGACGATGAAAGTCCGCCCCCTTTTGGATTTTGAACCATTATTACTACGACCAACAAAAAGGCCACTATCATTATTAAAACTAGGAATATTGTAAACGTACTCATGATTGTTCTGAATTAATCAATTTTTCTATTGCCCGAATTTGGTCTGCAAAGAAACCACTTTTTTCGGGATTTTTCAAAATTAAAATTTTATATGCCTGAATTGCTTTTTTATAGTTCTTTTGTTGCAGGTACACTTTTGCCAAAGTCTCCGTCATTAGGGATTCGGGCGTTTGTGTGAATGGTGCGGCAAGGTTTTTTGGTTCCTCTTTTTTCTTGGCGGTTGAGCTTTCTTCTGAAGGAACTATTCTCGGGCGTTCCTGAATAAACTTGTCAATCAATTCAAATTTGCGTTCTTTCTCATCATCTTTTATTGAGCTTTCAGGTTCCTCTTTTGAAATTTCCTCTGAACGTTCAATCGGTTTTGCTTTTGTAAGTTTTAGCCACTCTGAAAAGGAGTGGGTGTCGTTTTTGGTAAATTCCAAAGGTTTATTCGGTTGCAGTATTTCTTCGATTTTTTCCTCTTTCTCTGCAATTAAATTGGAAACGGAAGCCACCTTTCTTTGAAACAGTTCGGGATTCAGAATATCTTCGGCCTTTTGCATTTCGGCTTTTAATTGCCTGTCTATTTCAAGGCTTATCTGTTCTGAAACATCTTCGACCACAACGGTTATTTCTTCCACCGAAGCATCGTGCTGCAAGATGGTTTGTGAAATTTCATTCTGGACAAATTTTTCAGAAGTAATGTATTCAAATAGAATGTCCCGATCTGTGGTGTGGGCTGCGGCGAGTTTTAGCGCATCATTGTATAGAAAACTATCCTGGTTTTTCAATCCCTTTAACTGTAGGGCACGGGCGCTTTGGAAATAAGGGTATTTTTGAATGATAATTTCCAATGAGGAAACGTCCTCAGCGGTTATTTTCTGGGGATTGGCCAATAAATATGTATAATTTTCAATATTCAAAGTGCAATTTTAAACTATAAATTTTTTTAAAATAACCGTAGTCCCGGTTACCAATTAGCAAGCGATTTATTAAAAATATCTTGGGTTATCCGCTCAAAAATAATCTCCACTGCGGCGTCTAGTTTTGCGCCCGTTAGCTGGGTTTGTCCCGGATAATCGTAATAAAAACTGAAAGGTTGCTCAAAATCCTTAAGCGGATCCTTTGTGTTAAAAAACCGTACGTTTACTGTGATCGTCAATCGGTTTTGGGCGGCAGTACTATTTGCCGTGGCGGTAATTGGCGCTATATAATATTGTGTTATTTCACCCTCGTAAACCAAATCGCCATTATTGTTCACTAGATCTAAACTGGTTTGGTTCAAAAGCAACTCTTGTAATTTTTGGGTAAAGTCCCTGGCAATTCCCGGCTCTACAATAGGCGCATTGTTCTGAAAATAATTAACCTGTACCGTTTTTGTAGTGCTGTAATTTATATCTGCTCCCGTAAAGGAATAAGGTCCGCACGCTTGCAATAGGATTGCTGAAATAAGAAGCAGTATTATTGAAAGTATTCTTGGCATTTACGTTGTTTTAATTTCTCTTTTGAAATTTGATGCACGAGATAAATCGTGGGCCGTTGACTTGATTTTACAAGTCGTATTGTTTAATTTTTCTGTAAAGCGTTCTCTCTGAAATTCCAAGTTCATCTGCCGCATCTTTGCGTTTTCCGTTGTATTTTTCGAGTGATTTTTTGATGAGTTCCAACTCCTTTTGCTGAAGGGAAAGATTTTCCTCTTCCTCGATATCCTCGGCATATTCGTACTTGTCCTTTCGTTGCTCTGAAGTGTGTTCGGGAATGCTGAAAACTTCAACGTCCGTTTGTGTGCCATTGGTCTCTTCATCAATTATGGAAGCCAGTTCCTCTTCAGCTTCATTTTCTCCGGAATAAATTTTATTGATGAGCGAGGACTGTTCTTCCTTAACCTTTGCCGCATTCCCGGTTTTCATCAATTCCAAGGTTAGCTTTTTAAGATCGTTTACGTCGCGCTTCATATCAAAAAGCACTTTGTAGAGAATCTCGCGCTCGCTGCTGAAGTCACTTTCAGCCTTTTTCGCATTTACGATCGCGGGCAGATTGCTCCCCATATCGGGTAAATAATGTTTAAGGGTTTCATCGGAAATTTCTCGGTTTTGCTCTAAAACTGAAATTTGTTCCGCAACGTTTCGCAACTGCCGAATGTTTCCGCTCCAGCGATATTTCAGCAATAAATCGGTTGCTTCGTCTGTCAATCTTATGGTAGGCATTTTATATTTCTGGGCAAAATCTGCCGCAAATTTTCTAAAAAGCAAATGGATATCCTCCTTCCGTTCGCGCAGTGGTGGCAGATTGATTTCCACTGTGCTCAATCTGTAGTAAAGATCCTCGCGAAATTTTCCTTTTTCAATGGCATCTACCATTTTTACATTCGTAGCGGCAACGATGCGAACGTCTGTTTTCTGAGCCGCGGAAGAGCCAACTTTTAAAAATTCGCCATTTTCCAAAACCCGCAATAAACGTACCTGGGTGGGAAGCGGTAATTCGCCAACTTCATCGAGGAAAATAGTGCCGCCATCAGCCACTTCAAAATACCCGCTTCGTGTAGCTGTTGCACCGGTAAAAGAACCTTTTTCATGCCCGAAAAGTTCGCTGTCGATGGTGCCCTCGGGAATAGCGCCACAGTTTACAGCAATGTATTTACCGTGTTTTCTGTGCGATAGCGAATGTATAATTTTCGGAATACTTTCCTTACCCACACCACTTTCGCCTGTTACCAATACCGAAATATCTGTAGGCGCAACTTGAATTGCTTTTTCCACAGCGCGGTTCAGTTTTGGGTCGTTGCCTATTATTCCGAAACGTTGTTTTGTTGCTTGTATGCTTTCCATAAGCCTATTTCCGCAAAGGCGGGAATCTCATTAATTTATTGTCAATTATTCTTGCTCAACCCCACTGCTTCGCCAATTAAAGTAGCAGTGGTACAATCGTTTACTTTTACTTTTACGAAATCTCCCAGTTTATAATTCTCCTTCGGAAAAACTGCAACATTATTGTGTTCCGTTCTGCCGCTCCATTCGTCTTTGTTTTTCTTCGACTCTTTTTCAATTAAAACAGTCACGGTTTTTCCTAAAAATTCCGCGGTGCGAATGGCGCTGTGTTTTTGCTGGAGGTCCACAATTTCGGTCAATCGGCGGCTTTTTGTTTCTTCGGGCACGTCGTCTTCCAGCTTTCGGGCGGCCATGGTGCCGGGCCTTTCGGAATATTTGTACATATAGCCAAAATCATATTTCACATATTCCATTAAACTCAAGGTTTCTTTATGGTCTTCCTCAGTTTCCGTGGGGAAACCAACAATCATATCCTGCGAAATGGCGCAGCCGGGAATGATTTCCCAAATTCTGTCAATCAATTTCATGTATTCCTCCCGAGTATGCTGGCGGTTCATGGCTTTCAGAATGCGCGTACTGCCGCTTTGAACGGGAAGGTGGATGTGGTTGCAGATATTTTCGTGCTTCGCTACCACGTGCAGCAATTCTTCGTGCATATCCTGTGGATTGCTGGTTGAAAAACGGATGCGCATTTTTGGGTGTGCCATTGCTACCATATCCAATAATTGGGCAAAGTCTGTTGCCGTTGCCTGTTGCATTTCGGAAGCATTTTTGAAATCTTTTTTCAGGCCGCCACCGTACCATAAATAGCTGTCCACGTTTTGACCCAGCAGCGTGATTTCCTTATACCCCTTTTCGGCCAAATCATTCACTTCGCGCAAAATACTGTGTGGATCACGGCTTCGCTCTCGGCCTCTTGTAAATGGTACCACGCAAAAGGTGCACATATTATCGCACCCGCGGGTGATGCTCACAAAAGCGGTAATGCCGTTGCCCCCCAAACGCACGGGCGAAATATCGCCGTAGGTTTCTTCTTTGGAAAGGATTACGTTTACGGCATCGCGTCCTTCCTCAACTTCTTTTAATAAATTTGGAATGTCTTTATACGCATCCGGCCCCACGACCAAATCGACAATTTTTTCCTCCTCGAGAAATTTTTCCTTTAACCGTTCTGCCATACAGCCCAGAACGCCCACTTTCATTTTTGGATTCGCACTTCTTTTAACCGCATTGTATTTTTCCAATCGCTTGCGCACGGTCTGTTCGGCTTTATCGCGGATGGAGCAGGTGTTTACCAAAACCAGATCTGCCTCCTCCAATAGATTTGTGGTGTTGTAACCCTGGTCTGCAAGTATAGAAGCTACTATCTCACTGTCGCTAAAATTCATAGCGCAGCCGTAACTTTCAATATATAATTTTCGGGAATTGGCTGGGCGCGCTTCCAGCGTGAGGGTGTTTCCTTGAGTTTTTTCGTCAATTATCTTTTCCATATAAATTCAAACTTCAATGCAATTTTTCAAACCATAACATTGAACTGGCAAATATACAATAATTGCAAGCGGTGACAAAGTGGCAGATTTCTTTTTAAAAAATATATTCCGAATAATGATGGCGCATATTAAATACAGGTTTTACAATCTAAAAACATTCGCGTATTCGCGGCAAGTATCTGCCCGGCAATTTTCAAATTTCACACCTTAAATCATTCGTATTAAAAAATTCATATACTTTTGTACGCATAACAAACATGTATATGGCAAAGAATTTAGTGATCGTTGAGTCCCCGGCAAAAGCAAAAACCATTGAAAAATTTCTTGGGAAGGATTTCAAGGTTTCCTCCAGTTTTGGGCACATTGCAGATCTTCCGTCCAAGGAATTGGGTGTGGATGTGGAAGGGGATTTTACACCTAAATATATAGTGAGCAGCGACAAAAAGAAGCTGGTGGCAGAATTGAAGTCGCTGTCCAAAAAAGCTGATATGGTTTGGCTGGCAAGTGATGAGGACCGCGAGGGAGAAGCTATTGCGTGGCATCTTGCCGAAGAATTGAAGCTGGACAAAAACAAGACCAAGCGCATTGTTTTTCACGAAATAACCAAGTCTGCCATTTTAAAAGCGATTGAAAACCCACGGCAGATTGATTATAATTTGGTAAACGCCCAACAGGCCAGACGTGTGTTGGACCGTTTGGTGGGTTATGAGCTTTCACCGGTTCTTTGGAAAAAGGTGAAAGGCGGACTTTCCGCAGGGCGCGTACAATCGGTTGCGGTGCGGTTGATCGTGGAGCGCGAACGTGAAATTGAAGCCTTCAACCCGGTTGGCTCGTATAGAATCGATGCCGAATTCACAACGGTTGACGGTAGCAAATTCAAGGCGAAACTTCCAAAGAACTTTGAAACGGAAGAAGAGGCACGCGAGTTTCTTCGAAAGAATTTGGGAGCTTCCTATAAAATTTCAGATTTAACAAAAAAGCCCGCCAGTAAAAGCCCGGCGGCACCTTTTACCACGTCAACCTTACAACAGGAAGCAGCGCGGAAATTGTATTTTTCGGTGGGAAAAACGATGACCATCGCCCAACGTTTGTACGAGGCCGGATTGATTACCTATATGCGTACCGACAGCGTAAACCTTAGCAACGACGCAAAAAACGCGGCGCAAAAGGAAATTATTTCTTCCTACGGAAAGGAATACAGCAAACCCCGCGATTACAAGGGAAAAAGCAAGGGAGCGCAGGAAGCACACGAGGCCATCCGTCCAACTGATATGACCCAGCACAGTATTTCTGGCGACCACGACCAAGCGCGTTTGTACGATTTAATTTGGAAGCGAACCTTGGCTTCGCAAATGAGCGATGCGCAATTGGAGCGTACCAATGTGAAGATTGACGTGCTTTCAAAAGAGAAAGTTTCAGAAAATTTCACTGCAAATGGCGAAATGATAAAGTTTGACGGGTTCCTAAAAGTGTATTTGGAAGGCACCGATTTTGAGGAAGAAGAGCAGGAAGGCATGTTGCCAAATATGAAAAACGGCGATTCACTTGAAAACAATTACATCACCGCTACCGAACGCTTTACGCGTCCGCCGTACCGATACACGGAGGCGTCGTTGGTAAAGCAATTGGAGGAGCTCGGCATTGGCCGACCTTCAACCTATGCGCCTACTATTTCTACCATCATCAGCAGAAATTATGTTGAAAAGGGAACCGTGGAAGGTGTGGAGCGAAAGTATCTTCAGTTAACACTTCAAAAGGAAAACATAAAAGATAAAACCTTGACCGAAACTGTTGGATCCGACAAAGGGAAATTGGTGCCCACAGATATCGGGATGATCGTGAACGACTTTTTGGTGGAACATTTCGAAAATATTCTTGACTACAATTTCACCGCAAAAGTAGAACAGGATTTTGACGACATAGCCGAAGGCAAAGAGGAGTGGACCAAGATGATGAAGGATTTCTACGGAAAATTCCATCCACGGGTAGAACACGTTGAGGAAAATGCAGACCGCGAAAGTGGCGAGCGCATTTTGGGCGAAGACCCCGAGACCGGAAAAACCGTTTTGGTACGCCTCGGAAAATACGGCCCCATGGCACAGATTGGCGCGCCGGAAGACGAGGAGAAAAAATTCGCCAGTCTCCGTCCAGACCAGCAATTGCATTTGGTTACTTTTGAGGAAGTGATGGACCTTTTCAAGCTTCCGAAGACTTTGGGCATTTATGAAAAAGAAGAGGTTGAGGTGAACAACGGTCGGTTCGGCCCGTATGTGCGCTTCGGAAAAACCTTTATTTCGCTTCCGAAGGGAATGGATCCTTTAGACGTGGATATGGCTTTTGCAAAGGAGCTGATTGAAGAAAAGAAAAAAGCCGATGCACCTATATATATGTATGAGGATCTGCCAGTTCAAAAAGGGGTTGGACGTTTTGGCCCTTTTATAAAATGGAACAATATGTTCATCAACGTGAACAAAAAGTATGATTTTGACAATCTCTCGGATGAAGATATAGAAGAATTGATAGAGGACAAAAAGCAGAAAGAAATTGACAAGCTCATCAACGAATGGCCAGATGAAAAAATACGGATTGAAAAAGCGCGATGGGGCCGTTTCAATATTATAAAAGGTAAGACAAAAGTTGAGCTGCCCAAAGGCACTGAGGCCGACAAGATAACTTTGGAAGAGGCCAAGGATTTGCTTGATAAAAAAAGCCCAAAGAAAAAAACCGCGGCCAAAAAGAAAACCGCAACTAAGAAAAAAGCTACAGCCAAGAAAAAATAATGATAGAATTTTTATCGCCAGTTTCAAAAAAAGTTTTGGCACATCGGGAAATCTTGCCTCTGGGAACTTTAGGAAAACAGATAGAAACCCACGCCAAAACAGGGGAACTTCCAGCTCTAAAGAATGTAAAGTTTGCTATTCTGGGCATTAAGGAAAATCGTGCCGACGAGAATTTTATGGGCGGGGACGTTTCTTTTGATTCGTATAGAAAAGCCTTTTACGCCCTATATCCCGGAAATTGGAATTACAATATAATAGACCTGGGAGACATAGAAAAAGGTGAAACGGCCGAAGATACCCGCTTTGCCGCCAGAGAGGTTATAGCAGCGCTTCTTAATAAGAATATTGTGCCATTGATATTGGGCGGCAGCCAGGATTTGGCATTTGCCCAATATCGGGCGTATGATGGGCTGGATGGAATGGTAAACGTAGTAAATATCGATAACCGTTTCGACCTTGGAAATGCCGAACTACCTATTTCCAACAAATCGTATGTAGGAAAGATGGTGGTTGAAAAGCCTTATAATCTTTTTAATTACAGCGTTTTGGGATATCAATCCTTTTTCAATGCCCCACAGGAAATAGCCTTGATGGAAAAATTGTATTTTGATGCCTATAGATTAGGTGAAGTGTGTGCAGACATTACTGTGGTAGAGCCCATTATGCGGGATGCCGATATGGTAACTTTAGATGTGACCGCAATAAAAAGTGCAGAATTAAGTTATAAGAACAATAACAGTCCCAACGGTTTTGATGGCCGTGAAGTTTGTGCCATTTCCCGATATGCCGGTATCAGCAATAAAGTGAAATCCTTTGGCGTTTATGAGTTAAGCGACTCTATTGAAAGTAAGAGCGGCGCAATGCTCGTGGCCCAAATAGTATGGTATTTTATTGAAGGATTTAATTTTCGGGTAGAAGACGGCGACTTCGAAAGCGAAAATCTCTTTACTACCTATAAAGTACCCGTGGATGATGAGATTTTAGAATTCAAAAAAAGCAATAAAACCGAAAGATGGTGGATTGTTTTGCCTTTTATTTCAAATGTTAATAATAAATTAAAAAGGCATACGTTATTACCTTGCACTTATGGCGAATATTTGGGTGCATGCAATCAGGAAATTCCTGAACGGTGGTTAAAAGCCCGCCACAAAAATGAAGTATAATCAAACAACACAAGTAAAAACGGGGATTAAGGGTTTTTCAAAAAAAAATTGTTTTTTTGGAATTTTATAGATAGGTTTACGCCCTTGAATCTCGAAATTTAACCTAAATACCTATGAAGAAGTTTATTGCATTAACTGCGATCGTTGCCTTTTTGTTCAGTTGTAACTCCGGAGACCGGGGAGAACTGGTGGGGGCAAAAGGTAAAAAATGGTATCCTCAAAAACCGTACGGAATGACCCTTGTGCCCGGTGGATCTTTCATCATGGGTAAAAGTGATGATGATTTTGTAGCCGTAAATGATGCGCCTACAAAAACCGTTACCGTGCGTTCCTTTTACATGGACGAAACTGAAATAACCAATGCTGAGTACCGTCAATTTGTAAATTGGGTTCGCGATTCCACGGTAAGATTGCGTCTTGCTATTATGGCCGACGAAGTGGGTGCAACCCCAGGCGACGGCGGTATTGGTGAATTTGCATTTGTTGATCAGGAAAACGAAGAAATGACTCCCTACCAGCAGTATATGTACGACAATTACTTTGGAATGGGTGAAGATTATTACGCAGGTAGAAAGTTGAATGATAGGGTAGATATAATCTGGGATACATCGGAGTATCCGGATGAATACTATTCTGAAGTAATGGATACCATGTACATTCCAACCGAAGAAGCGTATAACGGTCAGCGCACAATTGATGTGAGCAAATTAAATTTCCAATATACCTATATGGATATTGAAGCTGCCGCGCGGGACAAAACCAAACGACGTAAAGATTTCATTAAAAAGGAAGAATTGAATATCTATCCCGATACTACGGTTTGGATCAAAGATTTCAACTATTCCTATAATGAGCCGATGCACAATGATTACTTTTGGCACGAGGCTTATGGCGATTATCCTGTGGTGGGTGTTACCTGGAAACAGGCCAAAGCCTTCTGCGCTTGGAGAACGCTGTATAAGAATTCCTATCAAAAATCTAGAAAGAAGAACTTCGTAAACTCTTTCCGTCTTCCCGGTGAAGCAGAGTGGGAGTACGCTGCTCGCGGTGGTCTGGAGTCGGCAACCTATCCTTGGGGTGGGCCGTATGCTAAAAATGACCGAGGTTGTTTTATGGCAAACTTTAAGCCTTTACGTGGCGATTACGCTGCAGACCAGGCGCTATATACTGTAGAGGCGAAATCTTATGAGCCAAACGATTTCAACCTATACAATATGGCTGGAAACGTATCGGAATGGGTGGCTTCTTCTTATGATCCCGCTTCGTATGACTACACTTCTACTATGAATCCAAATGTTAACGATCCAAACAATATGCGAAAAGTGGTTCGTGGCGGTTCGTGGAAGGATGTGGCATATTTTCTACAAGTAAGTACCCGTGATTATGAATATGCAGATTCTGCGAGAAGCTATATAGGCTTCAGGACTGTACAGGATTACATGGGCACCGATGTCGTGTTAAACCAAAACTTTGGCGACGCTCGCTAATACCCCTTTTTTACTAAACTAAAATAACCTTAATCAAAAACTCTCAACTAAAAATTTAAGTATTATGGCACAATCAAGATCATCAAAAAAATTATTTAATATGGCCTATGGCCTTGGCGCATCTATTGTAATTTTGGGCGCACTTTTTAAAATCCTTCACTGGGAATTGGGTCCCCTAAACGGAGGTCTTCTTTTGGCCATTGGTCTTATTACTGAAGCTATCATTTTCGCCATTTCCGCTTTTGAACCGGTAGATGACGATTTGGATTGGTCTTTGGTTTACCCAGAATTGGCAGGAGGTGCCGCTACTAACAGAAAAGCTATTAAAGAGCCAGAGGATTCACAAGGTCTTCTTTCCAAAAAATTGGATGAAATGCTTAAGGAAGCACGTATCGATTCAGAATTGATGAATAGCCTTAGCACCAGCATCCGTTCTTTTGAAGGAGCTGCCAAAGGTATGGCCCCAACTGCAGAGGCAATGAACTCTACAAAGAAATATAGTGAGGAAATGGCTCTTGCCGCCGCACAAATGGATTCCTTGAACAGTCTTTACAAAGTACAGATTGAGTCAACCAGCCGTCAAGCAGAGGCAAATCAGGCCGTTGCTGAAAACGCGGAACAATTAAAGCAACAGATGCAGCACTTGGCTACCAACCTTTCTTCCTTGAACGGGGTTTATGGAGGTATGCTTTCTGCAATGACTAATAGAAACTAAGATAGGTTTTCACCTTAATTATTAATCTTTAAAAAAGAATAAAAATGGCAGGAGGAAAACTATCCCCAAGGCAGAAGATGATTAACCTGATGTATCTGGTTTTCATCGCGATGCTTGCACTTAATATGTCCAAAGAAGTATTATCTGCTTTTGGACTACTTAACGAACGATTAACAGAATCCAATAACGCTTCCGAAGCAAGAAATACCGCTTTTATGGAAAGCCTTGCTACCAAAGCTTCAGAACAACCTGAGCAATATGGGGCAGTAAAAGAGAAAGCTGACAGAATCAGCGCAATCTCTAACGAGTTTGATGCCTATATTGAAGGTATTAAAAACGATATGATGAGTACCGTTAAACCTGAAGATGCGCAGGATTATGAGGTTCAAGACAAACCGGACCATCTAGATCAAAAGTTTTTCCAAGGCGATAAACTTTCGCCAGCTGGTCAAGAGTTTGTAGCACAGATAGACAAATATCGCGAAGGCGTATTAGGTGTAATTGGCGATGACCCGAGATACCAGAGTATAGCGGCAGATGTTGCCAAAAAATTTGAAACCCAACCGGTAAAACGTCGTGATGGAGTTGAAGTGCCGTGGTTAAACTATCATTTTGAAGGATTTCCACTAGTTGCTTCAAGAACAAAAATGACGCAATTACAAAATGATGTTAAAACTACCGAGAATGAAATTCTTTCAAATATGTTGGCAGGACAGCAAGCAGCTGCTCTATCTTTCACACAGTATAATACATTGTTAGAAACTTCTAAATCGGCATATTATGCAGGTGAAGAGTTCGATGGCGGAATTGTTCTGGGACGTAAGGATCCAAATACAAGACCGAATCGTGTAGAACTTACGTTGGATGGAAGACCTCTATCAGAAGGTCAGTATGCAATTGAGAATGGTAAGGTAATGTTGAAAATAAGTGCCGGTTCTCCTGGCGATCACAAAATTGAAGGAAATCTTATCTTCCTTGAAAATGGTGAAGAAAAGGAAATTCCAGTAAATGTTGGTTTCTCAACTATATCTAAACCAAACTCCGCCGTAATCGCCGCAGATAAAATGAACGTGGTGTATCGTGGGGTGGACAACCCAATGACGGTTTCCATTCCTGGTATTCCTGACAACAAGGTGAATGCATCTGCTCCTGGGCTTTCTAAGGTTTCCGGAAGTAAATATGTTATGCGCCCGGGTGCTGGTAGAACTGTAACTATAACGGCTAGCGGAACCTTGCCCGACGGTACAGGGGTTAGAACTCCAGCTGAATTCCGTATAAAGGATATCCCTGCTCCAGTAGGTGCTATCCGTGGAGAGACTGGAATTGTGAGAATGGAGCGTGGAGGTCTTGAAATTTCCTCCGTATCTGCTGTATTGCCAGATTTTGATTTTGATGTAAATCTTAACGTTACCGGATTTAGCTTCAAAGTGTCTGGACAGCCAACCGTTCGTGTAAATGGAACCAAGTTGGATGCCGCTGCAAAAGGCGCGCTTAGACGAGCTGGAAGAGGCGAGACCGTTCAAATTTTTGATATCAACGCCAGTGTCTCTGGAAGTGGTGTAATGCTTAAGAAAACCTCTCCAGTTATTATTGAATTGACAAACTAATATTGAGTATAAAACCCTATAATATGAATTTGAAAAATGTTGTTTTATGTGTTTTTGGCCTGGGAATGGCTGCCAGTGGGGCTGCACAGGTAAATATTCTAAATGCCAAAACTCCCGAAGATATAGGTAAAAAGACCGAAGCGCAAATTGCCTATGACAATGATACCCCATTGCCCTATGGTTATACCGACGAGCGCGATGTGTTGTGGTCTAAAACCACTTGGGAAATAATCGATCTAGATGAAAGAGTCAACTTCCCACTTTATTATCCTATAGATACAAACAACATTGGTTCAGACAGACGTTCCCTTTATGATGTTTTGGTGAAAAACATAAAAAATGGAAATATTGAAAATGTTTACGCTGATTCCTATTTTACTGAAAAGCGTACCTTACAGGATATTGAAGCTTCGTTGGTCTATAGCGATACTACTGATTTGGGTATAGAACAATACAATGCCGAAGGCGTTGTAGATCCTCAATTTGTACGTCGTTTTTCCTTGAATGCAGGTGATATTGAAGAATGGCACATCCGCGGGTATTGGTATTTGGACAAGCGTCAAGGCGAACTCAAATATCGATTGTTAGGTATTTGCCCCGTCGCAAACGAGGCCCGTTCCAAGGCTTTTCCCGAAGATGGAATAGATTCCAAAGTAGAACTGTTCTGGGTTTGGTTTCCGGGAGCGAGAGAAGTATTGCACAATGCCAAAGCATTCAATAGAAAGAATACGTCGCAACCTATATCTTATGACCATTTGCTGAATTCGAGGCGCTTCCACGCGGTGATTTACAAAGAGGACAACGTACAAGGCGATAGGGATGTAAAAGATTACATCAATGACAATGCCCTTATGCAATTGCTGGAATCTGACAGAATCAAGGAGCAAATTCGTAATATAGAAATAGATTTGTGGAATTATTAATGGATTAATGAAACCATAATTTGAAGAAAGCCCTTCAAGTTCCATTTTGGAAACTGAAGGGTTTTTAGTTTTGTAATATTATTCAGCTCATTGCAAACTGCTGCAGAATCGTTATAAACAATAAGACACAGGTTTAAAATTTCAAATTTATTATGAAGCAATTAGATTATATAGTCGTAGGCTTGGGCATTGCTGGAATTAGTATGTGCGAGCAATTTCAAAAGCGGGGAAAGTCCTTTGTTGCGATAGATTGCAATCGGGATGGCGCTACCGCAAAGTCCGGCGGTGTTTTTAATCCAACGGTACTTAAACGTTTTACGGCGGCCTGGAATGCATCTGCTTTTTTTCCTGTGGCGATTGATTTCTATAAGATACTTTCCGATAAATTGGGAAAGGAGTTTTTTATTGAAACCCCAATTTTAAGGGTTTTCAAAAGTGTGGAGGAACAAAACAATTGGTCTGTTGCGAGCGATAAAAGAGAACTGCAGCAATTTCTTTCTTCGGAAGTGATAAAGAATAGCAATCCCGCAGTCCTCGCTCCATTCGGATTTGGAAAAGTATTGGGAACGGCCCAAATCCATACCGATGTCCTACTTTCGGAATACCGAAATCTGCTTCAGAAAAAGGAGGAGCTGATTGTCGAAGATTTTCAATTTGACCATTTCGAGCATAATGAAAACGGAGTGATTTACAAGAACATTTTAGCAAAAAAGATAATCTTCTGCGAAGGTGCAAAGGCCATTGAAAATCCGTTTTTTCCAAAACACACGATAATTGGCAACAAGGGCGAATATGTAATTATCCACGCCCCCGAACTTAATATGTCAACGTTTTTAAAGGGGCCGGTTTACGTTATTCCTTTGGGAAACGACCAGTACAAGGTGGGCGCCACCTATAGCCGCGATGATTATAGTTTGAATACCACGGAGGACGCAAAGGAAGAAATACTATCAAAATTAAAGACCTTCATAACCTGTTCCTTCCAACTGATAGGGCAAACTGCGGGAGTAAGGCCCACGACCAAAGATCATCGACCTTTGATGGGAAATTTAAAAGAAAACCCGAATGTGGTTTTTTTCAATGGTTTGGGCTCCCGGGGATTTTTAATGGCGCCGCTGCTGGCCGAGGTACTTTTTGATTCTCTGGAGCGCAATGTGCCGCTTCCAAAGGAAATGGATATTAATAGAATGTTGAAATAAACTGCTTAGGCTTCCGCTTTTTCTTTGTCGTATTTCATAAAAAAATTGATCCAAATATTTCGCGATATTCTTAGAATTATAGGAAACATGATTACCAAAACCCCAATAATTGCAAGAAATGTATAGTGTTTGTCCAAGCCTATAAAAAAGAAAGCGATTATAAATGCCGCAACCGCAAGAGCCACTCCCACCGCATAGCTTACATACATTGCCCCGTAAAAAAAGGATGGCTCCATTTTAAATTTTATATCGCAGTGGCTGCATCTGTCGTGCATTTGTAGGACTTTCGACAGTTTATAAGGGTTGGGTTCCACATACATTTTTCCCTTATGGCAGACGGGGCAGGTGCCGGTAAATACGCTGTAGAGTTTGGTGCCTTTAAGGAATTGCATTGTCGGTTTTTTTAGCACCGCAAAATTAAGCATCTTTGCAGAAATTTCAGCGGAAATTCATAATTCATCAATTCGAATTCATATTTAATAAATGGTAAATATCCACAATCTTTCGGTTTCCTTTCAAGGCGACTATGTGTTCGAAAAAATCACTTTTCAGCTAAAGCCGGGCGACCGGGTAGGTTTGGTGGGTAAGAATGGCGCGGGCAAATCTACGCTGTTAAAAATAATTGCTGGGGAACAGGAATACGATACCGGCCAAATAGCCACCGACAAGGAAATTTCCATAGGCTTTTTAAAACAGGATATCGATTTTGAGAAAGGGAGAACCGTTCTGGAAGAATCATACGAGGCCTTTACCGAAATAAAAAAACTTGAAAAGCAACTTGCCGAAATAAATAAGCAATTAGCCGAGCGGACCGATTATGAAAGCGATGGCTATCACCAATTGATGGTTGATTTGAACGAAATTCAACATCAATACGAAATACACGGCGGTTACAATTACCAAGGCGAAACCGAGCGGATCCTCCAAGGTTTAGGTTTCCAAAGAGAAGATTTTACAAAGCTTACCGAAACCTTTTCGGGAGGATGGCGTATGCGAATTGAACTCGCCAAACTGTTGCTTCAAAATAACGATATTTTGCTACTGGATGAGCCCACAAACCACTTGGACATTGAATCCATTCTTTGGTTGGAGGAATTTTTGAAAGGCTACACCGGCGCTGTGGTTATCGTTTCCCACGATAAAATGTTTTTGGATAACGTGACCAACCGTACCATTGAAATTTCCCTCGGAAAAATTTACGATTTTAACAAACCTTATTCGCAGTATTTAGTGTTGCGGAATGAACTTCGGGAACAGCAATTGGCTTCGCAGAAAAACCAGCAAAAGCAGATTGAACAGACTGAAAAATTGATTGATAAATTCCGTGCAAAGGCGAGCAAGGCTACCATGGCACAGTCGCTCATAAAAAAGCTGGACAAGATTGACCGTATTGAGGTAGATGAAGACGACAATAGCGTGATGACGCTGCGTTTTACCGTTTCCATCACGCCGGGAAAAGTTGTGATTGAAGCCGAAAATATTTCCAAAAACTATGGCGATAAAGAGGTACTGAAAAACGTAAATCTTTTGGTGGATCGCGACAGTAAAATAGCTTTTGTGGGCCAAAATGGTCAGGGAAAATCTACCTTGGCCAAAATCATTGTTGGCGAAATAACCTATCAGGGAAAGCTCACTTTGGGCCACAACGTGCAGATAGGCTACTTCGCCCAGAACCAGGCAGATTATTTGGACGGAAGCAAGACCGTGCTCGATACCATGATTGATGCGGCCAATGAAAAAAACCGTAGCAAAGTTCGCGATATTTTGGGATCCTTCCTTTTCCGCGGCGACGAAGTGGAAAAATACGTCCGCGTTCTGAGCGGGGGCGAGCGAAACCGTTTGGCACTGGCGAAATTATTGTTGCAGCCTTTCAACGTTTTGGTAATGGACGAGCCTACCAACCACCTCGACATTAAGTCTAAAAACGTGTTGAAGGGTGCGCTTAAAAGTTTTGAGGGCACCTTGATTTTGGTCTCCCACGATCGTGATTTTCTACAGGGATTGACGAATAAAGTTTATGAATTCAAGGACCGTCATATCAAAGAATATTTGGGCGATATTGATTATTTCCTGGAGCAGCGAAACCTTCAAAATCTTCGCGAAGCCGAAAAACGAACGGTGGTTACCGAGGTAAAGGAAAAACGAAGCGCAGGCGAGGAGTATGAAATTCAGAAAAAACTGAAATCTGCAAAAAATAAATTGAGCAATGTGGAGGCCTCCATTGCTGCCCTGGAAAAAGAGATAGCCAATATTGACACCGAACTGCTTATCAATTACGAGGAAACCATCGCGAAACCCCACTTTTTTGAAAAGTACCAAGAAAAGAAAAAGAAGCTCAAAAAACTGATGGAAGAGTGGGAAGTACTTCAGGAAACAGTGGAATCCCTATCCTAAAAACAGGGAAAATCCTATAAGTTCTTTCGATTATTTGTCTTAACTTGTTCTTTTTAAACAAGTTAAAATTAATCGTGGGGCTTATGGAAAACGAAAATACCTTCAAATTATGCATCACCATGGCGGGCGCCGTTTCCGCGGGGGCTTATACGGCCGGCGTTTTGGAATATTTAATAGAAACGCTCGAACTTTGGGAAAAGGCAAAAGTTATAAACCGAAGTAGAGGCATCAACCATCCCGATTATGACCATTCCATTCCAATGCACCAAGTGGAGATTGACGTTATAAGCGGCTCCTCGGCTGGGGGTATTTCGGGGTCACTGACTTTTATGGCTTTGGCCGATAAGCATTTCAAAAGTTTCAATAAAGACAATCCATCGGGAACTAATAATATTTTCTACAAAAGTTGGGTAGATATGGGCAATACTGCCCAAAACAGTACGGTGGATAAACTGCTGAACAATGATGATTTAAAGGAATACGGCGAAGTGCGTTCGCTATTGAACACCCAAGCTATCGATGTAATTGCCGATGAAGCGCTATCAGTCCGCGAACAGCGCGAAATTCCAAAATATGCCTCCGATAGTTTGGACGTAATTTTGACGACTACCAATCTGCGGGGCATCAATTTTATGGTGAACTTCGACGATAGCGGCCGCGATACTTCCAAAGGAACGGTGATTACCAACCACGGAGGATTTTTCAGATATAAGTTGAAAAACAATAAGTTCCCTGTGGGAATTCCCGAAAAGGAGGATGAATTGTATTATGTGCTGGACCTTTCTAATACCAAACACCTGCAATATTTGAAGGATGCTACTTTGAGCACGGCCGCCTTTCCCATAGGTTTAAGGTCGCGGGAGGTTGCAATTTCAGCAGAATACATAAAAAGGTATCCAAAATATTTATTTAACAAATCGAAGGGTATTGAGCCGCTGTTGCCCGAAGGCAATATTTATAAGTTTAATTCGGTAGATGGCGGGGTTATCAATAATGAGCCTTACGGAATTGGGCTGAAAGTCTTAAAGGAGAAGAACCCAAAAAGTATTGAGGCCTGCAAATATGGCGTTATCATGATTGACCCGTTTCCCAATAAGGACCACGACGTGGCCGAAAGCGGTAGCGGAATTATGAGCATAGCCGGCGGACTTTTTAAGGCACTTCGCAATCAGGTGATGTTCAACCAGGATGGAATCTTGGAAGCATTGGATATGACGGACCGTACCAAATTTTTGATAGAGCCCGTTCGTAAATTTGAAAAAAACGGCAAATGGGTCCGTCCAAAGAATGATTTGGCCGCAGCTCCCATCGGTGGTTTTGCGGGCTTTTTAAGTCGTGATTTTCGGGAGCACGATTTTCAGTTGGGCAGAAAGAATTGTCAGGTTTTTTTACGCTATTATTTTGCGGTAGCTTCCGAAGATATAGAAAAGCGGCTTAGCATAGTTCCAAACAATGCCATTAAGGACAGGTTTCAATTTTCGGTTCCGGCAATGGACCCGAACGGCGATAAGTTTTTTCCTATTATCCCAGATATGCGCGTTCTGCGGAACTTTGATAATCAAGTGGATAAAGAAAAATACGGAAATGATGCTGAAATTCAGGATCTGCCGTACCCAAAATTATCCTTCTCGGAGTTTGAGGATCGCTACAAAGCCAAAATAAAGGATAGGATTGGGTTGATTGTGAAACATTTGTTGAAGAATAAATTTCTTTCTTTTTTGGCCAATTTCTTTTATGCTAAAAATGCAGGATATAAATTTGTAAAAGAAGCGCTGGAAAAGGAACTGGGCGAAAATGATCTCTTGAAATAAACTATAAGAGTATTATTTCTACCGGCTAAAAACTGTCCACTATGTTAGAATATTTTTTTCAATGCCCGCACTGTTGGGAAGAAATATCGATGTTGCTGGATACTTCCGTTCGGCACCAAAAGTATATCGAGGATTGTGAGGTGTGCTGCAACCCCGTAGAACTTGAAGTAACCTTTCAGGATGGCGAACTTATTGGCTTTTCAGCGAATAGTATTGGGCAATAAGTTTTAATTTTTTAATTTTCGGGAGACAAACCAACCAACAACTCCCTATGCTCTCCTCATTTAGTCTTGCAGACAATATCATTGGATTTATTATTGACGGCCCTTATACCGAAGACTCCATTGATAAGGTTCAAAATGAAATACTTGATAGACTAGAGGTTTTTAGCAGCGTAAGTTTTTATATAGAAGACACGTCCAATGCGGAAATTTCCTTAAAAGCCGTGCTAAAAAGTATTCCCTTTAAGGTAAAAACAGCAAACCGGTTTGATAAAGTAGCGGTGGTTACAGATCGGAAATGGTTACAGCTTTTCAGTTCTATTGAAAGGTTGTTTGTAAACGCCGAGATTCGCTTGTACAGTACCCAGCAAAGATTGGAGGCTATCCAGTGGATAAGCCACTGAGCTAAAGCAGGATTTTCTGTAGCGCGTTTTTCACATTAATCCACAGATAATTAAAAACAGACTTGTTCTTATTGCGAGTTGCCTCAGCAGTGCCTTCTTTATAATATTCATCTTTCTTTTTGCTGTTTTTTGAAATAAAGATATTTGCAATGGCAGAGAGAAAATTATTTTTTTCACCTTCTTTTTGTAGCAGCGTAACCTTGAAGTCAGAATAATTGACTTTCATGGTGATGTTTGAGGTATCGTTATTTCCATCTATAGTAAAATATGTTTGATTGGTACTGCCCTGAAGTTTTACATTTAAATTGGGTTGCGTAAAACTGTTTAATCTGTCCGCTACCAAGTGACCCACGTCGGCACTGAAAAGAAATTGGTCGTTCTTATTTTGAACATCAAAACTCCAGTTCACCGAGATGGGGGTTTTTTCCATAAAGTTGGCATTGATCTTTATCTCCGTCTTGGTTGGGCTCTCGTAGGTATTGCTTACGTGGGCCATGGCAGCGTTTAAGTTTTCAAAATTGATGGAGCCGCCCATGTTTTCTGCATTTTGACGTTCTTCATAAACTATTTTCGCGTCCGATATTTTAAGGGAATCCACAGTGAGCGCGAATGGAAGCTCCCGAAGCATTTTGCTGTACAAAGGCTTTGTCTTGGTCTCATCGGCCACCAGTTTATCCCGAAATAGTTCCAGTGAAGGTTCGGTTAGGGAAACCTTTTTACTTTTTGCATAAAAACGATTTTGCTTAAAACCAAAATCAATTCCTTCTACCGACAGCGATGGTACTGAAAGGTCATAATGATCGCGCTCTTTCGAAATCAGTTTTGACAATTCCTGTTTTGAATACTTTGTTTTTAGCTCTAAATTTTTAAAATTGGCAGTGCGGTTTTGGATGGAAAAATCCTGTACGGTCAGATTCTCAAATGCGCTTACCTTTACGAAAAGCGTATCGCTCTTGGCCTCGTAGTTTTTATAATCAAGCGGTATTTTTCGGGCAATGGTGTTGTTGTCTATTATAATACCATTAATTTCCACGGAAAGGCCTTTGGTATAGAGTTTTGTGGAATCCTGCCCTTTTTCAAAAATGGCCAGTTTGGTATGGTTTATTTTCAGATTGTCGATTATAATTGGCTTGTAAATTGAAATAAGACCGCCATCCGTGCTGTCTTCGATTTTTTGGACCCGGTCTTGGTAATAAGCTATCGTCGGATTTTCGAGGGTGATGTTTTCTATATGTATTTCACCGTGGATTAAATAATCCCAATAGCTTACATCGAAAATTTTAAGTTTTTCGACGTTTACAAACGTATGTTGCGCCTCATTCTTTTTGTTTTTAATGATAAGTGAGGCATTGGTGATGGAGAGTGAGCCTCCAAAAGTTTCTACGGAAATTTCATCATAAGCTCTGGTCATATTTTGCGGCAATCGGTTCTTTATAAAATCCTCAACCTTATTTTTAACAATTAAATTGGCTGCTATTGTTCCTATCAGGAAAACCGCACACAATGCCAGAATGCCGTAAATAATTTTTCTATAGTTCTTTTTCATCTTTTAAATATAAGTAAAGAAAGGCATCGAAAAATGAAAGGGTTTTTATTTTTGAAAAATTTAGTATTTCTTCCTTGTAAACTCTAAAAAGCTTC